>JAABUW010008773.1_pt1 | contig 11714 bp, 5 predicted proteins | sample 5560081 | NCBI WGS metagenome assembly JAABUW01 (sample SAMN10711882, study PRJNA513363) | rock metagenome | isolation source: Antarctica rocks | place: Antarctica: Victoria Land, Knobhead sud | reverse complement strand
TATATAAAACAAATTAAGTCTAGACTAGACTCTTGTAACAAGAATATTTTAAAAAATACTAAAAATAAGCTTTTAGATAAGAGCTATACTATATAAGATATATAAGAATAGAAAGATAATATTTCTCAATATAAATAAAATAAGCTAGAGATTATACTTAGAATTAAGTATTTACTTACTTATTTTAATAGTTAATATAGTTGTAAAAAAAGTTAAATTAAGTTTAATGTACTATATACTTTAGATATCTCTTAAACGTTTTTATAAGAAGTTTACTAATTTTAACTACTTATAAACTAAGCTTTCTAAGACTAAAACTTATAACTAAAGATTATATTATTAATTTTATTAAGCTAGATAATAATTTATCTAAGAGTTAAGATAGTAACTATTAAGAAAACAATAATTTATATAAGCTAAATAAACTAAATAATAATTCTAATAATTAAGCTATAGTAGAATAAATAAACTAGTATTACTTATTTATTTTATACGCTACCTATAGATTTATATATATATATACGCTTTTTACTTTATATTATTATTCATATTATTATTTAAGTTCTTTCTCTCTTCTATTAAGTCTAGCTTACTTTTATAATTAATACTTAAATACTAGAATAAGTTACTAGATTTACTATAGCTAGTTTATTATCTTACTACTAAATTTAAGAAGTAGTTAGAATATTTCTTATTTGTATAAATTTAAGAGATATTAGAGTATTGTATTAGTTAGCTCTTTAAAATTATAAATAATATCTTAATAAAATTAAGATTAGATAAGTAGAAAGAGAAGTATTCTAGTAGTACTCTAGCGTTAGTATATTGTCTCTTTAAGACTATATTATAGTATATACTAGTATTATTATATATTATAACTAAAAGAGAGTTATTATCTTTAAAACGACAATAGTAATAAAGAATATTAAATTTAATAAAATTATTAAATATCGCTACTATTATTAACTCTTAATAAATAATCTAGTTAAGATATTTAGTAATAGTAAATATAAGTAAGAGACTTTATCTCTTACTTTTATATTAAAAGTAAATAACTAATAATATAATCTTTATAAGTAGCTAGCGACACTTCTTGTTATCTTCTAAAGTTATTTATATTAATATTATATATAAGAGCTTAGAATATACTAGTACGCTTATAAGTAGTACTATTATCTAGAAAATTTAACTAATTAGCTTACTACTATCTTAATTTTATAAATTAAGTGTTTCTTAGTATCTAATTACGCTTGTAAACTACTTTGTATTAAATCTTCCTAAACTAATCTAGCTAATAAAGATACTTCTAGATAGTAACTTTATTAATAGTTATATTATACTTATCTAGTAGAAAGTAGGTTATTTTATCTAAGTACGCTATAAGTTGCTTCTTAAGATAATTTAGAAGTTAATATTCTAAAAGTTTATTAATAATTCTAGGCTACTCTCTTATATTCTTACTTAGTATAAACATAGTATTATAGAGTCTCTATATCCTTCTTATCCTTTAGAAGCTTCGTAGACTAAAATAATATAAGCTAGTAGCGACTTTATTAACGCTATACCCTAGATTAAATTTATACTAGATAAGGACGCGAATAAACTTTAGAATAGTAGCGATCATAGCGACTATAAAGGGGCGATAGTAAGGGGAATAAGTAAGGTAATACTCTACTAATCTAGGCTACTAGTATAGCTTTAATTTTAGCTGATTGGGACAGTTCTATAGTATATTTACGATAATATCCTATTTCACTTGATATTGGTGGTTGCCCCGCCTAAATAAGGTGCGCGGGCCATCATTTTAGCGTCAGCTCTCCACAACCGTTCATCCCAACCGAGGTCCTTGTCAATGACTTCTCAAACGCTAGACTTGAATCATCGCTCTGATGGAGTCCAGAGGGAGCAGTGTCAATGGACGAGTAGCGATTGCTTATATGCCGAAGCCAGAACTGGGTCGGGAGATCTCGCACCTAGATCTCACGCGCCTGTACAGGAGTCTATATGTCCAGAACCTGAGCAACAGGGGCAGGCAAGAAGGAAGAAGAGGAAGCATTCTTATGACGAGCAGCAACGCCGTGTAAAGCGACATTGTCGTCCTGTTGCGCAACCAGCACCCTTGACTGCGTCAGCGCTTAAGAGTGTTCAAGACGAACAGTACAACCTCCTCAGACTGTATCAGGCAATTGGTGTGGAAGACGAGTTCTATGACAAGGCTTGGGTGCTTGCGCTGGACACCAATGGGGAGATGTGGCGACTTCGGTGTCACTGGGTTTCTAGAGGTGGATATGAATGCGATACCTACTACTCTAAGGTTCTGAGATGCTGGGCAGTTGAAGACCCGAGAGATGCCGTAATCTCGGAAGCCAGAGCTTCGATGAGAAATGTTGTGGACTGGATGCGCAAAGTGTTGTTCAAAGATCTACATACTGCGGTGGACACCTACGACAACACTTACAAGGCACGGTCTGAAACAGAAGATGCTAGCATACCTCTGGGATCCGATCACTCTTGTGCCGATGAGACGCAGTCTGTTGGCTTTGGGACACAGCCCAATGCTGCTTTCAACTCTCAAGAGGTTCTCGAAACCGACACTGAATCTATCCACGAATGCATTGAATCAGCAACTTGACAACAATTCAGGAGTCGAGCCCCTCCAACGCCAATGAAGAGGAGAGGGAAATCGTGATTAACAGCCCGGCGCCAAGCCGAAGCAGTCGAACTCCGGGGGGAGCTAGCCGTAGTCTACATACGTTGGTAGCAGCATAAACACTATATTTGAATCTTTCCCTAGGCGATTATAGACAGAATGGATGAACTAGGAAGGGACGTGCTGGATGATTTTGCATTCTCGGAGTCATTATACATTAGATCTATTGGTTTCTGGGTTGCCAGCTATAACACCCCGTCCCATTCTGCCCACTAGATCGGTTCTTCCGGAATCTCTAATAGGGACTCCTCAGACCGCGGCCCAAGTCGAGGCTTCTTGCACAGTTGTGACCTCTGCTGACCATCAGAGGTTGGTCTCTTCAGACTAACATTCGGGACACAAGCTTTGCAGGATCGGTCCTGCAAGTCCCTGTGAAAAGCCGTTCCGAAAGGGGCATCGAGCTTTTGCTCATTTTCAAACCACTGCATTGCCTGAGGGAAAGCACTGATCTTTCTTCGCCCTTGCGTAATGCTCTCGGCGTAAATGGTCACAAGTTCCGTCGGATGGCGAACCAAAATATCAACCTTCTTCTGATACCGGTGGCACACTGCACATAAATCTATACGACCTTCATAATATCCCAAGGTCTCGACGTCAGTGGCAAAGACCAGATTGGATACATTAAATCTTGCTAATAACTTCACGATCGACATCCCCGGAAGACGACACCGTATCGTACCATGACAACGATATTGGCCTTCTCGAATGCGTTCGACGCTTGCCAGCTCGAAATAGAATGCAGGGACGAGCAATGCATAGAGTGTCTTTTTACAATCTCGATGCATTTGTGGTACGTGGACACTTTGTCGTAGCTCTTCCATGCGATCAGAGTTGTCAATCGCCGGCTCGTCGCTAGGTAAGACGGAATTCAACCGAATATAATCTTCTCGCTTTCGCTCGTCCACAGAGTTAATGAGTTCATCCCAAATCTTTTGCCCATTGAAGGACGACATATAAGATCGCCAAATTCGAGGGACGTAACCGTCCAGGATTACATGGCGAAAGTCCGTCGACTGGGGAGATGCGGAGGTCTTCTGGGCACCTGTGCCGAGGGAGACCACGACGTCGGGGTTCAACAGAGAGGGATCGTTGCGTAGGCGTTCCGACAATGCAATCCTGACCGGATTGTTATGTCCGCTCATTCCACCATCCTGAACTGGTTCGGATGCCTTGATTTGTGCTGGTCGGTACAGACTGTTCCAAGTCAGCCGCGCTTCGCCTGATGGCTTCGCTATTGCACTCACACAGGTGCAGCTGAACTGCCTCGACCACTGAGAAGTCAGTTTCTAATCTCCTGCAACGATGAGTCACTCACGCTTCCCATATGCATGGCTCATCCTCAACTTTCTCCGGCCGAATGTGCGTATACCCTAATCTATTGTTCAGTCCTTTGCCTCTAAGCGCAATACTCGCCCAAACCGTTTCAGGAAGTTCGTCCGCCCTTGAGGTCGTTCAAAGAGTTTCCGAGCCAACGCATCGAAAATGTGAACACATTGAGGAGCTGGTATACCACGTAGGAATAGGATGCAGACAATGAGACCCCCTATCTTAGTTTTAATCCCAACATCTTGGGAGATCGGAACGTGAAGCTTACCAACGCTAGTGCCGAACGCAAGATCAAACAAGTCTTGAATTTGTAACTCACTTCCCATCATACCCTGAATCATCGCCAGGATATCTAATGGAATAACGCCACGCGTGCCTCCCCCATCGATAGCCAAAATCCGTTCGCCAGCGAAGAAAGGTTTGAGTCTAACAATACAATTCCTGGAACGACATAAAAGGCAAGTGCTGATTCGATATTGACAATCCACAATGGGCATCTCATCTCCATAGATCCGTACGCAGACATTACATATGGCATGTGCACAAGAGAGTGTGGGTTCTGGCTTCCAACGAGTACACCAAAGACAGGTGCTGTTGCTTTGAAGCTGCGACCACGGTATGCCAAGGTCGCCTACATTCTCCTCATGCACTTGTGCCGCGGTTTTGCCGAACGAGACCATATCCACAAAAAACGAGGCCAAATGCCTTTTGATACATTGCTCTTGATCCTCGGCCCGTTGCACGGCCTCACTTTCCGTCTACGATCGCTCTTTGAATAAGCCAACAAGGGACCTGAGGCACGAAGGGCGGTAGATAGTATCATATACTGTCCTTGGGTCGAAATCTGAGTTCTACATCAGCTCGTAATCTGTAAACTGCCAGTGCAGCACTCACAATGCATCTTGGGAGGGTAAGCGTCCAGCAAAATGGTAGAAGCAATGAAATTTGTCATAATGTTGTCCGATAGACCATGGTCTATCCCGAGTCGGAAGAATGAGGTTAGATGATTGGCGTGGTCCAAATCGACTTCGTTACCTAGTCGACTTGCCGCAACGAAGTTAAAAGGTCGGAGAACAGAGACTGCTGTCTGTGATACGGTTATTTGGAAAAACTTGCTCAGGTGCACGACCAAGTAGAGGCGTCGACAACGCAATCGAACGTTCCGCATCTCATCTATCTGCCTCCATAGTAGCTCCTTCAACCGTCGAAAACGTGCCAATGAAGATATTTGCTCGTCTACCAAATGTAGAACCTTGATAGAAGAGTAGGAATCTTTTAAGACCTTCTGATTCAAACTAGATTGAACATCTTGCATCTTAAGTAAATCATATATAGAACTGGCGTTCGCCTCGCCCCCACGTTTGACAATCACCACACTCGGTCTGGCTTGCTCGAGGGAACTCGATCCTCCTCCGGCAACGACCCAAGCTTTCAAGCGATCCACGACGCTATTAAAGTTGAAGAAGTCGTCCGCGAAAATACACAAGACATCGTTGAAGGGACAAAGTATCCGCGCATGCAGAATGTCATAAACATCGTGCAAGGTCGTGGCGTTCGCCCACCTGATGGGGAACGATTTGGGTTTATGGCAGGATGCGTTCGAAGTTAATATGATCGTCGCAGACGGATCGCTTTCGGCAAAGAGAACTTTATAATCGGAATAGAGGCTGGTGTTATCGATTCGCAGAGTAGCGATACCGTCGTTACGCCCTTTCTTGATGTGATTTGGAAAAAGCTCTCGGAGAGCTTGAATTTTGGCTTTTCGACCTATAAATAAGAGGACAGAAGTTGCAATATTTCTTTAATTTATTATTTTTTCTTAACTTGTTTTTAATATTAAAATTCAACTATTATTTAATTAATTTAGCAATTATCTTTGTTGTCTATTTTTAATTGATAAATCTATATAAATAGACAAATCTTTAAGCGCAATTTAATATATCTTAGATATATTAATTGTAATAAACTCGTAAAAATGCAATTTTAATATAGAAATAAAAGCAATAAAAGATTGCTAATTCTTTGTAATAAATTAATATTTTTGCTTGTTTAATAATACAACTTGTAATTTTACAATTTTTATTAAAATTAGTTTTAATTAAAAATAGCAATAGTTGTATTAATAATAACGCATGCTTATATTAATAGCAAAGTTTGTTTTTGCAATATTTTTAAACAACAATAGCAACAAAAATATCTTTTTCGTTAATAAAAATATAGATACGCAAAATAATTAATTCGAACAAAACAACAAGTTTAAATATAATAGCAAGTTTAAATCTTTTAACAATTTTAACAATATTTACAATTTTAATAATATTAAAAATAATAATAGCGCAATATTTGTTTACAATATTAAATATACGCATAATAACAAATATATTATAAATAACTTTATAATTAAGAAAATTTAAAATTAATTTAAAATTGTATCTAGATTGCAACAAACTTAATATATTCGAACTTTATTAATAGACTAAATTAATATAATTTTATATATTAAAACTAGCTTTAATAAGAGTCCAATCTTTTAAATAATATTATTAATATATAATTTGTTAAAAGCAATATTAATTATTATATTATTTAAGATTTTAAAGACGCAACAATATTAAATATTAATATAAATTTAAAATTGTTATCTTTTTGTATTAAACAATAATAGCAACAATAAAAAAAGTCGAAAGCATATAGAGCAAAATAAATTTATATATAATATACGTATTTATATAAATTAAGAAACAAAAAAAGAATTTACTTATATATAATTGCAATATTTACTAGTTTAGAAATAATATTATTTAAAATTTTTAAAAACAATGTACTAAGTAAACTTAATTATATTAATTAATTATATATAGTAAATATTAATAAACTATATTTGTGCAACAAGTAACAAAAATTTCGATCTAAATACTATAATTTCGAAATACTATATATAAGATTGTTAGTTAAATTGTCTTTTAATATAGATTTAATTATTTTAAATTTAATAATATTTGCAAATATTATAAATTAATAATATTTTTTAAAGAATATATATATTGTAAAGATCTTATTAAATTAATTAAAAATTTATATTTAAATTGTTAGACTTTAGACTACAAAAAAAGATATAACAAATCTTTAATATATTTTATTATATAGCGCTAGCAACTTTTATAATATTTTTAAAATTGTTATTTTTATAAATGCTATTGTAAAGATTTTGCAAATTATAAAATTAATTAAACTTTAAATAATTATACTAAATTATTTGTTAAAATTTGTATTATAAATAATTTTTTTTTTTAATTTTATAACAAAAAGCAATAAAATAAAACTCTTTAATTAATTCGAAATTTTAAGCAATAATTGTATTAACTTTTTAACATTAATAACAATAAAGATTTACAAACTTAAAATAAACAATTCTAATATTAGAATTTTTTTTAGTAGCTATCTTTAAATTTGTTGTCTTAAATAATATAATATTTAAAATGCGTTATACAATATAAACTTCTACAAATTTATTTTATTTATTTTATTTTAATTAATACAAAAAAATAAAGACTTTGCTTAAAGTTAAAAAATATATAATACAAAATAATACAATAAATAATTCTTAAATATTAGATAAAAGACAAACAAATTTAAAGAGATACTAAAATCTTAATTGTAATATATAAATTTTAATAAATTTTAATTTAGACAAATATTTTTGCAAGCATCTATTAGATTTTTTCGATAATAAAAATTACAAGATATTAAGTTATTAAAAATCTATCTATTGCTATATTGTATATAATCTCGATTATAATATAGAAACAAAATTATATATAGTATAAAACAATAATGCAAAAAGAAACAAATTTAAGACTTATTAATTTTGAAAGAAGTTATTACAATAAAAACAAAACAAAGTACGCAAATTATTTCTCATATTATATATTATATATTTCTCTTTATTAATTATATTAAACAATATATTTAAAAATTTAATTAAATTTAAAAATTATATTAAAAACAAAATCTTGCTACAACAATTTATTAATACAAAATAAATCAAAATATATAGATTTTGCAATAAGATTATATTTATTATAAAAAAAAGTTAAAATATAAATAATAATAAAGATAAAATATTTAAGATTTAAAATTATTGTTAAGATATTGTTAGTAATTAGATTAAAACGCTAGTTATAAATCTAAATTGTAAGATCTTTAATATATAACAAAAAAAAAAAGATGCAATAAAACTTTCAAAGTATTAAAGTCTAAAACAAAGAAAGTTAATAAAAAGAAAAGAATTGTTTCGAAAGTTAAAAAACAATTAGTTTAAAGTAGTTAAAACACTTAACAAAAACTAAAAATTGTTTAAGAATTTTAAGAAAATTTATATTATTTAAAATATACTATAATATTATTAAGATATTTGCAATATTTAATTATCTTGCAATATTTAATACTATAATTCTACTAGATCTTGCAATTTAATTTCGACGCAAACAAAAGTATTGTTGTTATTATTGTATATTATTTGATTAATTTTAGTTTAAGAATTGCAATATTCGATATTTATATAATTGTTATAAATATATTTTTATTGTTGCAAGTTATATTATTAAACGCAATTATTAATAAATTTATTGTTGTATTTAGCAATATTGCTTAAATTCGAAACAACACAATTGCAATTAATACTTATATATCAAAAATAATAAACAAAATTAAGATAATAGTATTGTTAAACAAATATGGAAAGTTATTTAGCTAAATTAAGATAACTAAATTGTTAAATTAAGTTAAGATACTTAAAGTCGACAACAAACAAAATAAGATAACAAAAGATAAAAAATAAAAAATGTTAAAAAAGATATTCTTAAATATAATTTTTGTGTTACTTATATTATTAAAAGTGCGCTTCTAAGTAAAAAAAAAAGTGTTAAAGCGATTTTTCAAATAGTTGTTGTATAAAATTGTACAACGCAATTTGTCTTATTATAATAACTTTAAAACTAGAATGTATAATATTATATAATTGTTTTTAAAATATATATTTGTCTTTTAATATTTGTTATTATATAAATTGTAATATATATACTTCTACAATATTATAAAATATATTAATGCTCTTGCCTTAATATATTAAATTTTGAAAACAACTATTTACAAAAATAAGTTTTTTGTATTCGACTTATTATATATTATTTGTATTTATTAGTTGACAAATATATTTAATTAATTATTTATTATTTTTGTAAACAAAATAGAATTGTCTAATATTTGCGTTGTATCGAGCTTATTAATATTTAAAATAAAAAATAGCAAAATATTATTAATTTTGTTTTGCACAAAGTTAATTATTGTTGTATTTATAATTTATTTTTTGTTGTATTTAAATATATTTTTATTTAGTAATACAAAACTTTTGTTATATAGATTAAATACAAAATTTAAAAAAAAGCAATCTTAATTTGTATAAAATTGTATAAGAGATTTTTGTATTAAATTTTTAATAATGTTCTAGATTTTTTTTGCAAAAGATTTTAACAAATACTTGTTTAAATTTAAGTTTTTAAATATAAACTTAATAAAGTTTGTTGTTTATTTTTTTTTAGTATTTGTATTTAGCTATCTTGTTTGTTACCAATTTAATAGTTAAGTTAATCTTATAAGTTCTTAATTTAATTTAAAAATATATCTTGTTTTCGCAATTAACAAATTAGAAACTCTACAATACAAAATTAGTAACTATAAATAATTAGTTTTTCTAGTATCTAAAAATCTTTTAACTGTATTACTTTTTATTAATAGTTTTATCTATTAACAACGTATTAAGGTGTTAATAAATCAAATATATCTATACTATTTTAATAAATTCTATATATAAGCTAAAGCATATTTAGTTGCAAGTATTACAAATTTAGCTCAAACAAAACTTAATTAAAGTAATTAAATAAATAATTTAAAATTTTATATTGCAATATTTTAATAAATTGTATACGCAATTAGATTTTAAAATTGTCAAATACAAAACGCAAATAAATTTGATAACAAGAATTGTTCTTCTTAATATAAAATTGCTTTAAGAAGATATTTTTCAAAATTTAAATATTGTTTGTTGTAGTATTTTTGTTCTTAAATATAGATTTAAGTAGTTGTATTATTGATGTCTTTAATTTAAACTTTATAAATAATAATATATTTGTCAACTATAGAAAGCGACAATCTTTTTATTGTTTATTAACAAATAAGTACTTAATAATTAATTTCAAATACGCGTATTTAATCTAATTTAAGTTAGTACAATTAATAGATTTTGCTATATTAACTCTTAATATATCTTTGTATTTATTTAGTTTAGTTCTAGCTTCTTTGCACTTTTAATTGCAAAGAATTAATTTATATTAAATTGTTACAAATTTTGTATTAATAATCTTCTTTTAAAATCAAATTCTTTAAATATTAAAGATATTGTTATTAATCTTAATTTAGTCTTTTTGTTTGTATATTTGTTTTTTCTTTTTTCTATATACTTAAAGTTACTATATATATTAATTCTATTAAATTTTTAATTTATTGTTTATTTGTTTATCGCATTAAAATATTATATAACAAGATTATTTTATATTTGTTAAAAATATTAATTACTTGTTATTAAGTTTTATTTTTGTATATATATATCTTAAATAAATTTTGTAAATTGTTTGTCTTTTTAAATTGTTTTTTGTAATATAGTAAATCTATAAATATAATATAGATATATTAATAGATAATATATTATTAATATTAAATATAATCGATAATTTTGCTTTTATATTTGTAATTTCTATTATTTTTAACTACGTTAAAGCAAATCTTTTAATTGCTAAATAAATTTTGTTAATTGTTGTTATTGTATTTTACTTATTAATTTTAGTTAAAAGTATATATATAATATATGTAAACTCTTTACATAGCATATTAATTTTGTTGTATAAACTTTGTACTATTTAGTTTTAACAATATTGTTGCAATAGATAATTTTATTGTTCTTTTTTAATATATATTGTAAAATTGATTCGAACAAAATAATTGTTGTATACAAATTTTACAAATATATTATATATTTTTTGTATCTTTTTATCTAATTGATTTTAGATTTGTTTGTATAATACTGTTAAAAAGAATCTTAAACTTAGTTTAAGTAATTTTATTAATTTTAATACTATTATTATCTTTTCTTTATTATTGTATCTTAATCGATCTTCGAAGTTACAAAGTAATAAATATAAACAAAATACTCTTAATTATTAAATAAAATAAATATAAGATAAACTTGTAACTAAGAAGAGCAATAATGCTATTAAAAAAAATAAAGATAAAGATAAAAATAAAAACGCAAATCTATAACATAAGCGCGTTGTATTTATTGTAATAAATAATAATATATAATATCGAAAATAATTCAAATATAAAGATAAAATTGTTTGCAAACAAAAAGAAAGAGACAAAAAACAATATATAACAAAGTTGTGCTTTAAATTAAATAGAGATAAAATTAAAATTAATAGTAATGTTATATAAAAAGAAAAGGTTCTTAATAGATTTTAATTAATTCGAAATAAAGACAAAAGCAATAAAAATATTATTTTAAATTTCTTATATAATTAAGATTGTTGCTTAAATTAAAATTAAATAATATATAATATATAAA
>JAABUW010008771.1_pt1 | contig 11716 bp, 11 predicted proteins | sample 5560081 | NCBI WGS metagenome assembly JAABUW01 (sample SAMN10711882, study PRJNA513363) | rock metagenome | isolation source: Antarctica rocks | place: Antarctica: Victoria Land, Knobhead sud | reverse complement strand
ACCGCGTCATGGACCGAGCTTCCCGAGGGGCGCCGCCCGCTGTTCGATGCGCCAGAGGTCCTGGAGGCGCGCCGGCGGCTGATCCGGAGCTGGCCTGCCTACGGCGTCTCCACCCTGGTGACGGACAGCGTGCACCTCGCCGGCTCCGTCCTGCTGTGGGCCGGCGGACCGCTCTTCGACGACGACCCCTTTGCCAGGCTGGGACCGTCGCGCATAGTGAGCAGCCAGGGCTTCTTCGTGCCGTTGCCGGCCCCGACCGGCCCGGCGCTTGAACGCTACGGCGGGGCGCCCTGGCCCTTCGACCGCTTCGCTACGACAGCACCCAACCACGGAGGTTCCTGATGGCTCAAAACGTCGCCGACTACGTCCTGGAGCGGCTGCGGCACTGGGGCGTCGAGGTCGTCTTCGGCTATGCCGGTGACGGCATCAACGGTCTGCTCGCCGCATGGGGACGGGCCGACGACAAGCCCACGTTCATCCAGTCGCGGCACGAGGAGATGTCCGCCTTCGAAGCCGTCGGCTACGCGAAGTTCTCCGGACGGGTCGCGGTCTGTGTCGCGACTTCCGGACCCGGCGCTATCCACCTCCTCAACGGCCTCTACGACGCCAAGCTCGACCACGTCCCGGTCGTGGCGATCATCGGACAGACCAACCGCAGCGCGATGGGTGGCAGCTACCAGCAGGAGGTGGACCTGCTGTCGCTGTTCAAAGACGTCGCGTCGGACTACCTGCAGATGGTCACGGTCCCCGAGCAGCTGCCCAACGTCCTGGACCGCGCGATCCGCATCGCCCAGGCGCGTTCGGCACCGACCTGCATCATCATGCCGGCAGACGTGCAGGAGCTGGAGTACACACCCCCGCCACACGAGTTCAAGTTCGTGCCGTCCAGCGGCGCAGCGACCGGCCGGCCAGAGTTGGTGCCGGTTGACACCGACCTTGCCCGTGCGGCCGAGGTGCTCAACGCCGGCGGCAAGGTGGCGATGCTCATCGGCCAGGGAGCGCGCGGCGCGCGCGAGGAGGTGCTCGAGGTCGCCGACCTGCTCGGCGCAGGAGTTGCCAAAGCCCTGCTGGGCAAGGACGTCCTCTCCGACGAGCTGCCGTTCGTCACGGGGTCCATCGGACTGCTCGGGACCCGACCCAGCTACGACCTCATGCAGGGCTGCGACACCTTGCTGACCGTCGGGTCGAGCTTTCCTTACACGCAGTTCCTGCCCGAGTTCGACCAGGCGCGCGCGGTGCAGATCGACCACGACGCCAGCTTCGTCGGGCTGCGCTACCCCTTCGAGGTCAACCTCGTCGGCGACGCCGCCGCGACGCTGCGCCGCCTCATCCCGCTGCTGCGCCGCAAGCAGGATCGCTCGTGGCAGCAGGAGGTCGAGGCCACGGTGGCCCGCTGGTGGCAGGTGATGGAGCGGCGGGCGCACACCGCCGCCGACCCGATCAACCCCGAGAAGGTCTTCTGGGAGCTGTCCTCCCGGCTCCCCGACGACGCGATGCTGGCGGCCGACTCCGGCACATCCGCGAACTGGTACGCCCGCTACCTCCGATTCCGCGGTCAGATGCGCGGCTCCCTGTCGGGCAACCTCGCCACGATGGGCCCGGGCGTCCCGTACGTCATCGGCGCGAAGTTCGCCCATCCCGACCGGCCGGCGATCGCGATGGTCGGCGACGGAGCGATGCAGATGAACGGCTTGGCGGAGCTCATCACCATCTCGCACTACTGGAAGCAGTGGTCGGACCCCCGGCTGATCGTCGGGATCCTGAACAACGGTGACCTCGCGCAGGTCACCTGGGAGCTCAGGGCGATGGAGGGGGCACCGAGATTCGACGCCTCCCAGCTGCTGCCACCGGTGCCCTACGCCAGCTTCGCCAGCTCCCTCGGGTTGAACGCCATCAAGGTGGACGACCCGGCCGAGGTCGGCCGCGCCTGGGACGAGGCCCTGTCCGCGGACCGTCCGAGCGTGCTCGAGTTCGTCACCGACCCCGCCGTGCCGCCGATCCCCCCGCACGCGACCCTCGACCAGATCGAGAAGGCCGCCCTGTCCTTGACCCGCGGTGACAGCGACCGCTGGGACGTCGTGAAGGAGGGGCTCCTGCTCAAGGCACAGGAACTCCTGCCCGGCACCAAGAAGTGACCGACACGCACGTGCGGTCCGTGACCGCATCGACCTACGTCGTGCCCACCGAGCAGCCGGAGGCCGACGGCACGCTCGCCTGGGACCAGACCACCGTCGTCCTGGTCGAGGCCGCCGGCGGCGGGCGAACGGGACTGGGCTGGACCTACTCCAGCCGCGCCTGCCAGGCCGTGATCGAGGACATGCTGGCCGACGTGGTCGTCGGCCGGGACGTCGAGGACGTACCAGGGACGTGGGCCGCAATGGTGGCCGCCATCCGCAACCTGGGACGCCCAGGCATCGCGTCGGCAGCGATCGCCGCGGTCGACACCGCGCTGTGGGACCTGAAAGCCAAGCAGCACGGGGTCGCGCTGTGCACCTTGCTCGGGCAGGTCCGCGAGTGCGTCCCCGTCTACGGCAGCGGCGGTTTCACCACGTACGACACCGAAACGCTGAGCCGGCAGGTCGAGTCCTGGACCGGAGAGCTGGGCATCACCCGCGTGAAGATCAAGATCGGCGAGAGCAGCGGAGCCGACGTGGCCCGGGACCTCGACCGCGTCCGCCAGGTGCGCGCCCTCGTCCGACCGGAGACCGAGGTCTTCGTCGACGCCAACGGCGGTTACTCCCGCAAGCAGGCGATCCGCGTCGGCCGTCAGCTCGAAGAGCTCGGGGTGAGCTGGTTCGAGGAACCGGTGTCCTCCGACGACCTCGCGGGCCTGCGCCTCGTCCGCGACGCGCTGGACTGCGATGTCACCGCTGGGGAATACGGCAGCGACCTGGCCTACTTCGAGCGGATGCTCGGCGCCGGAGCGGTGGACTGCCTGCAGGCCGACGTCACCCGGACCGCAGGCATCACGGAGTGGCAGCGGGTCGCCGCACTGGCCCAGGCCGCCGGTGTCGAGCTGTCGGCGCACTGCGCCCCCACCCTGCACCTGCACGTGGCGAGCGCCGTGACCGGCCTTCGCCACGTCGAGTGGTTCGCCGACCACGTACGCCTAGAGGCACTGCTGTTCGACCCTGGCCCGCGAGTACGAGACGGGGTCATGCACCCAGACACCGGCCGGCCCGGGCTGGGTGTCGAGCTGCGCACCTCCGACGCCGACACCTACCGCGTCGCATGAAGAGCCCGGACAACGGCACCGAGGTGGCGACGGTCGCGGTCCACGGCATCGACCGGCTGGTCGGGGACATCCGCACCGGCCACTTACGAACGCACCTTGTCCGCCCTGACCGCGGTCGGCGGAGTGATCACGGCGGTCGAGATCTTCCTCGAGCACGACCGGGCCAGCTTCGGCAACCGGATGATGTGGGTGCCGGTCGTCCTGAACCCGGTGGTGGCCGCCGCCGGGGTGGCCGGCTTCTTCAGCCGCCGGCTGGCCAAGACGGCGCTGCCGCTGACCTCCGCCATGCTCGTGGCGAACGGCCTGCAGGGCACCTACCTGCATGCCCGGGGGGTGTCGCAGCGGCCCGGGGGGTGGTCGCAGGCTCGCTACAACGCCGAGACCGGCCCGCCCGTGATGGCGCCGTTGCTGGTGACGGTCGTCGGTGGCATGGGGCTGCTCGCGGCCCTGCTGCGCCGGGAGGAAGACAGGTGACCCGCCCTTCGTCGGAAGCGGCCGTCCCGGACCGTTTCCCCGACTACGACGTGCTCGCGTCGACCGGCTCGTGGGACCCGGTCACCGCCGACGTGGTGCTGGGCCGGCTGGAGCCTGCCGGCCCCCTGCGCTTCTTCCCCGCCGGCCCGGACAGGACGGCAGGCGCGCTGTTCGACCGGCTCCTCGACCAGGGAGCCGGCCCGCGCGTCCCCGTGCTGCAGATGGTCGATGCGCGCCTGGCGCAGGGGGAGAGTGACGGATGGCGGTACGCCGACATGCCCGAGGACGGTGCGGCGTTCCTCGCCTCGCTCCGCGGGCTGGACGCAGAGGCAAGAGCCCTCGCGGGCGGCGGCTTCGCTGACGTGGGCCAGGTGGCCCAGGCGCAGATCCTGAACGACGTCCAGGCGAGTGACGGGCAGTGGCACAACCTGCGGGCCAAGCACGTCTGGAGCCTGTGGACGCGCTATGCCTGCACGGCCTTCTACTCCCACCCCTGGGCCTGGAACGAGATCGGCTTCGGCGGCCCTGCCTATCCCCGGGGTTACGGCAACCTCGGGATGGACCGGCGGGAGTCCTGGGAGGTGCGCGACGTGTCGCCGCAGTCAGAGCCGGCTGGTGGCGAGTGAGCGGCGTACGGGCCCGTAACGCCTCCGCGTGGCTCCTTCCCAACGACGGCACACGGGACAATGCCGAGCTCCGCCACGGAATGCGGAACTTCGACGACGACGACGAGGTCGACCTCGCCATCGTCGGGTGTGGCGCCGGCGGCTCGGTGCTCCTGCAGCGGCTGGCACGCGCCGGGTGGAAGGTCGTCGCCTTGGAAGCCGGTCCGTTCTGGAACCCTGACAAGGACTTCGTCAGTGACGAGGCCGGGTCCCACCACCTCTACTGGACCGAGCCACGCATCATCGGCGGCGCAGACCCGGTGCCCCTCGGGTCCAACAACTCCGGTCGCGGCGTCGGTGGCTCGATGGTCCACTACGCCGGCTACACACCGCGTTTCCACCCCAGCGACTTCCGGATGCGCTCGACGGACGGGGTCGGCGCCGACTGGCCGTTCAGCTACGAGGACCTGCGCCCCTACTACGAGCTGATCGAGCACGAGCTGCCCGTCGCCGGTCAGGCGTGGCCGTGGGGCGACCCGCACCGCTACCCCCACTCGCCACATCCGGTGGCGGGGAACGGCGAGGTGTTCCTGCGCGGGACGAGGGCGCTGGGCATCGAGACCAGAGTCGGCCCGGTCGCCATCACTAGTGGCCGGTTCGGCAACCGCCCGCACTGCATCTACCGCGGCTTCTGCCTGCAGGGCTGCAAGGTGAACGCGAAGGCCAGCCCGCTCATCACGCACGTGCCCGATGCGCTCGCCCATGGCGCCGAGGTCCGGGCCGACGCCATGGTGACGCGGATCGCGTTCGACGAGCGCACCGGGCTGGCTGTCGGAGTGCACTATCTGCGCGACGGCGTCCAGCACCTGCAAAGAGCGGGCGCAGTGGCGGTGGCCGGCTACTCCATCGAGACGCCTCGACTGCTCCTGAACTCCGCCAGCCGGCGGTTTCCTGACGGCATGTGCAACGACCACGACCAGGTCGGGCGCTATCTCATGGTGCAGGGCGCCCCTCAGGTGTCGGGTCGCTTCGAGCAGGAGGTGCGCGCTTACAAGGCACCGCCGCCGGAGGCGTCCTCGGAGGCGTTCTACGAGACCGATCCGAGCAACCCCTACCTGCGCGGCTTCACCCTGCAGTCCGTGTCACCGCTGCCGATCACCTACGCGGAGCACGTCTCCGCCGAGGGTCACTGGGGTCGCGCCCTGCGCGACTACATGCGGGACTACGTGCACTGGGCGGTCCTCGGTGCGCTGTGCGACTTCCTCCCACTGGCCGACAACCGGGTGACGCTCGCGGACGAGAAGGACGCGCACGGGCTGCCCGTTGCCCGCTTCGACTACTCGCAGTGCGACAACGACCGGGCGCTGATGACTGCTGCCAAGCAGGTCCTCGTCGAGGTCCTGGAGGCGGCCGGGGCCACGCAGACCCTGGCGATAGAGCGTTACGCCCACCTCGTCGGCGGCGCGCGTATGGCCACGACAGCCGCCGAGGGCGTCATCGACAGGGACGGGCGCACGTTCGCGATCCCCAACGTGTGGGTGGCGGGCGGCAGCGGCCTGCCCACCCAGGGCAGCGCGAACCCGGCGCTCACCATCATGGCGATGGCGGCCAGGGTCGCCGACCGCATGCTGGGCCGGACTCGGCCCTGGGCGGGCCCCTGACGGTCAGGACCGGTCCAGACCCTCCGCTGCCCGGACGAGCCGGTGCACGGCGTCGTCGAGCATGTCCGGTGTCGACCGTGCGAAGGACATCACGAGCGCGGGCCCCATCGGATGGCTCCCGGTCATCCCGGCCAGCCCCAGGACCAGCACGCCGGCCGCTGCGGCCGCCAGCACCAGCCGCTCCTCTGAGACGCCCGTCGGTAGGGAGACCACGAGGTGCAGCCCGCCGACCATGCCCATCGGCGACCACGAGGGGGCGTGGGACGCCAGGGCGCTGACGAGGTGCTCTCGACGGGCGGCGTAGCGACGCTTCAGCATCCGTAGGTTGCGGTCGTACGCGCCGGAGGCCATCAGCTCGGCGAGCACGTGCTGGTCGAGGACGCTGCTGCCGTAGTCGGCGAGGACCTTGGCCGATCGCAGGTCGTCCAGCAGGCTGGGCGGCGCAAGCACCCAGCCCAGACGGAGCGCCGGGGCAAGCGACTTGCTGACACTGCCGAGCAGGGCGACATGAGCGCTGTCGAGTCCCTGCAGGCAGCCGACGGAGGCGCGACCGTAGCGGAATTCCGCGTCGTAGTCGTCCTCGACGATCAGACCGTCGACGACCTGCGCCCAGCGCATGAGCTGGGTGCGGCGTTCCGCAGACATGATGACGCCGGTCGGGTACTGGTGGGCCGGCGTGCAGATGACGGCTCCGACGCTGGTCGCCGCCAGGGCGTCCACGCGCAGCCCGTGGGCGTCCACGGGAATGTCGACGGCTTCGAGCCCCAGCTCCCGCAGCAATGCCCGCTGGAGAGGGTTGCACGGGTCCTCGACCGCGACGCTGCGCTGCCCCCGTCGGTGCAGGATCTGCGCGATGAGGGACATGCCCTGACTCACTCCGGTGACCAGGACGAACGCGTCCGGATCTGCCCTCGCGCCGCGCACTCTCGCGAGGTAGCCGGCGAGCTGGACGCGCAGTGCTCGGGCGCCCCACGGCTCGCCGTAGCCCAGCTCCGAAGCCGGGAGCACGCGCAGCGTATCGCGTACCGCATGGAGCCAGAGCCGGCGGGGGAACGAAGACAGGTCGGGTGTCGCCGGTCGCAGGTCCAGCATGCCGGTCGACGCGTCCAGGGGAGCTGCCGAAAGCGGTTCCGACAGCACAGCCGTCTGGCCCGGGGCGACGATGGTGCCCGCTCCGGGAACACTGAGCAGGTAGCCCTCCGCGGTCAGCTGCGCATAGGCCTCCACGACCAGCCCACGGGAGATGCCGAGGTCGCGCGCCAGGAGACGGGAGGACGGCATCGTGCTGCCCGGGCTGACCTGACCGGTCCGCACCGCGTCGCGCAGAGCCATGGTGAGGCGCACCCGGAGGGGCTGGCGACCGCCCTGGTCCAGCCGGACCAGGAGCTCGGCGGAGTTCAGGGGCACAACGCGGACCTGCTCGTCAGGAGCCGGAGAGACGGCTGAGGAGAAGCCACGCGGAGCAGAGTAGGCAATGGGGCCGGCATCGTGCTGACAAGTCGGTGACACGGCAACACTTTCGGCTCGATGTCCGCAGTGCCCGGGTAGCAGCACTCGGAACGGGTCGGCCAGCCTGGCTGACCCCACACGAAGGGCAGTCGGACATGACGCACCTATTGGCAGCCGTCGCGCGGCACTCCTCTTGACAGCAGCCGGGTTGGCGGCCGTACCCGGAGGCGCCGGTATCGCTCAGGCGCAGGGCGTCGGCGAGGGGCCGGGGGCGGTCTTCTCCATGACCAACGACCCCACCGGAAACAGCATCACCGTGTTCAACCGGGCCTCGGACGGGACCCTCACCCGAGCCGAGGCCGTGCCGACCGGCGGCATGGGCACAGGGACGGCGGAGGACTCGGCCAACGGGCTGATCCTCGCCGACACCGCCGGTGAGTCCTCACCGACGAACACCAGAGGGACCGCGAAGTACCTGCTGGCGCTCAACGCCGGCAGCGACTCCATCTCGGTCTTCCGGAACGCGCCGTCAGGGCTCCTGCTGGTCGACAGCGAGCCGTCCGGAGGCAAGCGACCCATCAGCATCACCGTGAACCGGGCGTCGCCTACGTGCTCAACGCCGGCACGCCCATGTGCACCGGGGTCGGGGAGCAGCCCACCATCACCGGCTTCACCTTCGACGCCCAAGGCCAGCTCACGCCCATCCCGGCTCGACCCGGCCGCTCAGTGGTATCCCCAACTCGGGCTGCACGCAGGTCGCCTTCGACAAGACCGGCAACGTCGTGATCGTCGAGGAGAAACAGGCCGACGTCATCACCACCTACACCCGCAAAAGCGACGGGACGCTGAGTGGGCCCACCCCCCAGCAGAGCACCGGGAACGGCCCGTTCGGCCTGACGTTCACCCAGCACAACCAGCTGTTGACGACCGAGAACTTCGGGCCGCCCCCGGTCAGGGCGGCCTTGCCACCTACGCCATCGACGAGCGCACCGGCGCCCTCACAGCGCTGAGCCCCACGGTGCGCAACGGCCAGTCCGACACCTGCTGGGTGGCCTTCACGGACAACAACCGCTTCGCCTTCACGTCGAGCTTCGGCGACGACGGCGGCATCTCGAGCTACCGGGTCGGACCGGACGGCAGCCTCGAGCTGCTGAACACGCAGGCAGCCACCGTCGGCTCCGGCTCCTCCGACGTCGCGCTGAGCGGGAACAGCCACTACCCTCCCCGCCTGCTTCGGCGTCACCGACGACCTGGACCTCGGACACCCCTCCTGCCGGCGAGACCCGCAGGATGCGGCGCGTGTCGCGCTCGGTCACGAGGGCATCCCCGCCGGGGAGGAAGGCAAGCCCCAGGGTGCGCGAAGCCCGCGCGCCAGCACCTGCGCGCCACCCAGCCGCGTCGGATTCGGGCCGGCCGGCGCGGCGGCATTCGGTGACATCGGGACAGAGCTCGGGTTCGGACTCGCAGTGGGCACGGGTGGCGCCGAGGTGGCCGATACCGAAGGGTTTGGCAGTGCCCGGTCGCGCCTCGGTGACTCGGTACCAGAGCAGCCAGCGGACGACGGACACCCCCCGCGACGAGCGCGAACCAGTTCCAATGCGATTTCATTTGCGCCTCCCCTTCTGCAGTGCGGGTGGTTCTCGACGTCGTACCGTCAACGCCATGCGCGTCGCCGCGGCTCAGGCCCGTCCCTGCTGGCTTGACCCCACGGCGACGACGACGAAGGTCATCGCATGGATTGAGGAGGCGGCCGCGCAGAACGTCGAGCTGGTCGCCTTCCCGGAGACATTCCTGTCCGGATACCCGTTCTGGCTTGAGCTCACCGGCGGCGCACGCTTCGACGACGCGAAGCAGAAGCGGGCCTACGCCGCCTATCTCGAGGCGGCCGTCGAGATGGAGGGGCCGCAGATCCGGCAGATCACCGAGGCGGTGCGCGATCTCGGCGTCTTTTGCTACCTCGGCACCACGGAGCGCGCGACGAGCTCGGCGCGCGGGACCGTGTTCTGCACCCTGGTGGCGATCGATCCGGACCACGGTGTCGTCAGCGCCCACCGCAAGCTGATCCCCACGCATGAGGAGCGCCTCGTCTGGGGCTCGGGCGACGGGCAAGGCTTGCGGGTCCACCGCTATGCCGGCACCCGCATCGGCGGCCTCAACTGCTGGGAGAACTGGATGCCCCAGGCCCGCCACGCGCTCTACGCGCAGGGCGAGGAGCTGCACGTCAGCGTCTGGCCGGGCAACCCGCGCAACAGCGCGGACATCACGCGCTTCATCGCGCTCGAGGGACGCGTCTTCTCGCTCGCTGTCAACGGACTGATCTCGCTGTCGGACGTGCCGGCCGACTTTCCACTCCATGCCGAACTCGAGGAGGCGGGCGTGACCGACTACTGCCTCGGCGGCTCGGGTGTCGCCGCACCGGACGGCACCTGGGTCGTACCGCCGCTCGTGGAACAGGAGCGGCTCGTCATCGCGGACCTGAACCTACGGCGAGTCTCTGAGGAACGGCAGAACTTCGACCCGACCGGGCACTACAGCCGACCCGACGTCTTCACGGTGCACGTCGACCGGCGGCGACGCAGGGCCGCGGAGTTCGGCGACTGAACGCCCAAGGAGCAAGTGTTGATCGGCCCATCAGCCGGCCAACGCGCCGCCCCGCTGACGAAGCAGCCGCCTGTCGGCTCTCTGCTCCAGCGCGACATGGGTAGGCGGCGTCCAACCGGCCGCGGTCAGGCACTCGTACACCCCGAGGCGGGCACGGATGAGGCGTTCGGCTGCGGCGAGTGTCGTGTCGCTGGTGTGCTCCGCAGCGACCCGCCCGTAGGCATCGAGACAGCGGTGGAGGATGCCCAGGTCCACGTGCACCGTGTCATGCAGGGCCATGGCTCCGACGCTCAGGGTCGTCGAAGCGCGACGCAAGCGACGGGCCTACTTTGTCCCTAACTTGTCACCCGCGGCAACGCCTCAGCGTCGCAAATTGGACCTGACTTCTGGCGTGTCACCGGACCACCCGATCGCCTTCACCCTCCCTATCTTGGTAATATGGCAAGTCTTGTCCGAGTCCACTGCACGGAAGGCGTCGATCCGCGTACGGCGACGGACAGCTGGCAATCCGGATCCGGAGCCGGTCTGCGGGGCCGTCACGTCGTCTTGGTCTCCCTATCCGGTCGCAACCTGCTCGGGCTCCGCACGGCGTTCGCCGGTGCCAGTGCCAGGGTGGTAGACGCGTTCGATCTCAGTGGCGCGAGACGGCACGCCGCGCTACTCGGCCCCAGCGCGGTTCTGGTCATCGACGTGCCCGGCGAGACGGAGGCGGTACGTGTCGGCATGACCGCGCTCAGCGGCCAGGACGCGGTACTCCTGCTGACGGGGACCGCAACCGGCTCGGAGCGCATCGCGCTACTGCGCGCCGGAGCAGACCATGTCCTGAGCACGGATGAAGCCGGGGAAGTGATCGCCTGCCTGTCCTCGGTCCTGCGCCGCGGTCGATCCGAGCACACCGTCGAGGAGCCCGACATCCTGCGCGTCGGAGCCCTGTGCCTCGATCTGCGCACCAGAACGGCTGCGGACGCGGGGCGGTGCCTTACGCTCACGGGGCTCGAGTTCGGCCTGCTCGCCTACTTCATGACAAAGGCCGGTCAGGCACTCACCCGCGAACGGCTGCTCGCCGACGTCTGGGGCTACGACGTGGGCGGACTGGACACGGTGACCGTGCACGTCCGGCGCCTGCGCATGAAGATCGAGGTGGATCCGTCGCGACCGGCGCTGCTGCGGACCGTCTGGGGAACCGGCTACCGGCTGGAGGCCGGGGACGACGCGACACCCGCGAGAGCTACAGCGGCGAGCTGAGCGGCCACCCGAACGCGAATGTCAGCGAGTCGTCATCACTGCTCGCTGTTGGCCCACTGCTCCACGGGGTACCCACCTGGCGTGAGCCGCGCCCGTTCGACTGAGATCGCCAGTCTGGCGTTCCTGTCCGACTGTCAGACGGCGGCGCTGGTGGACGGTCACGGCAGCATCACCTGGATGTGCCCACCGCGATTCGACTCGCGAAGCGTCTTCGGTGCCTTGCTCGATCCGACGGCAGGCCACTGGCAAATCGGGGCCGCCGGACTCAGTGAGACGACCCGGGCGTATGTCCAGGACACCCTGCTGCTGGAGACGACGTTCCAGACACCGTCCGGCCGGGCTGTACTGACGGACGCGCTCCTCGTGGCGGAGGGCGAGCGGGGGCATGACCTGGGCGCGAGGTCCCCTCACGTGCTCGTGCGCAGCCTCGCGGTCGTCGAGGGTGC
>JAABUW010008770.1_pt1 | contig 11718 bp, 12 predicted proteins | sample 5560081 | NCBI WGS metagenome assembly JAABUW01 (sample SAMN10711882, study PRJNA513363) | rock metagenome | isolation source: Antarctica rocks | place: Antarctica: Victoria Land, Knobhead sud | reverse complement strand
GCCCGCCACGACGAGTACCCCCGATGGACGCGGTCGATCGCCGCCCGGACCTCCTCGTCGGTCGCGTTGCGGATCTCCTCAATCAGTTCGCCCGTCGCCGGGTCGGTGACTGCGTACATCGGATGCGATCCTCCGTTCATGGGCGGGACTGTCCCTGGATCAACGATAGCATCATTGGTGCATACTGTATGCGCAGGGCCGCCGCCGGGTTCGGTTTCTCGAAGGCCGGGGTCGCGGCAGGAGAGCGTCGAAGGTGTGAGGCGTTCGAGCGTACTGGGTGGCTGGTGCCAAACGGCCCCGATTCGGAGCCAGGAACGAATCGGACAATTCGCAAGCGCTGAGCTGGCCGTGGAGGGCCGAACGGGCCATCACCGGGGTGCGCCGCTGGAAGGTGGAGGCGAAGTAGGCCGACAGCATCACCGAGACGCAGCACGGGGCCAGCAGGGCGACCACCCCGCCGAGGAAGGAGGCGAAGAGAGTGGTGCCGAGCAGTAGGTCCATCGGGTCAACTCCTGGCTGCGGGCACACAGCGAGTGGCAGGCCGCGCTGTCCACCCTCTCCGCGGCCGGTGTCCCGGTGCTCTTCGCGACCGGGGACCGCGACCCGGTGCCTGTCCCTGGACGCACCGCGCAACTCGCCGAGCAGTACCCGACAGTCACATCGGCCCTCCACCCCACCGCCGACCACGACCTGCCGCTGGTCGAACCGGCTTGGTGTATGCGCCTGCTCGACGACTCACCTACACGCAGCAAGGTGGCGCCAACCGCAGCGCAAGAGGACCCTGGCTGTGCTGCACCTGGGTGACGCCGATTGCCAGAGGGGAGCCGCACACGACGCAGATCGAACTGTTCGTGGGCGGCGTGGCCGGACACATCGAGGCGCGTCTCAGCCTGAGAACCCCACGATGGTCCAGGCCCATCCCCTTGCGACGCCACGCACAAAGTGTGCCAGCACTGCACTTCCGTCGTCGTCGTCGCTCCGCGGCCGGTCGGTGCACGTCATGACCCGCGCTCCAGGATGTGCCGACTCCTGACCGCATCAAGGAAGCCCACATCGATATCCGTGCCCTAACTCGTGCCCTAACTCGGGGCACGACGCGGTTAATCCGGGTGTCTCACGGCCATTCGCGGTCATCGGAGAGCGAACCCCTAGACGCACGAAACCGCAGGTCACAAGGGCTATGACCTGCGGTTCAGAGAATGGCCAGGGGCGGGATCGAACCGCCGACCTTCCGATTTTCAGGCGCAGGATCAAGTAGGCCGGATCCGTACGGACCAGATCCATAGTCGCCGCCGGCATGCCGGCCCTCCCGAGGCCCTCCCTTGGTCTCATTTCTAGTCTCATTCGTGTGGGTTCAGGGCGGTTCCTGCGCCGCCTTGTGGATCGTCGTTGAGCGTGTCTGAATGCTCGTAGCCCGCGATGAATCCGGCGGGGCAGACCTCGAAAGCGTGTGTGGGGGAGACTCCACCGTGGGTTCAAATCCCACCGCCACCGCCGGGTGATGTCCCCGGACATCGAGAACCCTCGAACCTCCGGGTTCGGGGGTTTTCCGCCTGGTGGCGGGCTTCCGGATGGGTCCGCAGGTTTTCCCGGTTCCCGCTGTGCTGCGGCTGCGGCTGGGGATGGGGATGGGGGCAGGTTCGTCACCTTGGGCGTACCGGGCACGGTGCGCGTGAGGTGGGCCCAGGGGCCGCGCTCGACCCCCTCGAGGTGGAGGTCGGATATAACTGACCCACCCCGTCCGAAAGGGAGTGCTCGTGCCGCGCCCCGTGATCGCCGTCCTCAACGGACCGAACCTCAACCTGCTCGGTGAGCGGGAGCCGTCGATCTACGGCTCGGAGAGCCTCGCGGACATCGAGCGACGGTGTGTGACCCGTGCCGACGCCCTCGGGCTCGACGTCGACTTCCGGCAGAGCAACCACGAGGGCGAGCTCGTGACCATGGTCCAGGAGCTGCGCCACTCGGCGGGGGTGGTCGTCAACGCCGGTGCCTACACCCACACCTCCATAGCCCTGCGCGACGCACTGGCGCTCGTGGAGGGGCCGATCATCGAGGTCCACCTCTCGAACGTCCATGCCCGGGAGGCGTTCCGTCACCACTCATACATCTCTGACATCGCCACCGGTGTCATCGTCGGGTGTGGTCCGCTGGGCTACGAGCTTGCGGTCAGCGCCGTCGCCGCGGCGCTCGACAGGGGTGACGAGTGACGGGCGACGCGCGGGGGATCAGCAGCGGGGGCTCGCCGGGGCGGCTGTGGCTCCGGCCGTTCCTGCCGGGCTCCCGGCTGGCGGTGCCGGGGGCGCCGCGACGACGGCGGTGAAGGCGTTGCCGAGCACGAGGTCGACCGACGCGTCAGCCCGCGCGTCCGTGACCGGTGCGGCCCCTGCCACGAGTGCGCTGACCACCTTGGCGGCTGCCTCACCGTTCTTCCCGTAGCGCACCTCTGCCGTCCCGGCGATCTGCTTCTTGGCGGGGTCGTTGCCGACGGTCCCGACGACGAAGCCGCGGCCCTTGACGATCTTGGCGGCGTCCCCGGCCAGCCCGGGCCGCCCCGTCGCGTTGTAGACGTTGACGGTGATCTGGCCCGGTTGCGGGGCTGCTCCGGGAGCAGCGGGCGCGGGCGTGGTCCGGGTGGCCGTAGCACAGGCTGCGGCCGCCGTCGGCTGCTTCTTGAAGTAGCTCGAGGCGTAGTAGAAGGCCCCGGCGAGAAGGGCGACCGCGATGAGGAGGGTGATCGCCGTCCGGCGGCGCTTGCGGGCGCGCAGGGAGAATCCCGACTCCACGACGTAGCTCATCGGTCACACCTCCCCGCAGCGCCCCGGCCGGCGCCCTCCGATCGATCGAGGCTAGTCAAGCACGAGGACCCGGGCGTGCAGCGTAGGACGCTGCTGCAGCGCGGCTCGAAGGGCCCGGTGGAGCCCGTCCTCCAGGTAGAGCGAGCCCTCCCAGTCGACCACGTGGGCGAAGAGGTCGCCGAAGAAGGTCGAGTCCTCCGACAGGAGCATGGCGAGGTCGAGGTTGCGTTTCGTGGTCACGAGATCGTGCAGGCGGACTATGCGTGGCGGCACGTCCGACCAGTCCTTCGCGGTGACGAGGCCGTGGTCCGGATAGGGGCGGCTGTCGCCGACGGCCTTGAAGATCACGGGCGTCAGTGTAGGCAGGCGCAAGCCCGCTACCGGGGGCCGGTTCACAGCTAGAGTTCGAATCGTGACTGACGCCAGCAACCCCGCAGACGCTCCTTTGACAGAGGCGGCAGGGGGCGGAGGCGTCGGTGCACCCGTGGCACCGGTCAGCGCCGGTCCTCCCGCGGCACCGGTCAGCGCCGGTTCGCCACCTAGGCAGGTCGAGGAGATCCGTGCGGGCTACGCCTTCGAGGGCGCGGCGCTGGAGTTCGGGGCGGCGGTCGTCGACGACCAGGCGTATCCCGAGGCCAGGGTCCGCATCCCGCTCGGCGTGCTCAACCGGCACGGGCTGATTGCGGGTGCGACCGGCACCGGCAAGACCAAGACGCTGCAGCTCATGGCCGAGCAGCTCTGCGCGCAAGGTGTGCCGGTCTTTCTCGCGGACATCAAGGGTGACCTCTCCGGGATGGCCGTCCCCGGTGCAACCAACGACAAGATCACCGCGCGCTCCCAGAGCATCGGGATGGAGTGGACCCCCACGGCATACCCGGCTGAGTTCCTCTCCCTGGGCGGGCTCGGCAACGGCATCCCCATCCGCGCGACCATCACCTCCTTCGGTCCGACCCTGCTGAGCAAGGTTCTGGGCCTGAACGCCACCCAGGAGTCGAGCCTCGGCCTCGTCTTCCACTACGCGGACCAGAACGGTCTGGCACTGCTCGACCTGAAGGACCTGCGCGCAGTGATCCAGCACCTGACGTCCGCAGAGGGCAAGGCGGACCTCAAGTCTCTCGGCGGCCTCAGCGCCGCGACGGCCGGCGTCATCCTCCGCGAGCTCACCGCCTTCGCCGACCGCGGCGCGGAGACCTTCTTCGGCGAGCCGGAGTTCAACACCGCCGACCTGCTGCGGATGAGCGGGGACGGCCGGGGGATGGTGACCATCCTCGAGCTGCCCGCTGTCCAGGACCGGCCCGCGCTCTTCTCCACCTTCCTCATGTGGATGCTGGCGGACCTCTTCCACGATCTCCCGGAGGTGGGTGACCCGGAGCGGCCCAAGCTCGTCTTCTTCTTCGACGAGGCGCACCTGCTGTTCGACGGGGCGTCGAGGGACTTCCTCGACGCGATCCAGCAGACCGTCCGGCTGATCCGGTCCAAGGGCGTCGGCGTCTTCTTCGTCACCCAGTCACCGAAGGACGTGCCGTCGGACGTGCTGGCCCAGCTCGGGAACCGGGTCCAGCACGCGCTTCGCGCCTTCACGCCGGACGACGCCAAGGCGCTCAAGGCTGCGGCGTCGACCTATCCCCGCAGCCCGTACGACCTCACGACCCTCCTCACATCGCTGGGCACGGGCGAGGCGGTCATCACGGTTTTGTCCGAGCGGGGGGCGCCGACTCCGGTGGCCTGGACCCGGATGCGGGCGCCGCAGTCGCTCATGGCCCCCGCGCCCGAGGCCACCGTCCGAGAGATCATGGCCGCTTCCCAGATCGCGCAGAAGTATGCCGCGGTGGAGGACCGCGAGTCGGCCTACGAGAAGCTGCAGGCCAGGCTGCAGGCGGCGCCCACGCCCGAGCAGGCCCCGGCGCCCAGCGGGGACACGCCACCACCGGCACCTCGGGCGCGCGCTCCGAAGGAGGAGCCCGGCATGGTGGCCCAGGTGGTCGGGTCCTCAGCCTTCAGGTCGATGCTGCGCTCGGCTGGCACAGTGGTCGGCCGTGAGATCACGCGGAGCATCTTCGGGACCGCTCGCCGCGGCCGCTGATCCTCGGGGGGCGGGGCCGCCTGGGCCCCAACGACTCAGACCTGTCTGGCTCGGTGGTGCTTGGTCCGGCGCCCCAGGGCGCGACGACTCAGACCTGTCTCGCTCGTGGTGCCCGGCCTGGCGCGTGGTGGTGAACGGCGAGGGTCTTCGGGCTGCACTACGGACGTGACTCGGTCAGCGGGCCCGACGGAAGCGCGCGGAGCGTGTCGCCAACCTCCCGAGGACGCCGATCGCCAGGACGACAGCCCCGGCAACGACGGCCGAAGCGGGAAGGGTGAGGACCAGAAGGAGGCAGGCGGCCAAGCCCACTGCGTGAAGGGATCTCGGCCACCGGCGGTGCTCGGGCGCCTGGCTCACCGCGGCAGCGTTCGCGATGGCGTAGTAGATGAGGACGCCGAACGACGAGAACCCGATGGCGTGCCGGAGGTCGGTGAGCACGATGAGCACGACGACCACCGAGCACACGACCACCTCCGCGACGTTGGGGACATGGGAGGTCGCCTCCACACGTGCCAGGTGTCGGGGCAGGTCACCCTCGCGGGCCATGGCAAGCGCCGTGCGGCCCACCCCGGCGATGAGGCCGAGCAGGGCCCCGAGGCTGGCGACCACAGCGGCGAGTCGCAGCACGACGCCGACCCAGGAGACCCCCGCCTGCTGGGCTGCGGCGAGCAGGGGCAGGGGCGATCCCGCGATCCCGGGAGCCCCGATGGTGACGAGGAGGACCAGGGCGACCACGGCATACAGGGCGACGACGAGGCCGAGCGCTCGGGTGATGGCACGAGGGATCGTCCGGGCCGGGTCGCGGACCTCCTCGCCCAGGGTGGCGATCCGCGCATAGCCCGCGAAGGCAAAGAAGAGCAGCCCCGCCGACTGGAGGATGCCGTAGGGGCTTGACGTCCGGATGGCGTCCACGGGCGAGTGCCACGTGCGGTTCGCCAGGAGGACGACGACGATGACGATGGCCAGCAGTGCGACGGTGACGCTCACCAACACCCGGGCCAGGTGGGCCGTGCGGGTGATCCCGCGCAGGTTGACGAGCGTGAGCGCGACCACGGCCGCGATGGCGAGAAGGTTCCGGGCGCGGGCGTCGCCGCCCACGGCATACGTCGCCGCCGTGAGGGCCATTGCGGCACACGAGGCCGTCTTGCCCATGACGAACCCCCAGCCCGCCACGAATCCCCACCAGGGGCCAAGCCGCTCCCGGCCGTAAACGTAGGTTCCACCTGAGGTGGGGTACTGCGCCGCAAGCTGGGCGGACGCCGTGGCGTTGCAGTAGGCCACCGAGGCCGCGATGACCAGCCCGACGAGCAGGCCGGGGCCGGCGGCAACAGCCGCCGGCGTATAGGTGGCGAAGAGGCCCGCGCCGATCATCGACCCGAGCCCGATGCTCACGGCGTCGCTCAGCCCTAGCCGCCGCGCGAGCGGGACCGGGCTCGGCTCACCCATCGCCGTCGGTGTCGCCGTCATCGTCCCCCGACATGTCGGCGAAGTACGTCACGATCTGGATCTCGGGGTTGTCCTTGGACTCGAGCACGAGCTGGCGGAGAAGGACCACCCGACCGTCCGGGATCCGGATCCGCTTGGCACCACTGCGGTTCGGCTCGGCGTCATGGCGCTCCCACCACACCTGCGCCTGGGGGGCGACCCTGAAGATCTCCTCGAGGAGCGACCTGAACGCCGGGTCGTCGGGGTGCCGGGCGAAGGACTCGCGGAAGTGCGCCATCTGGTCCGCGGCCTCGGCCTCCCAGTCGACGTAGAGCTCACGAGCGGACGGGTCGCACAGGTAGTACCGGAGCATGTTCCGTTCGCGGGTGGGCAGCGCGTTCCAGTTGGTGAAGAGCAGGTTGGCGGAGCGGTTGGACGTCAGGATGTCCCACCGGGCGCCCATGACGTAGGTGGGATTCGGCTCCAGGGTCTCGGCGAGCTCCTCGATCTCCTCGCCAGCGTCCTCCGCGGCCAGCGGTGGCCGACGCGCCTGGCCTGCTCGCAGCTCGTTGAGCATCCTGTGCTCGCCGGCCGTCAGCTGAAGCGCCCTGCCGATCGAGCCCAGCACCGCTGTTGATGGCCGCAGGTCGCGGCCACGTTCGATGAAGGTGTAGTAGGACAGAGAGATGTCGGCGAGCTCGGCCACCTCGGCGCGACGCAGCCCGGACACGTTGCGACCCCCGACCCTGGCGATGCCCACGTCCTCCGGCTGGAGGCGCATCCGGCGCTGCCTGAGATAGGTCCCGAGCGAAGGGCCGGACCCGGCGTGGCCTGCTGTGGTCGGGGCCGGGTCAGCCGGTGGCCGCGTCGTCATGCCTCCAGTGTGCCAGCGGCATGATGGGGCGGCCTGATCGACTTTGCCACGGGGAATCGCCGGCTCGGTTAGGTTGGCGCCATGGCAGCACGCAACAAGAAGAACCTCAGTCGGCCCAGCGACGGCACCGACTCGCCGGCCGGTCTGCTGGTGCGGCTTCGCGGACTTCGGCCCTCGCTCTCACCCGCAGAGGACCGAGTGGCCGAACGGGTGCTGGCCGACGCGCGGGCGGCGGCGGCGTTGACGATCAGCGAGCTCGCCGTACAAGCCCGGACGTCCGAGACGACCGTGCTGCGTTTCTGCAAACGGCTCGGGCTGCCTGGCTATCCCCAGCTGCGGCTGGCCCTTGCCGCGGAGTCTGCCCAGCCGAGGTCGAGGATCGTCACCGACACGGACATCAACGAGGACGACACGATCGACGAAATCATCTCCAAGGTCGCCTTCACCGACGCGAGCGCGGTCGAGGAGACCGCTCAGCAGCTCGACCGTGCCTCGCTCACGGAGGCAGCGGACGCGATCGCGGGGGCGTCTCGCGTCGACATCTACGGCATCGGTGCGAGCGCCATCGTCGGGACAGATGCCCAGCAGAAGCTGCATCGCATCGGCGTCATCGCCTTCTCCTGGAACGACCCTCACATCGCGCTCACCAGCGCCGCACTGCTCGGCAAGGGGGACGTCGCCATCGGTATCTCCCACTCGGGGACGACGCGCGAGACGATCGAGTCCCTCGGCAAGGCACGTCGGCAGGGTGCGACGACGGTCGCCATCACCAACTTCCCGCTTTCCCGGCTGGTCGAGACCGCCGACATCCTCCTCACCACTGCGGCCCGCGAGACCTCGCTGCGCTCCGGCGCCACGGCCAGCCGCATCGCCGCTCTCACGGTCGTCGACTGTCTTTACATCGCTGTCGCGCAACGGGACCTGGTCCGGGCACGCAAGGCCGTCGCGGACACCAGGGCCGCCGTGTCCGGCCATCACCTCGACAACCCATCCGGCGACTCGACCGGTCAGTGATTCACGTTGTTGACTGGTGAGTAGGGAGAAAGTAACCTCACGAGGGTGGGCGACGACCTGAAGGTGGACGGAGCGACACCACGTGCTCTCAGAGGCGGCGGTGCGACAGCTAACGACGTGACGCCGCGCGTGGTGACGCCGCACGTGGTGACACTGCATGACGTGAGCGTGAGCGCGCCGACGGAGGAGCGCCACCCGGACTCCCTGGGCATCGACCGGCTGTCCACCCTGGAGGTGCTGCGCCTCCTCAACGCCCAGGACGCGACCGTCGCTGTCGCCGTTGCCATGGTGCTTCCCGAGCTCGCCGCGCTCGTGGAGGACGCGGTGGCGCGGATCCGGGACGGCGGCAGCGTCCACTACTTCGGAGCGGGCACCTCCGGCCGGCTGGCCGTTCTTGACGCCGCCGAGCTGCGGCCAACGTTCAACGCCCCGCCCGGCCTCTTCGTCGCACACCATGCCGGCGGGCTGGAGGCTCTCGTCAGCGCGGTCGAGAACGTCGAGGACGACGTGGAGCTGGGGCGCCTCGAGGCGGAGGCGGTGGGCGCTGGCGACGTGGCCATCGGTCTGACGGCGTCGGGACGGACGCCGTTCGTGGCCGGAGCCTTGGCGCTGGCCCGGGAGCGCGGTGCGCTCACCGCTCTCATCACGGCCAACCCTGGCGCCGAGATCGGTCCGGCTGTCGACCACCTTTTGGCCCCCGCGACCGGCGCCGAGGTGGTCACCGGCTCCACGCGCCTCAAGGCAGGGACCGCCCAGAAGCTCGTCCTCAACGGGTTCTCCACCGCGGTGATGATCGGCCTGGGCCGCACCTGGTCCAACCTCATGGTCGACGTCGTCGCGACGAACGCCAAGCTCCGCGGGCGGGTTGTCCGCATCCTGCGCGAGGCCACCGGCGTTGACGAGGAGGCGGCCCGGGACGCGCTTGCGGAGGCTGGCGGCGAGCTCAAGCCCGCCCTTCTGACCCTCCTCTCCGGCATCCCGGCTGACGAGGCACGCCGCCTGCTGGCGCTGCACGACGGGTCGGTCGCGGCGGCCGTGGGCGGCCTTGCTGTGCAGGCTGGGCCGGCCTGACGACGGGTCGTCCATGATGGGGTCCGTGAGCCGTCTCGTGGGCATCGACATCGGCGGGTCGGGGCTGCGTCTGCAGACGGTGCTCGACGGTGCCGCAAGCACGGTCGGCACGGCGTCAGGCGCCCGCATCACGCCCGAAGGGATCGACCTCGACGCCCTGGTGGCTTCGGCGAAGGTCCTCCTGGAGACCGAGGCGGGGGACGAGAACCTCTCGCCCATCGATGTGATCGCCTGGTCGATGCGCGGCCTCCTGGGGCTCAGCGACCCGCAGTCGGTTCTCGGCGCGGTCGTCGCACGGCTGGGGGCCGCCCGGACGGTTGTCTGCAGCGACGCCCTCTCTTCCCTCGTCGGGGCCCTTGGTGCGGTCCGCCCCGGCGCGGTCGTCGCGGCCGGCACGGGCGCCGTCGCCTTCGGGACAGACTTCGCCGAGGTCTGGCGCCGGGTGGACGGCTGGGGACACGTTCTCGGCGACCGCGGTTCAGCAGCGTGGGTCGGGCTGGCGGGGTTGCGGGCGGCGTTGCAGACGCATGACGGAGTGAGCACGAGCGGCACCGCCCTCCTCGCCGCGGCCGTCGACCACTTCGGGCCGCCGACGGACTGGCCCAGGGCGGTGATGACCCGCACCGACGCTCCGGCGCTGCTGGCCGGCTTCGCGCCGGTGGTCACCGCCCTCGCGCAGAGCGACCCGGCTGCCGCGGACATCGCCGCCGCCGCCGGGAGGGCGCTCGCCGCGTCCCTGGCTGCCGCCGCAGAGGATGTCACGGAAGCCGTGGTCACCGCGACCGGTGGTCTGCTGCTGGCCGCCTCGGTGCGTGAGGCGTTCGAGAACGCCTGTCTGGAGAGGCAGCTCGTCCTGGTGCCGGCGCGTGGTACGTCCCTGGACGGTGCCCTGGAGCTGGCGCGCCACCTGCACTCCGGCCGCCCGCTCGTCGCACGGCTGCCGTACCTCCTGCTCAGCTGAAGCCGGTAGTCCACCGCCGGGCAGGTCTGCCGCAGGTCCCGCTGCTCGGCAGGCCCACGCCCAGCAGGTATGCCGCACGGCCGGCTGAATCCGCCGGCACGGCGGAGGGAGGTGTGCCGGGCGGGAGGCACACCGAGACGCCTGCCCGGGTCCGCGACGACGCAAGGGCTTCTGCGGTCGATGGACCGAGCCACCGGCGCGCCGGTGAGGCTCCGGCATACCGGTCAGCGCTCTGCGACGTGGTCGTCGAGCCCGGCGATGACCTGTTCGAGCAGGGAGGCGAGCTCGTCGCGTTGACGGGTGGTCAACGTGCTCAGCACATCGCTCTCGACCAGGTCCGACTCCTTGATGGCAGCCGAGAACGTGTCCCAGCCCTCCTTGGTCAAGGTGACGAGAACGCGGGTGCGGTTGGCGGGATCCGTCGCCCGCGAGACGAGCCCGCGACCCGCCATCCGGCCGAGACGGTGGGTCATCGAGGACGGCGCGATGCTGGCCGACTCGGCGAGCTGGGTCGGCGTGAGCGCCGTCCCCCCGTCGCAGGTGGCGAGCCGGGACAGCACCGCCCACTCGCCTTGGGAGAGCTCGAGGTCGACGAGCTGGCGTCCGTACCACTGGCCCAGGCGGCGCTGGAGCCCGTGGATGGCGGTGATGACCCGCTGCACCGTCTCCTCGCCACCGGCCGCGACGTAGCTCGCCACGGCGGCGCGGTAGCGCTCCTCAGCGGTCTCGGCCGGACGCTTCCGCGGTGTCATGCGCCGATCTTCTCATGCTAACATTTTGATATCGAAGTTTTCGATGACGAAATCTACTAGTTCAAACGTTGAGAGATCTGTGATGAAGCGCGCCAATATGGTGGTCCTGGCGGGGGCGGTGAGCATGCTCGGGTGGGGCACCGTCCTGCCCTACCAGTACGCCTACGCCGCCAACACCCGCGACTGGGGCGCCCTCGCGGCCGCCGGCGCGTCGAGCCTCTTCTCCATCGGCGCGCTCCTCGCGGCTCCGGTGGGTGGCCGCCTGGCCGACCGGCTCCCAGCCGTCCGCGTCGCGGTCGCCGCCAAGACGGTTGCCGCCGTCGCGAGCGTCGGACTGTTGTTCGCGAGCACACCGGCCGCGTTCCTGGCCGCCATGTTCGTCTTCGGCGTGGGGATTACCGCCGGCCAGCCGGCCCAGTCGGTCCTCGTCCTGCGCTGGGTGGGTCCGCGGACCGCCGCCGCGTGTTCGCCTGGCAGTTCACGGGCTCGTCGGTCGGAATGGCCCTAGTGTCGCGTGTCGTAAGTGACTTTCTGGTGAGGATTTGAGATCGTGGTCTATGTCGCGAGTAGAGCCATTGGAGTTGCGGGTCGGGGACGAGAGAGTGCTTCGGGAGTGGATGCGGGCGTCGTCGATTTCGGCGGGGTCGGCGCAGCGGGCCCGGATCGTGCTGCTCGCCGCGGAGGGGCGCAGCAACGTTGAAATCGCCGCCCTGGTGGGGGTGAGCCTGCCGACGGTCAGGTCC
>JAABUW010008768.1_pt1 | contig 11720 bp, 14 predicted proteins | sample 5560081 | NCBI WGS metagenome assembly JAABUW01 (sample SAMN10711882, study PRJNA513363) | rock metagenome | isolation source: Antarctica rocks | place: Antarctica: Victoria Land, Knobhead sud | reverse complement strand
CATCCTCGTAAACGAAGGCATCTTCCGAGAAATACTGCTTTGCACCCGGTGTATATATGATCCCAGGATGAAAGCTCAACAAGGTCACGCCGTTCTTCTTGGGCGTATACTCATCTGCCTGCATATCGATTATCCGATTCAGTGCTGCCTTTGAGGCTGCGTACCCAGTATTACCAGGGATACTGAGGTGTGAGCCGGCACTGGACACGGCGATGATGGTCTTTGAGCCAGAAGCAGGGGCCGGCGTCGAATTGATGTAGGTTTGGATCAGGTGCCAGTTGGCTACAACGTTGGCTTGGAACGTCTTTCCGATCTCACACGCTGAAATGGTGGAACTCGGGACATTTAGCTGGTGGCTGTAGTAGGCGTTCAGGACGAGGACGTCGATGGGGCCAGCGCTGTTGAGGGCTTTGGTCATCGCGTCCAGATCTTCAAGCGAGACTGGGATGGTGACGATCTCGACGTCTGGGAACGAGGCGTTGAGCTCCTTTTTGGCCTTGTTCTGCGACTCTGGCGAGCGAGAGGTGATGACTACCTTGGACACACCCGCAGCGGCGAAGGATTGAGCAATGGCATATCCGACTGTCAAGCAAATCGATGGTCAGCAAGTACGTTGGGAGAGAGTACTGCTCGTATTTGGGAGATCTGTTACTTACTCCCACCTGCTCCACCAGTGATGAAGACAGTCTTTCCCTTTGCATCGAAGCCAGACTTCTTTGGAGAGATGCGGTCATAGGACATGATATGGTACGTCTCGATCTCGGAAGGACGCGGGATGTCGGCGCCGGACATGGGCATCTTGACAGATTTTTGTGGTATAAGTGGAAGTGGTTCAAGTGTTGGAGTAGCTTAGTTGATCGTCGAGGGAAGGCTCTTAGAGTTAATTGATGGTCTTTTGTTTCGATGGTGGGAGACCTGGATACTTATACCTCGTCTCGGCTCTGTCTGTGCATGCACATACTACGAGAACATCGAGTCGGGCCATAGTTGTGCACAGATGCAGTGACCATGCGCAGCTGCTTATCAACTCACCGTCCTGCTGTCAGTGGTGTAATCTCGTCTTCGTCACGGTGGACCATGGGACGAAGGAGGTCGATTGGCCTAGCTTGGAACACTTGATGCACACGACGGTAGCTGCGATATCCACACGTTTGTCATCTGGTTCGTTTGCGAAGTCCTTGGAGTCGTAGGAGTTTGATGAAATCCCTCGGGCTTCAACAACCAGAGCTTCCCGAACGCCGACATTTCTAGATTCAGCTTAGCGCTTGACTAAAGTGGAAGGAAGTCGGAGAGTTTGGGAAGGCACGACCAACACCTCATCTGGTCAATGTTCAGCCTCCTGCGGCCGCTGCATACCAAATTTCCGGAACTCCGGGCTCGACGATGGCCTCGAGTGAGCACCATATACGGACGTACTACCAACGGAGATTCGCGTAGAAAGTCAGAGAATCGTTCACTCAACACCAGCCACGCCCCGAAGCAACAACGACCATGGCGACATCTCCATACATTGGCCATCGAGACAAGCTGCGATGACACTTCTGTGGCGATTTTACGCGTCTCTCGAGATGATAGCGGTACAGGCGAAGGTGCTTCGAAGCTGAAGTCGGAGGTACTTTTCCATGAGAAAGTGACTGCCAAGTCAGAGTCTTATGGTGGCATCCACCCACTTGTGGCACTGCACTCGCATCAGCAGAGCCTTGGTCCGCTGGTTCAGAAGGCTCTAGAGCAGCTCGATGCCATTTCTTGCGGCCGCAATGGCGAAAGAAGGAAGGGTGCGCAGTGGCGACCTGACTTCGTCTCTGCAACCCGTGGTCCAGGTATGCGCTCGAATCTCTCCGTAGGTCTGGATACGGCGAAAGGTCTCGCATTGGCTTGGGGTGTCCCGCTGCTCGGAGTGCACCACATGCAGGCGCACGCCCTTACGCCGCGTTTGTGCTCGACATTGCCATCGACCTGTGACCCAGGGCAGACCACCACTCTCAGCAGAGGCGGCGGCAGCAGTATCCACACTCCGCCTCGGCTCCCTCAGGCTGTGCAGCCAGACTTCCCGTTTCTGAGCGTACTGGCCAGTGGCGGACACACCATGCTTATCGAGTCCAAAAGCCTGGTCGAGCACAAGACGCTGGCCGAGACAGGGGACATCGCCATTGGCACTTGTCTGGATAAGACCGCAAGAGCCATTCTTCCGCCTGAACTACTTGTCCCACCTTATGGACGAGCTTTGGAGAAGTTCGCCTTCCCGGATAGCGAGGAGTCGTACAAATACACTCCTCCGGCTCGCCGGCAGGAGGAACTTGAGGTCAAGGAGACGATGTGGGGATGGTTTATTGGCCCACCTCTTGCCGGGACAGGGTACGGCAAAAGTAACAAGAGGATGCTGTACTCGTTCACGGGCATGTTCACGCACGTCGACAGACTTATGGCTGTCAACCCTGATCGTTCTGTCGAAGAGCGGAGGGATATGGCGCGGGAGGTCATGCGTATTGCGTTTGAGCATCTCGCCTCGCGAATCCTGCTTTACTTGAAAGAGCTCTCTCCTTCGGAGCGGAAGAACATGAGCACGGTCGTCGTCTCTGGAGGCGTGGCTGCAAATACCTTCTTACGGCATGTACTCCGGGCTTTCTTGGATGTCCGAGGTCACAACAATGTCAAGTTAGAGTTTCCGCCCATCGAGTTGTGTATGGACAATGCGCTCATGATCGCCTGGGCAGGAATGGAAATGTTCAATGCGGGCTACGAAAGTAGCCTGGACGTCCAGCCGATCCGAAAATGGAGTATGGATTCTGCTGCTGAAGATGGAGGCATCCTGGGGGTTGGTGGATGGCGAAACTGGGATCCCCAGGCCTGAAACCCCTCAGCTTACTACTTTCAAACGTCCACCATATGACCCAGCATGACCGCGCTCCCGAGACACTTCCTCTAGCAGCGAGCCGACGTTGCAGACTTATCCTCGAACCGTTACTCTCACGCGATGCTGACGCTCGTGGTTGTCCAGCAATCCCAATCGATGTCTCCTGCAATGGTAGCAAGCAACCAGAAAGCACAGCTTGCACTCGCCGACGGTGTTCTTCTTGTGCTTACCACAAACCGGACACATGTGGCGGCCCTTGAACCTACGCCACCGCTGTGGATGCGTGCATTCGTGATTCTCTCGCACCTGCTGGACGATACCTTGGATCCGTGCTTGATGAGCAGGGTTGTCTTGTTGGAGCTGAGCTGGCGGTACCCGCGGTCGTGCTGGCTGAAGTGGGTTCCGTCGGGCAGCTTGTTGTTGGATGGCTGGTGGCCGGCGATTGACAACCTCTTCCGCCCGATTGTAGAGGCGCTGCTCGTCGCGCTGTGCACAGTCGCAGGTCTTCCAACGTACACCACAGATGTAGCAAAATTCCCGCCGGCAGACACAGCTGTGATGGATGTCAGTACGCATTCAGTCAATCGAAACAAAGTGGACTGGAACTCACGTCATATGGTTGCATCCATGATACAGCTCGATGATCCGACCGCACTCACAACGCCTCCATCCTTGCCTCTCCGCTTCCTCTAAAGCTTGCTGCAGGGCGACGTCTTGTGGACAGTCTCCGGCGTGTTGAGCGGCCTTGCACATAGCACATGTGTATTCACCACAAGCCGTGCAGTCAGCAACACCATCGCGAATCGTGAGCGGAGGGATGAAAGCGGAGCATGTCTGATTGTGGCAGTAAGTGCGGTCTGCTGTTGTGAGCTCGATCGCTTTTGCCTCGAACTCTTCGGCGCGTTGTGGACCAAGGAAGTATTTGGCACTGTCCAGCGATATTGCCTACTGGCAGCATCGAGGTGGGAAATAGGCTTCATCCGTCGTGGCTTGCCTAAACAACCGACTAACGCAGCCTGAGCAGTAGATGTGATCGCAAGCTGTGATGGCGAGTTCGTTCTGTGGAAGCTCATCTGCACAAGCGATGCATGTTGCTGTCTCGGCGTCGCCCGCGGGTGGGATCTCAACATCCTCCTCCTCTTCTATGGACTCGTTGTCGCCTCCCACGAAATTCTCGCCGCCGTCCACATTCGGGTCGTTCTCGGCCATATCTTCGGCAGCCAATTGAAGGGCCAACTGACGATCCTGCTCGATCTGGTGTTCATGCTGAGAGATTTCGCCTTCCGCTCCTTCATCGATACTCTCCGCGAAACTCCGATCAGCCTCGATCTGTTTTTCCTGCTCATATATTTGGCGGGCCAGCTGCTCGTCTCGAAGAGTTTCGTCATTCTGGCGAGCGTTTGTTGTTCTTCTCAGCGGCAGCGCTCCGAGACGGTGGAAGTAGCTCATGGTGGGTGTAGAGTGGTGTATGAAAGGTTCCAGAAGTGAGATCGAGAACGATATGAGATTCGCCAGTCGTAGCAGTGTGAAAGTGTAGTGAGAGCAATCTATGGAAGGAGATGCGAAAGAAGTGAGGACAGCACAACAAGTAAAGTAACTTGCCTGCTAAGGTGAACCAACGGACCAAAGATCAAATGAGACTGTCCTTATATTAGGTGGTGTTCGAGTTCACAGCTTGTGAGACGAGACATATGATAGGCCTTGGCAAAGGAGGCGGTAGGTGAAGTGAATGTGGTCAATGAAGAGACCACAGAGGCGACTTCGCCGGTTAGTGCTACGATTTCGAGGGCCATAAGTGGATACCCAATGGGAGCCAGCTACTCCGAGCTGAACGTTCTTTACAGACATCCATGATCCATTGACCACCGAAGCAGATTCTTTGCTTAATCGTGTGCTGGAGAGGAAGCAAGAGAAGAAGCGAACGTAAAGGGAAGTGAAGTCCATGGTTGTTAGTCAGCTGACACTTCATATCCATATCGACACGATAACGAATCAATCCGCTCGTCATCAGCGGCAAAAATGGACCGAGGAAGAAGACTGGATGTCTCGCCTGCAACCCACGCCACACGCGCTGCAATAAAGCCCTTTCGAAGTGTGGTTTGCAGAATAGTAGCCTGTCAACACTCGCACCCAGTCTTCTGCACAATCTGGCCATTCTTGGGAAGCTCAGCGACGAGAATAACTTTGTACCTCAACAACAGGCCTGACATTCCCTTCATAAGCATGATGTCTCAATGGAGATCTGGGTTCCGATACGATATCGTATATATCGACTGCCGCCGAGTCGCGGCGCTCTCGCATACGCTGCCCGCCTCGGCCCAACTGCTAACCTTGTTCTAAATCCAGCGCCTTCGTCCCCATCATTCAGGTGCTTCAGTCGCCGCCGCACCTTCATCCGCCATCGGATATCGTGACGACTGGTGGCAGAATTGCGGAGTATCTCGCCGCCGCCTCCGCCCGGCGACCCACAGCACAGCGGACACCTCGCCACTGATATCTGCCGACGATCTTACATATTGCCCTAGGCCAAAGGGTATTCACGACAACGCAGCAGCCCTCCCTAATCCGCAAGCACGCACGGTATTGCCGCCACTTCTGAGGCAACGGAACAATGGGAGCATATCTCCACTTCACTTGAATCCCGGTGAGCATGCTGTATGAAGCTGGCAGCGAAGGATGCGTTCGGCGCAGTCTGGATGCCTCCATCGCTCTGCAGCATTGCGAAACGGGGTCGCGGCATGGATCAGACCAGATCGAGCGACCTCTAAACCCACCCTAGCGGTCTCACGCCATCGTCTGCGGGCGTGTACGGTGCTGCCCGCTGGTGGACGTCGCTGCAAATACTTAACGCCATCGATGAGGAGCTTCAGTGGATGCCGCGGGAGTCTTGACGTCTTCAGGAGGTGGAAGGTGAGTGGTACGGATTCTGTCTTAAGATAACTTTCCCATCCTCTGTTGTCGCTATCACATCTCTCAAAAATCCCTCCCAACCAAATTTCCCAGCAGCCACATGCGCACACGGAACCTTGACTGCCCACCTCGCCGGCGCTCCTCAGCAAGCCCTGTCAGGTTCGGAAAAGACACCAGCCGCGCCCTGCATGCTGTATTCCCTACCTTTCGTAAGTGCTCGTAGCACCCCCGTCTCCACCACTCAACACCGTGATCTACCCTCCATTCTGCCGCTCTCCCCCGCAAATCACACCTTACGTATCCTTCGAGCCCGACTCTCTCCGCCAGTATCCTCATTCAGGCTCCACTAAGAAGCTGCTCCATCACTGCACGTCGCCGATCGAGGACAAAAAGGGGCAGTTAGATCCAAACAACACGCCAAGGCAGCGACCATTGATCGGCACGAAGAGATGTGAGCACATATAAAGGCCAGCACCGGCGCAAGGATTGCCAGGTCGAGTAGCTGGGACATCTTGCAGTCGTCCCTATTCACCACTACTCAGCACAGTCGATCGAAACCTAACTGCGGCATCTTATTCCAGCGTTGCTGGCCGCCTCGCCGGGGGACCGCTGCACGCGTGGGATCTAAGTACGGTCGTGGTGTAGGAATAGCGGACCTCCGCGCTCAGACCACAACTCACGTCATCGTTCGCCACGATAGACTAGCCACACCACTGAAACGGACCATCATATGAAGATGCATCAGCAGATATTTTCCAACAACAGCAGTGGTATTTCGACTTCTCCTCACCCATCGAATCTCTCTTCACACCTTGACTCTCTGTTCCATACTCCAACATTTCACAAGACATAAGGTAGGCAGCAACCACGCACGACAAGCGCAAGACTGCGATGCTGTCCACACACAAGCTCTTCTAGAGATCACCAGTCGCCGCCGTCCAGTCAACCCCCGCACCCACTTCTTTCCGCCCTACATCCTCCCCTCCACGCCACCCTTCCTGGCCATTCAAAAAATCAAAGCTCCAGCAAATTTCAGTCAATACAGCACGCGGCCTTCAAGACGGCAATGAATCATACGTCGCCATCCTCGAAATTCTGCAAGACCACCAGAACAAGCACATCGCACCGTCAATTGATATAAGATTTCAGCTTCGCGCACCAGCTCATAAAGAGATCGTCAGCACCGCCGAACTGGGCGCTGTTTATCCTACAACCACGCAACACATCCTGACGCATTCGCCACTGAGTAAAGAAGAGGCCGCCAGCACCGCCAAAGCGGCGCACTTCCCTCATTTGAAGGTCTCGCTCGGAGTCGACCAGCTGCCAAGTATGCATGAACCGAGTTTGGGTTCGATGATGCGGTACGTCTCTCCAGTCTGCCGCTGCTCACTGGCCCTCAAACATCAGAAGGTAAGTATGAGCTCATTATCTTTTTTATCAAGTCTCTCACTATCCATGCAAAAGCCAGCATGCTTCACACATTGATGCTTCAACGCACGCCACGGAGCGGCCCCCATACTTTCTCGCACCATTCCTGCCACGTCTTGATGCTGCTGACCTTGAGCATGCAACCTCACCAGCCGAGCGACCAGCATCCAGTCCCACATCACCTCGGCGAGCAGCGCAGCCCACGGCTAGATGAGTGACCACGAAGTGAGCACGCCGACCAAGGACGGCATCAACAAAGTCAACGCTCCCACAACGACGGCGCCAACAAGGTCAACACTCCTCTCAACGACGGTGCCAACAAGGTCAACACTCCCATCACCGCTGGCGTCCGCTGAAAAGGTCAACACGCCTACCAAGAAACGCGTCAGCGTCGCTGCGCTGATAGTCACGGATAACTCTGGTACTGCGCACCGTAGCCAAGTCTCACCTCTTTTCATCTTGCAGCTGCTACCCTTGACTGTCCACTGATCGATGTAGCACCCAAGTCGTGAAGAGCAGTGAGCTCAGCACCATCGACCTGTCGCCGACAGAGCTGCAGCCAAGCAATATACGACTACCTGGACTTCTGCGACGCCTTCTACCTTTCTCAAGCGAGCAGGTACTTCCACAACCATAATCAACTCCTAGGTCATTTCTCGCAGAAACACAAGCGACTCGCTCTTGCCAGCCCTTCGCCAGGCGAGCAGACACTTCCACCGACAGATCAAACGGCGATACCGATCCGCAGACAGCAAAGCTAAAGTCCTGCGCAAGGCTCATTCCCAACAGAAACATCCGTCTATAAAATCCTGGGTGAGTCTCATTGCTCGACTGGTTGGCTTTATCTTCGCGGCCTTTCTTGTCACGATCCCAAGACCTCACCGCGCAGAACATATGAAAGATAACGCAAAGAGCTTCGCTGCGACTCTGTCCTTGCTGCTGGCGTCAGATGTGGTTCCGCCTTTCACTAGAATGCGATACAATGAGCAGGACGGCTCGAGCTTGCTGTCGCCTATCAACATTACCCGGACGGCATCGCGACGAGGAAAGCCGACGCTCATCAGAAAAGCTCAATTGCCACCCATTCTCTTGACCAGCATTATTGCAAGCTCGACTGACCGACCTGGAGCTTCTGCATCTCGAATATGCGCACCCTTATCCAGATACAAGTTTGCATCCCAACTATATGTAATGCCAGAGCTTACCGAGACCGATGTACCATACTTCTGTCGACCGAGGTGGCTGTGCTCCAGCAGTTGTGATGAGTAACCATACGATGTTCCTTTTCTACGAAGAGTGATGTCGTCGCCGCTCCGGCCTCGTCAACCTCACTGCTGGTCCCTCGCCTCCCGCCAACCTGCGACTCCCGTCAACCTCGGTGTTAACCTTTATCAACCTCACTGCTGGACCTGCGGCCGGCGATCACATCACACGAGCACATCAACGTCGCAGCCATTGTTTCCTGCCTTCGCGCACAGCTCTACGACTACTGTCGCTTTCCACCGCCTATATCACTCCATCACATCCCACACATCACCGTTGACCCCGCGAACTTCGTCAATTTCACTGCTAAGCCTGCGTTCGCCAACAGCCTCGCATCAACTTCGTACCCAGCCACTTAAGCCACTTCAAGGAGTGCTGTCGGGATCTTTCGTTCTAGAAGAATATTGCTGCCGCCAACTTTGAAGAGTTTCAGCGACCTCGAGTGAGCAGTTTCTGCAACTGATTAAGGTCGACCTGGATTCGAGGAGTGCTCATCTGCAATCTCCCTGTCAAGCTCGGGTAAAATCGGTAATGTGGAACTCTCTTCCCGCCGAGCATCGTGATGCAGGCAAGCAGACCCGAGGGCGCTCATTGCTTACATTCATACTTCACCATGAACCGAGGAAATAGACAGCACAACTTCAGTATCTAGAGTGATCATGATTCCCAAACGCATTGTAAACAAGAATATTTGTGCTGTCTGCGAACTCAATTCCTCGATGACTTTGAGGACGATCTTCGTTGCGGTGTTGCTCGTGTGATGTTTGCCGTGCGGCTGCTCCCGGAAACCTCACTTCACGACATACGCGAAATGGACTCGCATGGCCTTCGCACATTTGCCAGTCGTACGAGCGGTGAACTACCTTCCTGTCAGGTCGTCCAAAAGTTCCAGACCAATCGGGCGTCCGGTCTTCACAGTCCAGCCCAAACTTACTGGTAGACCCAATGCGTTTATGTATGGTCTATCGACATTTTTGCCTCTCTCCTGCGGACGATGCTGGACGCGAACGGATTTTCTTATGTAGTCATCGTCCAAGAATGTTGAATGTTTCGGCTGCGAGTGGCGATGTCCAGCCATACCTCGAATCTACGCCTACGCTCAACCCAGAACTTAACATCTGCACTGCTTCTCATGGAGACTGGACTTAGAAGGATCTTGATGGACCATAACCCGCCATCGTCGTCCACAATATACCAGCTAGTGCAGCAGCGCGTTCTCGTGGTCCACTCCTCTAGGTATATCACCCGCTTACCACCTATTCCTACTGCTTCCGTTTCTCGATGTTAAAAGTGGACGTTAATGGACTTCGACGGTCTATACTAAGCCATCAACATCTATAATCTACAAGCCAGTTTGGTAGGGGGTTCTCGTGGTCCACTCCCTGACTGCAACCCTACCTAGATCTCAACAAGCCTCTGTCTGAGGTCTATCTAGGCCTCCTTGCACGGACAATGTTAGATGTGAGTGGCTTATAGTTTAGTATCATCGTCCACAACTTTTAGAGTCTCCTCTGCTCTCCTCGTCGTGTACTGCTCCCCAGCCAAGACCAAGGATATAGCAGGCTTGCCTGTCCTGAGTGCTACATTCTAACATGGATCTTGGACGATCTTGGACAAGTGCCATCCTGCGTTGTCCACAAGTTTTATCACCGTTGGTCTCTTCCTTCGCGTGGTCCGCCCTACGCAGGAACGCCCTTGACTCTTTGGTCTACTTGCTCTGAACCGTGGACAACGGTGGATATCAATTAAAATTACCATTATATCTTAGTATAGTGTAGCCCATGGTCGTCCAGCAGTTTCGGAGCATCGAGTACGTAGTCCAACAAAGTCCATCGCTTCGCCGCCAACACATCCACAGGTGAATTCTCTCCTTCTGGAACATGTGCTATGCGCGTGCCGCCAGCAGCAGGACGTTCTTGGACGTGAGTAACTGGCTCTATACTTTTAACATCGTCCGCCGTTAGAGTCATGGTCGTCCATCCATGCTGGATATACTAACGGTGGACTGAGCCATCACGTGATTTCACATGATCGACAAGACATAATTCTTCACTCTAGTCAAGCACTCTACTCCTACACCATCTGCTAACACGACGAGGTCGTTCAGACGTCTATACCATATCCTCGCACGTCCTCGTCGTCGAGAAATCAACCAAAAAGAAGTTGGAAAAATGAACATCCACTAGAGCGGTTGGATGATCAGCCAATCACTCTCACCTTGCCAAGAAAGTGATGAAGTGAATAGAGTGATGAAGTGAATAGAGTGATGAAGTGAATAGAGTGATGAAGTGGAGGGATGGGTATTGATCCAGGTCCCTTGGTAGGCAGCAGTGGATAACATGGCGCCCTCAATGACGTTTCATCTGCTGTTTGGAGATCGTGGTCGACGACACCCTGAAAGAGCGCGATATCCTATCAACACAGTGGAGCTTCGGAGAACATCCTCTACCCACAACATGACTCACCAGCTGTCCGGCCGCGCAGACTTCCAAGTTCCTCAAACAAACAGGTTTCCTTCACCGTATCGTAAGAACAACGTCCTCGTCGTGGCGTAGGATTGAAGCGAGAACAGCTCCGAACGAGCTACGGCAGCATCCAGGTCCGCGTTGGAATGGCTCGCGGTGATGGAGATGTGATTTGCTTATCTCACACCATGAGCAAACACTTACGGCGCGAGATGGGTCCTCATGCACAAGCGCCGCGAGAACGAGACTGGATCCGGTACCTCGACGAACGTAGCTTAGGCCGTCTCGCCCGCTCGAAGGGGAGGTCCTCCAGCAGCAACTGCAGCAAACACAGCAGCGGATCCAGGCGCTGCGACAGTAAGCAACCCAAGCATTACAACAGCAGATCTGCCGATTTCACCCACTACCCGTGATTGTGGTTGGGGTGAGCTTGGTCAAGAAGGAGCAGAGGGGAGACGCCGCCCTTGGCGCAGGTGAGGGCGGCTGAGCTTGCGCAGATTGGCTATGTGGTATTTGGCCGTGTCGTGATAGGCATACAGCTTACGAGTGAATCCATACGTTGGTTGAATGTTTCGGTATGTAGGTATGGCTGATGGCTGGTGCGCAGGGGAGAGCTCTGATATACGATTAGGTCTATCGAGGCACAGGCGTGAGGGCAGGTCGAAAGGCCGAGTGTCTGCGGTGTCGAAGCAACTGCGCCGAGTGTTGGTATAACGGCATCTCTGGAACGCTCACATATGTATCCCACGGCTTCGGTTCGGGCGCCGCCCAGACGTCGGCCAGTGTCTTCCCATCCCGAT
>JAABUW010008764.1_pt1 | contig 11730 bp, 20 predicted proteins | sample 5560081 | NCBI WGS metagenome assembly JAABUW01 (sample SAMN10711882, study PRJNA513363) | rock metagenome | isolation source: Antarctica rocks | place: Antarctica: Victoria Land, Knobhead sud | reverse complement strand
ACCATAGCTGCCACGAACTGTTTCTGATCACGCGCTTGCGATTTTGCGCTACCGACTGACGCACCTGTCGCACCAGACCTAGCCCTTGATCTGCAGCAAACAAGCAAGCAAGGAACGCAAGTGTTGCGAGGACGTGCCTCAGGCACCCTCATGCAAGCTGCTTTACAGCCTGCAGTGCGTAGCGGCAGCGGTCGGACAGTAAGTCTTGCTGGCAGACTCGGTCCGGCTAAGCTACCTCAGAGACACTGTCAAAGAGTTTTCAGACTTTGCAATCACACCGCAGCCAGAGTGCCCTGCACGCATCAGCTGCGCAGGTTAGGCAGACTCAGAAGGCTTTTGCTGGCAGCAAAGGACTAAAAGTTTTGCAAATCTACTGGCTGCAGGCATGCATCCAGACCAATCACTGTTGCAACAGCCTTTCCAGATGGTCAAGACTCAGGCCTTGATAACAGCAGAAAAGCCAGGCTTCAGAGACAAGGGTAGGTCTTGCCTGGGTGTGTTTTGCGACCCATTCCCAGGCTGGGATGACGATGTTCTCATGATCTACAGGCAGGCCAGTCTCCACTTTGTCCGGCAGGCCTGGAAACTGCTCAAAGGCCATGTGTGGCCAATAATCCTCATATTCATCCTATGTGATGCTGCAGCCTTTGCTACTAATCGCATCAGCCACCGCCTGACAAATGAAGGTCAGCATAGCCACTGTCATGCACTACAGCCGTAGCGTGTGTCTCTCACATCAAACCTCAGCTGTCCCATTTCCATGCGTACCAAAAAATGCTGCTCTATTTGCATATTTGCCAGGGGCTGCAACCAGTCTCATGAGCCTCCAAGCATGACAGTGACAGGATTACTGGAACATTACAGTGGCAATGAGAGCCCTGGGGTTACATGCTGAAGAGATCGGCCCCCTTTGGTGGCTGAGCAGCAACCCAGCTGTTACTGGCTCCGCTTACCGATGGATCATAGCAGCACTTTTTGTGGCGGCATTCCCTGTCACAATCTTAGCAAGGACCATCGCCACCAGCGCCATTGCCCTCTTATGCTGCAAGCACCCAAGCACCCCAGGTGAAAGCCGCCTCACTCCTTCTGCATTGTGCAAGCCCGTGGCGGTAGTCATACTTTCATGACTTACCGGCACCTTGTCTACAGTTTTTTTCTACAGTTTTGTGTACAAAGTTCTCACTGTGTCAATGTGGGTATCTTTACGAGCGTGACTGGCTTGACATCTTTGACAACATCCACAATGATGATGCCTGTGAAAACCCCACAAGGCCATTGGACATAGCTGCTGTTGCTTCACCTGCAGGAACCTCTCCAAACGCAACCACAACATCTGCAGTCTCCTCAGCTACTGCTGCAGCTGACATTAGTCCTGCAGCTGAAGCAGGTGCGAAGTCAGGAGTGCCAGAGGGCACAGACACAGCAGCAGCTGATGCAACTGGCGCCCAGAACAGCAGGGGTATCAGAGCTACAATTGGTCACATGGTGTCCACTGTGCGCCTGCTTCAGCCTGGTGTAGCTGCTGTCTGGAAACGGGTTTTTGTTGTGGACATGCTTGTCACTGTACAGGTGCGACTGATTGCTATATTTACCTATAAAGTAGTGTGCATGGATAGCACTCAGAGTTAAGCAAGCATCTCTCTGCACACAAACGCATGTTACTGTTTCTTCTGATGCTTCATTGGACTGTTTATCATGACTGTGTGCACACCGGTGATGCATTCTGCTTTACCTACAAGCATCCTCTTGCAGTGAATGTTCCTCCTTCAGCAGACTCGCTCGGATGAGCAGTTATGGTCATACTTTGCTCAAGAAGCTGCATGCCCCAAGGCAGAATCAAGTAAGGTGCACAAGCCTGCACAACAGTTTCAGGATGAGTCAGGACGCAGTTTTCCAACATGAAAGGTCTGCCTGTGCAGGTGCTTCCACTGCAACTAGCATCATTGCTGCTGTTGACACTGCCATGGACGCTGCCTCGTCTACTAGATCTGCAAGCAGCCAATCCTGTGGCAGTCCTGGAGGGTAAGCATTAAGCCATATGCTGAGAATCAACTATCTGAACGACGAGCCAGTTGCAGCATTGGTACACTCCCACGGCAAACATGGTAAAGTACCATGCACACCGGCAAAAAGGGCTGAAGACAACCTTAGCAAACACATTGCAGGACTCAGCCAACCTCATGACATCGTGATTTGCTGAGTGAACACTGACTGGGTGTCAGCTTGATGTCCAGAGGCGAGTTCCTTCGTTTGTAGTTGGGTTGACAGCATAAGGTTGACGTGCAGGCCGGGAAGGATGGCAGGCCATTGCCAGATCTAAAGAAGTGATACAGCCCTTGAGGGCAGCTGTGGCTCTGCCCTTCTTGGGGCTCATCGTCATAAGCCGCATCTTGGAGCCTTTGAAAGGGCGAGTAATGGCAGCACTGCCCATGCGCTACTACAGAGAGCTGCCTGAGATCCCCATTGCTCTTTACATTGGCTTTACTGTCGCATCAGTCATCATCAACAGGTGAGTTCACTACAGTGTAGCTAGCTGTGTTTGTCATGATTGGCTGCATCTATTGGCAGGCCCTTTTCAGTACAGTGCATTTGTGCTGGACCTGCCCTCAGACATGCTGTGACATCTGAGGGTTTGCATTGTTGCTGTCATCATGAGCATGTATGATAGTACGGCTTTTACCTGAAGCATATGTTGTGCTATGTCAGACAATCAGGTCTGCCCTTTGCATATGTACAGCACTGTAGGTCCAAGACAACGTACAACCAACTATGGCGCTACTGCAGGATGCATGACCTCCTTCCTGTGGTCGTTTACCAGCAAGGACAGCATCATGACCCCCAAACAACACAAAGTCCTAGTTAGACAAAGAATCGTGAAGTCCACATTATTGCGGCTGCTTTCACAGCAAATACACAGAACTTGCTCCAGTTCGTCTGATAGCGCCTGTTGCTACATCAGGTGTTGCCTATGCCAGGTTAGTGCATTGAAGACCTTGAAGATGACTGTCACAGCACTAACCACCTGTAGTGGGTGTGCAACTTGGCTGCTCAAATACCCTGGCAAGTAAAACATAAACACGCCCTGCTCCAAACTCTGACAAAATCTGAGCAGCAGTGTAGAATGACCGCACGGAGAAAGGAACATCGACAACATCTTTGACCGTGGTGGTGGTGGTGAGTGCAAGCATTCTCTGTTCTTTGGCTCCGAAACCAAATATGCAGCGGACAAAGGGAAGGACAGAGGGAAGGATCGAGGCAAGCAGGGCAGCTAGATGCAGCTGCCTGCATCCTCAGATAGACACGCCAGCAGTCTGCGTGTTTTGTGACTGCAGCACACCTTGGTTGACAGACTGTGTCCTCGGTATAAAGGTCCGGGCACGGTTGTGATCAGGCTACTCTCAGGCACTGCTAGTTACTTTCAAGGACTAGTAGCAACATGTCCGACCAGGATGTTGGCCAAACTAATTTGCATTCGCAAAAAAGTGATGAGCACTCTGAGCCTGCGGTTGCGCTGCCTAGAATTGGGGACTTGCACAAACAGGCTGCACTGTTGTCAAAGCTGCCGGTTGTGTCCAAGCTGTTAGCATCTCCGGAAACTTTGGACAAGCTTACAGCTCAGTCTCCTCAGCTGGCACAGATGCTGGCTGCAAACCCGTTCATAAAAGACATGCTGCAGCCACAAGCTGTATCACAGTTGCTCCAGGCAGCGCAAGACCCCCAATCATTACAGAACCTGCTAGGTGAGCATTTGCACATGGAACTCACATACAGCTTCCTAGGCGCAGCCTGTCATCAACAGCACTGAGTTCCTTGCTGTAGCTCGGCAGCAGGGCATGAGAGGCGGTCTGGAAAGGTTAGGTGCCAACAAAGACGCTTTGGCTCAGATGCAGGCCCTAGCAGAGAATCTAAAGCAGCCCAAGCTTGCACAATCTGCATCTGCCAACAACCCTGATCAAAGCCAGCCAATAGCTGTGGAGACCGCTACAAAGGGTCCACGACTACCACTCAGGCCCAGATCACAACAAAAGCAGCGACCTGGGCTAGGCAATGTCAATCCAGCTGGCCAGCTGCCAATCGATCCCTTCAAGACTCAAGCAGGACTACCAAACCCCAAATCTGGCCTTTCAAGCTCTGCACCTCCCGGCCAGGAAAACAGCCTCCACGCCTGGCACAACTCTCACTCCATGCCAGCTGCTGCTATTGATTCTGCACCTCAGGCGGCACAAGCTAGCAGCATGCACAACTGGCAACCTCTTCAAGAGTCAGCTGCCTTGCTTCAGCAGCAGTCAGAGGCTGTAGACAGTGCTGACTCTGCGCCCTTGATGCCTAGTGGACAATATAATGCACTGGCCCATCCTGGGCAGCTTCTGGCAAACATGCAGCAGTCCCTGATGGGCCAGCAGCGCACTGCGTCTGATGCTGCTGAGAACAAAATGCAGCTGCCCTTGTCTTATACAAGCTCGCCCGGCCCTGCTCAGCTGGGTAAGTCACCTCTACAGTCCATGGCCCACTAGGGTTGGCCTGTTCAATTGATTGAGCTGCTTCTGTGATGCACAGCATGTCATGGGGTTCAGTTCCTGTGCTGTTCCGCTGGTGTTTTGCTATGTGGCGCAATCAACGTCAGCAAAAGTACATGTTGCAAGCTCTGCTCCCAAGCTTATCAAGCGCACCTTGCACACACTTTGCCACCTAGGGTGGCAGTCTGCCACTTGAGACACATGGGTTGCTCAACGTGTTGCATCGACCCAAGCTCCATGGCAGTAGCACTATGTTTCAGTACGTTGTGCTGTATGCTCAGTCTAGCAATTATGTTGGTGCAGACCCAAAGCACTACTATGAGGGTGTTGCGCCCAGTGACTGGAGACCAGAGACGCCAGAGACCTGCACAGAGCTACACCGCAGAGCCTACTGTGGCCATGCTGACACTGTCTTTCCAGTCCTCTTTGTGGCGCTTGTGGGGGCTGCCTGTGCCTTTCACCTGCTGTCCCCAGGGCTGCTGCTTGTAGCCCTGCCAGTTGTGTTTGTGCTAGGCCTGCAGGTGTTAGTTGTCTCAGGTCAGCTTGTGCTCCATGTCAATTTCTGCAAATCTCCTGCACATTGTCACCGCTGCAGTTTACGGCAGCATAACACTTATGGCTGAGATACATATTCAGTGATCATTGTATGTACAGTGCTTTCTTGGGGACTTGCTTGAGCCACAACCATGAGTTCAAGTGCCAGCCATTGAGCCTAAGCTTATTCATCCGGCCTGTTCTAGCTCAAACTCGCAGTCGTTTGTGCAGCACCAGTCATCTTGGAGTGACTTTGTTGAGCATACCGGAGCAAACAAAGCCTGATGATATGTGCATTCCATTTGGGCTATGTGTTGCTTGGTACCATGCACATGCACATGCTGAATCTGGTGTATGCAGGGGCCGGCATTGCTGTTCAGCAGCTGCCGGGCTCCAGGCTGGTGAGTAGTCTTGTGGCTGTCCTGGAGGTGGCAACCCTAACAGCATTTGTGTATGGCATCACGCCACTCATTCCGGACAAGATGCCAGAGAGCTGCATCTTAGTGGCCTGCATGCTTGCTGCTCCTCTCCTGCAGCTCAGGTCAGACTGCATGTTAACACGCATGCCTCACTGCCAAGCCAACATTCAGTTGACTGCATGTCCATGTGCATGCCGCACTGCCAAGGCATTCATACAGCAGACTGAGCTTCTTGACAACCGTTTAGTATACTTATGCAATAACATTGCGTGACACTGCCGTGGACTTTGCCAAGCTGGCAAGCAGACGAGTGTTGTAAAGTCTTGGTATCATGCATCTTCAAGACAATCCTGCTTGAGTCTGTGATGCAGCAATTGTAAGAGGTATAGGCACAATGCTCTGCATGAGGAGCAGTGCTGTATGCATGCATGCATGGATGCTATGTCAGCAGCAGGACCGAGGCCACCTGGCACTCCCAAGAGATGACTGCTGCACAACATACTTCAAACCCTCTGGCAGGCATATGGATCATGCAGACAGTGATGAACCTGATGAGCATCTACAAAGACTTTGTGATGATGGATTTGTAAAGCCGTGCACGCACAGACTCCCTATTCTGCAGGGCAGCAAAAGCCGATCCTGGTTTTCTGAAGAAAGGCCATCATCAATCTGGAGGTGACGCATCGGCCACAGCTGTGCAAGAGGATGATGAGACCATGCAGAGCCTGCTGTACAGCCAAGGCAGCTGCTACATGTGTCACCTGCAGCGCCCATTGCGCTCCAAGCACTGCGTCACCTGTGACAGGTACACTCACGCCTAAGCATGTAGCATAACTGACAGTCTTCACCTTCAGCTACTTGCTCAGCACAGTGCATCTCAGCGTTCAGGAGCCTGACAGTTGCACTAGTGGTCAGTGTACAAGCTGCTCTCAAGGTTCATAATGACCCAACACTTTGCTTGAGTAAACTCTCCCTGCAGTATGTAGTTGAGTGGCTGGGTGTTGTGCAGGTGCGTTGACAGGTTTGATCACCACTGTCCAGCCATCTGCAACTGTGTGGGCAAGGGCAATCAACGCACATACACAGCCTGGTTGACTGTGCTCCTTCTGGCCCAGATCCTGTTCCTGCACCTGTCTTGCCTCTTCTGTGCGCGTGTGACGAGACACCACTGGAACACAGCAGGCCAGCATGACAGGGGAGGCTTCACAGACTTGTGGCCTGGCTTGTGCCTGGTCTATAGGTTGCACCCTGGGAAGGTGCTGCTGATTGTCATTGAGGTAAGCAACATGTATTGGTTGGGGGCATGCAGTCAGTCCTTGTCTTCTTGTTTTGTGGGTTCCGTTGTGCAGTGTGTTGTGCCTATAAAGATCTACATGCTTGATGGTGCAGGCAATGCCACCTTTGCTGCACTATCTGTGATCATTACATACTTGGCTTTTGCAAAACAATGCTCTGCACTGTCCGCTGACACTGCAAGCAGCTTCAGCAGCCTTGTGAATGGTCAGTATGAGACATGCATGGTTAAGCACAAACAAGCGTACCTTTGTATGTCAGCTTGACACAGGTTTCATCAGTTTGCAACAAGCAGCAAAGCATGCATGTGCCAAAGTCTGGTGCTCACTATGACATTGCCAGCAGCTGATCAGCAGCACGAGCCAAAACCATTGTCTTGCCTTGCACACAGCTCTTGTTGATATAGACAATGACTGCTGTGGGCTTCACACATTGCAATGATGGCAGTCATGTGGCTTTTTTGCAGATCCCTCTGGTTATGGTTGTGGCATTTCTGGTGGGTCGTCTTGCCATATGCATTGCTGGCAATCTGACCATCAACGAGTTGCTAAACTCTCACAGATATGACTACATGAGGCGTGATGATGCCACCTTTTACAACAGGTTTGACCGGGGCCCTGCACCCAACTGCTTGCAGTTCTGGACATCCAAGCAGGTTGCCTGGGATGAAATGTATCATCAAGAGAGACTGGTAAGCTGAGAAAACTCTACTGCATAATGTGCCTACACATTGGAATAGAATGTTTGTATGTAATGCTGTTTAAGCATCAAGATACATCAACATTATCCCCTGTTGCAACATGTTGCATGATTGGTGTTGACTGTACCCTTTGCAATCATACAGAAGAGAGCAGCAGTCTGCCAGATCATCTACAGATCAGCATCTACAGATGATCTGCAGTTCTGCGGGAAATTGTACCTGATGCAGGGCTATTGTCCCGGCAAGCTGTTGGTTTGCTGCTGCAAAGTATTATTTGGCTTGCCATGCAGGCTGTGGCCAGCAACAGCAAATCCCTGGTCCCTGCTATGTCCTTGAATGGTCTTATCAGGTACAGAGATGACTTCAAACAGCGTATGGATGACTTGCGAATATACAGGCAGCTGAGACGAGAAGAAGATCTATTGCAGAAGTATGGAGCGGTGCCTCAGCAACATGCTGCTTGTTGTCAGAGTCACTCTGTCCATGAACCCCATGATATAATATGAGAGACACCATGTACAAGTTGCATCCAGTCCCTTGGCAAGTGTGCTGATAAACTGTAGTTATCTGTCATCGTTATGTGCATCTGCACATGCATGTATCCTTGAAAGATTGGATTTCAGATACACTTTCCTCAGGATACACTGATCTGCACATGCACGTATAGGGATGGGAGGGGAATAGGGGTTGTTGACGCGTTTTGACAGCAGCTTATTTGTGCGTGCATGTGTGCTAGCGCTGTCTCTGTCAACTGGGCAAAATCCACATTGAAAATGCTGACGATACTGTGAACGAGTGGATTTATTTCACACCTTGTATCAACATGAACACTGCATGAGCTTCCATATGATCATGATCAGCGTCTCAAGGAGCGTGAGGCTGTGGCTATGCACATCCAGGACATCCATGAGGCAACATCTACAATGAGAAAGCAGCGTCAAAGGACATGCCTCTGCTGCACAGCTCATTGATATACTTACTGGCTCTATGGCGGGTGAAGCTTACACACGTCATGACTCTGTCAGTCAAGTCAGTCTTGTATGTTGTATATGTGCTAGATACAAGCAAGAGCTATCTTACAGCAGTCATTGTGACCTAGACATAAAGTATCATACACAACAGTATCGCAAAATTGTTTGGGAGTTGCTTGGGAAGAAAATTTCCCTCTCAGCAGCTGAATGAAAGAATAGCAGCTTTTAGATGCGGCCACGGGGCCCGATGACAGCTCCCTTCTTGGGGCCATTCTGAATTGGCAGCTTTGCCCACTTTGAGCCATTTGCTCCCCATAGAAGAATGCCAGCTGACCAGCCTGAGATCAATACACAGTAGAGTGGATACCTGGGCACAGGATTGCAAGACCTACATGAACAGAGAACAAGCAGCTGACATCAGACTTACCAATGCCTACAAAGCCAAGAATGGCTTCCCTTCTGCGTAGAGGAGCTGCTGCTCTCTGGAAGAATTCAGCTTGTAGACCAGGATACCGCCTCTCGTCTTCTGTACCGTACAGGTCCCATGACCCGGCTGAGTTCTCGAGGTCCTGCAAAACGCCCAGATGTGTGGTACCGGCCAAACTGGGCCGTACTGCTAACGTGACACCGACTGCACTTGTCACTCACGTCTAGATCGAAAAACTGGCTCTCGTCTCCGTACTTTGCGCGCACTGGGGCGGACAACCTGCGCGAAAGTTTCGATTGAGTTGAGTGTCTGGTGACCAATGCAACGCAACGTTCAGGATCTGCAAACAGCTGGTGGGTTCGCCTCTGACCTTGATGCACGACGCGCTTGGGTGCGGGCAACTGTATGCTGTCGAACAGGTGTGCCTACTGCAAAAGTGGATGCTCTGGCGGATACAGCCATGTTGACTTTGTTCTAGGAAGTTGCACACCTGCGTCTCGACCGCCTGACTTACAGGCTGAATACCAACTTTATCTCCTAGAATCTGCTCGCCACGGATTGGTTTCCACGGGCTGCGGCAAGAACACAGCTGCTTGTACGGGTGGCGTGTGGCGGGATGCGCCTTGGTTTTGCTTTTGGAAGGAGGTCTGAGAGTTGCTACAGCGTTGAATAGCGACGTGCCGCCAACAAGTCCCCGTCCTGCGCGCGCAGGTGAACTATTGCTGCCGGTATCAGATCACACTTGCTGCTGAAGGTGTAAGGTACCTCACGGCCGACACTGGCTGCACGTAATTTCTCGCCTCCTCTGTCTCTGCTGGATCTGTTCGGCAGAGCGCGGTTGCTGTTGACTCCCCCTGGCTGTTAGAGAGCTGGGGGTAGCGTACATGTTGGCACATTCGAGCGTCTGGACGTTGCATCCACTGTCTTTCTGGGCTAACGCGCACGTTAGCGGTGCGATCACCTGGAGTCCACAAGCCTGGACTCTGGGCTCCACAGGTAGGTCCTGCTCCCTGTGCGAAAGTGGTAAAGATACTGAACATGCAGTGTGGTGGGCGCCTTCCTCATGTAAATTGTGTGCGTTTCAGGTGCATCAAGTGTGCTGGTCTTTTATGTGTTGTTCAGACTGTCGCCATATCTGTCAAATGCATCCACAAGAACGTATACTTCCTTGAGTCAAAAAGATAAGATAGACTGGGACAGCAGGTGATCAGACTCTGTGGGTCCCATGTAAATCACCTGACTCGGCGTGAATAGCATCAGTTCAGCCCAAATTGGGTTGGTGACTGCAACCAACAGGGCATAGAACGCATAGGATCAGGCTGTACCTAAACTGCGACGATCTGTGCAGGTTCTCGTCAACTTTGCACGCAGTGGCCATCTCTGCACTTGCAGCATATCTCATCCTCTGGACAGACGCCTTTTCTGACAAAACAAGTGCACTTGAGGTACTGCACCTCATCATGGCTGGCATTGTGCTTTCAGACAACAGGCAGCAGTGCTGACACCCCAAGTTGCTTGCCCTGCAGCCTTGGAAGGACCCCCCACTCAAGCGACACACTCAAGTCTCAAGTGCAGCCCTCGGGCTATCAGTTGGATACTTTGTACTGGACATCACGCTGATCATTCGACACTTTCCATGGGTGACTTCCATTGATGGTCCTGCCGTAACATCTGTGTGTCCTTTATCAGTTCTTGCTCTGCAGCTGTACAGCAAGGCAGTGTCGTGTTCAAAGACATCTACGGTGCAGATGGGAGGACCAGAGATGTTGACACACCATATAGCGGCCTTTCTTTCTGTGGCATTGGCCAGCTTCACTGGGCAGGCTCACCTGTACACTTTGCTGCTGTTGTCAACAGAGCTCACAACGCCATTTGTCAATGCGCGGTGGATCTATGATCAGATGGTATGACCAAGCATGTTCACCTTGTGTTGGGATACAAGTTTGAAAGCTATTTGCAGTCATGTGCTGACCAGATGTATGCCTCCAATTGTACCAGAGATACCTCTGTCAGCTCAATGCATGAATTGGGTGGCATGCTATGCAGGGTTGGAGGTCAGCACGTATCTACAAAGTGAATGGAATCTGTCTGTTTGTCAGCTGGCTGTTTGCCAGGATCATTCTGTTTGGGGGGTTCTTCAAGCATATGTGGGATCATCAAACTGATATTGCAGACTTGAGGACAGACGTACAATGTCTGGTCCTTACTGTACCACCTTTGCTGTTTATTCTTAATGTCTTCTGGTTCGGCAAGATTGTGAAAGGGCTTGTCAAGCTACTGCGAGGCCAGCTAGCTAAGGTAGGTCATCTTTGCTGCTGAGCATGTTCTGCAGCATGTTTGTGAAACATGTATGTTGTGCTGACTTGCATGACAATTCCACTGCTCAAGCATCTTGCATCACAAGTCGCCTTAAGCTTTGATGCTGTGCATATGTCTGAAAACCTTGCAATTCCAGTGGGCTGCTGCAGCATGAAGACCTAAGTCCAAGGATCATCAGGTTCACAGATGCCAATGGGAAGGTGCACACCCAACGAGGACCAGCTTCAGCCTTCTCAAACAAAACAGAATAGGCAGCCTTGTGGCTTGCTTGGTGATCATGGGTGGCTTTGCAATCATTGAACAGTGCATGCAGGCTACTAATGACCAGGCATACAACTGCCATGTGTACGACATCCTTGTACTCTTGTTGCAAACCAGACGTGTTTGCATGTAGCAATATATATATGCATAGACAGCTTGTGTTAGAAGTCACAGCCCTGTTGTTGTTAGTTGCAGGGTCAGTTTTGTCTTTTGGTCATGAAGCGTGACACAGTCAATTCCATATCGAAGCATAGGTATGCGGATCTAAGCTTAGACCCGCACACTCTTG
>JAABUW010008763.1_pt1 | contig 11730 bp, 13 predicted proteins | sample 5560081 | NCBI WGS metagenome assembly JAABUW01 (sample SAMN10711882, study PRJNA513363) | rock metagenome | isolation source: Antarctica rocks | place: Antarctica: Victoria Land, Knobhead sud | reverse complement strand
TGTGAATCGACTGGTCGAGTGCCGAGACTATTCCTCTTAAGCGAAGCGGTCCCTAGACTTAAGCTCTGGGTTTGTTGCTGTGAGAAAGACGCCATGATTAGTATAATAAGTCCTCATGCGTAACCGAAGTCAGTCAGTCAGGTAATTCAGGCGGCGGCAAGGCAGCTGGGCTGGCGAGTGGTCCGGTGAGTCGTATCGTATGCGTATCGTGAGTCGAACGTTTAGTGGATCCAGCTTGAGCTACATATTGCGTGAGGCAGCGAGGTGAAAACCATCAGGCATTTACTGATGGAGCAAACCCGATTGTTCAACGATGGAGGTGATAAGGTAATTGTGTTACTGCGATAATAGGTGGAAAGTTGACCGTTCACCAAGGTCACCCGAGGATCGAGATCAACAGACAAGCATGCACCCTGGCACGCGGTCCCCAACGGGCCGTTGCTAGCGTGCATGTGATCGTCGGGATAACGTAGATAACGGACTCGGCAGACTCGGGAAGCGTAGTAAAGGTACGAGCACGTAAGAGCGTACGGTAATCACGGCGGACGTTCGACTTCAGTGGGAAATATTGTTCTGCTCGTTCTTAGGGCATGAATTCTACTCATATCTATACCATAACCCCATAACAGCCCTTGCGCCTCAAGCTAAAGGAACTCATCAGAGCCATGATTCATAACGGTCCAAGCAATAGCCCCCTTGTGAATACCGGACTCCGGCGCACTTAATGTCTCCCTCAATGCCGTCACCTCCGCCGTCCACCTCTCCCCTCTTCCTCCTCAGCCCCACCACCACCACCACCACCTAAAAACTTACTAGCCAAACTCCCCAACAACGTCTCCAAAGCATCGCCACCCTTCGGATTCCCGTTCTTATCGAAGCGCTCCGGCAGCTCAATCGTGCCATCGCTCTCATCGTCCCTCGGCGCGCTCGAAGGCGGTCGGTCGTACTTATCGTGCATCAGCTGCGGCGAGTCGCGGTGCCCGTCCCGCTCGTCCCGCAGATCCCTACTACTCCTGTGGTCGCTGCGGTGCTCTCTGCGTTCATCATGCTCCCGATCGCTTCGGTGCTCACGATGTTCGCCATCATCCCGATGCCGTTTACTCTTCCGACGCCGACCCTTCCTCTCCCCACCGCTCTCCTCCCCACTCCCACTACTCCTCGCCGGCGCCTTTTTCGAAAGCTCAGGCGAGTGCGCCTCGTTCGCGTCAAGGTTAAACCTCACCCGACTACTCGACCGTGCACGGGGCGTGGTTACGCCATCTATCACACCCCAACTGTCAGCTTCCACTCATACATTTCCCGGCGTTCGGCGTCGTCAGCGGAGAAAACCGAGACGTACCCGCATCTTCCACCACCCCCTCACCACTGACGGGCGCACTCACAGTATTGGGATCTCGCCCCCTGCCCCTTCCATCCTCTCCAGGCGGTGGCGCTCCGTACCGATTATCACCAGCATAAGTTTCGTGCCCGTAAGGCGCGCCCAAAGTAGCTTCGCTATCGCCGTACGCGCCGCGGGAAGCGTCGTAGGGGTATTGTTGCTGCTGCGGTACTGTACCAGGGGCCGCGTAGTCCGCGGGGTTGTAGGCGGGGTAGTTCGTTCCAGGGGGCTGTTGGTGCTGGTACGCTTGGTTCTCGGCATAGGCATTTTCGGCTGCGGCGGTGGGTGGGGGTGGGAAGTAGGTGCTTGTGGGGTAGTTTTGCTGGGGTTGTTGGGGTGGGAGGAAGCCGGAGGGTTGTTCGTCGTAGGGGCCAGGGGAGTTGTAGCGGTCGTCGTAGCGGTCGTCGTAGTCGTCGTCGCGGCCTGCAGAGGATGTCAGTACAAAGCACCAAAGCTCATTAGTTGATGAGCACTCACGCTGCCTACTACGACTACGCTCGCGATCATTCTTCTTCCGCTCCCCTCTCTTCCCAATCTCATGCGCCGCCACCGCCGCCACACCCGCCGCCGCCCCAGCCTCAGCAATATTCCTCCCCCTCGACCGACTCCGCTTGCGATTATCCGGACTACTATTCGCACTACTCCCGCTCCGATGTCTCCTGCGATAAACACCAGGCTCTTCGTCGCTGTAGTAGCCGCGGTCGGCGGGATGGACGGGCTTATCGCCGTACGCTACCATATCCCGATCGTCAATACGCCGTCTTCCGTCAGCATGGGAAGCAGGAACGGACCTACTTCTGGAGCGGCTCCGCCCCCTCCTGTGCTTGCTCGTCTCATCCGCGATGATCGCGTCGCGCTTCGCCTCCTTGCTCGCCTTGTTCTTCTCGTAAAGACCCGCCAAGGCTGCGCCGCCGAGTCCTGCAGCCGCGATCGGGACGCCGGTCTTGACGCGCGACTTACTACGTTCACGGTCTTTGCCTTTGCCTCCTCGACTTTTGGAGCGGACGCGTTCCCATATGCCTGCTGCGGCTGCAGAAGCGAGTCCTGCTTGTGCGATGCGGCGGTTGCGGTGATCAGGGTCACGGTGTTTGTCATCTTCCCTCGTTTCGTCATCAACGATCGAGCTCTCCGAGCTGCCACGCCGACCTCTGGACTTGTGCCGCCGGTGTGGCTTTCCTTCGTTGATGACGATGGTCTCCTGCTTGTCTTTGTTGCGCTTGTTGAGTGCATATCCAGCAAGAGCGCCTACAGCAGCAACACCAGCGAGGCCGGCAAGCTGCTTGCGCGACACGGACTTTGACCGCGACCGCGAGCGTGATCGTGATCGTGAGCGGTCTCGGTCCCTGTGTCCGCGTCCTCTGCGTCGATCACGCTTCGTTTCGCGTGATCCACTTCGAGACCTGCTACCTGAGCCTCCTCGTCTACTTCGACTCCTAAACCGACTCACAACCTCAGTACCAATCGCGCCGAGCGCAGCTCCACCAACAGCGGATTTCACCTTGCCTCCACCTTCTCTACCCTCAGATTTGCGGTGGTGATTGATAATGGCGCCAGCAGCTGCACCAGCAAGAGCACCTTCTGCCAGATGCCGTCTGTGGTGAGAGTCGCGATCATCGTCGACGACCCGTTCTTTCCGGATGTACTCGTAGCTGTCATCGCTAGAGTATTGCGATGCGCTATCTCGTGGTCTGATCTCTGACCGTCGATCGCGGCTTTCCTCACGACGAGGTACACGGTCAATCTCGCGCACGCGACGCTCATAGAAGTAGTCTTCCTCCTGCTGTTGTGGCTGTTGCACAGACGCATGCACAGACCCGTGTACAGACCCGTGTACAGACGGATGTACAGACGCAGGCGGTGGTGGCTCCTCCCGTCTCACCAGCGACCTCTCCTCTTCCACTTCTCTGCGCTCGATGAATTCATATTGAGGCTCACGACGCTCTTCGCGGATGATGATGGGTTGCGGCTCGCGCTCGCGGATAATGATCGGAGGTGCTGGTCGAGACTCGCGGATGATAATAGGCTGTGGTGCTGGTGCGGGTTGGGTGTAGTACTCGGTATCTTTGCTGTACCTCTCCACCTCGTACGAGTCCTCCCGTCGATGTGCATGCGAAGGTTGTGGTGGAGAGTAATCCCGCTCACGCTCGAAGCGGAATTCGCGCACGCGATCCTGAGTTGGCGGTGAAGGTGCGCGTATGGTCTCCCGGTCAGTCTCGACTCGATAGTTGGTCTTATAGTCGCTGCGATAGTCACCTCTGACAGAGGATCGGCGATCGTCGTAGTCAACTTCGCGATCTCGCTCGACCACGCGATATGTCACATCCCGCTTCGGCTCTCGCTGGGGCTCGGTATAGCGTGAGCTGCTGTACCGGTAGTCTTCCTCCTGTCGCGGTGCCTCCTCACGTGATCGCTCCGTTATCCGGATGTCGATATCATCTCTGGATTTGCTGTCGCGTTGCTGTTGTCGGTCGTTCGCTCTGTAGTCGTAATCGTCGTTGCGCAGCGGCTGAGCTGATTTTTCTCGCCGGATAATGATCTTCTCCTCGGCTCTCTCGTCGCCTCCAAGGTTGAGCGTTGAGCGGGCGGATGTGTCGGGGACCTGATAACGCTTCACGGTGGTGTATGTCCTCTTCGGCTGCTCCTCCCGTTGCCATTCTCTCGAGTCGTTCTCGCGATACACCACGGAGCGCGACATGGCTGCCGCTGTCGTTGTGTGGTATCAGTAATAGTGTTTCGGGTCGTAGGTGTAGAAGTCCTAATCAAGCCGAGTCGTTTCGGCGTTGCGTTACGTGGAGTGGCTGGGCAATGATCTGGTGGGGTTGTCGCAAGACGTTTGGATCAACGTAATCGCCGTGCTTTAAGCTCGCGTCCCCAGCGGAGAAAGGGTCGGGGCGAGGACTGCTTAACTTTGTCGATGACTCGGGACGATGGAGGATGAAGATGAAAACGAGTGCATGTGTCATGTGCTCAGATGACCGTGCGACGCCTGATGATACGAGAGTCGGGCAAGGCTTGTGGCCTCACCAGCCCAGCAGCCCCTGCACGATGACGTGCGTTCGACGCCCGGGCAAGAACGTCTGAAGATTAGAAGCACACCTTCCTCGACGATGTAGCATGAGTCTTGACGACGATACGGATGCTATTGCAGACGTCGAGGAAAAGAATGGACATGCACGACATCCAGGGAGGTCCACTAGGGAAGTGTTCTACCGTGATCTGGGCCTGGAGTAGTGCTCCTATTGAACCTGGGATCTGAGCCCGACTGCATGCATGGGCAGACAGGTAAGTACGCCAACTGTGACCTGCTCTTTGCCCCGTATGTCCACTAGATGAACTCGAGGTTTCCGGCATTCAGTGGGAGTTTGAAGTTAGCTTGCTACTGTGCCAAGACATCGATATGACTTCAGTTCGTTCTTTGCCTCTTCAAGTTTCCTGCTTTCAGCCTCCATGCTCCGATCAAATTAACACGACGCCGACATGGAGTCAGTAAGCGTCCCATTGCAGAGCACCTTCGCTCAATGGGAGATCACGACGAAGTTACTGGACAACAAACTGGGGCAACGTACGAATGTCGAAAGTTCCGCGACGGCCAGGTCCAGGCAAGGGTTCGAAAGAGCCAAAAGCAGCCTCCTGGATGGGCGCCTCGAAGAATGTGTGACAGCTGCAACGAACACCGTCGCCATCCCCGCAATTCCGCGGCCCTTCCAGGTGTTGAGCCAGATGCTAATTGTGGCGGAGGAGAAGGACTGGAAAACGCTACAGGTGTGTTCATCGAAGTACGCCCATCATGAGAGCTTGTTACTGACAACTCTACAGCAGCACTACCGGAGCAGCATCGACATCATCTATGCGGAGCCGGTGGAGTCGATCTTGAAGTCCGACGAGGTGGCGCAGTGTGGACTACACCAGCTCCGTGCATTGCAGGAGGTCATGATGGCTATGTTTGCCTTGCTGTACCGGAAGTTTGATACCGGCTCGCGAGGAGAACCCTTGGAGAAGCCCGTGCAGCACAAAGCACGCGAGACAGACGCCAAGTCTGGACAGTCGTAGGAAGACATCCAGGCGGAGGTGACTGTTTCCGCGAGCGGATGCGCACGATCAGAGAAGCATGCTCCAGTTTTAGCCATCCAGGACCCGAACGCCCTCAAAGCAAACAAGACAAGCAACACGGAGCAAAACTCTTCACACCCGACAACTGTCGAGCAACAGCTGGCGGCACTGAAGAAAGCCGTGGCTGCTGCGGAAGATCGTGAGAAGCTGAGGGTCTCGGCAGACGAAGCACGGGAGAAGATGGAGCTGGAGCGCAACAATGCGCAGATCGCCAATCACCAGCGCCAGATCGTGATGCTTCGTGCGCGCAACGACGAGATCATTGATGCGTGGAATCTCGGACCAGGGGCTTAGTGATGAGCAGCCGGCCGGAGAACAACACACGGTATCATCCACTGCACAAAACATGGAGGCGCGTTGTTGCAGCTAGGAAAGTGTGTCTATGGATGGACAATGAAGCGGTAAGTGAGTGAGATGACACCAAAGCAAACAACAATTCAACAACCTCCGTTTTCCATTTCTTTCTCCTTCACATCCATCTCCAAAAACTGGAACTCCCACATTTTCCAACAATCTCCTTCCAACCGTTACATCTACTGCATCCCACTCAGGAGGCATCCTCATCTCCGCCCGCTCGCAGCACCAACATGGGCGACGTCACCACACACTTCAGCGAGTACGCTCGCGACTTCGATAAGGCTCTCGAACTCTGCCACCAAGGAAATCGCAAAGAAGGCATCGCGGCCGCGAAGCGCAATCTCACCAAGGCAGCGGACATGGAACGAGGTCTCATACTGCGCAATATCGTCTTGATTGTCGATGCCGAGACTGATGACTGGCATGAAGCAGAAGTATGAACGATCCGTACTGGCTACCACCTGAGGACTCACTAACATTTTCGCCATAGGAGTGGCGCCAATTCGGTGAAAGGATCTACGCAGAAACGGTGACTGAACTTGCTGCCCTTACGTTAGGTCCAAAGTATGACAAGGCAAAGGTTGCACTGGACGGCCATCGCGCCACTTTGGATCTGCTGAAGTTCAAGCTGGATACTTGGGATGAGCGGATGGATTCGGAGATCGTGCAAGATGGGTTGAGGGGGTTTGGGGAGGCTGTGAAGGCTGTGAAGGATGTGGTGGTGAAAGACAGTACGGACAGGCAAGGTGTAGAGGAGGACGGCGTGGCCAATACGGGTACGGAGAAGGGGAGTGCTGAGAAGGGAGATGCAATGCGAGAAGGCGATGGTACAGAGGGCAAAAAAGGCGAATGAGCGAAAGGGAGAGGCTAGGCGGCACTATGCTTCTGGCGGATGACGGGGTGGAGATGGGGAGTGCAGAGAAGAGGCTGACGGCTGATACATGTAAGGATCATTGTTTGTCTTGCGGTGTCAGCGTTGACCGGTCGTGCGGACGAGATTGTTGCTGATGTGGATTTCTGTGGCGCGTGCAACGATATGGCACTTGGTAGTCTGCTCGAGGAAGAGCTTGTTGACTATTGTAGGTCGAATAGCTGAATACTGGTCAGATCTACAACTTGTCCTTCCCCGTCATAAGGTCAAGCCTGTCCCAATCACATCGCCACCGACAGCTGCAGCCAAGGTACGAGTGGTGGCACCAGATGTGTCGTATGACTGCAAGTCACAAAGATCGATGCCAACATGGCAATGCGAAGGCCGCCTGTGTAATGTCGGTTGGACGCGAGCAGCCGAAATAGTCTTGCTGTCCAACTGTTGCGGATTTGCATGCAGTGATCACAACTGCGAATCGTAGCGTTGTTGTGCGGCACGCCCGAAACCCAAGTGTGACGTGAACTGCTTGGTCAACGTTCGAACATGAAAATCTCTTTGTTCAATCTGGGAGGCGCGAACGCACTCGACAGCGCATGCTTGCGTGAGAAAGACTGTTTGGTCGACTGATCACCGGTCAGCAGCCAGCCAACACCGAACGGGAAGATATTCGTAGCTGGGCGACACGTCAGGCCATCTTCATGAGACAGATGGCGTTCTCGTGACCGAAAGGTATCGTAGAGAAGGGGATATAAGCCCAAGCAGCAGCTCCATAGCTTGTGCTGGCCATAACATAGCGTTTGATTCCACTCCCGACTTCTCTATCGTCCCGTTCGATCGATATGCGCTCCTTATTGCCGTTGTTCGCTGCCCTCCTGACGGCCGTCGTTGCCTTTCCAGCCAGCAATGCAGTCATCAAGTCCAAAAATTTCAAGCTTTACGTGACCGACAACGCGGACATTGGCGGGTGGGCGATCGTGAACTCGAAGCTGGAGGATGGCTCTGGCCTCTTGTTGATCCAGCGACCCTCTGTCTACACCAGCATCAACTCCTACTTGTTGGGTACCCAGCAGCAGATCAACAATAGCAGAGCACAACTGCGCTTCCCTATCAACGGCGGATCATATGGTAATCGACTTCATGTTCTCCCCACAAGACTGTGTCCCTCGAGCTGACACCAGCGCAGGCATGGTGGCCCCCGAACTATACCCAGGCCAGGTCAAGCAGGTCACCATCCTCGAAGACCAAGGAAGCCAGCGTTTCAGTCTCGGCTCTACGGGCAAGCTTCGTGTGGATGAGGACAGCTCGGCAGATGTCTTTTACGCTTGTCCTCAAGTGGTCCAGGGGGCAACTGGTAATCCAAACTACGTTCTGTACTATGCACCGGGTGGTAAAGCGACTGAAGGAAACGTGCCCAGCACCGAGTGCAAGCATATCGGTCTGGTGGCAAGGTAGACTAGCTGTGATCAAGCAGCGACTGCGGTCGTACTCTCGAGTTCGACGGGCCTTAGGTTTCGGGTGATGGCTACAGGTGTGCGAGGTAATTGGTATTGAACTGTCAGGGCTCCAACCAGCAGGTGTTCGTTACGTACTCTGTGCAACAATTGCATTCGCAGGCCCAGATCGTTCTTCCGTACCGAGTTTCTGACAGCCGTGCTATGCAAGGCAGGCTTGACGTGTAAGCGGCCTTACGTTCACAGGCCAGGTAGCCTATACGGGACCAGATGCCTCGCCCTGGAAGTACTCGTACCACTGATAGAGGTATACTCAGCTATTCGGCAAGGTGCATGTCGTCACTACACTCATATTCCGCGGCGTCGATCGTTCCAGCTGGAGGTCTTCGAGCAGCTGCACGCACTCCTCGACATTCCGCCGGAGCCTCACAAGCTCTTCGCTCGGTGCGTCTTCCTCGTCCTCCCTCTCAAGGTGCTTATACATCCTCAAGTGCGACCTCAGCAGATCCAGCTTCATATCATGGCGAGTAAGGTAACGGATCGGGGGCCGTGGCGGACGAAGTCGGTCGAGGTAACGCACGTCGTACTCGAAGAATAGCTCCCTCGCAGCCTGCTGAGCCTGCGCAGACCCGAAGTATGGGACACAGAAGCGCGAGCCACGATAATCAATCCAGCCTCGTAGATTCCTCCTGTCGTCGCGGGTTGGCACGTGGGCGAGATAGAATATGATCCAGATGTCTCGATTCAGCTTCAGCATGCTAAGGTGTTCCTCCGATAGGGTTTCCAGCACTCGAATGAGGTTCGAGAACTTGTACTCATGAATGTTGATGGTGACATGGGCGTTGGCGAACAGCACTTTCTTGAACTCGGCCCTTGTCTGGTGGCACGCGAGCAGGAGGCCATTGAGGACAGGGGCTTTCTTCAATCTGAATGGCGTCAAGGTCAACGCTGTTTGAGCGGCGAGCTCGTGATAAACCTGGTTTCGCAATTCCGCTGGAAGCCCAAGAAATGATGCGCTGTGTGGCTTTTGGTCCTCGTCTTGTCTCGGGCTTGGTGGGGAGCGGTGGCCATGTTTGCTTCTGATCTTCCGTAAAACGCGACGTAAACTAGGCATCCTAGCAAGACAAGCTTGGGTAGACACAAGCCTTGCCAATGTAGATGATGATCGAAGTCATCTTCGAAAGAGGATGCGGGCTGCTCAAATAATGGCTACAGCATTGGGGTGCCGGTGTAACGGAGCTCATCACCTAATTAACTCCGATGTGGCGCCCATCTACATCGTCATTATGGCATTGACAAAACGACGATCCACCTCCTAGACCTGGCTCGCCTGGCAGTGCACCATGTAATAGATCAGCGCTGCCTACCTTACGGAGTAGCAGAACAAGCGCTACGGTGAGATAGTCAGGATGTTCGAGAAAGAAACGATGGCGAGATCTGAGCTCACCTAATGAATTCCGATGTGACCGTGGTAGGGCGCGGACAAGACAACCATTGACCACGGAGGGCTAGAGCGCACCCGATGATAAATCAACGCTGCCTGGCAGAACGAGTGCGACAGTCAGATGGTCAGGATGTTCGAGGAAGAAATGCCCGCGAGATGTTGACGCCGCCAGACTCTTCGCATTCGTGTATATCTGTAGTCATCTATAAATTGCTTACTGGTCGTAGCTGATGCTCACAGCAGCTTCTAAAGCATCGAGGACCTTTGATCTTCCCATATCCGAGTGAGTCCAGTCACTCAAAGTGAATGTTATCGTGCTGGACGCAAAGAAGATAGGGTGCAGTATACCGTCGCAGCCGTTCAGCACCTCATGATGCTTTCACTGGCTCCGAGCCCTTCACAAATTTCGTATGTGTGCCTGATGCAACAATCTTGCCTCGCTGCCCATCTTCGACTTTGTAGATATTGATCTTGGTGAAGGCAAGACTGCCGCCTACACGTTCGGCAATGCCCTCGATCTCGATCTCTTCGCCGATTTTTGCAGCGCTTTGGTAAGTGACGTGGATGTCTACACTCACACCAGACTTGTCGCGGCAATCGTGAGATGAGATTGCCATGCCGCCCATCCAATCCATGATTGTTGCCGAAACGGCGCCATGAAGGCTGCCGCCAGAGTTCATATGGTTCTTCTCGAGAGGCAGGCGTGCAACGACATGACCTTTGGAAGCACTCTGTATTTGGACGCCTGAGAGGAGAAAGGCGTAGATGGGGCTCGTGGGAAGCTTTTTCTTCACGAGCTCTTCAATGTGCTGTTGCTCCGCTGACTTCGAGCCTTGGGAAGCCATGACGGTATTGGCAACGTCTGCAGAATGTTAATCAATGAGGTCTGGGACTTTCAATCGCCACGAGCACGACGGAACAAAATGCACTGAGGCACTGACCTGATGGCAGAAGATGTCAAATTGAGAGCGAAGAAAAGATCGGCAGGAACGAACTGACAGCGGAGCTCGGCAAATAGGTTCTTCCGCTGACTTCACTTCAAGTTTGCAAGTTTGGAAGATCAACACGAGATTGATAAGTTGGCAGGATAGCAAAGATAAGCTTGGCCTCGCCACCTCGACTTGCCAGTTATCTTCTAAGTCCCGCCATCTCTTCTTCAGTCGCAAAGTTGGCTCGCCTGTCATCCTGGACTCAATACATCAGACGAAACTTACCCCTGTTGTTGCCCGAAACTGGTCTCACTCGAGGTCCCACAGTTCTGCTAGATACAAGCGAATCTGCCCCGCGAAGGGGCAGAGAGGCCTCATGTAGGATGTCTGGCCCAGAGAGCCAGTCTTATCTTAGCAAACTCTCACCTTTCCCTCGAAGTCCGACTGTGGTACCAAGCAAGGGCAAACATGGCGAGCCGGAACCCTTAGTGAAGCAGCAACAAGGCGGCGATCATAGAGTCAGCCATAGACATCGATTGAGTCTGAGGAGCTACCCTCGCGACTGCCCTCCCTTACGGCCACAATGGTTTCATGCTGTTGATTCACCGAAACGGAGACCTAACCCTGCTGGCAAGACTGAGGACAAGACATTACCTACTCCGAAGAAGTATGCGGCTTTCTCAATTCGTGATTCAAAGGCGATCGAGGCTACGTACCGGAAGCTAGTCGAAGATGAAGACACGACTAAGCGGCAGCGTGAGCTTGATTCCGGAGCGGCGAAGGCCGACCCCGGACACCAAGAAGCTGAAACCCCCCACCTGAACCTCAAGGACGACCATACTCCCGGGAAGTCCAGAGTACCGGTCAATGAGGACTACTTGTTCGATGTCGATATCGAACGAAGGGAACTTGGGCCGGCTTACTGGCTAGGACCTGTCTACGATGTTCGCAGAGGCACCTGGTTCTACCAAGACGGCACTGTACAGAGGCCTTGCGATGAGAATCTGGCCACGCAGTTGGAAGATGGGTACCTAAAAGTGGAGGCTTGGAAGCTTGCTGCTCAGCAAGCGAAACAGAGATCAGTTTCGCAGCCACGTGGGAGGCCGACGTCCTGGGGCCCTGGCCAGACCCAAGCAACTGACGATGCAAAGCCTGCTACTTCCGCACCCTTGACACCGAAAGGCTCTGGG
>JAABUW010008759.1_pt1 | contig 11731 bp, 19 predicted proteins | sample 5560081 | NCBI WGS metagenome assembly JAABUW01 (sample SAMN10711882, study PRJNA513363) | rock metagenome | isolation source: Antarctica rocks | place: Antarctica: Victoria Land, Knobhead sud | reverse complement strand
TGCATTAATCACATGCGGGTGTTAATAACAACGAATTCCAAACATGGCCTGTGTTTGGAATCTGTTAATAACATGTTAATAACAACCTTTGTTAATAACGAATTAATTACACTGCCCACACTGCATCTTGCAACCGGCCGGGGGGATGCCGGCGGCGGCGGCAGGTGCATGACTCTCGGGTTACAAGAACCGCATCAAAATGCACAAGCAATTCAACTCGAAACGAACGGAGGTCACAGGATGATACCTCATCGGTGACTGTAAAGTCACCATGCTGTTGGCGCACGAAAGGTCGAAATGACTCTGGCACCATGACGGCGTGCACCATGACAACGAAAATTCATAAATCTGCCTTACTGCATCGGCGTGAAAGTAAATCCATACGTGTATCCAATTGCATCATATCGATCGGTCTTCACAGCATTCCTCTACTCACAGCCGCTTCCGCTGCCCGAGCTGCCGCAATGGACGCCTTGGCGATTTGCGCACATGCCTCTGCCGTCATCAGCGGCTGCTGCAAGCTGCTTGCAGCACTGCCGCCGGCTCCGCTGTCCATCTCGATGACGATGCGCATGTTGGGCAGCAGCCGCAGATCGACGCCATTGCCTGTCACAGCGTGAAAATTGCTACTAGACAGGGTCGTGGGTTGCCTCGCAGGGTTTGGTAACGTTGCATTGCTTGCGGATGCAGTCGACTCACCCAGGTCGATATTCAGCTGCTGCCCGATCATATGATCTGCTGTGCCGTCGCCGGCAGCAACTTCCCTTGCACCGTCAGGCGCCGAAAGCGAGGCCAGCTCCTGCAGCAGCGCTTGCACCCGCACGGCCTGCTTGCCAGTGAACGCCGCAGGCATGCCGCCGCCGCCGTGCTGCAGCTGCTGCTGCGGGTCCTGCCAGTGCTGCAAGAAAGCCCTCGCTGCCGCGGCCTCCGACTCGTGCGGTCGCCCGGCGGCGATCAGCCCTGTCTGGGGGCCGCCGCCGCCGCCGGTATTGGTTGCAGCGGCCAGGGCCGCCTGCTGGGCTTTCAGGCTGTCAACGCCAGACATGAGGCTGCGGACCCTCGTGAGCACTGCGCCGATGTGCTCCTGCAGCGGCGGTCGCGGCTCGTCGCCGCTTGCTGCCGGTGACGGCTGCGCTGCCGCATCGCCCTCCTCAGCAGCCGTGTTGTTCCAGGTCTCTGCGCCCCCGGCAGGCCCGCGTATGGCCGGGGCAGAGGCGCCCAGGGTTTCCGTCATGGTGGCCAGCGGGTTCCACTCCGTCGGCTGGTCGTAGCCGCTGAGGCTGCCGTCGCCTGAGGCGGCGTACTCTCTGCTGTCCTGGAAATCCGCGGTGGTGCTGCTGTCGCGATAGCCGTTTGCTGTCGGCCGCGAGGCGTCGTCCCCTGACGAGCATGCCGCCGCCGCCACCTCCCGCCAGTCCGCCATACTGGCACCGTCAGCGTCCTGCTGATCGCCGGGCGGCGAGGTGCCATCGTCATATGCCGCTGCCTCTTCGTCGTCAGCCGCTGTGATCTCCAGGGTCTGGTCCGTTGGCCGGCCGTTGTCCGCAGGGCCCTGCCGCGGCAGCGGCAGCGGCATGACATGGCGGGCTGCCTGCTGGGTGGTCGGGCGGGCGGCAGGGACTGCTCCCTGTGTTGTCGGCAGTTGCTGGTCCGCCGCAGCGACGACGGCTTGCTGCGAAAACTTGTAGGGATTGTACCTGCGACAGGTCATGTGCACACGGTCAAAATCTAAATCGTAAACACTGTAAAGCGAGTTGGGCAGAGATGTCGAGATAGCAACGATAGCTGCAATCGACCACGATGACTCACACACCTGAGGCCAATGCTGCCCTCGACCTTCCGCAACCAGTCGGCGGCGTCATCGTCTGTGAGGCCGCGCAGCACAAACGTCTTGTCCGCCTGCAGGCGCACCGCACACACTTTTACACATCAGGCACAATCAATGCTGCCATGAAGGCGTCGTTCCCACCAACAGGAATGCAGCGCCATACCATGAGAACAGGGTGATGGTGCAGATGTTCACTTGTAGGTGGAGAGCATTCCCGAGCAATCTGGAACCTCACCACCGTCAGGGATATTGTGCGGGTGTTGCTGTCGTAGTCCGGCTTGGTGCTGACCAGCGACAGGACGTTCAGCGGGTACTTCGACTCCCGGCTCTGCATGATGAACATCCTCGCAGGCACCAAGACCTGCGCCGCAGATGCAGATGCACATTTTCTCAACAAATTTTTCATGATCGTTCAGCAGCGGCAGCGGACATGGCTCCCATGACGTTCCTCTTCTGCTGACGGCCGAGCGGAGATGTCAGTCTGGAGTACATACAGTTTGTTGTTGTTGTTGTTGTTGTTGTTGTTGTTGTTGTTGTTGTTGTTGTTGTTGTTGTTGTTGTTGTTGTTGTTGTTGTTGTTGTTGTTGTTGTTGTTGTTGTTGTTGTTGTTGTTGTTGTTGAACTTCAAGGTAATAGGATGTGGCAGTGGATACACACTCGCACAGGGCAACCTTGGAAAGGTTTCCCGCCCTGCTGTCATGACGCTTACTCACCACGAATCTGTTGTGGTAGGCGCCGCTGCGGCCGCGCTTCTGGATGGGGCCGCGCTTGAGCAGCTGGCGTGGGTGCGGCAGCTGCCCGAGCGGGCCGCCGCCGTGCAGCAGCTGCAGCAGCGTCGTCTGGAAGATGATGGCGTCGTGGTTGGTCTGGGTCCAGCACAGATGATTACGATTCAGAAACTGTTTGAGCAACTACCCGGAAGCAGCGAGTGCCGGTACTCTGGCGCTTGGTGACAGGTGAAGTTGCACGAATCTAATGGTTCCGCTGACAGTGTCCTGAAGCCTGCGTACCTGGAACTTGTAGCTGGGGCTCTGCCTACCGCGCAGCGTCAGCACCAGCCGCATGCTCTGGCCTGGCGCGCTGTTGACCTCCAGTACGTCTGCTACCTGCAGTTGTAATTGCAGTGTTGCCCGGAGGCGTTTTTCGCCTCTTGAAGTAGCTGGTATGCAGAGGCTGCTGCTGCGCATCGATCTGTCGCCAATAAGGGTGCATCGTGTGACGTGACTCTTGCCGGCAGCACATATTTGCAGGGTATGGCACCTTTGCGACCTCTGTCTCCTTTTCGTGGTCCACGGCGCTGACGGCGCCGTTTGCCACGTCAAGATGCAGAACGGTGTAGGGCGTCTGCTGCATGTGCACGAGCTTGCGCCAAGTGCCGCTGTGGCTCGCCGGGGCATTGTCGGGGATGACGCTGCACGAGGAGGCACGCAGTCACGAATAAAATCACACGAAACATCCCGAATTGCATGCCAACTCGGGCTGAGACGCATCGCCTCGCCTGAAATTGAGAAAGTAGTGCGCAGTCAGGCCTCTCTGCGGCGCTTCCGCCATCCCGCAGGCTTGCGATTGTCGAGCTCTGTGAGTTTTTCCACAATTCTTTATGTCTGCAACATATTTGGTCGAGGACCCAACTCAAGCAGGCCACATGCTACGAGCTGCCCGAAAGATTGGTGGCTCAAGTGAGTTGCAAACTGCCGCGCGAGGTGCGGACTCGATGCAAAACTCCTGCTGCCCTGGGTCTGTCGAGGAGCAGAAACTCAGGATGGTACATTGAGGTGAACAGTGAGGCAGAAGGCTGTGAGGCCTTCTGCCTGTTCGTTTGACTTTGCCGAGAAAATGCGCATTTCCCTCGCGCCGAGCTTGGTTCGGCTCCCTGTGTGCAACATGCTTCAGCTCGTCATGCTGCTATGATAGCCATCCACAGCCACAACTCACTAGAAGAAGCTTCATGGACACTTTCACTCCTTGAGTAAACGGTGCATACCGCGATCGAAGAAGTGGTACCCCGATCGAATCCCCACACACCAGCGACACTGGGCTGACAGGGTCCTATCTGCCGCCCGAGACTGCACACAAGACAGCAGCCATGTCGGGACGGGGCGTCAATGCGTCGCTGGAGGACCAGATGGCGCGGCTGCACGACTCCATGTCGGCCCGCGACAAGCGCCGCGCCCAACAGCATGACCTGCGGCAGGTGAGCTTTTCGCCTCTTTTGTGCAGAAATCTGACCTCAAATAGGAACCCGACGTGTGCTGTTGCTGAAGCAGCCCTGGAGCAACACCTGCTGTGGGACCCTGCCGAAGCTCGGCGCTGAGCGCCCTGCCGCTTTGGAATGCGGGGTGCGGTGCAGCTGAATGCGGGGTGCGGCGCAGCTGAATGCTGGGTGCGGCGCAGCTGAATGCTGCCCTGATCAAGCACACGCGTGCACGGCTCCTAGATTCGAAGTCCTCTGACAAGACGTGATTGCCGCTGCAGAGCAGCAAAGTCGATGGGCCGTACGAAGACAAGAAACGCGTCGCCGGCAGAGGTACGCACAATGAGCACCGCGTGCAAGATCCTCCCTGCACAACCAGCACCATGTATCAGCTTTCATTGTCTGCTGCTGTCAAGTGCTGTGCTCCTGTGGTGCTCCTGGAGGCTCGAAACCTCATTTGACGTCGAGACGGTGCGGGGGCTCTGATGCACCTTCGCCATGCGTCATTCAACCGATGCACCTCCAGTGTGCTGCACTCACGACCCATGTGCCAACCAAAGCAACAACCGGCTGCAGGCCGTCCCGGCGTGGGACAGGACATCAATGCGTCCGCGGCGGCGCGCGCCGCCGTCGCCTCGGCGTCCGCCATCAAGGGCCCCCGCATGGTCTCCTGCGATCTGTGCGGGGTGCGCCGCCTCGTTCCGGCGCCCCTCCTTGAGCACACGCGATCGTGCACAGACGCTTTGCACTGCCGGACATACAAAAAGCACCGCTGCCTCAATCAGAGCCAGGCGCGGCTGCACCGCACCTTCTGGTGTCGCATGGTCGCATTCTGGCCCGCGGAGATGTTTCGGATGCGGTGGCAGTCGCGCGAGCCTGGAAGCGCTGATGCTCAGGCGGCGCGCAGGTGTCCTTCGCTCAAGGCCCCGGCATGCAGCAGCACCTGGAGGGGCCGACGCACAAGAAGGCGGTAGAGCGGCAGCGCAAGGAGCAGCAGCGGTTGGAGCAGCTTGGAAATAACCGCTGGGCCGCGGAGAACGCCGCGGTGAGTCCACTGAGGCGCACCACGCTGCTTGCGGTCAGATGCTGAATCCGAAATCAAACAGATGCAGCAGAGCAGCAGCCCAAGGAGCAGCCGCGCCTGGACCGACTGGGCACCGACCGACGGGGCGGCAGAACACGTGCGGTGAGACTGACGAGTTGCTCACCACTGCGGCGCACCACGTTGCTTGTGGTCGGATGTTGATCATCAACAATTGAGACAGTGAGCGGCGGTGCAAGGAGAGCAGCAGCGGCTGGGACAGCCTGGGAAACAACCGCTGGGCCGCGGAGAATGCCGCAGAGAGTCGACTGAGGCGCACCTGCTGTTTGTGGCAAAGTCAGACGCTGTTGCTATCGATGTTGCCTTATGCTGTGTTGAAGGCAGGTGCACAAGGCGGCAGAGATGCCGCCGCGCTGAGGCTGCGCCCTCCAAAGCCGCACAGTCAATGCCTCCTGGTGCAGCGGCGAATTGCTGCCCCGAATACTTTTGTATGCATCCCGAGTGGATGCATACAAAAGTCGTGCACTCACAGAATTCTGAATCGTGCGGCTTGCCTTTCTGGCAGGGTGCGGCGGCATGGCAGCAGGCAGACAAAAAGTACACGGCAGCGCAGCGAGCGGCGCCCGCTCCCGTCGCCTCTGACGCCTCGCCGCCGCGACCGTCGAGCGGCGGGCAGCAGGCTGCGGCGGGGGTTTCCGGCAAGGGGCTGTCAGCGGCGAGGCCGCCGCCGCCGCGGCCCCAGCCCAAGCCTTCGGCCGCAGGTGAGGCAGAGGGTTTGCTGCTGCATGCGACTTGACGATTCCCCATGCCAATGCACACGCCTTGTTGTTCCTTATGGTGTGGAAGATACAGCTGGCTGCTCTGACCCACATGTCAAAGTGCTGTGCATCGGCCACCTGCAGCTTTGGCAGTAGCAGCGGCGGCAGAGCGGGCGCGAGCCGCGCACTCGCAGCTTGTGGCGGCGGCGCATGCGGACGATGGCCCGCTCAGCATTGGCGGCTGGGTGCCGCCGTCCGTCAGCGTCCCTGCGGCAGCGGCGCCAGAAGTGCCTGCTGCCCCCGCCGCTGCCGAGTCCACGGAAGCTTCGTCAGCAGAGGCGAACGGCGATGGAGGCGGGACTACAGTCGATGCAGCAGCTGATGGGGCGACTGCAGTCCGCGACGGCGAGGCGGCGGCCACCGCAGGCGATGCCAGCAGCGGCTCTAATTCAGACGACAGCAGCAGCAACAGCTCCGACGGCGGCGCAAATGCTGAGGGGCTTGACGACGACGATGCGCCGTGGTCATTCTTTTGAGGCGACAGAGCTCGGACAAGACGCCAAATGTGAGCGTGACTTTTCTGAGACTCACCTTTGCAATGCTTGCAAGCGTCTGAAGTGCGGGCTCCGGAAAGCGGCAAAACCCTTCAGCGACCCTTTTCCCGGCAAAAATTCGAAGGCGACCGTTGCAGGTCAGAAATCACAAGTCAGAAACAAGCTGCAACCACCCAGCGTCCGTCTGTGAATGAGCTAAGGAACCGCGAGAACAGCAGTGGTTGGACTGCTCAGTATTGCTGCCAGGCACACGTGCAGCTGCTGCTCGATCTGGACCAAAAGTCGCACCTGCAGGACAGAGCAATGCGCGATTGCAGGGCGCCGCACGCTGCCTCGGCCTGTGTAGCCATAGTCTTGCTATAGGAACGTCTCTGCAGTGCAAAGGTACCTTCCAGAGCTCGATGCAGCAGTCACGTACTCCTGAACGTCGAGCTGCATTAGCAGCTTGCTGCACCGAGCAGCCCGGTTGCAGGCGTCTCCCAACCAAAGCAGTACCTTGAGCTGCAGGTGTCTGTAGTTGCAGGTGTGCGCGTAGCATCCTGGAGTGAGTGAGCTGGCAGCGATGGGTGGCGCCAGCCGACGCGGCGGTGCGGCCACCGGCGCAGGCAGCGCCTCACAGCCCGCCCGCCAGACGCATCCGCGCGGAGCCAGCACGCCGCGCGGCCGCACCTACGCGGAGGCCTCCGCCTCGAACCTGGGCAGCGCATCACACAATGCACCGCATGCCGCAACGCCTTCGCCGCCGAGCGAGGCCAGCAGCAGTCCCGGCAGCGCGATGAGCGGCAGGTCGACGCCCTCAGGGCAGCCGCCGCGGCCGCCGACGTCCGGCGGCGTCTTGCCAACGCCGCGCGGAGGGCGCGTGCCGGCCACGCCCCGCAGCGGCGGCGGCGGGCAGCGGCCCAGCACGCCGGCGACGCTGCCGCTCATCCACCTGCCGCATGCGCGCCAAGCGTTTATCGGCAGCGGCCCCGCTTCCGAGCCGGCGTGAGTGCTGCGAGGCGACCCTGATCCTTGCCAAGTGGTGCAATAGAGAGATCCGCCGTAAGCTTGAATGCTCTGCAAGGCTGCTGGCAGCAGTGCAAAGCCGGTGACAGCAAGACACAGGCAACGACGAAGCTCAGGCTTCTTGCCTTGTGCTGCAGGCACCGGCCCAAGACGCCACGGGCGGGCGCAGCGACGCCCCGCGGCGCGATCTCCATCCCGCTGCTGCGGCTGGGCGGCGACGACGGAGCGGCGGCGCCCTCGCCGCGGGGGCCCCGCATGCCTTCGCCTCGCGGTGCGCAGCAGCAACAGCAGCGGCTGCCGGCGCGCACACCCCGCGGCCGCGGCGGCCGTTCCAGCAACCACGGCGACAGGTGTGTGCTGTTGTCGCCCGGAGGGGTCGCGGACTGGAAACGAGTGGGTTGCATGACGCATGGTGGCAGGGTGAACCACACCAGCATTCAGCCTGTTCCTATGTAAGCCAGAAAGACATCAAGAGACCTTGTGATTCGCCGCCTCACTTTCCGGCCGTAACACAGGTCTGCTGGCGAGCGGCCAGGCTCTGCTAACAGCGGCGACGGCCAGAACGGCCGCATCGGCTCGAAGCGGGGCCCGCAGAGCAGCGACTCCGAGTCGACCCGCCTGGAGCAGGAGGTGCGACGGTTTTCTCGAATTGTATCCTAAAATGCTATGACCGAAATTTCGCCTATCATCTTTCATCAACGACCGCCATGGCTTTGCAAGTGTGCAGCTGGGTGGTTGATCATCAATGGCGGCGCTCTGCCTAGGCGAAACTGAGGAGCATGGGCTGCCCGGGGTGTCCTCGGGGAGTCGGAACACTGTTCACCTGAGGAGAAAGACGAAGGGCGGCAGGTTCAAAGGCATGTGGATTCTGCCCTGGTCGTTTGAGTTAGTCTTTCGGGCCCACACTGCCACACGCCTGACAATATTACTTATTCTGTGCAGGCGCTACGGAAGCGGGGCGCTGCGTGGAAGCAGCAGCAGCACGCCGACAGCAGCCAGGACACCGCAGCGGCCCTGCAGCGGCAGCAGCAGGAGAATGTCGCTCTGCAGGTGCCGCCGCATGTCATGCGTGCAGTGTGAAGTAGATGTTGACTGCCTTATCTCGAGGCAGCCCCGCAATTGCGCTGCACCACCAATGCTGACGAGCTGTCCTGCACACGATGTGTGCTCTCTTCTCCTGGCGACGACACCCAAACCTGAATGCCCTATGAACAGGCGATGCACGGCTAGACATCAACTCGGGTATTTTTCATGGCGGGCGGTGCTATGCTGGTCAATTCCATTCAAATTTGGTTTATATCATATTGGGTTTCTAGGCCAAAGTGGCGAAGGCATGGGGCGTGGCGGGCATCTGCAGCTGCAGGGGGCGCTACTGGCGGGGTGCTGGACAACGGTTAGCTTTATTCCAGACCGAACTCAATCCGAGACCAAGTAATTGTTTCGCACAGCTGTAGGCCAAAGTGGCGGAGGCGCGGGGCGTGACGGGCGGCGAGCTGCAGGGGGCGCTGCTGGTCGCCGTGCTGGAGAGAGATTTTGACTTCATTTTGGTCCAACAGTCAAGGGTTTGCTTTTGGCTATTCCAGGCCAAAGTAGCAGAGGCGCGGGGCGTGACAGGCGGCGAGCTGCAGGGGGCGCTGGTGGCAGCGGTGCTGGAAAACGAGCGCCTCAACAAGCAGCTGCACGGGCTGCACAACAGCGCCGCGGCGCTGCGGCAGGCCATCGCGGACGCCCGCTCGCTGCAGATGCACCTGCAGCAGGAGGCCGCCGACGCCCGTGAGTGCAGCTTTCACAGACTTTGCAGCTGCTGTGCCATGCGCTGCTGCGGCGGGAGGCCGCCATCGTCGACGTGCGCTCGTTGCAGATGCACCTGCAGCAGGAGGCCGCCAATGCCTTTGAGTATCAACTTGTTGCTGGCTGTTGCATTCACTGGCTGCCGCAGCTGTTGTGCCGTGCGCTGCTGCGGCAGGCGATCGCAGACGCACGCTCAAACCCGATTCGCCTGCAGCAGCAGGCCGCCGCTGCGAGTGAGTGCATCGTCGGCTGGGGTTGTGGCGCATCGAGCAGATGGCAGCCCGGCTGATGCAGCACTCTAGGCGACTGGCGTTGGGGCAAAGCTGCGCGCTGCGCAGGAGCCGGCCATGGCTGATACTTGTCGAGACGTTCCGGCAGATCTGTTTCAGTATTGATGGCCTTTTCAACCACATATTACACCATCCGCTGGGCTGCTGGCGGTGGGGCTGCAGGCGCAGCTGCGCGGTGTGCAGGCGCAGGCAGCGCAGGTGGCCTGGACTTCCTTTTCAGGGCTTCAGTGCGGCATTTCATCCGATGTCAACATCAAACGCCTGCCATGGAGGTTGACTTTCGTGTGGCAGGGCTGCTGGCGGTGGGGCTGCAGGCGCAGCTGCGCGACGCGGAGTCGCAGGCGGCAGAGGCTGGCGAGGACTCGGCGGTCGTGCGGGCGCAGGGCGTGCAGCTGGTGTGCTCCACCGCGGCGATGTTCGGCCTGTCGCCGGGCGAGGTGTTTGGCGCCGGCTCCTCGGCCACGGCGGGCCAGCCGCAGGTGCGGCCTACTGACACACACGATTTCGTCCACAATGCTTCATATTGACTGCCGATTGTGGTGTGAGCCCAGCCGCTGCACCAAGCATGTCTCGATGAGAAGCCTGCAGCATTGGATCCTGTGCTCGGCCAGTCGTCGTTCGGTTCTTGCCAGCTGCGACTTTTCAACGACGAAGTCTGCAGCTCTCCTGCCAGCTCGAGCACATGCCCGACTCCTGTGTGTGCTTGCCATGCCCTGAATAGCCATGCATCTGACCACGCTGCTCTACCTTGATCGCAGGCAAATCACGCCGGCGGCGGCCGGCGCTCAAGAGACGGCCTGCACTCCAGCCTGGACGCGCGGTCCTTCAGCCTGCTTCAAAACGCGCATGCACTGCTGGCGCATGGCGGCGACAATACTGGCCACAGCCCACAAGCGGCGTCGCTCCCGCACCAGGCTGCGCAGTCGCCACAGCGGCATGGCGGCAGCAGCGGCAGCGCAGCAGCGGAGAAAGGCCCGTCGGCGCGGCAGGGGACGCCAGGCTGCGGCGTCCGCATCGCCGCGGACCCTGAAGAGCGTTCCGCTGACGCCCACAGCAGCCCGCAGCACACCCCGCCGCAGCGGCGGCGGCAGAGCCGCGGCTCGGGCCAGCAGCACCGGCCGGAGGCGCAGGGTAACGATGCACTGAAACCTACTGATAAGGAGCCGGCGGAGGCCGCGTCTCCGGCCGCGGATGCGTCGCCGGCTGGGTCAAATGCATCGGCGTCTTCGCGACTGGCGCTGCGCATCGCCAGCATGCACGAGAAGTTCGCCGCCGCGACGAACCTGCTGGACGCGGACAGCTCGGTGGAGGCCAGCAGCCCTGTGGAGGTGTAGGTAGCTGATTTAGACACGTAGGTACCTAAAGGTTTAGAGGTACCTCTAGATATAGGAAGCTCCTGCGGAAAGGGTTGCGGAACTGTGAGCAAGGAACGGCATTGGCGGTCAAGAATTTTGCACGCGGCATTGGATGTAGAGGACGCGATTGAGATGGCCCTGCATTATATCTGGGCTTCTTTTCGCTAGCACTCCGTTCTTACCAAGGAAGGAAGGATTGACCCCCAGAAGGGGTGGGAGCATCGGGTTTCCCCTAGCCCATAATTGGCACCAGATTGGCGCCAGACTAGGGGGACCCTAGCCTGGGTCCACAAGGAACCCAGGCACCGGCTCGCCATGATCGCTGTCCGTCGCTGTGTTCGCCGTACTCGCATTCACTCCAGTGACTTTACGCTTCTTGTGTGTGCCTGTGCTGTGTTCTTCACTTCGGGACCGTTTCGCAGCAGGCCTCTCAACGACATGCCTCGTCTCAACGTTTGCGCCATCTGCCAGCACCGTACACCATTCTGATAGACGTCTGGCTCAGGAACAGCCTGGGCATTCTTTAAATACTGCTCTCCCCACTGGCCCTTTTGCGTTTTGAGTGACCTACACGCAGAGAAATCCGCCGTTCAGATGTGGTATCAGGTGCACCTGCCGCCAACGACGCTCCGGCAGCATGCCGCCGCTCAGTCAATGTGCTGCAGCGCCGGCGCGGTCGTACCGCAACATTCTCCTCAACAAGCCCATGCTCTGACTCTACATCGCTGTGCTGGCCCGCAGTGGGGCACCAGTCAGGGTCCGCAGCGTCTGCCGTACCGCGGCGCTTCCGCTGCAGCACCGCCGCCTTTCTCTTCCTATCGCGCAGTCGCTCTGACTGCCGCGGCAGGTCCGCATTCCGGTTCCTCCTGCAACAATTTGGTTGTCTGTGTCGGTCTGGGGTATTGGTCTTGCGT
>JAABUW010008758.1_pt1 | contig 11731 bp, 9 predicted proteins | sample 5560081 | NCBI WGS metagenome assembly JAABUW01 (sample SAMN10711882, study PRJNA513363) | rock metagenome | isolation source: Antarctica rocks | place: Antarctica: Victoria Land, Knobhead sud | reverse complement strand
AGGGTGCTGCGGCGGGCGGAGCGGGTGATCCGGCCAGCGATGTTGATCAGGCGGTCGCGGATGGTGGCGGTCACTGCGGTGCGGTGCTGGCCGCCGGCTGCGACCCCGACGGCCCTGGTCAGGTTGAACGCCATCGCCGCCAGGAGGAGCCACGCGGAGTTGGCCATGAAATTGCCGGAGGGTAGGTGCGCGAGCGGCCCGTTCTTCAGGTCGGCGATGACCTGTTCGATGATCGCGTGCCGCCGGTGGTCGGCCTCCGCGGCGATCATCGGCAACGGCGAGTTGGTGAACACGGCGTGGTGCCGCCAGAGGCGGGAACAGCTCACCCTGTTCGCCTGCCACCACGTGATGGGGGTTTGCGTCGCGGACCCGCCGGAGGAATCAACCGGGCGGCGACCTGACCGGCCTTACCTTTGGATGTGAAGGCGGTGAAACCAATCTCGGCGACCTCGGCGTCGGAGATCCACTGTTGCAGCTGCTCGTCGAACACCGCTTTGGGGTAGCGGATTTTCGTCCAACTGTTCTCGGGGATGGAGCTGATCGCGGCGGTGACAGCCCGGTCCTTGCGGGCGGTGATGCCAGAAGTGGGCGCCGCTCCGCTGGGCGGCCGCGGCAATCTGCTGCCCGTAGTAGGCGCTGTCTGCCCGCAGGATCACCGTCCCAGCGACACCGCACGCTTTGGTGATTTTGAGGCTGTCGGCGACCAGACGGGCTGCGCCTCGGGCGGAGTTCGCCGGCCCCTTCCGGAGCCGGGTGGCGACGATCACCGGCGCCGATCCGGCGGTCGAGGCGGTGGCTAGCAGCGCGTTCAACCCCTTGACGCCGGAGTAGCCGTGTCCGCTGCCCTGCTTGGCATATCCGTAGGTTCGTCGCATCGTGTCATCCATGTCCACATAGGTCACCGCCGCGGCCGGGTCGAGCAGACCGACGTCTACGGACAGGCCAGTCAGGAACCGGGCGGCGACCGCGTCCAGCTGCCGGACGTGGCCGAACCGCATCGCCCGCAAAAAGGTGCGCGGGCGTCGACGGCGCGCGGACACCGGTGAACAGCCGGCCCATGCCGCCGCGGGCGCAACACCGACATGTCCGCGATGGAGTCGGCGCCGGCGACCATGCCCGCGACCAGCGCCGACACCTTCAATCCGGCCGCATGACCGGGACCGCCCGCGACGGTCAGATGACGATCGGTCAGCTCCGCCAAGCCGCTGCGCCGGGCCAACGCCATCGCCGGGACCAACCCGGCCCGCGACACCAAAGTGGGGTCGTCGAACACCATGGTTCGCACCGGGAACACGTGAGATAGTTGCATCCGCGGGATGCCCTCCCTGACAGAACGATCACGACCCTAGACAAGTCCGATCCTCCTGCCCAGCAAGGGCATTCCCGCTCTACGACCCGCCGAAGAGTCCAAACCGCGGTTGATCCGGGTTAAGTTCGCGGGCGATGGCGGACCAAGCTGGATTGAGTGGGATCTACCATGCCTTACGTGCCATCGCAGAGCTTCCCCAAATCAACGCTTGCTGCGGCTCAGCCATCCAATCAAATCTAGGGGAGCCAAGGGTCACGCGATCGCCACAACTGACCGGGAAAGTATTGACCGGCCAATTCCCATGCGAAAGAAGGAGAGTTGATGAAGGCGGTTTTGTTTACAGCGCCGGACCAGCTGGAAGTTGCGGATGTGCCCGATCCGGTTCCGCCTGCAGGCTGGGTGGTGGTGGCACCGGCCGCCGTCGGCATCTGCGGCACTGACCTGCACATACTTGAGGGCGATTTGGCCAGAGGGTGGCCGACGATTCCTGGGCACGAATTCGCCGGTGAGGTGGTGGCTGTTGGCCGGGATGCCCACGGACTGAAGCTCGGTGACCAAGTCGCAGTCGACCCGTCGCTGTACTGCGGACAGTGCTATTACTGCCGCCGCGCCCGCGGGAATCAGTGCGAGCGTTGGGGTTCGCTCGGCGTGACCAAGGCGGGCGGGGCGGCAGAGCTGGTTGCGGTGCCGGCCGCGAACTGTGTGAAGTTGCCCGAGCACATCGCCGCCCGGGATGCGACCCTGATCGAACCGCTGGCCTGCGCGGTCCGCGGGTACGACGTCCTACGGATGCCGATGGCCGAGCATGTGCTGATCTACGGCGCCGGCACTATGGGCCTGATGATGTTGCAGCTGGCCAAACGGGCCGGCGCAGCGTCTGTCACGGTCACCGATGTCAACCCTGACCGGTTAGCCGGAGCCGCGGCGCTGGGCTGCACGGCCGCGGTCGCCTCCGCTGACGACGCCGACCGGCCCCGCGGCTGGGATGTGGTCATCGACTGCACCGGCGCGATTCCGGCCATCGAGGACGCGCTGGACCGCGTCGACCGGGGCGGCACGTACTTGCAGTTCGGAGTGTCCGCGCAGCAGGCGACCGCCCGGTTCAAGCCGTATCGGGTCTACCAACGGGAGATCACCATTGCAGGGTCGATGGCGGTGCTGCACAGCTTCGAGCGGGCCGCCGACCTGTTCGCCGCCGGCGTATTGGCGCCGGAGGATTTCATCACGCACAGGTTTCCGTTGGCCCGCTACCGCGACGCCGTCGATGTGTTCCTGGCCGGGAAAGGGCGAAAGGTGCAGGTGCTTCCATCGTGAGGCTCCGTCGGTCATGACAACCGCGCCGTCAGATCACGGTATCGGGCCAGCCGCCGCCGCGTTCGCTGGGAACCATCGCCGGGATCGGTGAGGACCGTCGGCGACTGGTCCGCCGCGCGGAACCGCTCGGCCCAGCCAGCTGACTCCGCCGCCAGCAACGCGGCGCCGAAGGATGAGTCGCGATCGGTGTAGACGACGGTACGTTGTAGCGCGTCGGCCAGCAGCTGCCGCCACCGTGGGCTGGCCCCACCCCCGCCGCCGAGGTGAACCTGCCCGTCGGCCACGTCGCCGTCGCCGACCGACTCGGCCAGTCGGACCATCTCGAAGGTGACGCCTTCCATCACTGCATAGCCGATGTCGGCGCTCGTGTGCCGGACGTCCAGGCCGATCAGCGCTCCCGGTGGCCCGGCGGCTGACCGGTGTCCTTGCAGGAACGGCAAAAATACCGGGGCCGCTTCAGGGTTGTTCGAGCCGAGCGCCAGTTCCTGCACCGGCCGGCCGGTCATACCTGACCACCATGACAGGGCCAGGCCCGCGGCATGGGTGGAGTCCAGTGCCAGCCAGCGGTGCGGATAGGCATGACGGAACGATCCCTGTCGCGGCTGATCCAGCGATTGGAATGCCACGCCGGATGTGCCGAGCGAGAACCCGAGCCGGCCGGCAGAGGTGACCTCCAGCGCAACGGCTTGGGCCGCTTGGTCCCCCGCGCCGCTCACCACCTCGATCCCCAGCAGTTGATCGAGCGTTGTGGTCGGCGCCCTGGTGATGACGCCGGTGACCTCGTGGGAGGGCCGGACGGGCGGGAGAACCCCGAGTGGCAGCCCGATGGCGGCGGCTATCCGAGGTGACCAGGCGTCGGTACGGAAATCCAGCAGCGACGTCCCGGACGCGTCCGATGGTTCGGTGACCGTTCCAGCTCCGAGCCGGCGGCGAATGTCGTCCTTGGGCGCGGCAACCGAGGCAATGGCCGTGAAGGCACCTGGCTCGTGCTGGGCTAGCCATGACAGATGGACCAGAGTGAACGCCGGCAGCAGTGGATTCCCGGTGATCGCCGCAATGTCCGGTACCCGGCGGGTGATGTCTTCGCACTGCCTGGTACCCCGCTGATCTGACCACAAGATGGCCGGCCTGATCAGGTCGCCGCCGGCATCGCGCAGGACGCTGGTGTGCATCTGCCCGGTCAGACCCACGGTGGTGGTGCGTGCACCGATTTGGGGGTGATCGGCGACGAGCTGTTCGAGCACGTCGCCGACCGCCCGCCACCAGTCGTCGGGGTGCTGTTCGGTCGCCTTGGGCGTCGGGGACGATGTGGGATAGGGCTGCGAGCGGCGGGTGTCCGTACTACCGTCGTCGGCGATCAGCGTGCCCTTGACGGAGCTGGTTCCCACGTCGATTCCGATCGCGAAACGATGCTCCACAGCTCGGTCTCCTTCTTGCCCTCGGCCGGAGCTTTCCGGCGAATCCGGCTTGACCCGAGTCGCTCACCGGAACGGTGCGGCACCTCAGGAAATCCGTTTGACCAGATTCTGCAGGGTTGCCTGGGCGCAAGGCTGTGCAGTGATTCCAAGGCTTCCTGACAGGCCTGCACAAACACCGGCTCGTCGATCAGGTCCCCCGAAAAGTTGCCGGTCGGCACTGAAGGCCAGCGGCTCCGTCGCGCTCGGTCAGCGCCCCGCCCGCTCGGTGACCCGGTCCTCGGAGTCAATTTGGTATTGATCGTGCGCGTGGTCCGAAAGGGCACGTTGGTAAACGGTCGGATTGAGTGACAAAACTTCGTGGGCGCGACACTTTTAATTCGACCGAACTAGGCCAGGGAATCTGCAAGTTGACACATCAGGTGGTGGCGACGTCGACCAGGTTCGAGATGGTTGCTCGGGAGCCCACGCGGTGAAGCGAATCAAGCGTGGCCAGATAGCTGGAAACGAACGCCGGCTGATCGATCAGGTCGCCGAAAATTTCCCGGTCGGCGACAAATGCCAGCGGCTCGTGGTGCTGTCGTGCTGCGGACGCCTTCAGCCGGTCGGCCAGCCGGTCGACCACCTCGATGGGTTCTCCCTGCTCGTCGGTCGCCTCTGCGTAGCGGGCCCAGCTGGCCACCACCGCGGTGGACAGGGTGATCGGTCCACCGGTGGCCAGTTGCTGCGAGATCACTGGCAGCAGCCATTTGGGAATTCGGTCCGAACTCTCTGCGCACAGCCGGGCGACGGTGTCCCGGACACCGCTGTTGGAGAAGCGAGCGATCAGCTCATGCTTGTATGCGTCCAGGTCGATGCCGGGGACCGGTTCCAGGGTGGGAGTGGCCTCGAAGTCCATGTAGGCGAGCAGGAAGCGGGCGAACAGGGGGTCCTGGGCGACGTCGTGCACGAGCCGGTAGCCTGCCAGGAAGCCGAAGTAGCAGAGCGCCTGGTGGCTGGCGTTGAGCAGCCGCAGTTTCATCAGCTCATACGGTTCGACGTCGGTAACAACCTGCACACCGACGTCGTCCAAGGGCGGACGTCCGAGGGTGAAGCTGTCCTCAAGCACCCACTGGGTGAACGGCTCGCAGACAACCGGCCAGCCGTCCTGGATGTCGAAGCGTTCGCTGATCGCGGCCCGGTCCTCGTCGGTGGTGCCGGGGGTGATCCGGTCGACCATGGAGTTCGGGAAGCGAACCTCCGACTCCACCCAGTCGCCCAGGCCGCGGCTCCGGGCGTCGGTCGCGCTCCAGCTGTGCTCCCGCAGTCGAGCGAAGGCGGTGAAGACTTCCTTCGCCACATGCCCATTGCCTTGGATGTTGTCGCAACTCATGATGGTGAACGGCGCCAGGCCCCTGGCCCGGCGGCGGACCAGCGCCTCGGTGATGAGACCGAAGCTGGTGCCCGGCACGGCGTTGGGCAGCAGATCTGCGGCTACCGCAGGGTTGGTCTCGTCGAATTTGCCGGTTACGTGGTGGAAGTTGTAGCCACCTTCGGTGACGGTCAGCGAGACGATCCTGGTGGCCGGGTCCGCCATCTTCTCCACGACGGTTTCCGGGTCGTCGGGTGCGAAAAGGTATTCGACGACCGAACCGATGACGCGCGGCTTCCAGGAACCGTCGGGGTCCTTGAGCACCAACGTGTAGAGGCAGTCCTGCGCGTTCATGATCGTTCGCATCTTGGCATCGAACGGCATCACCCCGACGCCGCAGATGCCCCAGTCCAGTGCCTTGCCCTGGTTCATCAGCCGGTCGAGGTACATCGCCTGGTGGGCACGGTGGAAACCGCCGACACCGAAATGGACCACTCCGGTGGTCACTGCGCTGCGGTCGTATGTCGGAATGGGAACCGTCCGGCCGATGGTCGCGAGAGTGGCGGAATTGAGTTGGGTCATGACAATGTCCTTGTCTGGAACGGGGGGCGGACCGCAGATCGATCCGCGGGCGTCCCTTGGAAGTCTCTGTGCTCGGCAACGCCAGTTCGCTGGCGCGGGCGTTCCCGGCGGGGGTTCGTTCGGCCGGCCGACTACTTGACAGCGCCCAGAGACAAGCCCTGCACCAGTTTGTCCTGCGCCGCGAAGCCGGCGACCAGCACCGGGATCGACACCGCGAACGCCGCGGCCGACACCTTGGCAAGGAACAGACCCTGCGAGGTGACGAAGCTCGTCAACAGCACCGGGCTGGTCTGCGCCGAATCGCTGCTGGTCAACAGATTGGCCAGCAGCAGCTCGTTCCAGGCGAAGATGAAGCAGATCAACGACGTGGAGGCGATTCCGGGCATCGCGATCGGAGCCACCACCCTGGTCAGGGTCTTGACCAGGCCGGCGCCGTCAAGAGATGCAGCCTCAAACAGCGCCGGCGGGATATCCGCCAGGAATGAGCGCATCATCCACACGGCGATCGGCAGATTCATCGCGGTGTAGAGGATGATCAGAAACCAGACGTGGTTCAGCGCACCGATCTTGACTGCGATGACGTAGATCGGCACCAGCCCGGCGGCGGCCGGCAGAAACTTCGTGGACAGGAAGAAGAACATCACGTCCGTCCACTTTCTGACCGGCTTCACCGAAAGGGAGTAGGCCGCAGGGATGGCCAACACCAGCACCAGCAGTGTCGAGAGCACCGAGCACAGCAATGAGTTGACGATGAAGGGCCACGGGCTTTGGTTGGTTTGGGATCCGAAGAACTCCCGATAACCGTCCAGCGTCAGCGGGGCGAACAGCTGCGGCGCGTTCAACGACGCCTGCGCCTCCGGGTGGAAGCTGGTCAGCACCATGAAGAACACCGGCGCGATGAAGATCAGACCGATGATCCACGCGGCGACGGAGGCCAGGACACCACCGACCCGGTTCTTGCCGACGCCTCCGGCTTTCGATGCCTTGCCGGGTACCTTGATTCGCTGCGGGGCTGCGGTGGTCGTCATCGGTTCTCCTCCTCTTTGAACAGGCTGGACACGGTGCGCAGGGCGAAGGTGGCGATGATGATCGTGCCGATCACGATGATCACACCCTGCGCGGAGGCCAGACCGTTGTCATTGCTGGAGAAAATGGTCTGATAGATCTTGTTCGGCAGGTTCTCGGTGTTCACATTCAACGGCGTGATGGTGAAAACGGAATCGAAGTTCTGGATGATGTAGATGGCGCCGAGAAGGCCAGCCAGCTCCAGATATTGCCGCATGTGCGGAAGCGTCATGTGGACGAACATCTGCCACGGGCTCGCTCCGTCCACCGCTGCAGCCTCCAGTACTTCACCTGGCCGGGATTGCAGCCCGGCCAGCAAAATCAGCGTCATGAACGGCGTCCACTGCCAAATGAGCTCGATCTGTACGGCCAGCAACGGGTGTGGCCCGACAATGTCGATGGCCGACGCCGTCGCGTTCGGCGCAAACCAGTGGTGCACGGTGGTCACGATCCCATTCAACAACCCGGTGCTGGGGTCGAAGATGCCGAACTTGAAGAACAGCGCAGCGGCTACCGGGACGATCAGGAACGGTGCGATCATCATGGTTCGGACGGCACCACGTCCGATGAACTTGCGGTTGAGCAGCAGCGCGATGCCAAGTCCCAGGATCAGCGAGACCAGCACCACGGTGAGGGTCAAACTGATGGTGTGCCAGATGTCAGCCAGCAGCTGGGAGTCCTGGAACACCTTCTGGTAGTTGGAGAATCCGGCCCACCCGTAGCGGTTGGGGTGGTTGGTGTTGTAGTTCCGGAACGAGAAGACCAGGGTCGCCACAAACGGCAACTGAGTGATGATGATCGTGAATGCCAGCGCCGGGACCAACGGGCCGCGGCGCACCCACGCCTCGCGTTTCGCCCGTCGATTCGCATCTCGCACCGCTGGATCCTGGGCGCTGGGCGCGGCCCGTCTTTGGTCGGTCATGGTCATTGTGTGAACCATTCTTTCGCGGGGTGGCTCATTGGAATCGGCGGGCTCGGCTGCGGCGGCGACGACCCTTGAGGCGATCGCCGAGGACCGGCGCCGACTCACGGATGGATCACCCCAGCGCGAGTGGGGCCCGGCCCGAAGCGCCGGGCCCCACTGACGCTGCTACTTGTAGTTCGACCCCACCTGAGTGGCCAGGGTCTGGCCCTGATTCAGTGCGTCATCGACCGAGCCGTTACCGGCGATCACCGCAGAAAGCTGCGCGGTCACCTTGTCACCGAGATCTGTGAACTCAGGGATATCGACGAACTGGATACCCACCGTCGGCCGGGGCTGAACACCAGGGTTGGTCGGGTTGGCGTTCTTCAGCGCTTCCAGCGTCGCAGGCGCGAAGGCAGCGGCCGCCTTGCTGTAATTCGGGTTCGCGTACAACGAGGTGCGCTTGCCGGCCGGCACCTTGGTCCAGCCCAGCTTCTGCCCGACCAGGTTCTCGTACTGCTGCGAGGAAGCCCAAGAGATGAACTTGAAGCCGGCGTCCTTGTTCTTGGAAGCCTTCTCCATCATCCAGGACCAGGCGTACAGCCAACCCGAAGACTTGGTCACCTTGACCGGCGCCTGGACGTAGCCCATCTTGCCGGCGACCGGCGAACCGGAACCCTCCAAGCTGCCCGCCGCCGAGGTGGCGTCATACCACATGGCGGCCTTGGACTGCTCCACGGCCGACAGGCACTCGGTGAACCCAGCATTGGACGCGCCGACCTCGCCGTGCGCCTTCACCAGGTTCACATAGAAGTTGGCGGCGTCCTTGAACGGCTGCGCGTTGACCTGAGCGCTCCAGTCCTTGTTGAACCAGGTGCCACCAAAAGTGTTGACCATCGTCGTCAGCGGAGCCCCAAGCTGACCCCAGCCGGGCTGACCCCGCAGGCAGATACCCTTCATCCCAGGCTGCGCGCCGTCGGCCTTGGCCGCCAATTCAGCGACCTGATCCCAGGTCGGGTTCGGCGGCATGGTCAGTTTCTTGGCTGCGAAGACGTCCTTGCGGTACATCAGGAACGACGACTCACCGTAAAACGGCTCACCATAAACTTTTCCGTCCTGAGACAGAGACGAAGTCAGGGCCGGGAAGATGTCCCCCTGGTTGAAGCCCGCATCCTTGCCCAGGTAGTCGCTCAGCGGCGCCAGCCAGCCGTTCTTGGCGTAAAACGGCACCTCGAAGTTCGACAGCGTGGTGACGTCGTACTGACCCGCCTGGTTCTTGAACTCCAGGGAGGCCTTGTTCCGCATGTCATTCTCCGGCAGTACCGTGAATTTCACCGTGATACCGGTCTGGGCGGTGAAGTTCGCCGCGGTCAAGCCCTGCAATTCGACCATCTGCGGGTTGTTGACCATCAAAACGTTGATGGTCGTGCCCGCGTTCGACTTGTCCAGGAACGGATCCGACTTCACAGCGCCCCCAGCGCCAGCACCGGCGCTTGAGGAGCCCGCAGGTGCCGAGGCGGGAGCGGAGCCCGCAGGTGCCGAGGCGGGAGCGGAGCCCGCAGGTGCCGAGGCGGAAGCGGAGCCCGCAGGTGCCGAGGCGGGAGCGGAGCCCGCAGGTGCCGACGCGGTCGAGCTTCCACCCGCGGCAGCGGCAGCGGACGATGACGGCGCCGATGACGCCGCCCCGGTAGAGCTGCTACTGCATGCCGCGGTGACGAGCATCGCGGCGCAGCCAGCGGAAACCGCCGCCCTTTGTGTCCAGCGCATCTGGAATGTTCCTTTCGTTTGGGTACTGCCGGGCGCTTGATCAGGATGATCAAGGTGCACTCCGACTGGCGGCAACCGAAGTCGCCGGTCAACAGAGATGAAGTTGAGTAACGGCGGGGAAAGTGCCGCAGGGAATGGCCTCACGCCCTGATCACCTGAGGCCCCAACGCATTGAATCGGTGCGCCTCCTGGGCCGGGAAAGTGGTGTCGGTGATCAAGGTTTCGAACTCGGATACGTCCGCGAAGCGACAAAAACTGGTCACACCGAATTTCGTGTGGATGCCGACGAAAATCTTCCGCCGCGACGCCGCCATCGCTTTGGCTTTCACGAAGGCGACCGCGCTCTCCGGAACCGTCAGCCCCCGCTCCCGGGTCAGCCCATTCGCGCCCATCACCGCCAGATCGATCACCAGATCGGCCAACATCGCGGTCGCCCAATGATCGACCGTGGCCAAGGTGCGGCGACGGACCCGGCCGCCGAGCAGCAAGACGCTGATTGACGGCGAGGCCGCCAAGATACTGGCGGTGGTCAGCGACGAAGTGACCACCGTCAGCTGCCGATCAACAGAAAGTAGTTCCTGCGCCACCAGCTGTGGAGTAAAACCCTCGTCGAGGTAAACAGTTTCGGCGGGCCCCAACTCAGCGACCGCTGCCGCAGCGATCCGCCGTTTCTCCGCGACGAAGGATCCCGACCGATGTGCGATGTTGGATTCGAACCCGACACCCTCCACCGGGTAGGCGCCGCCATGAGTTCGCCGAAGCAAGCCGTGATGCTCCAACACTTTCAAGTCCCGACGAACCGTCTCGGTGGCCACCTTCAACTCATCGGCGATCCCCGTCACCTCAATATGGCCGGTGCCCCTGGCATGGGCCAGAATCTGTCGGCGACGCTCCTCGCCCTGCTTAAGGCTCATCGTCCCGACTTCCCTGTCGTTGGCACCTCACGTGTTCAATCGCCAATTGCTTGACAATACCGGGGGTCACCGTTACCGAATCGTTGCCATTTGTGGCTTGAACCACATCTGGTCCTGTCAATTAATACGCCGGTGGGCAATGGGTGTCCAGCCCAAACGGACCGCAATTCCTGCCCGGTTTTTGCCCGGTACGAGCGATTCTCAACGCCAACTGAGCAGCCGCGCCGGAACGCGGGGCCAGCGGCTGCCGTTCTGCCCGCCCAACGATGCCCGATCGGTGTGGCTTCGGTCGTCTTCAACTACTTCGACCCGAGTGTGTCCTGAAAGTGGAGTGATGACGATGTAGAAGATCGTTGGAGCGATACGTGCTGTGCCAGTGATGGAGGTTGGCCCTCCGGGTTCGCCGTGTGCAGGCGGCGAACTCAAATAACCGCAAGCTGCGTCGGTTAAAAGCCGGGGTGGTGAGCGTTGCGGTGAGATGCCCGCTGTCAGCGGTGTAACCGTTCGCAATAAGTGGTTCTGGCTCAAGTTTCGTGAAGCCGGCCGAGTTGTGCTCGTGCGGCCCAGTGGCTGCGTATTCTCCGCACGACGCGGCCGCGGCGTCGGGCGTGCTGGTCCCGGGTACCGTCACCCTCTATCCGGCCTACCGCACGAACCGGGTGTCGATCCTCGACGCGATCGACCAATCAGTTTCACGAAACTTGAGCCAGAACCAGATAATTCGACAAGTCACATGCCATGCCAACCACCTGCGAATAATCAGTTGGACCCGTGAATTGCCCGACTAAGTCGGCTACTTTCGCGACAAATATCTGTGCCAACGGGTACTGCCGAAACGCTCGATCGGTGCGACGGGGGACTGTCAGAGAAACGGTGTAAATGATCTTGGTCCCTGGACACGCCGGGCGTTGCCCGGCGGGGAGGAACCTTGATGACCGAGATCTATCGACGCCCCGGGTTACGCCACGGCTGTTGACCGTCATGGTGTATGACGATGAAATCGCCGCTCTCGCTGCCGACGATGCCGACTTGCCAGCAGGCAGGCTGACGGTGTCGGCGCCCCGGATCCAGGGTTTTCGCGCGTGGTCAGCGCGGCGATGGACTCCTCCA
>JAABUW010008756.1_pt1 | contig 11733 bp, 18 predicted proteins | sample 5560081 | NCBI WGS metagenome assembly JAABUW01 (sample SAMN10711882, study PRJNA513363) | rock metagenome | isolation source: Antarctica rocks | place: Antarctica: Victoria Land, Knobhead sud | reverse complement strand
CGGCTGGCGAACATCCCGCCCGTGGTGGCACCCGTACCCGCGCTGGCGAACATCCCGCCCGTGGTGGCACCCGTACTCGTGTCCCGGCTGGCGAACATCCCGCCCGTGGTGGCACCCGTACCCGCGCTGGCGAACATCCCGCCCGTGGTGGCACCCGTACTCGTGTCCCGGCCGAGCGGGCGGCGCTGATCCGCATCCGGGTGCCGTTCGCCGCCCGGGAGGCGACTTGGCGGCCCAGTACCGCGGCCAGGTACTCCTCGTGCGACCAACCCTGCTCGCGGGCCCGATCCCCCAACGCGGTGAACGTGTCCGCGATCACCGGGGCCTTGAGCTCACGGGCCAGAAACGCCACCTCACCCGCTCACATCCTTACCGACCAGGGCTGTGCTGACGTGACCAATTTGTGCCACCGCCCTTCAGTGCCACTGTCCTGGCGCCACCGCGCGGACGTCACGGTGATGGCCAGGCCGAGCACGGGGCGGCGACGCTCACCGAGAGCGACCGGCAGCCCGGGTGGTGCTCGGTGGGCTTGGTCTGACTGAACTCGTGGCCACCGCCCCGCGCCAACACGGGCACCGTCCCCGTAGTAGCGACCAGGTGCGGATATTGAGAAGCGTGTTCACCCACCCCCGGCCTGGACAATGACGGAGGCGACCTCCAGCGGCATCGCCCACAGTACGTACCGTCTCGTACCGGGGGAAGGTGGTCTCCGCCGCGACGTGACCGTGCCCAGCACCTCAACGCGCCGGAGCAGTGAAAGGGACCAACTCTCGTGTCACTGTCCCAATGTCACTGTCCTCGTTACCCCTACGCGGGCGTTAACGTGTGGCCGGGCCGACGACCTCGCGCGGTGAACAATTAAAGGTACCCCTGGATAATATGCACGCTGCCGGTCAGGACACTGAGGAGTTCACAAATTTTCGTCCAGCACAATCTCGTTTGCTAACTGGCTCGTCGTGGCCATTCGCGCCTGGTCGCGGTCGGGTGTTCCGGGCGGTAACGACTCACTCAAGAGGCGAGCTGCCGGGATTTGGCATCGAGATGCTCCTAGGCCTCTTGTTGGGGACAGCGTCAGTGGGGGCATGACGCAGCGATCACAGCCTCGATTTCGGGCGACGAGTTGTGGAGCGACTCCGACGGCAGTGTCTACCTGATTGTCCGCCGCCGCGGCTCGACCTCCAGCATGCGGGCCTGGGTGAGGGCCGCATCAAGTCCCGGCGGAATTGTGTTGCGCAGCCGCGGGCATTCCCGACAGTCTCAGCCGCTTGCAGCGTGCCCAGGTCGGTCTGCGCGGTCGCCTTGAGGGCTGGCCCGTCTGACTCCTGTCTGCGTTTGGGGCATGACCTCGCATGAAGTCGAGGCGGACCGACTCGCCGTGCGTCCCCTGGTCCGGACCTAGCCGGACGCGGTGACCGGCTCCGACGCTCGGGGCGGGAGATGACGGTAGAGGCTGGAGCGCGGAACACCGGTCTTGGTGACGATCTCGGCGATAGTGTGCCCGGCGTCCCGTAGGTGTGCCGCGTAGTCGAGCTTTGCCGCGTCGACCATGATCGGGCGTCCGACGCGGCGGCCTTTGGCGGTGGCCACGGCGCGGGCGTGGGCGGCGCGTTCCATCATGTAGGTGCGCTCCATCTGCCCGAACAGGGCGAGCAGGACCAGGGCGAGCTGTGGTACGGGGCCTGCCCCAGTGGCAGTCGCCGCCGCAGTGGGCGGCGGCGGCGGGACAGACACCGCTGATGAGGGCGCACCAAGCGGGCCGCCCCCACTGCAGGCGGTCAGCATCACGCACACAGCAAGCGTCCCGACAACAGCGGACCGTACAGGAACAGAGGACATCGCACCGCGACCCTAACCGAAACGGGAACAGCGACGACGCCGCTGCCGACTACGGCGTCCGTGCCCGCCGCGAGTCGCGGAGTCAACACCAGCTCCACAGCGGAGGTGCACTGCCTATGCATAATATGCACGCATTTTCTGTCGTGGTGACCCGGCATTCCATGGTGGTGTTGGTAGAAGCGTCCCGGGCACGCTGCCGGTCTCAACACCACCCAGGGCGCCCGTTCACCCCACTGGCTGCACCACGTGTAGGCCCTACCGCCGCCTGTCTAGGTGCTGCACGTACACCGCCTGCACCTTCGACTGCACACCCTCTCGCCGGGGTGGAGCTGCTTGGCCGCGTTGTCGACAAGGAGAGAGGCCGCACTCAGGAGATCCGGGTCTGCATGCGCCGGACCGCCGGCTCGCCCCGCCAGCATGTTCACACTGAGGAGAAGCCCCGGGGGGTGTCCTTCCGATTCCTGACGGTGATCTTCGAGCGGGTGGGCCTCCTCCCCGCCGCGAGGTCGCACAGTGCAGGGGGTAACCGTGCACCGTCTCTGCCGGGCCTGGTGCGCACAAGCAGTTAATGCGTGGCATTTCCGCCGCACCAACGCATGGCCGTCACACGCCCCGAAACGGGAACGCCGGTGCTGAGGGCCCTCCGTTCCACCATGCAGGGCAGTAGCTGCACGGAGCGCACCGCCCGCGGAAACATCGCACCCCACCGCATTCGCCGAGCCCTGAGTGCCGCGTCAGCCGCCACGGCCAGGGTGCGACGACACCAACGAGGGAGAGGGCAGCCAGGGTCCTACCGTGGTGTGGCCGGCAGATCGTCAGCACTGGCACGAGAGCACCTCGCCGCGTACGTTCGCGCTGCGACGCCGTGGTCGATCCTGCCGGTCGCAGTCGCCGCTGTCGGCACCCGTAGGCAGCGTCGTGCCGATGTGTCCCCCATGAACGCGCGCTCCGAACAGCGATCATCGAGGCCGCAGTTCACTAATGTGCCGATTACTGCATGTTCCCCACCTCGTGGAGTAACTCTCCACTGCGCCTCCCGGCGCTGCGGCCGCTCACCATCGAGCCCACGTACACGGGCGGGTACTGCACGAAAGATGAAGCCTCCCAGGGCGCGACGGCACTGGGGCGGCCTCGGGCATGGCAACCGACGGGTCAGCATCGACACTCAGTATGACCACGACCCGTCGCCGCTTCATCGACGAGTGGATCAACAGTTTTTTCGTTCGTCGACGTTTTCAGCGACATTGTCGGCACCGGGGGGGAGTTACTATGGTGCGCCTTGCCCATCGTGCGTTGTCTACGGGCTGCACGTTCTCGCCCTGCAATGCACCCCCTACGTCGAGCGGCCGGGCGATGAGCGGGACAGCGTGCCCCACTACGTTGGGCAGGCAGGTCCGACGTACAGGGACAGAACCCACAGCTCACTCCACGACCTCGCTTCGCGTCTGGACGTATCACAGCGCCCCACGCCGAGGTGTCGTCAGCTGCACCGTAGGCCCCGCGAAGCTGATCTTACCCGGCTTCGACCCCGGCGATAGGCGAGCAACCATCGATGGGTCGGGAGGGGTGCCCAACGATGGCGGCCGAACATGACTCGTCTCCCGCTGAGGCTCCTGCGCGCGTTGCGGCGATCGCTCCCGGACGCCCGGGAAATTCTGTGGTAAGTGCGGCACGCGCCGCACCAAGCCCTCCTTCCCACCGCCACCGGCAGCCCGTCGCTCGTTTGGTGGCGCAAAGCTTCCCGTACCGCGACACCCCGGCCCGGCGCGCCTACCGCGACTACCTCACCACCCTGCCCGCACCCGCGGTATACCCGGAACGCGAACCCAACCCCGCCGGGGCAGCGATCCTCACCGACCTCGCCCACCCCGGCATCCGTCAGCAGCGCCAGCAACGTTTGCAGGACAACCTCAACACCCTCCGCGCCTACCAACACCAACGCACCCCACCACCCGTGACGACACGGACCGCACCACCAACACCACCCACCCGCAGCACTACCCCACCCACCATCAACCGCAACCAAGACCGAGGCCGCGGATACGGGCGCTGATCCAAGAACTGTGCTGCCGCGTCCCCGCTCGAGGGTGTCCCGAGTTCCGTAGAACTTCGGCGGCGGCCCGTTGTTGATCAGGCTGCGTTGACCTCCTCATCATGACTGGTGGCTCGGACATTCTGGTCGGCGACATGCCGGTCGAGCGCGGCGCGCAGGGCGGCCAGGTGCAGGTGGCCGTTGACGCCGCGGTGGTTCGTGGCCGTGACCGAGACCGCGCTGGGGGTCGAGCTACTGACCTGACCTGTCCTGCCTGGATCTGGTCGCGCTGATGGTCGATGGGCGTCGGATTGGGAAATAGTTGAGCGACACACCGTGATCGATCACCGACTCCGGCATCTGCGGCTGTCAGAGTGTCGCTATGTCTCGAACTGGAACACCGCAGCCCCGCGAACGGCAACCGGTTGCGCAGTCGCAGAACCGCGTCAAGCTCTACGGGTACGTGCCGCGTGAGCATTACGAGAAGATGCGTACTGCCGCGTACTCGTGCGGGATGAGCCTCGGGACGTATCTGTCCCATTTGATCGAGGCTGACGAGGTCGACGAGAACGGTCACCCACGGTGGGCTCCCCCGCCGCCCCCGGCTGCTGAGCCGCTGCCCGGCACGAGCGCCGGCGCCTAAACCGCATCACCGGAGACAGTCAACCGACTGACCCTGGACAGTACGAAACCCCACACCCAAGTCTGGTTTGGCCGCCGGGACAGGTGCAGGGCTTCGTTGGAGATGAACTGGAGATGACATTACACCGCCCCGATTGGGTGGTCACGAAGGACCCGCCGTGTATTCGGTGCGCCCTCGTGATCGCACCTCACTGATTGCGCGTGGCCGGCGCCGCACCCCGCGGTGACCCCCCCGGTGCGCCACCGCACCGCACCCACCCGGCCACCGAACCGGCGGGACGCCACCACCCCCGTCGCGTTCCGGCCACCCCTGCGCCGCGAAGTCAGCCCCTACGCCAGCATCCCCTGCTGGTGGTCAGCGGAACGCTGGATCACCCACGTCGCCCGCGTCTACCAACGCAGCTACCTGCTGCTGCGCCCCCGACTCGTCGCCTCCAGCGGTGGCGGGATATCCCTGCCCACCGTCCTGGCCTACGCCGCCGCCCAAGCCGCCGCCGCCGACCACCACACCGGCCGGGGCAGCCGTCCCTCCATCACCAGCATAGCCACCACCGCCGCACGCGGACGGCGCACCATCCAACGCGCTCGCCTGTTCCTCCGCATGGCCGGGCTCGCCACCGAAATCCAACCCGGCCGCACCCGCACCTACACCGAACGCATCACCTCCTGGAAACGCGGGGACCGTGCCCGCGGTTGGACCGCCGTCTACGCCCTGCACCCCTCCCCCACCTACCCGGACCCTGTGGACAACTCCCGCATCATCCGTGCCGGTCACACACCAGATGGCACCCCACCACGTAGTGGTTCTCTTTCCCCCTCAGCGTCAGCTGAAAAAAGGGTTTCTACCGAAACCAACCCGACAAGACCCCCTCCGGGGGACGAGAACGGCGCTCCGCGCCGCACACCGAGCACAACAAGGCGGCCAGATCCGGGTACGGGGCACACCAGGGCCCCGGGAACGGCCCTCATGCTGGCCTGGCGGACAGATCCAGCCTGCCCCGGCTGGGCCAAGGCCTACGCCGCCCACCGCTGGGCGGGAGCCCTCACCGCTCCTGCCGAGGCCGGCTGGACCGCTCGCGACTTCACCCAGATGCTGATCGACCTCACCAACACCGGCCACCACATCCTCACCCGACCCCGCCGACCTATCAGCTACCTCCTCGCCCTCCTCAACAAGATCGACCTCCACGAACCCCCCACCCTCACCCGCGACCTCCACGACGCCGCCCACCAAGCCGAACGCGCCGAACAAGCCGCACAACGGGCCATTGAACGCGCCGAGAGTGACCAAGCCCGCCAAGTCGCGACCGCCGCACTCACCGGCACCGGGAGAGCACTCGCACTCCAAATTGCGGACACCGCGGCGGCGGGTGCGGCGCGGCGACGCGCGGAGCGGCAGTGGAAGGAGCGCCAGACCGTGACTGATCTCGTCGCGCAGCGGCGGCGTGGGTACAGCGGCTCCGGACAGTCGGCTGACGGACCGCAGTGTCCACTAACCGTCGCTCGCCAACAAGCGACGCACGCAGTCGCTCAGGCGTAGGCCATCCACTACCTTGTGGCACGCCGAGGATGGGGATAGTCCACCGGGTATGCATGCCTACGTGCCAACATGTCTACATGATTGTTGCAGTTGTGAATCAGAAGGGCGGAGTGGGAAAGACCGCGACGACCCTGGGCATCGTCTCAACCTTGGCTCGGCGGGACCGGCGACGAGTGCTCGTTGTGGACCTGGACCCGCAAGCCAACGCCACGACTGCTCTCGGTATCGACCCTGATCCTGATGGGTTCGATGTGGGCGACGTGCTCTACGCCGACACCGAAGGGGTGGCTGCTGAGGCGATGACCAAATCAAGATGGGGCGGCGAGGTCATGTGTCTCCCGTCCAGCCTGGCCGTGGCCGAGCGAGAGTACGACACAAAACTCGGCTCAGAGCTGCGCCTGCGCAAGGCACTCAAGGGCGTGAGCGGTTTCGACGTCGTCCTGCTCGACTGCCCCCGAACGTCGGCAAGCTGGTGCAGAACGGGCTCATCGCGGCTACGCATGTCTTGATCGTGACCGAGGCTGAAACCGATTCACTGCGGGGCGTTGCCAACGTTTTGAGGACGATCGACGTAGTGAAGGACGGCTACAACTCGGCTCTGACGACAGCGGGCATCGTCGTCAACAATTTGCCCCCCAACCAGAATGAGGCCAATCACCGGCTCGCTGAGTTAACCGAAGCCTTCGGCTCGTTGGTATGGGCTCCCTCCCTCCCCCGTCGAGCCGTTATCTCCGAGGCCCAGGGGGCGCAGGCCCCGATCCACGATTACGCCAGCCGAGCTCGAGACGTGGTGTCCGTTTACGACGGGTTCACTGATCGACTACTAGCGCTCGGAGGGCTGAAGACATGACGGGCACACCTGAACGCAAACCCGCTCTCTCGAAGGCTCCGGTAGCTGAGCATCCCTTGTCTCCGGCCAGGTCGGCTAGTACTTCAGCGTCGTCGACGCCCCTGTCCGTAACCGTCATGCTCAGCGCTCGGGTCCCGGCTGACGTGCGCGACCGGCTCAAGCTCCATGCCGTGCGGAGCCGCCGGAGCGTGCAAGAGATCTTGTTGGCAGCCGTTGAGGAGTATCTGGACAAGAAGGACATGTAGGCATGTAGGCAGGTGGTCATGTAGTCAACGCCCCCTCGAGCCGGGCCGGTCGCAGCTCGGTAGCCACTGCTGAGCCCGGGTGACGATCATGACCTCCATGGCCGGCCGCGGACTCCCCGAGCTCGACGTCGCTCGCGTGCAACGGTGGTGCGCCGCCCAGGTCCCTCAACGGTTGCGTGGTGAGATCCGCGTCGAGTGCGGCATCGCCACCCGCCACCTCACCATCTGCGAGTGCCGACCACCCTGGCAGGAGGACCTCGGCCCCGAATGGACCCGGTTCCCGATCACACGCCTGCACCACACCAGACCACCGGCCTCTGGACGCTGTACTGGCGCGACCGGAACCTCAAGTTCCACCGCTACCAGCCCCGCGACCCCAGTCCCTGCGTCCAGGACCTCCTCGACAACCACACCGACCCCATCTTCTGGGGATAGACGGAAAAAGGCACCGCCAGCAGGCACTCATCCCCAGGGCTCCGGCGCGGGTTGGGGGGTGCGACCCGGTGGCAGTGTCCCTGTCAGTAGTAGTGCCAGCGGTCACCGAGTACTCGGCTCATCGCGTCGGGTGGGAGCGGGACCGGCTCGGGACCCTAGCAGCGGTAGAACGCAAACTCACCGACCGAGCGACCCCTCCCGCATCGCTGCATCCCCGCCTGCGGCGTCTGGGTCCTTTGTATCTGTCCCGGTCGCTGGGCCGGTGCCCGTGAATCTCGCCGATGCGGTAGTTGGCGACCCGGCGACAGCCGCGGACACCGCCTGCCTGGACAACACCCAACCGCAGCTCATCGTGGTCAGCCTCGCCCAGCAGCGGGCGTGGATGTGTACCGGTGCCCGGCAGATGTACACCACACCGGTGAGCACCGGGCAGGTGAGCACCGGTGTGGTGTACATCTGCCGGGCAGCTGGACGATCGACGACAGGTGCGGCCAGGACATACTGCAGAGCACCCATCGGGCAGCGCCTCCGACCGGCAAACCAACACGGAGATAGGTGCTGCGGTCAGTGTTTGAACGCGTCTTTCATCTTCGCGCCAGCCAGCTTCATGTTGCCTTTGATCTGGTCGCCGCGGCCTTCCGCTTTCAGCCGATCGTTTCCGGTGGCTCGACCGGCGACCTTCTTGGTGGTGCCCTTGGCCGCTTCGGTGTGGTGCCCGAACTTCTTCGCGACGCTCATGGCTAAATCCTTTCTTTGTATTTTTGCTGATGCCCACGGGCCGATCTGCTCGGGTTAGCCTGGTACGCGGTAATCATCGGACCCACGGTGGGCGCCTGGCTGCACGCCCGAACCCACGTGCAGTGTGTCTACCATCTAACACCTGCTCAAGCCAGTGCGTTCGCCACCATGGGTGCCGTCGCGGTGACTGGTCTCATCGCCCTATTCGGGGCCCACCGCATTGTTCGGGCTGGGACTGCAGGCTAGATGTTCCCCCGTGGCGCTGCGGAAGCTGCCGGCCGTCAGGAGGCGATGGGGTGGGCTTGTTCGGCGATGAAGCGTTGGAGGTCGGCGACGGTGACGACGGCGGGGCTTTGGGGTGTGCTGGCTTTTTCGGTGACCCATTGGCGCATGAGGGTGGTGGCGGGGACGCCGAGGGCGTCGGCTTGTTCCCGGACCTGGTTGACGAGTGATTGGGGGAGGCGGATGGAGGTGGACACCAGCACGTCGTCGGTGGTGCGGGTGTCCAGGGTCGCGTCGGTGAAGTGTTCGGCGACGTCGGTGGTGTCGGGCAGCGGCGTCGGATAAGCGGGGGCAGGTGGGGGCGTGGGTGCGGTCGGTGGTGGCGGCGGAACTGACCCGCCGCCAGGGTGCGGACGTCCCGCCCGACAGCGACGACGAGGCATCGGCGGCGGGTGCGGGGGTGCGGGTGGTGCTCAACGATGGGGTGGTGCGGGAGTTGTCGCAGCAGTTGGTGCGGGTGGGGTCGAACCTGAACCAGGTGACCCGTTTGGCGCACATCGAGGCCCGCGAGGGTCGGGTGGATGCGGCGGCGGTGGGTCAGATGGTGGCGGTGATCGATCAGACGCGGGCCACGATCGCCGCCCTGGATGCTCGGCTTGAGGCGATGAGTGCGTCGTGATTGCCTCGATCACCCGGGGTAAGGATGCGGGGGCGTTGGGGGTGTATTTGCATGGGCCGGGCCGGCACAACGAGCACGCCTACAACGAGCGGGTGGCGGGGATGGTCATCGCCGGATCGGTGTCGGTGACCGATCCCACCAAACCCGGGCAGTGGGTGTCGAACATGCGCCGGGCCTATCGCGGTCGTGATGATGTGGTCCGCCCGGTGTGGCAGTGCTCGCTGCGCACCGCCCCCGACGACCGCAGGCTCTCGGATGCGGAGTGGGCTGATGCCGCGCAAACCTTTGCGGAGCGGTTGGGGTTCGACCAGCACCCCTGGGTGGCGGTCCGGCACGCCGATGACCACATCCACCTCGCCCTGTCCCGGGTCGCGCACGACGGGCGGGTGTGGCTCGGGCGGCACGACTACCGCAGCACCCAAGACGCCCGCCGCGAGCTCGAGGTGGAGCTGGGCTTGGTTCAGGCCCCGTTGCGGCGGAGAGTGTCCTCGGAACGCACCCCCATCACGCAGGTGCAGCCCGGGGAGTACCGGATGTTCGCCGACGCCGGACGCCACGCCCCGCGGGCGATGTTAGCGGGGCAGGTGTTGGCGGCGGCGAACACCGCCGCCGGCCGCGGCCGCGAGGTCTTCGAAGCCGAACTCACCGAGCGGGGTATCGACTTCGCCGTCAACCAGGCGAGCACCGGCACGGTGTCCGGGTACCGGTTCGCTGCCCCCACCACCGCGCACGCCGACCAGAACGGGGAGCAGGTGTGGTTCAAAGCCAGCCAGTTGGACAAGAAACTCGCCTGGCGCCAACTCTCCCAAGTCCTGGAGCCACTCCCCCAGGTGCAGGGTGAGCAGGAGTTCACCCGTCAGCACACCGCCGAACTCACCCAGCGGGCGCAGGAGGCCAGGGCGGGACGGATCGCCGAGCAATGGGCCGAAACCGGGTACCCGGCGGTGGAGCAGCAGGTGCGCAGCGCCGCGGGGGAATTGGCCACCGCTCAGCAAGGGGTGTACACTGCAGGGCGGTTGGGGGGGCCCGGGCCCAGCACCGCTTCGAGCGGCTCGCTGCCACCCACAGCGAGCGGCTGGGGGTGCCGGTCACCAGCCCCGACGGACGCCAACGCGACTACACCGCGATCTATGACCAGGTCCTGGCCACCCACCATGGGGAGCTGCTGGGCGACCGGGACCACTGGGCGCAGGTGAGCGCCACCGCCACCGCACAGATGGCGGCGTGGGAGAAGATCCAGCAGAACAATCCCGACCACGGCGCGTACGGGGCGTCAGCCGTGCGCCTGGCCATGATGTTCCAACGCGACACCCCCCAGCAACGGGCCTACCGCACCTACCTCAGCGCTCTGCCCGCACCGCTGGTGTATCCCGAACGGGAACCCGACCCCGTCGGCGCGCAGCTCCTGGCCCACCTCGCCGACCCCGACATCGCTGAACATCGCCAGCAACGCCTCGAGCAGAACCTGGAGGCGATCGGGGCCTACCAACACCACCGCACTCCCCCACCAGTCGCGCGCACCACCCGCCGCACCCCGTCGGCACCCACGCGCTTCACCCCGCCGCCGGCGGCGAACCGCAACCAAGACCGAGGCCGCGGCCGCTGACCGGCAGCCGCTCCCACGAGAGCACCGTTTAACCCCCGTGCTGCCGCGCCACCACTCCGCGCTGGCTTGCCACCGAACTCAGTGGTGTGATGTTCGCAGTTTTTCCGACACGCCCTGCTAGAACGCTGTTTCTAACTTCCTAGATTGTTAGTGTTCGGGGCATGACCACTGTCGCCGTCGTGAACCAAAAGGGTGGCTCGAGTAAGACCACCACTGTGCTCGGCTTGGCCTCTGCGGCGGCCGCTCGGGGTATCGAGACCTTGGTGATCGACCTCGATCCGCAGTGCAACGCCTCTGAAGCGCTGGGGATCGAGTACCCCATGGATGGACTGACCGCCGCCGATCTGCTTGCTAATGAGCTGCGCGGCAGCGCGGTCGACGCTGTGCGCGCCTCAGCGTGGGACTGCGTGAGTCTCATACCTGCGGACCTTGATCTTGCGGATCTTGACGCGCTCTCGGGACTCGGCATCGAGCAACGCCTACGGGCGGCGATGGACAGCGACGATCTCCGTGAGCGGTTTCCGTTCGTGGTAATCGACTGTCCACCAAGTGTGGGCAAGTTGGTCTCCAACGCACTCATCGCCGCGGATACCGCACTTGTGGCTACCGAGCCGTCATTCATGGCCAGCAGAGGTGTGGCCAAAATCCTGGACGCCATCGACACCATTACCCGCTACTACAACCCGAGCCTGACGGTCGCTGGTGTCCTACTGGGTCGAGTTCCGGCTCAGGGCCGCGAAACTTCGCACCGTGCCGCTGAGATCCGAGCTGCCCTTGGTGGTCTGGTACTACCGGTCGTTGTCCCTCAGCGCGCAGCTGTCGCTGAGGCCACCGGAGACCACACGCCAATCCATCGAGTCCGTCCCGCCGTCGGGGAAGTGACGCAGGCATTCGATGCGGCGCTTGAT
>JAABUW010008754.1_pt1 | contig 11736 bp, 18 predicted proteins | sample 5560081 | NCBI WGS metagenome assembly JAABUW01 (sample SAMN10711882, study PRJNA513363) | rock metagenome | isolation source: Antarctica rocks | place: Antarctica: Victoria Land, Knobhead sud | reverse complement strand
ATGAATACATCTGTTGATCCTATTGGCCCTATACGTTTTGGTAGCAAAGTTGGTCTAGATCCCTGTTGTCCTGGACGTGTAGGGACGGTGATATCTTTCCGTCACAACGAAACTATTACACAATCAGGCTGAACTGCAACTCGTCAGGGTAAGCGGAGCTGCTTGCCCGCCTATCCTGCGTTGTGTACAGTGCACAGCAGACAAGAAGCCCCGCTTCTTCTGTGCACAGTGGTCATCACTCACCTGAGTCCTCAAAGTTTTTTGCGCTGGGCGGATTTCGTGGTAAACCCGGGCACAGCTCCGGCGAACCTCGAGCGGGGTTGCCGTTGAAGGCCCCGGGTGGTGCTATGGATGATGATACTCCGTCAACGTCCAGCAGCACAACCGCTCAGCAGCAAGGCAATGACTTGTATACCCACAGGGTAGACATGCAGCTTTTTACTCTGCTGATAAAAGCTTTCACCGCTCAATGATGACAATATATCTACTGATTCCCTGTTCATGCAGGTCACTAAATTAGATACTCTGGCTGGAATTGCAGTCAAGTATAATGTTTCGGTAGGTTGACTCCTGAGGAAGCAATAGTTGCATTCTCGTTTGTTGAAAAAATTTGTTGTCAGCTGTATGTCACCTGGTCCAGGTGGCAGATATCAAGAGAGCTAACGGGCTGCTATCAGACACAGCTATGTTTGCCAAGGATTATTTGCTCATACCCACAAAGTCTATGCCGATTGGGTAAACAATCTTCCCTGCTATGCACAATCAGAATGCACTACTGGTCCATGTCACACATTGCAGCATGCTGATGTCCAGCCAGCAGCCATGTGTCTAGGCTCGCATTTGTACAAGCATGTGCTAATTTGCTCTGTTGCTGCTACAGCCAAGAATATGCTACAATTGCTGGCATGATTGTGACCCAGTATGGGCGACCTGTGCCCCTACCTGTGCCCAGTGGCGAGCTTGATGACAGAGGGAGTCACGTCAGCTCAGCCTTGGATCAGTTGAGAGGCTACTATGGGTTGGGATCTGCTTCACCATCAGGCCCTGGGCCTGATTACTTTATAGGTGGGTGGGCCTCTGATGAGCAGATATGCCTAATCAGAGTGTGCCATGATGACTCACCTGACATCAATCAGCTGCAAGCGTCGTGAAAAGCAAAGCTGCATACTGTGCCAAAACAAGACTGTGAGCACAGGTTGACGTCCTTCCTGATAGCACAGGGCACTCAGATGATGAGAGGGGCCATTTCAGAGGCAGTGATGTTGGCCGATCAGATTCAGGAGAGGTGGAAATGATGGAATTCGACCGGCAAGGCCTACCCAGACGCTCCTCTGCATCCACACTGGATGAGCAAGCTGGCACCCGCGCAGGTCTTGTTCTCTTCTCTAGTCATGCTGCTGCAGCTGCTGCATGTAGGCAGCACTGTCAAATTGCTTGGCAGTGCAGTCCACCCCTGCAAACGTAGTCTCTGCAAGGCAAAAAACACACTTTGGGCAAAGGCAGCGCTGCACTTGCTGTCTGGTGCTGCTGTGCCACAAGTGACCATGAGGAAGCTGCTGCAAGCAGCCAGTAGTAAATGCACAACAGGAGCACGACCTGCTGTTGACATCAAGCAGCCGCCGAGGCTGTGCATGGCAAAACAAGAGCACCTTGCACGCTTACTGGAGCATGGCTAGCCTCACTTCAGCTGATATAGCTCAGTTCCCCAAGCTTCTTTGTGACTCAAGACTTGGTGCTGCTCAACAGCTATCTGGCCGTACACCTGTGCAGACACTGGAGCACAATTGGCAGTATGTAATCTCACTCTGCAAGCTGGCATCCCCCATGTGTCATCATGAGCTGCCTTCATGGCAATGTTGTTCAGAGCCAATTGGGCTTTGCCATGTTCATGTACTTTAAGCTTTGATGCCCGTGGATTCTGACGCACTCCTGAGTTGTGGAGCTCACAGTGCTCATGTAATGTCAGGGTATCAAGTGGATGAGCGATTGCGGCGGCGCAACACAGAGACATCTCCGGCTCGAAGGGCCAGTGGCCTAGAAGGGGACACCTGTCTTGATGACAGCCCGGACCACTTTTCAGGTATTTGCAAATCTTGCCAGCTAAATAGCAAATGTGGCCTGCTGCAGTGTTACAGCCTTCATCTCACCCAGATCTTGTTTGAGTTGTGAGGCTGCTTCTGAACCAAGGTGTCGCACCAGGTCAAAATGGCAACAAGCCTGTCAACCCAACAGTCCCATAACCACGTGTATGAGTCCTGTCAGTTGTACGATAGGCACAAATTGCTTGTTCATTGCCATGCAAGAACGTCATGAGGACATTCATGACATTCTTGCATTGTTATAGCCCCACACATTGCAGATGTCAAGGCTCCTAGGCTGTTTTCCCTCGGTGTTTGAGGTGGTTTGTCAGATCAACACCTGAGACTCTACAAGACGGTCCTCAATGCACATGTGTGCAGCTGAGTCCGTTTTTGCACCCTCTTTGATCAAGCATGTCCTGTTGCAAAGACAGTAATGCTGTGCAGCAGCTGCTCGGATGTGTCGCTGTAGACATGCTCAGGAGCTTATTTCCTCAAATAGAGCAGCACTGTACAAAAGCCTCAGCATCTGTCATGTCAGTATGTTGTTGACCAGTGCACATGCGTGATTTTGCTGCTGCAGGTGACAGTCAGGAATCACAGTCCTTGCAACACAGCAGAAGCGTAGGGCGACCGCCCACCAACGGTCGCCTCCTGCAGCCCTTGCAAAGGGGCCAGTCAGGCACTGGCAGTGACTCACGCCAGAAGGAGTCTCTCTTTCAGCGCATCAAACGAGCTGCCAGTCAACCAGCCCTGGCTGGCCCTAGTGCCCCTCCTGTCTCTCAAGTTGCCCAGTCTGCCATTGCGTCAGTCAGTAACGTCACCCGGTCTGATTCAAGGTGACGGCAGCTCATGATCTTGATCCATGTCCACCATTTGCACCCACAAGGTGCACTGCATGTTTGCGCTGATAAGGGTTTCTGGGAGCCAATGGCAGGGTTGTATGCCTCAAAGAAGGACTGCTGACATCCAACAAATACTATTGCAAACATTGTTGCGAAGCAGATTGAAATATTTTGCTGGCTGCTTTGCACCCAATTGACTTGTTGCAGCATGGCTAGTGCCCCAGTGTACTGATGGTGCTTTTGATTGAAAGGCAGGTCAACCAAGTATTTTCTGCATGCTGTACAGTCTAGCTCAGCACATGACAGCAAGGCATGTCGAATTGCTGACAAGTGATCCTTGCTTCTGCAGTTTTACCACTTCCCAAAGGGTCTCTAGTCTTGTGCAAGGCATGAGAGGCAAGGATGCCAAGAAGGACTAGGCCACATGCTGTTCATTTTACTTTCCAAAATGAACTCCAATAGCAGTTTGAGTTCTTGCAGAAGAGATTGCTCATGGATTCAGCATGTAGCAGCACCTTGTGCAGTGGCAAAGAGTAGCGATTGTGCCAATTTTTGAGACAGCTCTGCATTAACATGTCGGCCATCATGTCACAAACTATGATTTGGTTGTGAAAATTCTTTGGAAGGGTTGCATTGAGGTCGAAAGCACACCTTGCATCATCATCTTATCAGCAGAAGGTGTACATGTGAGGGACACACCCCCGTACCACATCATCCATGAGTTGGTGCTGGACCATCTTTAGAGTTCTGCTATCACCGTTTCGGGTGACAGTTGCAAGGCAAGATGTTCTCCGCAAAATTGGGTTGTTGCTACCGTGCAGTGGACACGTCAAAGTGATGCGCTATTGACTTGTTTGCATGTCAGCGTCTAGCAAGAGTATTGCTCTGTTTTGGCATTACATCTGCATTGTTTCCTGTCAATACAAGGTTCATAATCAGCTGAATACTTTACACGGCCAGAAGGCATGCCAAATAATAAGGCAGTACATAAAATCACCAATTGAATACATTTTTCTAGTGTACTAAGAATCTGAATCTGACCACCAATGTGGTGATACAGTGCTGTCTTGCCCAACTTCAAGCGCTTACTGTGACATTGCTACCACACAGAACAGGCTGTATATAATGAAATGAGGAAGAGTTCTGGCACATCACCACAGTGTGACAGCACATCACCACAGTGTGACAGCACAATAACAAACAAATTATGCAGCAAAGCAATATTAGTGCTACAAATTGAATCCCACATTGTAACAACAAACCCACCCGCTGGGACACACTTTCAAAGACAATCAAAATTGCTGCAGTCTCTTGTGCACTGGTCAAGGAAACCACAACTATAGGGAAGACACTTTGCATTGTCAACAGCAGGGGAGCTTACAATCAGCTTCTTCAGCACATCCAAGCCTTCTGCCATGAAGGAAAGACCACCCGATGTTGCAGCGAGACTTGACCAACACCGAATCCAGGCTTTCAGAATTGACAGCAGTGATATACAACTAACTGAGATCTTCAGGCATGCTTCTGAGATAGGTCTGCAGCTCCTCAGGCTTGACAAATCTGCCCTTTATTCTGGGACGCTTGTCTGCATTTACCTTGCGCATTTCGTATCGCACCTTAGTGCTGTTGTTAAACCGGCGTGCCTTTTTATCCCTGTATCGCTCAAGGGACTGCTGGCGAGCTGCTGGGTCACCTAAGTACAGCAACATGCGCTGTTAGTGCTGTGTGTATCAACGCAGCTTGCAGAAAGTAGCATGCGTTGCCTTAACATTGACAGTGTTGCAAGAAACCACCAGATAAAGCAGACAGGCCATAGGTGTCACACACTTTTGTACTCACTTGGCAAGCGTGTGCGAGCTGGCCATCCAAAAGAGGCATAGTCCATGCCATTCATCCAGGAGTAAGGCTTGGTTGGCAAGCCTTGTGACGCAGTTGTGCTTTTAGGGACCACATAGCTCTGGGAAAAGGTCGGCAGGGTGAACTCAGCTGCATTTGCCTCGCCAGGTGTCATGTCTGGTACAACTTGCACTTCGCTGCCCATGTTGTAATTGAACATTTCCTGAAAGCCGTCACATGGGCCCAGGGTATCAAAGGCGTCCTTGCCATCCTTGAAGCTGTTTTCATCTTTAGGCGCCCGGACTGCAGGTACGTCTACGTGCGTAGGAGAGACGGCGGGCAGGAGGTCAAAGTTCCATGAGGACGCGGTCGTGTCAGACACTTCAGTTCCAAAGTCGCCACTAGGGAAGTCGCTGCTAGCAAAGTCGCCGCTGGCGAAGTCACTGCAGAAGTCTTGGAAGTCGACCATTGGGCCTGCTGAAGCTGTGAATTGCTGCTGTTGAGTGTCGACACTCAAAGACGCGAGATCTTCAAAAGGCAAATCGAACAAACTGCTGTCAAAGTCCATGCCGGGTCGAGCAATGTCAGCTGGAGTAGGAGATTCGGCAAAATCCGCGCCTGCACAAACGAGCGAATTTGAGGCCTTGTCCCATTGCAAGGAGCACAAAGTGCCTAGCACATGTTTGTTGTAGAGGTTGTAGAGGTTTTGAAGCTGAGTGCGCCTGGGAACGATGGGAACTCACCCCGTCGTTAGGTGGCAGTACAGTTGGGTTAACCCGGACACAAGCTTTGAGCGAGAATAAGCCGTGAACAAGATGAACTGCGAGCTGCAAAAATCAAGGCACCGGCGCAAGCGTGAACGGACCAGATTGCAACGTCACTGCAAGCACAGAAAAAAGGCAGTACTGTACAGCAGGAGCAAGCAGGAAGCTGTCAGGCCGAATATCATTATTTTGCCCCTTTCCAGAAAACCTCATTGGCTGACAATTCTCCTTTATCCTGTTGGACGTACCACGTGGAGGTGAGAACATGCATTCACATGCACACACTCCTGGCTCTCGTGGCGTCTCAACTGTAAGCCAAGCGTGCACGCACGCATGAGTTTGCTATGCTTTTTTCGACCGAGAAACTGCATCTCTTCAGCAAAGCTCGGTAGATCGTCAGGAGCAGTGTGTACATAGAGAGTGTCACTGCAAAATGTGTCGGTAGGCATGTTGGGGTTTCATATGCATATAGGAACTTCAAGTGTACACATTCATGTTGTATTACAACAGGGGCCGGTTGCGTGCTGACATACTGCAAGCTGTCAGCTGTAAAAGGGTCTGAGGCTGAGCCTGGGTCAAATCGATAAACACTGCTGGCCACGTGCTCAGGCACAAAGCATGTAGGTTCCTTGCAGGATGCATCATATGAAGCAGTGTTTATACCTATAACAGCAGAGTAAAAAGCCCTCAGAATGTATGTCAAGGCTGATTTGAAGAGTCCAGGCAGGCATAGGCATGCAATCGCCCATTCAGGCACAAGGCATGAGCCAAGTCCATGAAAGCCGCCTGCAGCATGACTAGCAAAGAAAGGTCGCATTGCATGGGGGCATGCCCGAAATGCCCTGGGCACAAGTAGCACGCCAATCAGCCAAGCAGCAGCAGGCAATCTCTCATGCAGTACTGAGTAATAGCTTCAAACATTGTGAGTGAAGCACATGACAGGCAGCAAGCACGGGGACATGGCTCATGGTGTGCTTGATGTCAGCAATGCAACAACACACACCACAGATCTGAGCCATTCTCTAGAGCTGTTATGCATGCAAGACAGACAACATGCATGCAGCAATGATAACAGCTCAAGAGAGACACTGCCATGTGAGCACAGAGGAGGCAGAGAGGTGTGCATCACCAGTTGATTGCTGGTTGATGACATCTTCACCTCAAGAAGGTATGATGGCCATGGGTGATCTGCATCATGTGGCAGAAAAAGCTACTGTAGCCATTGCTGGTGATGCTGCTGCTGCTTGTGCTGCCTGTGCTGCTGCTGCTGCTATCAAGATGACATAGCGATATGTAGGTATGCACAGAGATGCATGCTGATTTGCTATGCGTTACTGGCCAGATAGCCAGCGTGTGGCAGGAACATCCAAGGCAGAAGTGTTAGTGATATTGTCAGCACAAAAAAACACACCAGTGGAAGCACTGGAAGCTTTGCACCAGACTTCATTGCAATACAGGGGCACAAGACTCTGGCACAAGACTCTGGCACATGACTCTTTATGGGTCCGGTGAGTTGCAGCAAAGGTCTTTAAGAGTTGTGAGGCTGTTTGACAACTTTAAGGCTGGTTGACAACTTTGAGGCTGGTTGACCAGGTCAAAGGTCCTTTGATGGGAGATCTTCACCTTTACTAAAAGGGTACAGCCATTGTCATCTCAAGAGCCAAGCTTACAATTGCAGAGCCCATATATGCATCCCAGACGCTGAAAGACTCGTGAGGTGATACGACATGCATGTAGCAGGCAGGATGTGTTAGTGTGCATAATAAAGTGTAAACGGTATGCTTTGGCATCGACTACAAGATTGGCAGAAGCTGCGGGACAGCGGACACTTTGTTGCTCATATAAAACACACCGTTGCGGCAAGTATGCCTGAAAACTTGCAATGTCACTAGCTTGCAGCTTAAGTCCGTGGATTATCCTAACTTCCTGTTGAAATGATGCTGCTGGTGCTGAAGAAAGACTCGCGTAGGCCCATGTACAGCAAGATATTGAAGCGATCTCCGGTGCCTGTGTGCGCATGTGCCAGACAGGTGCAGAACAAGTGCATTGAGCAACTGGGTGCGCATGCTCTTGCCTCCAGGACATGTTGACCTAACGAATGAGATGGTAGTTGGGATCATGGTGACTTCATTGCAACGCAATGCAAGTACAACTATGTACAATACTTGCCTGTGCTTTGTTCACAAGTAATGGTGCCAAACACAGCAGTGCCCAGTGCCAGCACCTTCCATCCTGGGCCTTAATGAGCAGTGCAGCCGGCTTGAGCGGTTGTGGACAGATCTGCCTGCAAGCACTTTTTGGTGTTGGGTGAATTGTTGGAATCAGAGAAGTTTTGCCAAAGGATGCACGTGCACTGCCTGGATGCCTATCAGGGATCACTTTGACAAGAGATTGTTTCTTGTGGAAATTCATGGTTGCACAATGGATCAGGCACAGTGTTACCTCACATGCGAAATGTGCATGTGTGTGTGTGCATGCCTGACCCAGGCATGACTCAACCCCTCGACCCCTCAACCAATCGCAGGCCCGTTCACACCTTTACACTGACGACTGACTGCAGGCACGAATTCAACTTTGCTCGATGCTGACTGCGTTGATCGGACATCATCACCAGTCATAAGTGACCCGCCATCGGAAGGGGTTTGCATCATGACTGTGGGATATCCGGCGTGGGCGCGCTCGGTGCAGGAGGTCGCAGATCACTATCAGGTGGACCTGCAAGATGGCTTGACCGATGAACAAGTCATTTCTGCTCGCGAGCTGTTCGGGCGCAATGAACTGGAGAAGCAGCCTGGCAAGGCCTTGTGGAAGCTCGTGCTCGAGCAATTCGACGATATGCTCGTCAAGGTATTAGCCAGGCGGCAGGAATCTCAGAGTGCAGCCAGACGTTTGTCAACCACAGCTTACACGGTCTGAGCACAGCCTCGCACTGCAGGTCCTCTTGATGGCTGCTCTTGTATCGTTTCTACTGGCATACTTCGAAGAGGGCTCAGCAGAAGAAGGCATCAGAGCATACATAGAGCCCTTTGTGATTCTGCTCATTTTGGTGCTTAACGCAATAGTGGGAGTCTGGCAGGAGTCAAACGCCGAAGCAGCATTGGAAGCACTCACAGAGCTGCAATCAGAGCATGCTAGTGTGACACGACATGGCAAGCAGGTAAATGACTTGGCACTCTTTTCACTCATCTCAACTGCGTGCAGCCTGAATGAGTCTCTCTTGAGCATGCAGCAGTCTGCTTCTGCTGTATAGTCTGCGCAGCTCTTGACAGAGCATACTGTCTGCAGATTTTTGATTTGCCAGCAGTCGACCTTGTGCCAGGCGACCTGGTTGAGCTTCATGTTGGAGACAAGGTACCAGCAGATATTCGCTTGGTTTCCCTGAAGACAGCAACACTGCGGTTAGAGCAGGCCTCGCTGACAGGGGAGGCAATGCCTGTGCACAAGGAACTGACAGCAATTGCTCAGGAGGACTGTGAACTGCAAGCCAAGGACAACATATTGTTTGCCGGGACTGCAGTTGTCAACGGGCACTGCTTTGGTATTGTCAACAACATAGGCATGACGACTGAGATTGGTAAGATCCAGCAGCAGATTCATGATGCAGCATCTGAGGAGGAAGACACTCCTCTGAAGAAGAAGCTAGATCACTTTGGTGAACTCCTAGCCCAGGTACAGCACACATACGCCATGGAGTTGCACCAGCTCATAACCCATGCATGGCCATGCATACTCCCAAAGCAAGTACAAAGCAAACGCACATCGTCACTGTCACAAGTAGGGCAAAACAGTACTGATTGCGGATGCATATGCTTTGCCAAAGACTTTGCAGCTGCTGCAGCTCTCAGGCTCTAGTTCTCTGTTTTGTCAGACCATCAATGGCTTGCATGCATGCCAGTCTTGCATGTCATGAGGCACCATACACACTGTACAACAGCATGACATTTTTGCCACTCAAAGCCAGAGCAGCTCACTGGTCTTTCAGGTGATCTTCTGGATCTGTGTGCTGGTGTGGGCAATCAACTACAAGCACTTCCTATCATGGAAGAACTACCCAGACTCTTCATTACCTGATCTGTCCACAGTACAGTTCTCCTTATCTGGCTGCATCTACTATTTCAAGATTGCAGTGGCTCTGGCTGTTGCTGCTATTCCTGAGGGACTGCCAGCTGTCATCACCACATGCCTGGCATTGGGCACCAGAAAAATGGCTAAGCGGAATGCTATTGTCAGGTGCCTCTCATGCATTCTTTGCTTGCATGACAGGGCAGAGTTTGGGCCAAACTCATCCTCCATAAACCCCCCAACTGTGATTGTCTCAGCTCATCTGTGCATGCTGTGATTGACACCAGAGTCATCTGCATATTTTGCACATACCTAGGGATGTGAACGGAGCCCTGCAACAGAGCTCAGCATAGTTGGATTTGACGAAAAGTAAACCAGGAGTCATTTTCCTCAAAGTACAGCAAGCAGCAGTCTATTGCACTGAATGTCGTGCACAGGCAGTAACTTGATGCTGGCCTGGTTGTTGACCTTGCATGTGCTGTTCAGGAAGCTGCCCTCTGTTGAGACCCTGGGCTGCACCACTGTCATCTGCTCAGACAAGACTGGCACCCTCACCACAAACCAGATGTCCTGCGTGAGGCTGATTGGCATGGGTATGTTCTTCAAGATCAATGCTGTAAACCCCACAGTGTATTTCTTGCTGGGCACTGCTTGACTTGTTATGAACACAGCAACAGGCTGGTAGGCTGTTTCTTGCTAGGCACTGCTTGACTTGTTATCGACACAGCAACAAGCTGGTAGTGTATTTCTTGCTGGGCACTGCTTGACTTGTTATCGACACAGCAACAAGCTGGTTGCCAGAGGCATGCATAAGTGTCAGATCACATGACCTGTCCCAAAGCAGGGGGGCTAAAGCCTTGTTGCTGCACAGGGCAAAGCGCTGATGACTTGCGTGAGCTGACAGTAGAGGGCACCACTTTTGACCCAACAACAGGAGGCGTCACCGGCCTCACCAGCCTGGACCGCAACCTAGAGGTAGTGACTCAACTGTGTGCGTCTGCTGACAAGATGACAGCACAAGACATCAATCAAATGCACTGCTTGCATGCTGTGTTGCATGTTGTGCCTCCTGGGATCACTTTTGTGTGGGTTAGCATCAGTGGTTCCCCTGTCAGTATTAGCAATGCTGTGTGTGAGTCTCATGTCCCACAGCGTCCATATAGAGTAGTCCTGCAGGCCTGCTGAAACCTGCCATTGTGTCCTGCAGGCTCTGTCTGAGGTGTGTGCTGTCTGCAATGATGCTCACATTGAGTTCAAGGATGGCAGATACCATGCAGTGGGTGCACCCACAGAGGCCGCCCTTGTAGTGCTGGTGGAAAAGCTTGGGGTGGCAGACTCTGGCTTGAAGGCGCGTATCAGTGCTCAGCGCTCTGCCAGCCCAGAGGGTCATGGCGATGGCACATGCCAAGCATACTGCAGAAGGTGATTCATTTCCCCAAGCAGCTGCTGCCCATACAGTCTCATGTGTCGACCCATACCATCTGATCAACAGCACACTCTTAACCACATTCTATCTTGACAGCCATGTCTACAAAGCATTCCTGCCTGCTGTTTGAAAGTCTGAACAGCAGTTGCTTACGGTTGACAAAGGTCCTGACTGTGGGCTGTTGTTTGCCAGATGGGACAAGCTGGCGACGCTGGAGTTCGACCGAAACAGGAAATCCATGAGCGTGATTGCCTGTGCAGCTCAGCCTGCCAGCAGCACAGCCAGTGGGGTCACCACTCGCTCCTCATCCAAAAACAGCTCATCCAGTGGCAATGTCCTCTTTGTCAAGGGTGCTGCTGAGTACATGCTCAACCGGTGCAGCAAGGTATGCCTGCTGGCACACTACATGCTGTGCCATGCATGTTTTGCTGCACATGCAATCTCATTGTGCTTGTCTGGTCTCTTGGCTTGTGCAGAGCTGCATCAGCCTACGTAAGCTCTTTGCGCTGCCAGGTGAAATTGTATGTTCACCCTTCCCAAAGGCATGTGGTGCACCTTGTCAAAGGGAGGGCTCAGCAGATGCTTATACAACTCAATGCATTGTGTGTGTCATCAGTGATGACTTGCGGTGCTGGTCTGTACATTTGCAGAGTCAATAGCCAACAGAGACAAAAAGGAGGCGCATATGGATATCTGCTGCAGTTACGCTGAGTATGATGCAGTTA
>JAABUW010008752.1_pt1 | contig 11737 bp, 12 predicted proteins | sample 5560081 | NCBI WGS metagenome assembly JAABUW01 (sample SAMN10711882, study PRJNA513363) | rock metagenome | isolation source: Antarctica rocks | place: Antarctica: Victoria Land, Knobhead sud | reverse complement strand
CCGCAGCGTAGCCGACATGAGATGTCCAAGGAAAGCCAGGAAGAGGAACATGAACGTCCCAACGAACTCTCCGCTCGCCGCGACCATGTGGCCGCGAAATGCGGACGACAACGCAGCATCCTTGGGCTGCACGAAGCCGCAGAAGGGCTTGTCGAAGCCATGTTTCTTCTCGCTCATGTCGACGAGATCGTGAACCGTGGGTCCGTGAGAGTAAGAGTGATGAGTCCGAGGAGAGACAGATAGTCAGACGTAAGTGTGAAAAGATTTCTTGAAAGACCAAATAAAAGATGGTCGCCGCACGACTATCTCAAAGGTAGCTGCGATACGGAGTACACCTACCAGCCTCTGCCGACAACCCAATCACGATGATAGCCAATGCTGAAAAACCAGGAGCAACCCTAGTGAAATTGAACGCTGTTGCGGCTGGTGACGCATCTGTACGGTGCGAGCGTCAAGCCTCGCCCGCAATTGCTGTCAATCTGCTGCGTTTACGGACGTCATATCAAGCCAGTGACGCATGATGACAGCGAAATGGAAGTCGACGAGGCTTGAGCGCCACCTGCGGGAGGGGTGGATCGCGGAGTCTGGGCTTGTGGGTCTGTGAAACGTTGGGCGGAGGGTTGATGTTTGACTGGGATTGATTTGATGACCACCAGTCAAGCTTGACAGCTGCGAAGATCATCCCACCGTAGCTGTCCTGATATCCCGGTGAGGGGGACGAGGCCCACAATCCCAGTCCATATTCGCATAACGAATGGTGGGAGCTAATCTTTGATCTGAGACAATTCCTTTGCAGTGGAAAGAGTTCGACGTTGCGAGCCGCTAGTTTCTACCGGTGCTCGTCGATCACTACCCGAGAGACTTATTCTCGACTTCACTGCATGCAGGCCACTTCACTCACTTTTATCACTTCACAATTGTGCTCCATGTTCTCCTATCTGCACATATGCGGAGAATGCTGCTACATGGCGCAATATGGTTTGGGGCGATCCTTCAGACGGGATGCAGCGAGGATGCTTGACAGGAGAGGATTGCTGCTTTCAAATCTTTGACCTGATTCTTTTGTGACCGAGCAAAGTCCAAGTCCTCGCTGGACTGCCGAACTGCCTGACTGCTTGACTCCTGCTAGAACGCTATAGCAGACGAACGCCTTCATGGATTGGGACGGAAGGCATAAGAAGGCTGTGCAGCTGCTGAATGCCGCCCCTTAGACTCGGGCTGGATGTCCCCTCGGTTCCTTCAGCTGCATCTCATTTTCTTGGTCATGCAAAGAATTGTCGTGACCATCGTTCAGAGTAATAACTCACGCCTCAAGGCGAAGAGCGATCAACCTTTTGCTTTGGTTTGACCCATTCACCATGACTTTCGAACAGCCTCAGTCAGAGCCAGACCTCCTAGGCTCGCCGCTCTTAGCAGCGGACCAGTTCACACATTCTCCTCTTAGCAACCCGAGAGAGGAGATTAGACTGCTTCATATCGAAGAAGGTGCAGACGAGGATCCAATTGATTGCATGATCACTACGTGGTTGCAGTCAAGCGAACCACCATATCACGCTATCTCGTATACTTGGGGTGATGGCGTTGATGCCGACGAGACCATTCACATCAACGGTGGCCCGTTTCAGGTTCGACGAAACTGTTGGGACGCATTATGTCAATGTCGGAGTCAATTCAGTTATAGTCGCGAGCCCGACTATATCTGGATTGACTCGATTTGCATCAACCAAGATGACAAGCCAGAGAAGAATTCTCAGGTCGCAATCATGGGCGAAATCTTCCAGCGCGCTGCCACAGTCAAGGCCTGTATTGGCAGAGAAGATGAAGCAAGCCGCTTCGTTCACGCCATGTTGCTAGGTATTGGTCAGAAAACTCACCGGCCATACCCAAACCCTTTCAATCGAGTACTCAAGGCTCCGTGGATTGATAGCATACCAACGGTCGACAATACCACGCTATGCGATGCGCTACTGACGTTACATAGGCGACCATACTTCTCCCGTCTGTGGGTTGTACAGGAGCACAGGTTGGCCCAACACGTGGACGTATATTGCGGCACGGATAAGTTCTTCCTCGGAGCCCTTCAACACCTCTTGGAGGAGATGAGGCAGGGAAGATGTGACATCGACCAAATCAATGGAAGTGGCTTCCAGATTCTCATCGATCATGGATATGTACGCTCGCCTGTTCTAAGAAACCGCCGGGAGCATTTGGCCCTTCTCTTAGCCCGCTTTGCTGGATTTCGGTGTGCCGATCCCCGTGACAAGATCTTTGGTCTACTTCGGATGGTAAATTGGGAAGGCTCTGATCCGATACTCCCTGATTACAACTGTTCCCTGCTCGGCCTAGCTCGTTTGGCTCTTTGGGTGTTTACGAAATCGAGAGCAGCGGACTCTCAAGGCATCATCAGCTCCGCAAGTCTCCTCATGAAAGCCTTAGGCTTGACATCTGAGCATAAAGAGATGGCCGCTTTGCTCGAATAACGCTATGAGTTCAGGATCCGCGTGGCATCGATAAAAGCAAAGCGGTGCTGTGGATCACATGAGCGCATAAAATCTACCTCAGCACCATATCACATCTTGCGCCAGCCATTCCGCTACCGGCGGATTCATAGCTCGGACGAGGTTCCTGGCAGTTTTCGCTTTGGCTTTTGTGGTGGCCCTGCCAAGGGAGAAATATCTGGCCGGTCTCCGGGAATGAGAGGGCTACCGTCAACCCTTCGTGAGTTGACGAAAGATCATGCGCTGCTTACGTCCAACATGCACGGAAATTTTGACGATAGCTGGGGTTTCCTATGCGCGGAGACACAGTCTGGAGATTTCATCGTCCAACTAAACGACTACACGAAGTCTGCAGGCCTTGTTATTCGCCAAACTCCTGCACGGGCCTTTTTCATTGTTGGTCTATATGGCTTGGAAATGACTTGCTCGGCAGCGAAGGGCATATGTTCATGCCAAGGTGACGAGGCAGATGTTGCTTTATCCTTGGAGTTTGAAGACCTACTGGTTTTGGCAAGTCAGCTCGCGCCGCTGAGGCAGGAGCATGACCTAGCGAGTGAGTTGAATAGACGGCTGAAGCAGCGACTGGAGACTCGTCTGAACCATAGCTATGTCTGGGGGTGCTGAGGCGATCCGAAGCTGACGAAGGGAAGTTTCACCACGACTCTTTGCATCCCATTGGCAAGCATCAATCAGGGCGAGATAAGGCATTCCGCACCATTGACAGAGGAAGGCAAGTTATGCCTGCGCGCTGCACTTTGAGTATCTCAGTCTCCTTAACTGGCGCTACGGGTGCACGCTCTCATACACAAGACTCGCAATGATGACTACGACGACAGCCACACACCTACAGTACGAAATGCGCATGTACTCAATCTAGCTCACATGTCGCTATTCCGGGAGACAGCGCACGTCTTGCCCTGCAGTGCCTCATGTGACACACCCACAGTAAGCGGGGAGCTCTAGCGAAGCTCGCACAATTTGACCGTGTACAAAACCGGAAGGCGTAAGTACCACATGTACCTCGCCGTCGGGCCACTTCCATCGAACGGAAACATCCTTGGCCGGAAACCTCCATCTAAAAGAGCAAGTATGACACTGCAAACTCGTACTGGTACCTCTTAAAAACTATTCCCTACCCCGTCCACAGCGATGACCGCTCAGCTGCCCCAGTTCACCCACATCCTCGAGACTATCTTGTACACCCGGAACCTGGACAAAGCACGAGACTTCTACGGCGGTCAACTCCAGCTGACCCCAATCCCGGGCATGAGCTCACCGCGCGGGCAAGGATATCAGCTCGGTCACACGAACCTGCTCATCCTCACGTTGGGCGAGACTACCGATGACCTGGTCCTGGATACATCAACCCCAGAACACAAGGTTCCGAAACATGGTCCCTCGGAGCACATCCTAGATCTTCTGCTCGACGGTGACGAGAGCAATATACTAAGACAGCACTACTGTCTTGCGACCAACACTGTGGATGAGGCGAAGCAATGGGAGCACTACCTCACTGAACAAGATGTGCCTATCACTGGCAGGATGCAATGGCAGCAGGGCGGCTACAGCGTCTACTTCAATGACCCTGATGGACACGTTGGAGAGATCGCGAGTCGTGGACTTTGGCCGAACTGGAAGTGAAACTGAAGTGGTTTGTGCAATATCGCAGCGCGTTGGTATGTCTTTCTATCTGTATCCTCAAATTGCATGCGCGAGTACTCCTCGTATCTCTACATGGTCCGTACCCAGATTCGTAACTGTACCCAAGGTCTCTCCTCCATACACCATATCCTTGGTCGTCTTCCTTACGAGCTCTCATAAAACATGATGCCTCCGAACTCAAAGTACGCCTCCTGGTACGCCTTTGGGTTCTCCGCAGCAAAGGCATTGCAGGCCCCCTGCCCACCTGGATATACCTCCCCAGCCCAACTGCCGCATATGTCCACATTAATGATGAGGTTCATAGGCAAGAAGCTCTTCGTGAAGTCGCACCCTGCGCCCGCGAACTTAGCAAGCGGTTTCTGAGTCCATTTCTGAGGAGTCGGCGCTCGGTCGAGAATGTCTTGCGGCAGGATGTGTCGGTTGAAGAGCCAAATGCTGATGCCTTCCGCAGTCCACTCTGCGACGTAGACGCCACCGCCTTGAGCGTTGAAGTCTGGCCCGGCGGTCGCGAAGGGGATGCCTGAGGTGGAGAAGTTCGAAGGTGCTGTGACGCCGCAGCCGATGTTGCCGGTATTGCCTGAGTCGGTGTAACTGCAGTCATCAAACGCGAGCTCACCGAGTCCACTGTTTTCGACGACGCAGCCGGGTCCGGTGTGAAGAGTCATGGCGTTGTGCGTACCATCGCCGCCGGTAGTGGGGTTGACATATTCGACGATGTCGATTTCGTCGCCATATGGCCATGTCGCTTCGGGAGAGAGAAACCAGATAGCCGGCCACAGCCCTGCGCCGGCTGGCCCAGATCCGACGGGCATGTGAAGCAGATCGATAACTGCCAGGGCGCCGACCTTGAACTCCTGCTTACTTGTCAGGCGGACTGAGCTGCGGCCTGAGGGTGCGATGCCGGTGGAGTCTGCGCCGACGAAAGCCGTTGTAGTGTTGTCGACTTCGCGCGCAATCCAGCCCATAAGTTGCTCGGTCTTGGCGGTCTCGAGGTTAACATAGTCGATGAATCCCAAGGTCGGATCCGGTCCATCGTACAGGTCGAAAGCGTCGAAGAAGTTGGGGTGGCTCCACTCCGCGATCTGCTTGTATGGTCTCGCCGGAGTCGTCGAAGTCGGCGCAGCTGTTGTGATGCTGAGGAGGGTGGCGGCCAGCGCCAGGGTTGAGAAAGTGGTTGCGAACATTGTGATCTGAAGCCTGTTCTGATGAGGTTGTTTCGTTTTTGGGGTCGTCGTGCGTAGCGAAGGTCGTGATGTTGCACAACAAGAAAAGAAAAGCGATCAACGCTTATAGAGAATGCAGCAGAGATGTGTCGTGAACTTCGTGTCGTGAGTCGTGAATGTGGTAGCAGGCAGCGATCGTGAATCCGGAACAGTGAGTGAAAGCCTTCGCCAGCCGTGTCTTTGTCCGGCATTGTGGAAGAAGAATGGTCTTTATACTGGTCCAGTCCATTGTTTTATTGTCGCATTGTTGTCGCTTTGACCTCGTAGGCAGGTGACAAGAGAGAGGTGAAGTGACGTAATCGTCATGTGATGAAGTGAAGCTGCTGGAAACGTGTGAAAGCAGAGCAGAAGATCGAAACGCAAGAGGAATATGAAAGAAGTGAGTGAAGACAGTAAGGATACACGCGTGTCTAACATCAACACATCCACCAGTGTATAAAATGAACAAACGAACCGGTGATTGATCGCTCTCCCCACGTCTATCCGACGATGCGTCACTCCATGCGATGCAATGCGTAAACATAACGTCTGTCAGGTCTCGTCTCGGTAGCGCACATACGCAGAAACCATCAGCACCAGTCTCATATGCCGAGACACCACAAGAAAGGACAAATCTTTGATGTCTGCCAAGTTTGCCGGGAACGCTGCCGAACCGGTGATATCGCCTTACGTGTTTGTCGATGATATGATCATGCGTCTCTCTAAGGACCCAGTGACAGCTGACCTACAGCCGTCCTTCTGCTTGTGCTTCGTGGACTTGTTCGAAGACCTGGGCACGTATTGGTTAGTACGATCGATTGAGGCAACGAGACGGAGAAACATACCTTAAGCAATTTACTCCGCGCCCCCTTAGCCGCCACACCCTTATTCTCCAACCCCTCGTCATCGAGCGCCACCAAGTCCTGCCACCTCATATCCTTCAGCTGATCTGTGTACTTGTGCAACCTAAGCGTACGAAGCCAGCTCGGGACATCGTTCAACAGTTTCAGATCAAGCGGATCCTCAGGCGGCTTGCTACTACCTCTCCGACCTCGCGGTGATCGTCCTCGATGGTGTAGCTCAGATGCGTCGCTTAGGTAGCCTTCTGCGATGGCAGAGCTCATGGATGGTGCAAGGCCGAACCCGCCAAGACCGAGGTTACCCATGCCGTTGTTGAGTTGGCCCATGTTACCGTCGTAGGCAGCGAGGAAGCCGTTATTTTGTAGTGCACCACCCGGCATACCCATGCCAGCGGTGTTACCGCCTGGACCTGTGATGGCGATGCCGGGTGAGCTGGGTCGTGATCGTCCGCCTTGCATAGCGGCGATTTGCTGTGCTTGTAGAGCGGCCGTTTGTTGCGGTGTCAGGATCTGTCCTGCCGCGTTAGTCATGACGAAGTTTCCAGGTAAACCAGGATTCATCGGCTGTTGTGGCTGGCCACCGTGATTGCCTTCGTTCGATCGAGCGCGGCGCTGGAACTTTCGTGCATCGTCGAGCTGTATGCGGTTGTTAACTGTAGACAGCGCGGCAAGCTTCATAGCGGTGGCGTTCGCAACAAGATCTGCCTGGCTGGTCTGCTGCTGGGAGCCGAAGTTGGGCACCATCGGAGTGTTAGTCATGGATGCCCAGCTTGCCCCAGGAGCATAGGGTGAGAGGATCGGCATGCCAGCCGCATTCGTAGGATCGTTCGAAGTGGCCGTCTGACTCTGGATGTTGTTATCACTCGAGAGTGCAAATGGTCGACTGCTGCGTAATCCTGCAGATGGAAGCGGCTGGTTCAGCGCAAATTGTCCCATGGCCGGCTGTGCTTGCTGCTGCTGACTTGAGGATGATTTCGGTCGTCCTATCGGCGGCTGATTCTCTGTGTTGCTCGATGCATTGTTTCTCCATGATCCTGGCGGGATGCCGGAACCATTCCTCTTGTGCGTCTCGTCTCCATGGCCAGGGATAGGAGGGGCCATGTATTGCGAAGCCCTATCTCCCACTGCACTGTTCCTGTTCGATTGCGGAGCTACGCCAGTGGTCTTCTCGAACTCCGCCTTCTGATCTTCAATGGCGTTCGCTGCATCCGGAAACATAGACTTGATGGTATGCGGATCCAGACCCGAGTTGCGCTTGGCTCCTCCAGGCGACGCTGGTGGCTTCCCGCCAAATCCGAACGATGCCCGTGATCCTTCCACATTCAATTTGTTCATGGCATCGTTCATTCTGGACGACATCGGGTCCTTCTCGCCAAACGCTGCCGGAGACAAAACGCCAGACATAGGGTGGCTCTTGGCCATCTGCTGCAGAACCTGAATGAAGAAGCGGATCTGCACCTGTGTCGTCTGCTGCAGAAGTGCATACAGCGCAGCGGTTCTTTCCGGCTCGCTAAGCACACGAAACCATTGTTCAATGGCGCTCAGCTCATCCTTGAAGTCCTGGTCGAGTGTAGCCGCCGCCATATCCTCGAGCGTCGTCTCGTACTGATCAATATCTGCAATCCATTGTTGCGCCACCTTATCCGCTGCGTCCTCTGGATTCGTCGTGTTCGCGCTCTGCTGGAATTGGCTCAAGTATACCTCTGACGCTGGCCGTATACCGCGATGAGGAAGTGTGGAGGATGAAAAGGCCCCCATGTCAGCTGATGCGCGGAGCTGATGTCCAGCTGTGGCCATCGTGCGTGCCGTAGGAGGTCGCAGGCTTGAGCTCGTCGCCGCCGGCGTGCTATTCCGGTCTCCAATGATGTTGCTGGCCGACATCTTGACTTCTTTGCTCTTTAATTAGAGGCTGTATGTGGTGAATAAGACACCGCTCTCAGCCTTCCTGACTCGTTCCTTGCCGTCGCTGCCGAAAAGACCTGCAGAGCCTGCTGTCCTCAAAGGTATCCGGCGAGCGTAGTAATAGTCGGTCGTCTACTGCGTCTTCGGCATGTGGTATTTCGAGACCTTACTGGCAACTTCACGTACTGGTCAAGTCGCGTGACAAGCCGCGGGTAATCCTCCGTGCTTCGTCCGTTCGAGTGATATTATTTGCAGACAGTTCAAATCTAAGCGAACGTCTCCGTCACGGGCAACGAGGTATGGCGAGAGTCACCAGTGACTACGAACATTGAAGAACAAAGAAGGAGTATAAGAAAAGTGTCAAAGCCGCGCTTGAAACGGCCCAAGTCTTGGTGAGGCATGATAGCCAATCAGCGGGCAGCTGTCAAAACAGGGGCTTGTTCTCGGCAAGCCGAACGCTGGCCGAATCGAGTCTGAGCCGACTTCACGAAGCTATGTCTGGACATCAGGGACGAGTGACCGCGCTGTCTTGGAGCAAGGCGGTTCCGGACTGTGGCGCCTGCCTGTCCACCTTCATGGATAACAATGACACAGCGTCCGCTCGGACCTGCGCAAGGCTATGCGACCTTATCTGCCCACGTGCTACCGTTATCAATATACGTCCGGTCTTCGACATGCATGGCGATCCCATATCCATAAGTGGACTGCCATATCGCCCGAACTCCACCATGACCTGCTTGTTCGAGCAAGACCCGCGCTTCCGAGGCGTTGCGGCTCAAGCATAGTCTACTCTTTAGGAAGGTGACAGGCCGCGAGGCCGATACTGGGAATTGCGGCAACGATCCTCCAGTATATAAATATGAAGCATTTCAGCGAGCGGTGGGTGGTCTTCAGCTTTGATTGCTTACGCCCGAGATGGACCACTTCATCACTTTCCTGGCCTTGGCACTTGTGCCTTGCACTTGGGCAGCCACCGTACAGCTCACTGGACAGACTGTATACCTAGCTGGAGTCTCTTATTACCTCCCGCCAAGTCCCGTGACTACGTTACAGGGCAATACAGCACTCGGGCGAAAAGCGCTGGAAGAGGGTTTGATCCCCATCACTGTGCTCAACGCCACAGATGACACGGGATATGGCCATTCGGATTACCAGAGTGCTGTCTCAAAGTTCAGTACCATGGACGATGTCTTCACGGAAGCTTTCGGGAACACCATATACGTGCAGACAAAGGCGAGCACCGTAGCCAACTCCACGAACAGTACGGTCTATACTGCCAATGTAGCGGCGAACGATGCAGTACCTCAGGGCCCTTACTTCATGTCGTCCAGTGGAGCAGTCTACGAGGCCTGGCGGTTGTACACAGACTTTGCCGGAGCATTTACGGAGACGCTGATTGGGGACGCCGAGGGCACGTTCAGTGTCCTTCCCGCGAACGTTCCCGGCCAGGCGCTAGCCGTTGCCGTACCATCGAGACTCTACTACACGAAATCGGCTGAGAAACCGCTCGCGGGAGTACGCCTCGGTATTAAAGATATCTACGATGTTGCAGGAGTTCGCACCAGCAACGGTAATCGTGCCTGGTATCATCTGTACCCACCAGCAACTGCGAACGCACTTCCTGTGCAACGTTTGGTCGACGCTGGTGCTGTCGTTCTTGGGGAAACTGAAGACTTCGCAGTTTGCTAACGGTGAAGAGGCTACAGCGGACTGGTACGACAAAAACGGGTTGGAACCCTCACGTGTTCTTGACGCTAGCTGACCGCTTATTTGTAGGGACGACTACCACAGCCCGTTCAACCCGAGAGGCGACGGGTACCAGGATCCCAGCTCCTCGTCATCAGGTCCAGGCGCTGCAGCTGCAAGTTACCCCTGGCTCGACCTCACGCTGGGCAGCGACACGGGCGGCTCCATTCGTGGACCTTCTGAGGTACAGGGGCTGTACGGTAACCGACCCAGCCATGATCTGGTAGCCCTAGATGGCACTATGCCCTTGTCTCCGCCGCTCGATACATCCGGATTCTTGACCCGCGATCCTGTTCTATGGGCCGAAGCAGCGAAGGCACTTTATCTGGACAACGTCACAATCACCCACTCTTATCCTAAGCACATCAAGCTGTACGACTTCCCGAAGAAGGCTTCCCAGCCCGGAGATGATCTTCTGCTTGACTTCATCACAAAAGTTGCGTCGTACCTAGGTGCAAAGACGACAAACTATGATATTGAGACGAGCTGGAATAGGTCTCATCCGGCGAGCGCGAATCCCAGTATCGATGACTATCTGTAAGTCCGGGAACGGTGCAGCGAACGTCTTCTGGCTGAGGCTTCCCGAGCATCGATATCAGACCAGCTGACCCTCTACAGTAACCTGACCTACCCTATCTTGATCGCCAAGAACCAAGTGGACCTCGTTCGGAAGCCGTTGTACGACGATTACGCTGCCGCTCATGATGGCCGCAAGCCAGCTGTCGACCCAGTACCGCTCGCTCGCTGGGGTTTCGGAGATACGTTCCCCGAGTCTGCAGTCGCTGAACAAAACACAAAACGGACCATATTTGCAGATTGGTACGGACCTTTTTATGAGACAGACTTTGCGATACCTAACACCTTTGCTAACCCTCTCACCTTTGCTAACCCTCTCACCCTTCTGTCGGTAGGTTCGCCTCGCACGGCCTCTCCCCCAACCCAGACACCTGCAGCGACGGCATCTTATTCTACGTCGGATCACAAGCCGACGTGAACTACCGCAATCAATACATCAGCGCTCCCGTCGCGCCGTACGGATTCAGCATCAGCAGAGTGTCGCCGTTCTGGGGTGGACCGGATTTGGTGCTGCCGAGTAAGTAAACTCCTCCCGAAGTCACTGCGAAGCGATGCTAATGGGTCGACTGCGCATAGTCGGGCAAGCATCCTATCACTCTACCATCACGCACCACAAGGAATTCTTACCGGTGACTGTGGATATTATGGCTGCGAGAGGGTGCGATGGCATGATATTTGGTCTTGTGCAGGTAAGTTGTTCAGTGCTTCTCCGAAACATGATCGAGCTCCATGTGCCGCTGTGGGACTCGAGAGTCTCGTTTGTAATGCTGAGACACTTGCTAACCTTCCGTTCTGCAGGACTTGGTAAAGCAGGGCATCCTCAAGACGTCTGTTGCAGGCAATAGTAATGCTGGGGGAGGTGAAGTGCTATTTAAGCGCGCGAGTCAGTGACGGTACCTTAGTTCGTATCAGTGAACCCTTGGCTGCAAGGGTAGTTGGTGCACGCCTATGCCACTACGCAAGTATTCAACAGCAAGTTCATCATGTGACTACAACCATAACAAGAGCGTCTAGCAATTCCCACAACGCCATGCCATCCCCACGAAACCAGACGTAGCGACCGCCAACACCAAACAACACCACGCTCTCCCTAACATCCATAACCTCAAATGATAGCGATTCCATCCCATTCCCCGTCATCTCAGCACCCCCTTCCCCTGTCCTTTCTTCAGCCCAGCCCCCCTCCCCTGCTCCCTCAACTTCCGCAACAGCGCCTCCTGCACCGCCCTCTGCCCCGCCCACCCCTCCATCCGCCTCCTCATCTTCACCATAGCCAACACTCCCAATCCCA
>JAABUW010008748.1_pt1 | contig 11738 bp, 20 predicted proteins | sample 5560081 | NCBI WGS metagenome assembly JAABUW01 (sample SAMN10711882, study PRJNA513363) | rock metagenome | isolation source: Antarctica rocks | place: Antarctica: Victoria Land, Knobhead sud | reverse complement strand
TGACCACAGAGGATGCGACTTTTTCAAACCTGGCGTTGACCGCAGTTAGCCAAGGATCAGCTTCTCAACTCTTCCAGGCACCCGACTGTGGCTGACCTTGTCAAGCTTGACACATTGGATGTGCCACAGCAACCGGACAGCCGACCGACCATGTGGCTAGATCGACCACCGGCTCCGTTATGCGAGCATGGCCCAGATCTATACCAGCATGCCTCACGCTGGACAGCCCAGCCTGCTTCTTCTTGACTTCGGTATGTGTGTCATTCGGGATGCCGGATGTCCACCAGAATCAACTTTGGTTCTGACACAGCCTCCCGTGCTGTCGCAGATTGCTTTCACAGCAGGATGGACAGCAATATCTTCTTTGATAGGCTACTACAAGGCTCTGTATGGGCCACACATGCTGTTGCACTTGAATCTCGCTTACTTCTTGCCCAGTCTCCCAACATTGATTTTGCAAAGCGTATGGGATGCTAGACTTGACGGCAAGTATGGAATAGCAAAAGCAGCCACTGTTCGCTTATGCTTAGGTATGTGGACTCGGTGGGGTCTATGTGTACGTTCCTATCAAATACATGAGTGTTCTGCTTGCACCTGTATACCTTGTCTGCAGGGCTGGGAGGGTCTGCATTAATCTGTGCCATATATCCCTTCTATGAGGCCTCCAGGACTATTCTCTTGGTGCTGGTGTCGCTGCTGGGACTATGCAACAGTATTGCATTCAGTACCTCCTACCAAATTGTCACTCATTTTGGCACCAGCAATTCAGTTGCACTCACTACAGGCAAGGGAGTCCAGCTTGATTTGCTGCCAGAAAGCTTAGAATGCTTCTGCATGCTGCATGGCATTGCTATTGTTGGGCACTGTGGATGCCAGGAATGCACTCAGCGTCACAGCATCTCATGCAACTATTCAACGTGCCTCCATGGACCACACAGCAGATGTGATTGGCAGGTTTTGTGGCCAGTGGGCCTATTGTTGTCCTGGCAGAGGCGGCATTACGCATGGGCCCAAGACCCTCATACACTCAGCAGCTGCTGCTGTTTCAGCTGGTTGCAGCTCTTACGCTAGCAGGTGTTGTCCTAAATCAACTCCCATGCTTGGCATCCAAAAGCAGCTGTCTGTGTCTTTTTCACATATCATGACCAGCAGCATTCTGAAGGTAGTTTTGCGTCTCACTTGGCCATTTGTGGCTGGCAGTCCAGCTGTAAAATGCTGAATCTGTGCAGGCTGGATAGCAGCAATGCTGCTGCTGTGCAAGTGGTGGACGCAGCTGCAGTCAAAAGCAAGTAACTCTGAGACTGCCACTTTATTAGAGGACACTACAGGTCCTTCGCATTCCTCTCAGTACAGCTTTGTCTCTGCAACAGAACACCACTCCCGGCATCATTCTCCACTCTTGGGTCACACTGCATTAGATGAGGAAGGGTTGATTGAGCAAAGAAGTAGCGGCTTGGATGGTTCAGAAACATCCCTGGGGTCCAGCAGCAGCCGAGGTGTGTTGCCTGGCCTGTCCAAGCGGCGTCGCCTGCCAACTTCTGCCGTGACACCACTGCTTGGTCAGTGCTGCTTCATCAGCCTGTCTCTCTGCTGCAGCTTGCGCAATGCCCCTTGCGTTCTCTGGGCTCTCAACCTGAATTGAACCTCTGACTTCGAGCCGCTGGTTGCTGATCTGCTGCAAGCAGCAGATTCATGCCATGCAAACACTGATTTTGTTGAGATATGCAGATGAGATGGAGAGGGGACATCCGTCATCCTTTAGCCTGGAGAGTATGGGTAGCAGAACTCCCTCTGCCCCCAGCCTGTTGGTCCTCAGACCTTCATGGCCTCAGGCACTAGCTCATGGTATCTGGCCAGCAGCCCTGGCCTTGTTTCTCAGCGTCTCCACCTCCATCCTGATCTTCCCCTTCTTCCCATATGTGCCCACATCTGGCTACTTTGGCGACGCACTCCCACAGGTGTGTAGCTTTGCCTCTTGCCTTAGCCATCCTCGCTGCATTTCAGCTGCTTTGCCACAGATACAGCTTGCACATCAAGACAACATTCCTCTGTGTTGTTGAGAACTGTTCTGAATGTGCCTCACTGTTTGACAACTCGCAACCTTGCTTTAGCATAGTGGCTTTGTGACACAGCTGCACTGTGCGGCTTCCTGAGCAACAAATGTGCAATACTGCATGAGCAGTCTCAGCTTGTTTCCTGATTGCAGGTTCTATTTGGAGCTAGGGTGATTAGTGATGTGACCGGCAGACTTCTGCCTAGGCTTCCTTTCTTCAACACCAAGTCTGGCCTGCTATCGTTGGCGTCAGCCAAAGCAATCATGACTCCAATCTTTTTCCTGTACATCAGTTCTGCAATGTCGAGCTACAATGATTGGGCAGCTGTGCTGTATATCACACTGTTCTGGCTTCTATCTGGGTATGTGAACAATTGTGCATATGTGATGGCACCAAGATGGGCTCCACAGACGAGTGCTGCAAGAGCCGGTGGCATTATGGCCCTTATCTTTCAGGCTTCTTCCCTCCTGGCCCTCCTTGTTGCATTTTGGATTGAACACAGCCAGTTTGCTGATGTGTAGTGTTGCAGATGCATATTTGTTGCCCAATGTCGGAGTGTGCATGCACATTTAGTCCTAAACTTATGAGCTACAAACTTATGTTTCCATGGTAGACCGGATCTCAGATGCATCTTCCCAAGGATAGGGATTGTGAAATTGCTTGCCTGTATGTCTCATTGCTGCCATGCTGTTGTGATGTGTGGATGGCGCTGTCCTACAGCCATTGCGAGCAACGAAGCCTTTGTCAGACCTTCTAGAATCAAGCCTATGCACATGCTCAATACCCGTGCATACCCACTGACCTGTTGCGTAGCATGCATGATGAACATCCACTTACATGTGCCTAGGTTTGACTTCTTTACAGATACTGGATTGAATGGGTGCTAAATAGGAATGACGTGTCTTGCTTCAATCTTGCCACATCTTACTGACACCCTCCCTAGCACATAATTTGATATTGGAACTTATATGGCATGTAGACATGTTCAGTCAAGGATATCACGATGTGAGATTGCATCTTCTTGCTGCTTCCCCACAGTACAACCTTCATTGCTCTCAAGAGGCTCCCTGGCATCAGTCTTTGGGGTACAAAACACTGATGCTCTGCTTTGCTGGTAGCTTTTCATTGATGATCTTGACTGACTCATCAAAGAGCCTCCTGGCAGTCGGCTCGTCCCGGGCATACGGCCCTTTGGGCCTCTGAGATGCATAGGGATTGATGTTTGTAATGTTGGGAAAGATGAAAGGAAAGCGTGAGTAGTATGGGCCATAGTTCAGCTGACCTCCCTTGCCTGTGAAATCATACATATGACTCAGAACGCATATGCCTGCCATATTACCCTGTGGTCAGGAATGTTTGCAATCCCACATTCGGTCAATGGTGCAATGAGCACAAACCTGATGAGCTTTCAGCAGAATTGGACTTGAACTGCTTATTCTTTACCCTACAACTTTGAATATCGTGTACAACAATGATAGTCAATATATGTGATGTTGTCATTGATGCAGCTACGCAAATTCTGGACATACAGTTTGAGTGTCCATCTGCAGTGTTGGCATACTGATGTATGTGATCTGGCTGGAACATCCTTTACCCTTTTAGGTACAAGACACATTGCACACAACAGGCGTGCTCATTCTTGGCATGCATAAAAAGCATAACAACTTTGCGTATGAAGGCGTGTTCATACCTGGCAAGTCTTCCTTTGTGGCACACAACAACAATGGAATAGCTCCAACATCCGCCGGCAACCCAGTCAAATATTGCATCCAGTCCTGCACATATTGGGCTGTCAGCCAAGTGTAGATCCAATTGACTACTGACTGAAAAGCTTGCAATGCAGCAAAGCAACTTGTACGATGCATGAGCCTGAACCTGACAGGTGAGATCATAAGCTGCCAAGCTCATGGCACTGAATCTAGCATGTTGTTAAACCATGAGCCATACTGACTACTTCAAAGTTGCCATGGCAAAGACAGCAGCAGCTCCCTGAAGCCAAAGCAAGCTGAGGCATGTGTCTACGGACACAACACAATGCTTGAACTCAATGCACTCAACTCGTAACCTACCAAAGGAACTCTTGTGCATAACTTACACATTGCGCCTTTCTGACATCACAATCACTTCAGACACAGGTGGGTGCGCAAGCCAACCTGCAGGTAGACTGACCACTTGCTGTGATCTGCCTTGACGAAGAGGCCTGTCTGGGACATGCCTGGCTGAGCCACATAGATGTCCACCCCACTTCCTTCTAGACGTTTCTGCAGTTCTACTGCCGTCAGCTGGTTGTACAGCTTGGCATTGGAGTATGCTGTGAAATCACTGTTGTGGCAATTGAACCCCCTGCCATGAAACATAGCATGATCTTGAAATGGCTACCAAATGTAACGCCACAGAAAAGGATAAAGCAGGAGCCGTAAACTACATAGCTTGTGTGTTTGCAGCCATTTGAGTGTGTGACATGTCTTACCCCAGGTTGTCCCAGGGAATCTCCTTCTGGGCTGTTGCCTCTGATGCACTGGAGGTGTAAACGATGCGTGATGGGGCGCTGTCCTTCAGCTTGTCAACCAGTAGCAAGGTCAGGAGAAAGTGGGAGAAATGCTGCACCCCCACCATGATCTGCAGAAGTCACATGCACCCCACATCATGACTACAAAGCAAAGCAAGGGTGAGTTGGTGAAAGGTGGTACAAGGTGCCTTACCTGGAAGCCGTCCTCTGTGTATGTGTCATCCTCTCGGATCCATTCACCAGCATTGTTGAACAGCATGTGCAGGGGCAGGTTCTTCTTTTTAAAGTCATCAACAAACTTGTTTACTGACCTGAATGAAGGAATAAAAGCTTTCTAGCAAGCACATGACTGGTTAACACAAGTGATCGCTGTGGCGTACTTTCCGTCTGATCTTGATGGTGCAAATCAGCAAGCAGACTCACGCAAAAGAGCACAAGTCGATATGCAAAAACTCTGCTTTGCCCTTGCTCCTGGACATTCCCACAGCTTTATTGATCTCGTCTACGGCCCTGCGATGCCACGATCAAACACAGGTTAATATTAGAACTGGCTTAAGTTTGCTCTGGTGACAATTGCACAAGCCAAGCCGGACTGGCCGGCTTGTCGTGCCGTTAGCATGCAGTACTGCAGTACGCATGCATGCACCAAAACGGCAGGTCCCCTGCAGACTTACGCTTCACACGCTTCAAGTCGACGGGCAGCAACGATTACATGCGCCCCAGCACAGGCAAGGGCCTTAGCAGCATGAAAGCCGATGCCGCTGTTGCTTCCCGTTACAATAGCTACACGTCCGTCCTGATTCGGGACCTGGTACCCGCCCATGTTGCCTTCGCCTCAGGATCTTCTGTGACTCCTGATGCGGTGCGAGTACGTCCGAACAAAACCTTTGTCTTCCAAGCAATACGCCGTGTCATCGACAAGCTGTCCATAATGTGGTCAACCTTCGGTCAAACAGTACAAAAATGTAACCAGGTTGACCTATTCGACTGTTAGGGCAAGACCAGTCAGCAGCTGCTCGTCACGAAGTTGACACCGCAGGTCATCGTTCGCCACGCGATCACGCTCAGGTTGCACGGCCAAGTCCTGTAGCACGTTGTTGCGATGATGCCAGGAGAGGAACCGCTGGCCTCCAGTGGTCACTTCGAGTATCATGACCGGCCCAGGCACGATAGTTTTTGGGGTGGACTGTACGCGACAGCGCTTGCCGTCACTGTCTTCGGGGGGCTGTATGGTTCAGTACACAGGTGTCTTTACGGCTTGTGTTGCATCACACTGCTTCCAACCCTGCTGAGCGCACCTGTCGTAGGGTTGTCTTATGATGTTTGACTTGCATCGAGACTTGCGTTAAGTACACATCGCCCACACTGCAGCGTGCACGGCCTGTCACAGCAACATCACATGCGTGGTTTGTCGTGCAGAAACCGCAAGTTTGCACTTTTGTCAGGAACAGAAGTGCGCAGTGATCCCGGCAGCTGTCCAGTGGGGCATAACCTGTTCTCAGCTCAGCTTCAGGAACAGCCTGGCGATTTCAGCATTTCTGAGTTCATGAGCAAGGCTGCAACATGGCTGCTTGTCAGTGCAGTCCTCAGCCTGGCTTTGGGGCTTGTGTTCCTGTATGTTTTCAAATGGCACAGCAGAATCATGACCAGGATCACCATTCAAATACAAGTGCTCCTCCCAGCAATCATGGGCATTGCAGCCATCTGCGCTGGCCAAGTTGGCGGGGGAGTCATTCTCATTCTACTAGCTTTACTTGCAGCACTGGTGTTCTGGATGTGGTAAGGCATGGCAATCTCCAGTGCACCTGTTCATTCAATGCGTCTTGCTTTCCCCCAAAAAAGGGGAAAAGTGGACCTGCCCACAAGCTTAAACGCGCAGTTTGAGTGCGGCTATGAGTCAATAGTCCTGTTGTGGCCTTACACCTGATTCACCAGTACCTGCAGCAGCGTGGATCCTCATGCAACAGGCTTTTGTGCAGCAAACTCTTGTAGTTGTCTTTCAGTGACATCAGTTTGCCAGAGGCTTTCAAAGTGCGCTGCACTGCAGGCGTGGGGAGATTGAGCTGTGCGCTCGCTTGCTGGGCATTGCAGCAGCAGGCTTGAACGAGAACCCCGGCCTGCTGGGTTTTGTTGTGCTTGCCAAGTTTGCGCTGCTGTCTGTCATGCTGCCCCTGCTGGCCTTCTCTGGCTTGGCCTACACCAATGGTGACCTGGTACCCAACAGTGAGTTGTATCGCCTACCTTTTTGCATTTGTGCTGCACCTGCAAACATTGCAACAGCATAATGAAGTTCTGCCAATCTGTAGAAGCAGTTGCATGAGCTTCCTTACCTGCATTCTGTATTTGTGAAGCTCCTGTAGCTGGTGGACATACTGGTTGAGAACAAAGTTTTCATTACCATCAACATGCTGTGCTAACGAATCTTCTTGTGCAAAGATATGATGTCCTGATGATGCATGGATTGTGAAAACCTGCCATCATATGGATCAGTCAGCAGCTGTTGCCAGTCACACTAGAGGCTATGCTCCCTCCATCCTTGGCTTTGTTACTGCTCTTGTGTGACATGTTCCTGGCAGTCTAGCCAAGCCATGCAATCCCACACACAGCAGCAGTCTTACCAGAAAACAACCTTTTGTGCAGGTCAAAGAGCAAGCTTGTCCTCATCAACATGTCAAGATGCAGAAGGCACGCCAGTGGACTGCTGTGTGTGGCAGGTAGATAGTTGGGTGGGGCCTTACATGACCCTCTCCAATGTCACCCTGCTATGGAGCGTCTTCCTAGTGTTTGAGGTGCGGGTCTTCACCATTGCTGGCACCATTGCGCAGTGGTACTTCAGCCCCCCGGGCCTGGCTGCCAACCAGGGCACTACCATGCGCTCCGTGAGACATGCCCTGGGGGCTTCCTTCGGGTCCCTGTCCCTGGGCTCCCTGGTGCTCACTGTGGTCCAGCTCCTGCGCAATGCAATGGAAAAGTAGGTGTCTTCTCTTGGAATTATGCCTTTGTTGCAGTCAGGGTTGCATGTACAAAGCCATCAGACATGCCATCCTCGTACACAGAACTACTGTCAGATGTATTTGGCAAACGTGCGCTGTGTGTTGTTGAAAGAAATGGCAAACTGGTAGAACAGTCAAATGCAAACCATTGCTGCTGCACCTGTTCTAAGGGAGAATGCAAGTTGCAATTACATACTTCATTGGCCCTCCGCTGACGTCTCACAAGCAGTGCAACAAGCTGCACTAACCAGCTAATGTGCCTGCATCATGTTGTGGTGTTAAGCTGCACAATTGCATGACCTCAATACAGTGCATCTGACCACAATCCAGGCTTCACAATAGTGAGGAGGCTGATGTGTGTGGTGCAGTGCAAAGCAGCAGGCACAGCAGGAGGGCGGCAGCCTGCTGGTCAGCTTGGCCAGCTGCCTCATGGAGTGCGTGTACAGCCTCATAGACTACCTCACCAAGTTTGCCACAGTGCGCATGGCCATCACTGGAGAGGCCTTCCTGGAAGCAGCCCGCCGAGCCACTGACCTGCTGGCACGCAACTTCCTCAAGGCAAGCCTACCTTGCTCACATCACCTACTTCTGAATGCTGCTACCCATGTCTCCGTTGCATGTACTGATTGAGTGTCTGCTCAGCTTGGACTCTTCTTCTTTACAAGAGGAGATGCAATAGAGGCAAAAACACATCCCGCATTATGCTGCATGCTGGTTGCATAAGCAATACACAGTACTCAAGATAAACTGGCTAGGCAGGGCATGGTGTGCTGTAGCATGCATGCCACCAAGTAATGTTCATCCAACAAGTCAGGGGCTGAGAATGATGGGTGGGTGTGGTGCAGGCATATGGGGTGTGGTGGTTCCCTCCCATGGTGCTCAACTGCGCAGCAGTGCTGCTCAGTTTGGCGTGGGGCTTACTCATCTTCACCCTCTCCTGGCTGCGCTGGCAGTCCTCTTCCAATGGCACAATGGTAACCTGCCTTGCTGTCATGTCCACAATACCACACTTCAGTCTCTCTGGGCTGCATTCCCTTGCTGACGCTGCATCAACAGTCTTCAGCTTGCGTGGTCATCACATGTGTCAGCTTCTGCACACTTTGTTTTTAGGTCTGGTCTTGTGCCTGTTTGTAAGCAACAGCTGAAGGCGCAGATGCACAGGATACTGTCACAGTTTACAGCTGCTGCGTTTGTACTCGAACATGTTTGCCTTCTGATGCCATTTTGATATTGCTTGCTTGATGTTCTTCTTCAGGGAGGGTATAGGTATTGACAGGCACAGCGCATTGATAGTGAACTCAAAAGCGTTGTTTTTTTTAAGCTAGCAGCGCTCCCTCCAGATGTGAGTTCTTCTGAGTCAACAGCCTGTTTTGCAGGAGGCAGCCATATTGGGAGTGCTGTGTTTTGTGATGGCGCTGGTGGTCCTGGCTTTCTTCAGCAGCGTGCTCCTCAACATTGTGGACGCTGTCTTCATGTGTTATGCTCTGGATCTGGATACTCAGTCTGTCACCAAATCAGAAGTACATGAAGTCTTTTCACAGGTCAGCATGTCTCTGTCTTGGCAGTTGCATGAGCATTTGCTGGGCTCAATGCCATTTCTTGGATGCAATTGGTTTGCAACAGCAGATTTGCACTTGCTCACACAGAGCTTATCTGTTGTTAGCCTGATGTTGATGTAGGCGTGGTTTGGCTTTGCAAGCTGTCGTAATGGCACTGCACGTCAATGTGTGGCATGCTGCTGTGCACTTACAAGCTGGAATCACCCCTCTCAAACGGTACAGCAATCATCCATGACACTGCTTTGAACCAGTCTGTGGCGATTGTACAACCGAAATGGCAGATGTAGTCAATCAATGCAAAAGCAAACATGAGTGGGTTTTGTGCAGGTGCCGGTAGGGGTCGCTGTTGAGCAGCCAGGAGGAGATTATGCATATGGTGCACCAGCTTCACCTGCAAGAGGTCATGCATATGTACCCCCCAGCCATCCTGCCGCTGCAGCTGGCCAAAGCCCTATGGCACACAGGTCACATGACGGCTCAGCCCAAGTCTAATAATCGGATTTAAAGATGCTGCTGAGCGCGTTGTGTAGTGCTGTGTTGACTGAGTTGTAGAAATCAAGTAGATAGATTTGTTTGTGAACGAAGCAGGATTGTTCATCATGGTTGCTTATGTCTTGTGTGTGTGTTCGCCATGGCTTACAAGTACAGGCAGTGCCATGCTCCTGTTGTCTCCGTTCACAGCTGTCAGGCAGTTTATGGACTATCTTGACCTTTCCTCCACGAGTTTTTGTGTGCAGTGTAAGTTCCTGCCTGTCAATTGTAGCTAACATGCCATTTCAAGGCACAAACTGCTGTTACACAGGGTCGAGCATGCTAATTTTTGCTGGCCTGCTTGTATACAGATGTAATGAATTGCTTACAAGGCAAGCTTTGTCTTATCAACTGCTTTTTCACTCACAATTCCAAGACAACATGAAATCGCTCTCAAAACACACTCCAATTTATCTTTAAGCAATGCTCAGTGCTGAAATATCAATCAAATGAAACGAAATGAATGTTGAGCACCATAGGCACGGACACTTCCAAACTTTGCTTCGCCATGTCAAAAATGCTTGAATTAGTCATCGAGTTCACACCAAAAAAGTATTCATCATTATAAGGGTGTCAGGCTTCATGGCTTCCCTGAGGGATCCTCCATCATCAACACAAACAGGTTACCTGCATACCAGCTGGACACTGTGAACAGTTTCTGCTATTCTGGAGATTTTGCCACATGCAGTCAAGCTTTCGGTGATGTCTTCACATTTGGAGGTGCGCAAGCAGATGTGAGCATGACAAAAATAGCAAGAATGACCTTTGTCTCCCCGGCTTATCCTGAGCTCCTCATCCACAAAAGTGGTGTCCAGCTTGCCTTTGGCGCTCTCAGGGGCTGTGATGGGAAGCAGCCCAAAGATCTTGAACTGGGTGAACTGAACACCTACCCTGCTGTTGGTCTCTGGTGACAAATCAGCTGCTACCTGACACAGCAAGTCGGTTGATAAGCCTGATGTATGCATTGACACATTGCAAGTGAATGCTTGAGAATGCACATTTGTCTTGGTATATAGGCAGATCTAGATGGAAATCTATACCGAGTTGAAGAACGGCCAGGACTCCTGATTTCTAGCCTTGCCATTTGGAGCATCTGCAAACAGCATTTGCTGCTCAATGAAACTGACCATCGGCACAATGTAACGCAGGCTTTTAGTTGACAGGCGCCAAACTTCACTGGAGTCATGAATCTACACCTTGGCCAAAAGCAAGCATACCTACAGATGAAGAAAGGCATACCTATGTACTGGAAGATTGGACCATTTGGTCGTAGCACAGCAGGCCTTTTGCTCTGCAAAATGCTTTGACTTGTGGTGTATATGAGTTTCCATTTGCCATTAATGAGGGGTGACGCAAGTGACTTAGGATTAGGGTTGACTTTTTCAAGCTTCTTTATCAATTGCTCAACGTCTTTCTGATCATCTTCTGTGGCACTGACTCCACGCTGCAGGGGTTGAATAGCTGCAAGAAGCTGCATTCACAAAGCATAAACTGCTTTTGGTTGTCTTTCCTCTGCAGGATTAGACTGATCACAGTGAAATAAGCTGTCAGTGCTACCTCTTCCTTCTTGCTGTTTACGTCTGTGGCGCTTGCGCCTCCAAACTGCAGACCAAACAGGCCTGCTTGCGTTACAACTCGCGAAGTGCTTGAAAGCGGCTGCGTTGGAGCAAACTTTCGAGACAGCTGCGGTTGACAAGCAGATCTGCTGCCAAGGGATGTGCGACTGGTTTGCTGCAGTTGACAGCGCATTATGTACAGAGCTAGCTGAGATTAAAGCACAGGAGAATCAGTTGACATCGCAAGGCAGTCTTCGGCAGGTCCATCTCTGTGCCACAAGCTATAGCACGTGACCAACCAGGTGCCTCAAACGCTGTGGGCAGGATGCATCTGACGTCCATACTGCAGACCCTAGTCACTGACCGCTGAGCTGGATTTGCTGACGCCGCTTGCGAGATAGTGCTGCGGCAAGCTCTTGATGGGAGCCCAGTCTATTAGTGAAGGACATGCATGCCTTATTGAGTAAGGTGAATTCTGTACTTATCAGCCAGTTTGTAGCGTCGAGGTGCTGAACACAAAGATCATCAGTGCTTGT
>JAABUW010008745.1_pt1 | contig 11741 bp, 12 predicted proteins | sample 5560081 | NCBI WGS metagenome assembly JAABUW01 (sample SAMN10711882, study PRJNA513363) | rock metagenome | isolation source: Antarctica rocks | place: Antarctica: Victoria Land, Knobhead sud | reverse complement strand
ATGTTTTTTGATGAGTGAAAATTCAAAGAATTTCTTGTGAATTTCAGATAATAATTGAGTGCTTTATTCAAAGAATCTCTTGCGAATAGAATGATGAAAATGAGTGTAGAATCGAAGAATTTCTTGCAATCTAAAATGATGATGCAAATTTGAAGAATTTCTTGCAAATTTTCCTTACTGAATAGATTGTTTTATATCATCTATTCATCGATAGCAGAGTAGTAGATGATGAGCATTTATCTAATGTTAGAAGTTTGTCTAGAGCGAGTCAGATAGAAGTGTCATTTAACTAGAAGATAAATGCTAAGAAAGAAAGATAGCTACAGAAAAGAAGCTGACTACATATGTGTATTTCTCAGCCGACGCTAGACTCAATAGAGACTAGTCAAGATGACGAAGCGAGAATAAATCTGACAAGACTAGAAGACTGAGTCTGACAAGACTAGAATCGTGACACTATAAAAGATCACTGAATGTAAAATGTTTTCATCATCATACTGAAACAATACTTCGTCGTTGACATAGTTCAAGAAGTCAGTTTTCAGAATAGCTTCTCTGATTGAGTTGAAATGCTTCAGAATGAAAACTGTCATCATTTGTTGCTTTAGTTCTTCAAAGATCGTTTGACAGATCTCTGTTCATTCAAAAAGATGATCTTTTTGAGTCAGTTTTATCATGAGTCAAATGATCTTTGAGAAGTTCTTTATGAATCATCGATAGAAATTGCAGAAGTGAATGAAGATCTGCACATAAGTCAATGATCGAGACATTTCTCAGCTTCGAATCACATCTACTTTTCGAGAATTCATTCGCAGATCATTGATGAATATCAGTAGTTCAAGAAACGAGATTTTCTGAATCTTGAATTCACACTTGTCAATGTTTATTTGCAAGTCGACTTCGCGAAGCTTATTTAACACTTCTTTCACATGAGTTTTATGTTCTTTCAAGATCTTACTATAGATGAGAATATCATTCAAGTATGTCTGACAGAACTTATGCAGACAGTCAAACAATACATTGTTGATATAGTGCTAAAAAGACGCGAATTCATTAATCAATTTGAAGAGCATTACTCTATACTTGTAGACATTGAAGAAAGTAACAAAAGTAGTCAAATTCTCACTTTCTGAACTTATGCGCAGTTTATTGAACGTGATGATAATGTTAAGTCAAGTCAGATACTTACTGCCTTGAATTCAAGCTAGTACTTCATCTATCAAGAGTATTGAATAACGATTTCTTTTGATCAGAGCATTCAGTTTTCAATAATTTACGCAAAAGCGAAGACTATTATCTTTCTTTTCAACAAATAGTATTGACGAAGTGAAGAAAGCTTTACTGAGTGTAATAAACTTCTTCTTCAAGTTCTTTTTTAGATACTTCTTGATCTTCTGCAACTTGTGACTCAACATGAAATACAATCAACTTCTAGAAGACTGACTCTCATCTTCTAATTCAATCTTATGATCATATGATCAATGCAGAGACAACTGCGTTATCTTTTCTCTATCAAAAACATTCAGAAAATCATGATAAACTATCAAAAGCTTCTTCTTTAGTTCATTTAATGACATGACAAAGATCATTTCATTCAGTTTCGCGAAACCTTCAACTGAGCTAAGCACTTTGTTGATTTCACTAATGATCAAGAAGAAGATCTTGATCTTCTGATTCTTGACTAGAGTTCAATACACAACGACTTCGATCATGATAATATTAACGAATTTCTTTGTCTCAGTTGACTGAAAGAAGCGAAGTTGATCGAGATTGACTTGAGTGCTTTGCTTTGCTTTGCTATGAGAGTAAATTCAATGAATCAAGCAGATTCAATGAATCTATTCACTGATTTCTGATTCATGAATCTCTTCAAGATGATCATTGATGTAACAATTAAGTTCAAGTTCTTTTGTTTCATTTTGCAGATCTCATTTGATTCAGATTTGTAAAATGTTGATTGACTGCTTGCTTTTGAAACAACAAATTTCAATGTTCGAATTTTCAATGATGATATTAATCAATTGTTTGCAGAATCTATCAAAATTTGATTTCTTTTCAATCAAAGATTTTCAATGATTATCTTGTGCTGATTTAGACAAGTTATTAATAGAAACATCATTTCATTCTTGTGTTCTTGTATCATGATCGATGTATACAAAGTGTATGTAATTGACTTTCAATCAGAAATTTCATCATACAATTGAATTGACTTTGATTTTGACAGCAATATTGACTGAATATCAAAGTGTTCACATAGCTCTGACATCAAAGATTCATTAATGAAAGTCATGTCAATGACTTCAGTATTTATCAGAGCAAAGAATCTGAATATCTTTTCTAAACTACTTAAGATGATGTCAACAGTAAACGACTTGAAATCAAATGAATCATCAGACATGTTGATGAAACAAAATATGAGTATATCGCTCTCAATCACTACTTTGATGAAGACAAATCTGTAATGATTGTTTCTTTAACAACACAAAATATATACAAAGATCAAACAGTAATCACTATTACTAGACTTAAGATCTGAAGATAGCTGAAACAATAATATGTATTGACTACTTACATGAGTTGAGCACGAAGCTTTTATCTAAGAAAACAATTATCGTTATATAGACATAAAAGAATCATGTCAAGTTGTCTCTGCTCTGAATAATCACTCTGATCATTCTTGAGCAAGATAAGCAAGATGAGCAACATGCTCATCATGCTCACTGTGATCACTTCTGATTCAAGTGATCAGAGCAATCACTTTGAGACTCTGATTACTCAATGATTATTTAATCATTGCTATTACATAATCTCATGTGAAAAAGTTTTAACAAGATCGTTTTTCAAATTCGCTGCGATTTCGTGCATCTGAACTGACTTGAGACAGTTGCATGCTTTATGTTTTGACTTCTTGCATTTGAAGCAGAGTTTTTTTTTAAACAACTTCTCTCTAGCAGAATCAACGTTCAATATTCTGAGTTTCTTTCATGCAGAGATTGAAGCTGAGATCGCAGTAGTGATCATCATCAAGATGCTAGCAATAAAGCGAGCGACTTAAGTCATTGATGTCTTGAGAGCTGATTAAGCATTCAATTTTGTCAATCGAACATTGACTTGCATGCAGATGTTGATGAATTCATTCAAATTCATAGTTTGTTTGTTGATCATGACTTGCTGAAGATCATTTAGTAGAGTTTCGTTATTGTACTCTAGTTTTGCACTAAGTCTCTGAAATTTCATTCAAAATTCATGAAAAAAGATCTTGTTTTAATACAGCTTCAAGAACTGTCATTGAGTTGTGTAATGTTAATTGAAATTGTCGTACATCTTATTTAGAATCAACAGTATCTCTTCTGCTTCAAGAAATGAGTTCGTGATCATGTTTCTTATTCTGAGTGCTATGTGTTTAATTATTGTTTCACTGACTCAACTTTTCACATATGCAATCTTCATTTCTTTGATAGAAAAATAATTCTTGTTCATCTTCAGCTTATTTTGCATTCAAAACAATTAATTATTCACATTTTGTCTTGAATCTTTGAACAAAGATGAGTCAGATAGCTTGATCAACTTCGAGAATCGATCTTTTGAAATCAAAGTGCTTAGTCAACTTGATGTTGCTTTTAGATGATGTATAATCACGTTTTTTTTCTTCATCTCTTTCTGTAAACGCGTTTGAACAACGTTCAACGTTGTTTACGTAACTTTCAACTTGATGTTGATAACTTTCAATTCAATGTTGATCTTGTTGACATCATTCAATATCTGAATCATGTCATTGTGAATCTTGATTTCGATGTCATGCTGTTGACACATGTACTTGATAAACGCAACGAGATTATCTGCTTCATGAGTGCTTATTCAAGCATTCAATTCAGTGTTGATGCTGATCTTGATCATTTCATGATTAAAAAGCAACGTGTTCATGTTCTTTTCTTCTGTATTCAATGACACATTCATGCCTTCTTCTTCTGATGCTGTTCAATTCTGTGATAAAAGTGATTTTCTTTCAGCATCTTGAAGTTCATAGCGAGCAATGCTTATTGATTCTGATTCTAATTCTGTGCTTCTAGTTATTGTGTGAGTAGAAAATTGCTGATTGAAATTCAACTGAAATTTCTGGTTTCAGTTCTAGAACAACATGTTCATGTTCTTCTGTTCTGATGATGAACTCAGTAAAGAGTTAGTCTAGAACAACGCGTTCATGTTCTTCTGTTCTAGAAATTTCTTGATTTCTAATGAGTCTTTTAAGCTCGATTTTCGAATTTCAATTCTGATTCAAGTTTGAGTGATGTAGCTTGTTTTTATATCATCTACACGTCGATAGCAAGATTAATGAACTTTGAACTAATGTTATGAGTCTGCATAGAGTGAATCATATGAGTGTATTCTAACTAGAAGTTCAAAGCTGAAGAAGAAAGAAGATGCAACACGTCATGAGTTTTACTCATGAAGACACGCTAGGTTGCTAGCGTGTCAACATCAGCTCTATACTAGTTTATGATAGTCTGACATGATCTATGTTAGATCAACTTGAAGTGCATGATTGCAACAATTGTTGAAGAAATTAACATCTCTTTCATTGCATCTTTGATGAAAGTCTCTAGTTTTTTGCCTCACTATCTTCGAAAGAAGACATTTTCTCATTCTCTTTATTCTTCAAAATGATGATTTCATGTAGACGAAGAATGAATGCATGAGATGCAGAAGTGTTGATCTTGTTCTAAGAGCAATTCTTGAACAAATGTTTCAAGATCTTGCAAATGTAGCAGATGATAGATGATTTCACTCAATCAGACTCAGAAATAGAAAAGATGATAAACTTAACATAATTGATTATCAAAGTTGTCACTGACAATGAAGTAGCAGCGCATTTATCAGGTACGACAATGACTTTGACAATGACAGTGCGAAGCTGACTGCGTAGCTGATAGTTGACTCGCTGTTTATTATTCACATTTTGAAGAAAGATTCTTAAACAAGTGAGTAAAGTAAAGTTCTTTGAACAGACTAATAAAGCATTCTGCAAGTGATTATTGATTTTATTCTGAAGATCGTTCATCAGAATGCAATCATCATAATCGAGATAGCTGAATAGCTTCATAAAGTTGAAGTAAAAGACATTGAAAGACTTGTCTGCTTGTCTTAAAGTGTTGTACTTACGATAACACTTTCAATTTCTATTCAGTTTATTGTATATTTCTTTCAGATGCTCAAATAGCTCGTTGATCGAGATGTATGAATGCGAAGCATCATGTCAATGTTGAGCGAAGATGTGCTCAGCAGCATCATCTTCTAGTCTAGATATCACATAAGCAATACAGATATTCTCATTATCAAAGTGATTGACATTTGTCTGAAGCTTGTTGTCTATCTTGATTCTTCAGCTGTTTCATGTCAATTCATCTTCATCAGTGAATATAAATGAATTCAAAAACTTGAAGAACTTGTGATAATCATTGTTGAATAGAGTAGATGACTCTCGTCGAGTATAGTTCTTGATAGAAGCTTGAGATTTCGTAGACTATCAAGATTGAAGCTGATTCGCTGAACGCTGTCTCTTTTTTAAACTCAAGACTTTCTTTTGTAGTTCAATGATAGTCTCTTCTTGAGTGTCTATTGTCATTTGATTGATTTTTAGCTCATCAAGTCTCTTGATGTGATTGACTTGAACATTGATTCATTACTCATTGAGTTTCAAAGTCATGTCTCGTTGATCTCTTAGCTTGATCAGCATCTTGATGATCTCATCTGACTGATCGATAGCTCATTGACGAAGTTGTTGACTCATGTTGATGTCTCATGAGATAGCGACATTCTGAAATCTCGCTGAAGCATTGAAAGAAATAAGAGAAACTCATCTACTAGCAGTGCTTCTAAGCAGACGAGCTGTTCGTGACTCGACTGATTCAGAGTCACGTGTCATTGTAAGAAAAATAAGAGTAGATTTGATAAATTTGAGTAAATTTGCAGATGTGTTTTGATGAAAGTAATTTAAAGAATTTCTTGCGAATTTTCTGAATAGAAGTAGATTATTTCGTATTGTTTACACGTTGATAGCAGAGTAGTTGATTAGCATTTATCTACTGTTAAAGATCAGCATAAAGCGAGTCATATGAATGTCATTTAACTAATAGATAAATGCTAAGAAAGAAAAGTATCTACAGAAAAGAACTCGATTCTTATTGTTATGAGTCTGCATAGAGCGAATCATATGAGTGTATTCTAACTAAAAGTTCAAAGCTGAAGAAGAAAGAAGATGCAACACGTCGTGAGTTTTACTCACGAAGGCACGCTAGGTCGCTAGCGTGTCAACATCAGCTTTATACTAGTCTATGATAGTTTGACATGATCTATGTTAGGTTAATTCGAAGTGCACGATCACAACATTACTCTCTTTCTTCATCTAGCAATGTTCTCATTGCTGCAGTTCAGTTGATCTTTCTTGAGTTAATTTCTATCTTGACTTGTTCAAATAACGTTCATGAAAGTCATTGATGACTTTCAAGCAATCTTCGAATTCACTTTCATCGACGTTGTATCAATGTAGATCAACGTCGTATTCTTTTCAATTGACACAATATTGTAGTCATTTGTCTCGTTTGTAATGTTTGAAGTTCAATATGTTCTTCACTTTTCATTCATCTTCGTCTTCAATCACTATAGAATCAGATGACTCATTTTGTTGTTCTTCTAAAGCGTTTTTTGAATCTAGTCGCAGCAGATTTGACACAAACTTCGAATGAATCTTCATAGTCGACGACAGTTTCAGTTGATATGCATGTTCAATCTCAATCAGAATCTTGAAGAGTTCTAGCATTTTATTGTTTAGCTTCTTTGATGATCGTGAGATCATTATGTTTCTAGAATTCAGAAACATCATGTTATTTACCTTGTAAATCATTTTCTTTTGATGCTTGTCAGTCTGTTTCTTCATTGTGACTCTGACTCTTGCTAAGACTTGCTTGATCAATGCTAGTGATCATTTCATGTGTTCAAATATATTCTCTGCTTTGTCTGCTTCGATTCTAGCTCAAGTGATTTCATATTCGATTGAGTTCGAATCGAAGCTCATATGAGGGTAAAAACTCTTATTCAGAAAGAACGTCGACTGTTCAATTGACAACGAAATAGCATTGTTATCAACGAATTCGACCATAGATAATCAGGCGAATCAATCATCTTGCATATATGAGCAATAGCTTCGTAGATATCATTTTACATTCTGATTCGCTCTTTCTGTTTGATCATCGATCTGCGAATGATAGTCTGTGAATAGTTTCATCTTGATGTTGAGTCTCAAACATAGAGACTTTCAGACAATTGATATGAATTGTGAATCACGATTGAACACTATTGATCTTGATAGTTCATGAGTTCTGAAGACTCATATCAACAGTAGCTTGACTGTTTGTTCTGCGAAGATTTCTTCGTCATTTGATCAACACGATATATAATGTCGTTTCTTAGACAATCGATTTATGACTGTCAAAATTGCATTGTTTTCATCACTTTCTGATAGATTGATAATGAAGTCTAATGATATGTTCTGTCATCATTGTTCAAGTATGAGCAATGACTTCAGCAGTTCATTGATTCGATTTCTCGATGCTTTTGACCTACGACAAACGTAACAGTTTTGAATGTAGCGCTTGATTGTTGTTCTCATCTTCGATCAGCAATATGATCATCTCAGCAAGTTCAATGTTCAATTCATGTCAGAATGATCATTGATTGAAAGATCATGTGCTTCTCTTATCAATTGAATGATCATTGACTGAGAAATTCATAGTCTATCATCTTTTCAGAGTACTTCATCAAGTACTTTGCAATTGTCTAGATCAATATCTTGACAAGTTCTTCTGTTCTGTTTCATGACTATTTGAATATTGAAGCACAGTTGATTCATTTGATTTTCGACTATAATTTGATTCTGAATAGAAATCATCTCTTTGATCGAATTTTCGTTAGCATTTGATTCTTGTTTTAAATCTGAGTCAGATCTTGATCAGCTTTCTGATCATCTTCTTGATCAGTTTCTATTGACTGCAGCTCAAATTTGCCTTTCAACAATAGCATCTGATGCTGATATAGCTTTCGATCATTGTTTGCTTCAACTGACTTGACGTCTGACATTCTGATCAGCGTGTCGACTTTCAGATTCTGTTTTTTCGACTGATATATGATCTTGAAGTTATATTCAGATAACTTCTCAGTTCATTTAGCTTGTCATCAAGTCAGTTCTTTGATGATCATGAAGTACTTCAAATTCAGGTGATCGATGAAGATCTTGATTGAAATATTCGTACATTTCAATTTGAAGCGTCAATGTTTCAAACAGCGAATAATGATCAGCAGTTCTTTGTCATAGATCTCGTAGTTGCATTCTGCGAGAATCATGTTCTTGCTATAGAAGATCACTGAATGTAGAATGTCTTCATCATCATACTGAGACAATACTTCGTCGTTCACATAGTTCAAGAAGTTTGTTTTCAAAATAGCTTCTTTAATTGAGTTAAAATGCTTCAGAATGAGAGCTGTCATCATCTGTTGCTTTAGTTCTTCAAAGATCATCTGACAGATCTCTGTTCATTCAAAGAAATGATCTTTTCAAGTCAGCTTTACCATGAGTTGAATGATCTTTGAGAAGTTTTTTATGAATTGTTGATAGAAATTGCAGAAGTCAATGAAGATCTGCATATGAGTCAATGATTGCGACACTTTTCAGCTTCGAATCACATCTACTTTTCAAGAGTTCATTCATAAATCATTGATGAATATCAGTAGTTCAAGAAACGAGATTTTCTGAATCTTGAATTCGCACTTGTCAATGTCTATCTGCAAGTCGACTTCATGAAGCTTGCCTAGCACTTCTTTCACATAAGTTCTATGTTTCTTCAAGATCTTACTGTAAATAAAAATATCATTCAAATATGTCTGACAGAATTTATGCAGACATTCAAACAATATATCATTGATATAGTGCTGAAAGAACGCAGATTCATTGATCAATTCAAAGAGCATTACTTTATACTTGTAGATGTCGAAGAAAGTAACAAAAGTAGTTAAATTCTCGCTTTCTGAACTCATTCGCAGTTTATTGAACGCAGCGATAATGTTAAGTCAAGTCAGATACTTACTGTCTTGAATTCAAGCTAGTACTTCGTTTATCAAGAGTATTGAATAACGATTTCTTTTGATCAGAGCATTTAGTTTTTGATAGTCTACGCAAAAGCGAAGACTATCATCTTTCTTTTCAACAAATAGTATTGACGAAGCGAAGAGAGCTTTGCTGAGTGTAATAAACTTCTTCTTCAAGTTCTCTTCTAGATACTTCTTGATCTTCTGCAACTTGTGACTTGACATGAGATACAATCAACTTCTAGAAGATTGACTCTCATCTTTTAATTCAATCTTATGATCATATGATCGATGCAAGAACAACTGCGTTGTCTTTTCTTTATCAAAAACATTCAGAAAATCATGATAAACTATCAAAAGCTTCTTCTTCAGTTCATTTAATGACATGACAGAAATCATTTCATTCAGTTTCGCGAAATCTTCGACTGAGCTAAGCGCTTTGTTGATTTCACTAATGATCAAGAAGAAGATCTTGATCTTCTTATTCTTGACTAGAGTTTAATACACAGCGACTTCGATCATGATAATATTAATGAGTTTCTTTTTCTCAGTTGACTGAAAGAGACGAAGTTGATCGAGATCAACTTAAGTGCTTTGCTTTGCTATGAAAGCAGATTCAATGAATCTATTTACTGATTTCTGGTTCAAAAGTCTCTTCAAGATGATCATTGATGTAACAATCGAGTTCAAATTCTTTTGTTTCATTTCACAAGTCTTGTTTGACTCAGATCTGTAAAATGCTGATTGACTGCTTGCTTTTGAAACAACAGATTTCAATGTTTGAATCTTCAACAATGATATTAATCGATCATTTGCAGAATTTACCAAAATTTGATTTCTTTTCAACCAGAGATTTTCAATGATTATCTTGTGCTGATCTAGACAAGTTATTAATAGAGACATCATTTCATTCTTGTGTTCTTGAATCATGATCAATGTATACAAAGTATGTGTAATCAACTTTTGATCAGAGATTTCATCATATGATTGAATCAACTTTGATTTTGACAGCGATATTAACTGAATATCAAAGCATTCACATAGCTCTGACATCAAAGATTCATCGATGAAAGTCATGTCAGTGACTTCAGTATCTATCAGAGCAAGAGATCTGAATATCTTTTCTAAATTACTCAAGATGATGTCAACAGTGAACGACTTGAAATTAAATAAATCATCAGACATGTTGATGAAACAGAATATGAGTATATTGCTCTCAATCACTACTTTGACGAGAACAGATCATTTTTCGAATTTGCAGCGATCTCATGCACTTGAGTCGTTTTGAAACAATCATATGCTCTATGTTTTGACTTCTTGCATTTGAAGCAGAGTTCTTTCTTAAACAACTCTTTCTGAATAGAGTTGAGATTCAATCTTCTGAGTTTCTTTCACGCAGAAACTGATGACGTAGGTCGAGCAGACGAAGTGCTAGCGACAGAGTAAGCAGCTGAGGTCGCTGAGACTTTGACGATCAATCGAGCGTTCAATTCAGTCAATCTAACATCGACTTGCATGCAGATGTCAACAAACTCGTTCAAACTCATGATTTGTTTATTGAGCATTGCTCGTTGAAGGTCTGAGCTGATCTTATGCTGAAGATCATCTAGTAAAGTCTTGTTATTGTACTTTAGTTCTGTGCTGAATCTTTGAAATTTCATTCAAAATTCATGAAAGAAAATCTTGTTCTGATACAGCTTTGAGTACTGTCGTTGAGTTGTGTGACAATGATTGAAATCATCATACATCTTATCAATGATCGATAGTACTTCTTCGACTTTTAGAAACGAGTTCAAGAAGGTATTTTGCATGCGAGAAGCTATGTGCTTGGTCGCAGCTTCACTGACTCGACTTTCGATGTAGACAATCTTCAACTCTTCGATAGAAAAGTGATTCTTGTTTGCCTTCAACTTATTTCACATTCGCGATAGTCAATTGTTTACATTCTGCAACGAATCTTCAAACAGTGAAGAATTCAATAATTTGATTGATTTCGAGAAATGATCTTCAGAAATCAAAGTGCTCTGTCATGAATTTCATAAAGATGAAGACTAGAAATCAGCTGAGCAACATTAACGTCGATAAATTAATGTATATTTATATAAATGAACGCACGCTTAATTGATCACGAAATCTAAAAAAGAAGCTTCGCTATACACAGAGCATTGAAATTGATGAGAAGAAGCTTTTGAATATGAAAGATAGACTGCTGCAGAAGAAAGTCGCTATGACTAGGCTAAATTCGTTAAACGATGAGATGCTGAAGGATTTTTTGAATAGCATCGTCGACGATGAGGTGACAATGAAGCACTCAACTAATTGATGCTATTTATATATACCTCTGTGTTTAAAACATGCTTCAATAAACATGTTTAAAACACGTTTTACGCTAACCTAATTTGGTTAGGCAATAAACATGTTTAATACATTTCGCACCCTACCCTCTACGCGTGCTCGTACCTTAGCGAGCTAACTTCATCCTCTGGGGACCGATGAATAGGTTGGTGTTCGGTTCTTCTTCGGTCATGTTGCTTTTGCCAAACCAATCAAACACTCGATTATGTAACGGTAGAAAGGTGAGCTCTTCTATGAGATACCCAAGG
>JAABUW010008744.1_pt1 | contig 11742 bp, 2 predicted proteins | sample 5560081 | NCBI WGS metagenome assembly JAABUW01 (sample SAMN10711882, study PRJNA513363) | rock metagenome | isolation source: Antarctica rocks | place: Antarctica: Victoria Land, Knobhead sud | reverse complement strand
GTTGATTTTGCAAACTAGAATCAATTTTTGCAAAACTTAAAATATAATACTTAGAAAGAGATAGTTTAAGAAATTTAATAAACTATTTTTTAATTTTAGATTTTCGATATTAAATATCTAAGATCTAAGATTATATTTATTATACAAAAGTAGAAATATTTCTTGCAATACTAAAAGTTTTAATATTAGTAAAGAAATAGTTAAAATAACGCTATTTAAATAAGATATAGAATATATTAACTTTCGAGTTTTAATTTTGTACAACTTAGATTTAGTTTCGTATATATTTTACGAAGCTAGAACTACTTTTTGCAAAAGTAAAAGTCTTCTACTAAGTAAGAAAGATATAATTTAACTTTCTAATAAATCTAATAAATTTAATTAATCTTTCTAGACTTTTTACGTTATAAATTTAAGATCTAATTTTGTATCTACTTTGCAAAAATAGATATAGACTTTGCGAAAGTAAAAGTTAAATAGTAAAAAGAAATTTAATTTCGCAAACTTTGTATCTATTTTCGCAAAGTATACTTAGAAATAGATATAAACTTCGCGGAATTAGAAGTCTAATATTATTAAGAGAAAACTAAATTTTTAATTCTAGAAATCTAATTTAAATTTAAATCTAATTTATATTAGATTTTTATTTTCGCAAATTTTATATTAAGTTTCGAATATTCTTTACAAAATATAGCTAATTTATATAGAATTTAACTTCTATTTTCTATAAAGAAGCAATAAACTTTAATTTAAAAATTAAATCTAATCTTATTTAATTAAATATAAGACTTATATTTTCGCAAATTTAATATTAAGTTTTTTATATACTTTGCGAAAATAGAGATAATTTTTGCGAAATTAAAAGTTTAAATTTAACAAGAAGCAACAAAAACAATTATAGAGTTTAGATTTCTAGTAGATATTTAACTAGACTAATTGTTGAATCGGATTTCGATTTCAACTATTGAAATCGACTCGACTCAACAATTTTAACATTAGAAATCGACTCGAAATTCAAGTCGATTTCTACTTTTTTAAAATTAATCTAATTCGATTCGAGTTAATATTCGATTTCAATATTAGAAATCGAATCGAATTGTTAAAAAATCGAAAATTATATTATTATATTAAGAGTTACTATTTTAAGATCTAAGTAATTATAATATATTATCGAAATTACAATTTGCTATATTATTAAATTATAATTACTTGTTAGTATAAAATTTTGCTTAATTTATCTTATATTTGTATTATTCTTTTGTATTATTGTTTTACTTTAGAAATTTTTTCTTTAAACTACTTAAAAATATTGTTTATACTATTCTCGATTATAAAATATTTAATTCTTTAAAAGCTTCTAGTTAATAGTTATTTTTATTCGAAAATAATTTTAATAAATCTATTTCTTGCAATTTGCTATTTAATATTTAATATTTTAATTAATTTGCAAATTAATTTAATACTAAAAAAAAAGAGTTTTAAAAAGTATTAAATAAGATTTTAAGTAATTTTTTATTACTTAAACTAAAAGACGAAAACAAATATATTAAGTAAAATAAAAATACTAAGATTTAATTTAAAAAACAATAGCTATATACTACAATTAATAAAAGTATTTTGCACAAAACTTAAAATAAATTTGTTTATTTATATTAAATTAAAAAGATTAATATTAAAGTACAATCTAAGCTTTAGAATAAATATATTTAAATAGTTTCGATTATTAATAATTTGTCAAAAATTGTTTGCAAAAGTTGTTAAAAGATATTAAATTATTCTATTGCGCATAATTATTTAAATATATTTAATATAAAGAAATATCTTTAATTTGTTTTTTATTTAAAACAAAAAAAATCTTAATTATAATTAGTAATCGATTTAGTCTTTATTTGCATAAATTATTTTTAATAATACAAATCTTAAAAACTAATATAAGATATTTGCATTTGTTAAAATTCTATTTATTTAATACTTTGTTGTGTATATTAACTACGCAACCACATTAATCTTTAAATAGAGAAATATTTAAAAAATCAAAAAATTTAATATATTCAACTAGATAAAAGCAAGTAACAATCGATTTAACTACTTAACAATATATTGATTTTTTTTTATAAATATACTTTTATAGTTTTTCGAACAATTAATATTAATATTTATTTAGAATTTCGAGTATTTAATATAATATTTAATTATTTTAATTATTCAAAGAAAATTGTAACAAATTATAGTTGTTTTTTAAAAGAAATTATACTAAAAGTTTGTAAAAAAGCTTTGACAAAACTTGTTAAATATTATTCGAAAACAAAAGAACTTAATAGAATATTATATAATTTTGTTAATATTTTGAATTCTATATAGAAATTAAGTCTTTACAAAATATTAAAAAAAAAAAAAATAGTTCTATAAATTACAAAACAAAATATTAGATAAAATTTAAAGTCTATTTTCGATATTATTATAATTTAGTTGTTGCTTTAAAAGCAAAAGTATAAAGAGCAAATATTGTTAAAGAAATAATACAATATAATAATATATTTAATCTTTAATTAACTTTTTTTATAATTTAATACAAATATTGTAAAATTTTTATTTTAACAATTTTAACACTTTTGTTCGACTTAAAACAAAAACAATTAATATTTTTGCACTAATATTATAGAGAATAAATATTTAATATAAGAATATTAAAAAGATAATACTTCGAACTATCTTAAGTTAATGCAAATAATTAGAGATATTCTTTTTTGTTTAATATTATTAGTAGATATTAAATAAACTTTTAGTTTTGTTCGAAAAGTATATTAATAAAATCGATCTTAAATAAGTTTATAAACAATCGAACAAATTATAATAATTAAATACTATAATTATACTATAAATTTAAATTCAAAAAAGACTATTTGTTACGCTAGTACTTTCTACGAAGATATTAGAATAAGTTGTGCTATTGAAGAGATTTGTAAACGTCTTTAGACAATGCAAGCAATTACTTAATAACAAGAGTTTGCAACTATAAATAGTTTCTATATTTAATAAATTTTAAAAAAGATTCGATAAATTAAAGTAACAATAAGTAAAAATCTATAATAAGTTAAACACAATTTATAAAAGACTCGTGTCTTAAGTTTTCTATATATTAAAAAAATACTAGTTGTTTGTTTTGTTTGCTTATTAAGTATAGCGAACATAATTGTTCGCAATACTTGTTCGTTAAATATATTAAATATTATGCTTAAGATGTTTGCTTCTTAAGTATATCGAATATAATAACAAATTTGTTTCTAAAATATAGAATTTAAATTACTAATATAGCTTTAATAAGCTTGTAATACTATCTTTTTTTTTAGAGTTTTTGTTTCGAAATTCAATGTCTTTTTATTATATTTTTTAGAAAAATTAATATTAGAAGTTCTTTTTGTTAAAAGAAAGATTTTTTCGACGTTTTAAGTTTGATATCTTTAGCAATACATTCTTGTTGTAATTGTACAATGTTTAGTAAAATCTATTGTATAAATAATAATTTTAAAAAGTATATAGAGTGTGTGCAATCTAATTGTAGTTGTAATTTGACAATTTCTTTTACTTCGATTAAACGAATCTACAAAGAACAAATACGCTTAAAGAAAGAAGTGCGCAATATACGAATTAAGTTAAGTTAACTAAAAAAACAATTAAATTTTTTAAAGAATAAGAAGAAAAAATAATTATAACAAAATAAAAGAATATTAATAATCTAAAGATAAATAAAGTATATTTTGTCAAATCTTTTACGAAAATTTTCGAATTATTATTTAATATATTGTTCGAACAATTTTAATTTTCGATTAATTAAAATTAAAATATTGTTTTTATATTTTGCTTTAATAAAATCTCTTTAAAAGATTTTAATAGCAATTAATTTTTTTTTTGATTTCTATATATTTTTTAAAATAAAGTATTCTTTTTATTTAATAAAATACTTTTGATTTTTTTGTTATAGAATTTTTTCGATTTCGAATTAATTTTTTTTTTGCAAATAAAAATAAAATATATTTTGTAAAAGCGTAATTAAATTTGCTAACTTCAACAATAAAATATAAAATACTAAAAATATTTTAATATTCTTAGATAAATTAAGTTTGTAATTAATTAATTTTTTAATTTTTTTAACAAGAAACAATTTAACTTTAATATAATATAATTTTTTGTTTAACTTTCTTGTTTTAAGATTTTTTATAAAAAAATATATTTAATTTTTTTCTTTTAGTTAAGATATTGTTTTTTATTTTTTATTTTAATATTTAATTAACTTTTTTTGTATTTTTAAGATATTGTTGTATATTTTTTTTAGTATTGCTATTCTTTCGATAGTTAATTGCGTAGACAAATATATATGTTTTTTTTTAAAAAGATTTAATTTCTTATTATAATTAACAAAAAATAAAATTATTTTAATAATATTTAAAATCTTTGCATTAAGTATTAATTGTACTATAAATAAAAGTAATACTTAATTGCTATAAATATTGTTAATATAATATCTTAAATATTGCTTAAGACTTTAGTTTGTTTTTTTGTCTAATTATTTGTAATTAAGTAATAGATAATAGATATTTAAAGTTTTGTATCTAATATTAAGAGAAAAGTCTTCTAATAATTAGACGTAAAGAGCTTGTCTCTATTATTAATTAATTTCTTAAATATATTGTAATATTATATAAGTTAATTTAATATAGTATATTTTAGTTGTTTTACAATAAACTTCTTTTTGCATACAATAATATATAAATACTTAATAAGCTTATTAATTATTACTAATATCAAATTATATTTATTTTCAATTGCTAAATTTGTCGACTTCGACAACTTAATAATAAAGTTTATTGTAACTTTATTTTATAACAATTTAAATAATTTCTAATATTAAATTTTGTTATAGTTTGTATATATATTATATTTGTTTTGTTAATAGTTAAAGCATTGTTTAATATATACTTCGACAACTTGTTTTATTTGTAAAAACTAATAATGCTAGCGTAAAAACTAAAGAATTTTTGTTACTTTTAAGTGCTTTTGTAATAATTTATTATAATACTCTTTTATATATTTGTCAATTTTGTTAATAAATATTTAAAGTTTTTCTTTCTTTATAGAAAACTTTTTTGTATTATTTTAAAATATTTGTAATATAATATTTAATTTGTACTTGTTTGCTAATAATAATTTGTTTTTGTTAATCTTAAGTATATTGTAATTAAACGATTTTTTTGTTTTTATATAATTACTTTTTTTGTTAAGTACGTCTACTTTATTGTTATTTTTGTTTAAGATATATTATATTTTAAATTTATATTATTTAAGTTTTTCTAATTATCGTATTTATTTTTTGTTAAATTGCTTAATAATAATAAAGTGCACAAGATTTTTATAATCTATAAGAATTGTAAATTTTAATAATTTTTCTATATATACTTTTTATAACTTTAAGAAGACTACTATAGCGAGTAGTTTTTTATCGTAAATATTATAGTTTTGTTTAATTAATAAAAGTTTTCTTAAAAGATATATTACTAGATATTATATATTTTTATGTCTTTAATTAAAGTATGCATTAATAACTAGATTTAATATATTAATTTTAATCTTGCTTAGCAATTGCGAATTATATATCTTTAATATTAATTTTTTCAAACATTTTAACTAGATTTTAAAATAATTTCTCTTTTGCGAGTTTTTATAATTATAGCGTATTTTTTTTTGTAAAATTCGTTAATAATATTGTATTTGTTAAGTAGTTTTTAATAAACTTCTTATTGTAGTTTATAAAATCTAAAAAGAATTATACTTTTTTAATATTTATTAATAGTTTTTATTTTTTAATTGCTTGTAGTTTTTTAAAATTTATGTATACTTTATATTGTTTAACAACAAATTTAATTTTTTTTTTTAATAGAATTTGCATTTCTTTAACTTAAAATATAAGTTTTTTATATTTAGATATTTTAATATTTTGAAAACATAATTAATATATTTTTTCAAAATTTTTAAGTAAATTATAATATTGTTCAAGTATATTATAACAAATTAATCTAGATATTGTTGTAATATATTATTAATTATTTCTTAATATATTGTTAAGACGTTTGTAAACTCGAATAACATTATTGTGTATTTATATAATTTATATTGTATATAAAAAGCTATTTTTTATTTTTTTCTTATTTTTATTCTAATTTAATTATACGCTTTTTGTAAATTTAGTTTAATAAAGTATTTTGCTTCAAATAATTAATTTTAAAGTTTGCTAATATTAAATAGTAAATATTAATTTTTAATTATAATATTATTTAATTTTTAATAATTAATATATAGATAAAAAGTTTTATTCTTCTTTAATACAAAAAGAATTAAATATTTTGTCTATAATTAGAATTTCTTAATAATTTTTTTTTTGTTTTTTGCTAAATATTTGCAAAGTATTTCGAACTTTTTTTTAAACAAAGTATATATAAGTTTAAATATAAATTGCTTGTTTAGTTTAAATTTAATTTTGTAATTTTATAATTAATATTTAAAGAAAATCTTTGTTAATTTTTTTTTTAAAATAGATACTTTTAATTGTTGTATATTTGTAATATATATTTTAGCAATTTCTTTGTTATATTAAATAGTTTAAAGCTTCTAAAAAGTTTGTAATTTTTTTTACTTATTTTAATTTTGTAATTCGACTAATCTTTGTTAATATTTATTAAATCGAACTTTGTTAAATTGTTTTTTTGCAAAAATATAAATTTGTTGCTTGCAATTGTTTTTTAATTTAATCTTTTATCTATTATTAAATATTATTAATGCGTAAATTGAATATAAATTACGTAATTATATTGTGCAAATCTAAATATTTATATATTTTAATTAATTTCTAAATTGTATTGCTTTAATTAAGATATTTCTAAAACAATATTATAAATAATTATTTTTACTATATTAAAAATTAGTTTCTTGTAATATTGCTAAATAGCTATCAATAATAATTTTGTTTCTCTATTTACTTTTTTATTCTTGTTAGATAATAGATTTTTATCTACAATTATTAAATTGTATGCGTCAAACTTCTTTTAAGTAAAATACTTTTCTCTTTTAGCAAAAGCTTTAATTATAAAATTATTTATTATATTAAAATCGATTATTGCGATAAATTGTTATTTATTAACTTTAATTAATATAATAAAATATTATATATATATTGTTAAGTTTAGTTGTTATTGTTAAACTAATATATTGCATTTCTTTAATATATTCTTTATTAAAGAATTTGAACTTTTCTTTATTCTAATATTGTAACTTCTATTTCGAACAGTTGTTTGCGCTAGGTTTTCTTCTTATACTAGATTATTAACTTTAACTTTCTAGAAAACTAGTTAATTTCTTCTTTGTTTTCTAAATAAATTTAATATAAATTGTTATAATATTTTATTCAATTAAGTGTTGCATATTTCTTTGCTTTTTTTATTTTTTTTTTAAATAAATTTACATTACTTAGTTGTTATTCGATTTTATTAAAAATTTCTCTTTTTATAGTAACGTTGCTTTCTAGCGCTTTCTCGCATTTATTTACAATTTAATTAATTTATTTTTTTTCGATAAACTAGTTAAAGTCTCGAAATGTTTTGTAATATTATTTAGATATTTATAAAAGTTCTTTTAGTTATATTTGTTGTTTAAGTTTGTTGCTAGATAAAAGTATAACATTTTTAATTGTTTTGCTTTTATAATTTTATTAAGTATTTGATTAATTTCTTGCGTAGATGCGAATGCTTTATTTAATAATATTTTATCTAGAACTTTCTATAACTAATTTGAGTTTTTTACTAAATAATAGTTGTTGTTCGATCTAGTTTTAAGAGTATTTGTCTTTGTATCAATTTGCTCTTCAATATCGTTTTAACTATTAGATATCTCTCTTAATATAGTATTAATTTGCTAGCAATTTATTAAGTTTTATAATTAATAATCTCTTGCAAAGTAACTTAATTTGTTACATAAATAGTATGTTTTTTAAAATTTGTTATTCTGTTTTTTTTTAAAGTTTTTCTCTTTATATTGTTAAGTAAAATCTAGTTTTATAAATACAAATTTACAATAATTAAAATTGCTATACTTCTAATTAAAACAAGATTTTTTTTGCTAATATTCGATCGCTAATTTAAAGAAGACTTTTGTTCTTTTTCGAAATTAATTGTATTTTTTTTTATAATTTTTTTATATAATTTGTTGTTAAAATCGATAATTACTTTAATAAGATTAAATATATCGTTAAGAGTTTTTTTGTTACGTATAATTTTGTTCTTTAGATTGTTTTTAAAATCTTGTTAAAACATTATTATAAGTGCGACATTGTTTTATTTAATTAAATTAATATATTTTTAAAATCTAGTTGCGTAGTTTGTTGTAAAAATTTATTAAATTAAATATTAAATTATTTTTTTTGCAATTTGTTTTTTGTTAAATGTTTTAAAGATTTTTTGAAGCTCTTTTTTAAAGTTATTGAAATTTGTAAATATTACACAAAAATTTTTGCTATTATTTTTTAAATATTTTCGTAAATTTGACTTAAGTCAATATTAAGCTCTTTCTTTGATAAATATTAATACAAAAATTCTTTTTTAATTTGCTAAAACAAAAAATAAAATAAAATAAATATTTATTTATATAAGTTAATTCTTTAGATTAATATAATCTTTATAATAGATATTAAGTTTGTTAATCTTAATTTTGTTGTCTTTTATAATCGATAATTGATGTAATATTAATAAGCTAATACTTAAGATAAAGACGCGTTAATCTAATATAGACATTCTTAAAGTATTCAAAGTATTACGCTAGTATTTTCTACGAAAATATTAAAGTTAATTATATTGTTAAAGAAATTTGTAGACGTCTTTAAACAATATAAGCAATTATTTGATAATAAGAATTTGCAACTATAGACAATTTTTATATTTAATAAATCTTAGAAAAGATTCGATAAACTAGAGTAATAATAAATAAAAATCTATAATAAGTTGAACACAATTTATAAGAGAGTTGTATTTTGAGTTTTCTATATACTAAGAAAATATTAATTGTTCGTCTTGCTTACTTATTAAGTATAGCGAACATAGTTGTTCGCAATATTTGTTCGTCGAACATGTCAAACATTATACTTAGAATGCTCGCTCCTTAAGCATGGCGAACATAATAATAGGTTTGCTCCTAAGACGTAGAACTTAAATTACTAGTATAGCTTTAATAAGCTCGTAACACTATTGTCAAACTATAAAATATATATCGCAAAGTACAAAATAATAATTAGCAAATTAATAAAAGTAAGAATTTTTTTTAAATAGAGTTTGAAATTGTTTTAAGTAAAACTTATTTATAACTAAATTATTGTACAAGAGATTTTACATTTATAATATTATTATAAATAAACAAATATTATTAGTAATAATATAGATAGATAATGTATTTAAAATAACTAGATACTTAATATTGTATTAAATTAATATTTTTAACTTTTTAAGAATTATGTTATCTCTAATCTTAATATATATTTAAATATAATAAGATTAAATAATTAAATCTCGATAACTTAATAATAGTGCGTTCAATTTCTTATAATAATAAGGCGCAATTTATAATATTGTTTAGAATAATATTATAATACTATCTAAGATTATATTGTAAATTGCATGTTATTAATATAAGAAATTAAAAAAATAAAAATAAAAATTTCTTTTAAGATATAAAAATTTTTCTTTTGTGCAATCTTTTATAAGATTATATAGAATAAGATTGTTAAGTTCTTTAATTAAAGATATTAAATTAATAATTTAACTCTAATTATTTAGATAATTTAAATATATAATTATAATATACTTTTTAATTACTATATTTAATAAAAAAAATACAAAAAATATATATAGCAAGATAATGCGCTTAATAGATAATATAATAAAATAATACAAATAATAGAATACAATAATTAAAATAGCTTAAATTCTTAATTTTTTGCTAACTATTTCGAATTTCGATATAACAAAGATATTTAAATATTAATTTTATTACTACTTATTATAGTAAAGTTCTAAATTCTATATTAATTGTTTTAACAATTGCAAATTCTTAGACTTAATAGTCTTGCAATTAATATAAATAGCAAAAAGATTGCTATTTAAATATATAAAACAAAATATCAACATATACTATATAAAAACAATAATAATACAAATAAATAATATACTTATTAGATAAAAAGTTAATTATAAAACTCTTAATAATTTTCTAAAGAACTAATAAGATTAATATTTGAATTTAATATTTTTTATTGTTTTCTTTGTTAACAACTTTATTTTGCAAAGTTTTGCAAATTAATTTTGCAAAAAATATCTTTAGAATTAACAAATTATTAGTCTTTTAATATTTGCAAATTTTATATAGAGCTATTGTTTCAAATTTGTATTTATACTTCTTCTATATTACAAATACTTAACTAATAATAGCTTAATATATAATTTTTTATATTATCTTTTATATATTAGTTAGAAGCTATTTTAATCGATTTCTTTTCTTTATTACAATTAATTTGCGCTATTATATTTTTTGCAATTTTTTGTCTTTTGTTTTACAAACTAGATTAAGTATATTAGCAATATATAGTATATTAAATATATTATTCGAATATATTATTAATTTGTTTAATTCGACTTATTAGAGTTTTAGAGCAAAATATATTGTTAAATTAAAATTTTTTAATACTAAATAAAAGAATTAACAATATAGAATACAAGAATTAATAAGTTTTGCAATTAAGTATTTAATAAATAATGCAATAGAATAATGCGCAACAAATATGCGTATTTGTGTTTAATTTTAATAGTTAAAGAGTATATATTATGCGATAATTAATATAATAAACGTAATAATTTTTAGTTGTAATAATATTAAATAAAAATAATATTTAAACTCTAACTTTAATATTAGACGTATAAATTTGTTTTATAATTGCGACAACTTTTCTATTTAAATATTATATATTAATTAACATATTTAATACTATCTATTATTTCAATTTATATAGTTAATATACAAGTTTGTTTTATATTACTTGCATATATTATTATTAAAACTAATTAAAAGAATAAATTTTTTAAAATCGAATTTCTTCTTATTTAGAAATTCGAATATTATTAAATAATTAATATTATACTATTAAGTAAAAGATTTGCTTTGCATTATTTATATATATTATCTTTAAAACTAATCTAAAGTGCAAAATATCTATTTATTAATTTTTTTGCAAACTATTATTAGTAAAAATTGTGCTACAATATAAATTAAAGATAAAAAGCTACTTTACAAAAAACAAAATGTCAATTATATAGTATTTTACAAGTATTTAATTAAGTTGCAAACAATAATTGTTTTCAAAAAAATCTTTGAACAAATTTAAACTAATATAGAAGAAAACGTCAAAAATATAATAGCTAATAAAAGAGTAGAAAAAGAATTGCATAATAATATATTTAAAGAATTAATTATATTGTAGCGCAATACTTTAAGATCGAACTAATAAAAAAAATCAAAAACAAAAATATTGCAAAATAGACTAAAGTTAATACATTTGCTATACAAATAATTTTAAAGAGTAAAGATATAAATACAATACAATCTCTTAATATTTAAATATATATAGAATCTAATATAAATAAAATAACTAAT
>JAABUW010008739.1_pt1 | contig 11746 bp, 13 predicted proteins | sample 5560081 | NCBI WGS metagenome assembly JAABUW01 (sample SAMN10711882, study PRJNA513363) | rock metagenome | isolation source: Antarctica rocks | place: Antarctica: Victoria Land, Knobhead sud | reverse complement strand
GGGGAAGGGGGGAAGGGGGGGGGGGGGGTGAAGGGAGGGGAGGGAAAGGCGGACAGCGAGAGGATGCGGTGCGGCGGAGAGAGGAAAGGCGTGCAAAGGGTGGAGAGGGAAGCGGAAGACCGAATCGGGAACACGGTCAGCACGAAACATGAGGGTTAGAGAATCACGATAGATTAGATTCTATGGTATAGGATGATGATCATAGGAGAGCGGAGCTACGGACTTACCCTGCTGCATGGTGGCTGAAGATGAAGGGGAAGAGGAGAAGTGTCGGGAAGAGCCAGAAGCGAGAGTTTGGAATCGGGGTCGGAAGGTCGAGAGGGATCGTGAAGTGGATGCGGATCGGATGGCGAGCTGTGAGAAAGAAGAGCTAAAGGATAGTAAATTTCTGAGAGCAGCCATCTTATCGCGCGATGTTCAACTGACTGATACTGGACAAGAAAGATGCTGCTGAACTGCACGAAGAGGGACGACTGCGATCTCGAGTAACTGTTACGTAAGCCTTGTGAAACCAGCTTCAAATTTCCTTACAGTTTCAGGTCCGCTTTCGACAGCCCACCCCAAAATCTAACATGGCTCAACCCGACGTCATCCCCCTCGAACCTCCTACAGAGGCGAGCTCCTCCAAGCCCAAGGTCCGGAAGGACCGAGTAAAGTTCGACTTTTCCTCTTGAATCGACTCCGACTGACCCATTCACAACCCAGCACGACCCTTTTCATATCCTCCCTCCCATATGCCGCTACCACAACTGACCTCCTTACCCACTTCTCCTTCATCGGGCCCGTCCGCCATGGCTTCATCGCGACAGATAAAGAGAGCGGGAAGTCCAAGGGCGTGGGCTATGTGACTTACTCGCTGAAGGAGGATGCGGAACGGGCGGTGAGTGAGTTGGATGGAGGGGAATTTGGGGGAGAGGGCAGGAAGATCCGGGTGGTTTGGGCAGACAAGCGGGTTTGTCAAACTCGGGAGCTGGCTAGGATTCAGCTCATGGTCGTAGCCCGTACCGGGGGAGAAGGTCGAGCATGAGGTGACGAAAAAGCCGAGACGAACGGCTGTGACTGCCAAGGAGGAGAGTGTAGACCCGAATGCCATACGGACACTTGTGGTCTCAGGATTACCTGCGGATCTGACCAAAGCGGTACTCTGGAAGAAGGTCCGGAAAGTCGATGACCGAGTCGAGCTGCTCTTCCCTGTCGAAGGGGAAGCTCATCCAGGTGAACATCTCAACGTCTCATCCAGACGCACATCGTTGAAGTATGCCTAGCCCACCTCGTCTTCCCTAATCATGCCGACGCCTTGCAAGCCCTTCCCAAACTCCATGGGCGTATCTACAAATCCTCGCTCCTCTCCTGCGTCCTCAAGAAGCGACTCGACACGCTCGCCAAATCACCCAGTCATGCTGGTCGGCTGATCGTGCGAAACCTATCATGGGATGTGAGACTCCTCTTACCTATCGCCTTCGGTATCGATACTGAAGGAGATAGACTTCCGAACAAGACCTCCGTGCCACCTTCCTCCCCTTCGGCCCGATTCATTCCATCGACCTGCCCACTCTCCCTTCGAAGCTTCCGTCAGCCCCGCCACGCGCAAGGGGATTCGCTTTCGTCTGGTTCATGGCAAGAAAGGATGCTGAGAAGGCTATGGAGAACGTCAATGGGAAGGTGATCAAGAAGGTTGGAGGAAAGGCGAAAGTGGATGCGGAGGGGAGACCGGTGGCGGTGGATTGGGCTTTGAGCAAGGAGAAGTGGGAGGAAACGCAAAAGCCGGCGAAGGGCGACGTGCCGGAAGCCTCAGCTTCGAGCTCCGCTTCAGGCTCGTCTTCCGAAAACGGTGAAGAGAATGTTGAATCTGCATCCGGGTCTGGCGATGAAGATGGCGACGTCGATATGGACGAAGGTTCAGATGAAGATATGAATGGCGAGACGAAGGATGTGGTGCCCGTCAAGCCGCAGCTCCCCGCCGTCGATGTCGGGTCCACGCTTTTCATCCGCAATCTTCCTTTCGAAACCACTGAGCAAGAGCTGAATACCCTGTAAGTGTCTCCACTACTCACAACTCACAACCTTGTGAAGGAGCTAATATCGCTAGTTTCCGCACATTTGGACCCCTTCGATATGCCCGAATCACAATCGACAAAGCAACAGGCCGATCCCGAGGATCCGGGTTTGTCTGTTTCTGGAACGTTGCGCATGCAGATGCAGCCATTGCCGAAGCTGAGCGAGTCGTACAGGAGACCGGTGCCAACGCTATGCCGGTACGTCTATGCGCTAGCTCAGAACTCAGCTGACTCTGTCAGCTTGGAGGGAGGAATCCCTTCGCTCTTCCGTCCGTCCTGACTGCAGATCCCTCATCATCCCTGGCGAGCAAGCTTGTCATTCATGGTCGCTCCCTCGACGTATCGCGCGCTGTCACGAGGGAGCTCGCGGGACAGATGAAGCAAGATGGAGAAAAAGCTCGGAATGCAGATGATAAGCGGAATACCTACCTCATGCGCGAGGGCGGTAAGCGATATCTCCGTCCCCCTTTAGCAATGTGCTGATAGGAAACCCAGTGATCTTCCCAAACTCCCCGGCTGCGGCTTCGCTGCCTGAAGCAGAACTTGAGAAGCGCCAAGCCTCCTTCAACGCTCGAAAAACACTGCTCCGCTCCAATCCATCCTTGTACATCTCGAAAACCCGACTATCCATCCGCCAACTCCCGCTGTTCGTCACCGACCGCACACTCAAGCGGCTGGCTATCCATGCCGTCCGAGCATTTGACGATGAAGTCAAAGCATCAGACCGAGAAGCCCTTGCCCGAGCAGAGGAGACGGACGAAACGGTCTCCCCTGCGATAGCTGGGAAGAAGAAGAAACGCGGAGAAAGGGAGACGCCTGTGGTGCAGTCCAAGATCGTGAGGCAGAGCGAGAAGGTCGATCCTCTGACTGGGATGCGACGCAGTAAGGGGTATGGATTCCTGGAGATGCGGAGTCATAGGGACGCGTTGAGGGTGCTGAGGTGGGCCAATAATAATCCGGAAGTTGGGGGGTTGATGTGGGGTTGGTGGAAAGGGGAGATGGGGGAGTTGCTGGAGCGGACAAAGGCATCTCTGGTCTCGGCTCAGGCGAAGGGCCAGAAAGGCGAGGATGGTGATGGTGGAGAAGGGGAGAGCGAGAAGAAGAAGGAGAGCGCCGAGGAGCTTGAGGGGAGAGTACGAAAGCTTGAGGCGAGAGTCAAGGAAGGCGATGATCGGAGTAGTGGGGGCATGAGGGGTGGGAAGACGTTGATGATCGAGTTCAGCATTGAGAACGTCCAGGTGGGTCGCACCTCACTTGTCTTCTTGATGAGGGACTCATGACGGCATCTAGGTGGTCAAGAGGCGGGTCGAGAAGATGGCGGCGACGCGAGAGCCAGTCATTGGGATCAAGCGTAAAGCTGGGGACCCGGTCGACGGAAAGCCAGCGGACAAGAGAGTTCACCGGGACGTGGCGGATGCCAAAGGGAGAATAGAGAGGAAGGACGGGAAGGGAAGGGATGCTGCGAGGCCCGGGAACGAGGAGAAGCAGAAGAAAGGCAGGAGAGAAAACGGTGGGAAGACGGAGCGTGGGGCCGAAACGGGTACGGAGAAGGCCCCACCGAGCAAAGAAGGGGAGCGCGAGAAGGTCGGCCTTGAGAAGCTGGGTGCGAAGCTGGGGAGTATGATCGGGAGGAAGCGGAAGATGCGTCAGGGAAAGTGAGGGTGTCCATGCACACCTGGACATCTCGCAGAAGAAAAGACCTTCGAACATCATTTGCATAGAGCTACCTCTAATCCGGAGAGATGAGCGCCCAAAGATCCTCTTCACTCTGAGATACCTCCCGCTCATCTAGTCGTACTCCCCCCAAACCCAGTCGCCCTCTTCATTTCCCCTCCCCCTCCTCCTCCCGTGGAAGGACCCTCCCCCCGATCCCGATCTCCTCGATCATACCCATGATGCACCTGCCCTCTAACCGACCGCTCCCTAGTCTGACCCCGATTCCCAGCGAGATACCCCGCTGCACCACCCGCCGCTAAACCCGTCCAGAACCCACCTAGTCCTCCGCCGCTAGGTAAGGGGGTTGACGGCTCGTCTTTGCTGTACGGCGGTGGTTGGAGTACGCCTGGTCCCCAACCTCCTCCTGGTCCATCCCCACCACCACCACCACCTCCTCCTCCTCCTCCTCCTCCTCCACCACCACCTCCTCCCCCCAATGACCACCAAGGTGGTTGAGGCGGAGCCCATCTCGACCCACGGTTCACCAGACATTGATGAAGTACAGACCATATAATCATCCCTGCCAAGACGATGAAGATCGCCACGAACGCTTTATTCAGCATCCTCTCTGCACCGAATCCCATCAGTACCCAGTCAGAACTCAGATGGAGGTAGACGGACCGAACGAGGTGGGGAGATGTGGATCCTCGTCATTCATGAAAGCGGAATTTCGATGGAGGTTGTATTCCAGCCCACACGAGCCTATTCCTATTCAGCTCGGCTCGCTCAGCCGAAGGAGAAGGGGAAGCGAAGAGGAGGAACGGCCAGGGGAGGGGAACTGACCTTGGAGAACGTTCTTGTCGCCCGCAGCGGACCAACCTTCGCATGAGACTTGCACTTTGCCCAGTCGAAGTCCTTGGGGGAGGTCCGTGTCGCACTGTTTCCATCAGCTCGTACGTCCTTGTTGAGATCATGGGGGAGGTAGGACTGACACGCCATTGGACACCGCCGACGCCATCGGATCCCATATTCGTACATTGTACCACTTCAGGCTGGAATGATTTGCATGGCGTGCCCAGACATTTCAGTTGAGCTGGGTCGCGTTAGTCGAGGTAGTTCGGTAAGAAATGGGTGGGGGAAAGGGGACGGACGGATGGGTGTGGTTCGCCTGTGAGAGGTCAGGGCGTCGGCGTAGAATGTCAGGGTCTGTATTGAAGCGAGGGGAACTTTGCGGTACGGCATACTGGCGGGAAGGGTAAAGCGCGGATGGGGTAGACTTGCGTGGGTAATGGTTGGATTCGGTTGCGGAAGTTGGGTGGCAAAGGTTGTCACGGGTGGACAACGTCCACGTCTGGATGTGCCTGACACGTCGACATGTTCCTTCTGCCAAGAGAGGACAAAGAACTGAATGAGTCGGAGCATGCCGTAGAACTCGGTCCCGGAGACGGAGAGCAGCGTGTTGTAGGAGAAGATGCAGGAATCGTCATAATTTCAATCAATCACAAGTCCCAAAGAGCACCAAGTCCACCACTCCACCTCGAGAAAGCAGTCGGTGTAGCGGGTGCAAGAACCAATTTCAGGGCCCAGGATGCACCTACACATCCCACGTCAGTCTTGAAGACCATTCGCTAGCCTGTACAGCTGTCGTGGAACGCTCCCACTGACAGCTATCGCAACCAATCTGCTAGATGCGCACTGGACAGGTTGCGGAAGAACTCACTGTTCATCCAGATCTCGAAACTGTCATCGCGCCTCGAATTGCACCTGCGGACGAGTCAGCCCATCCATTCTTATCGCCAACGCATAACATTGTCAAATCTTGGGACTAGACAACTTACAACTTCAACTTGTCATCAGCTTAGCCCCCGTGAACAATAACGAGGGAGACCCACTCCGATGTGTCCTCGGCTTGTACATCACCCGATGCCCGCACTCCTTACACCGGATCATCTCACTCGTCTTCATCGGCGTCTTCGCTGCGCAATCTGTCGGAAACAATCAGTACATCGAATCCTGCCGGCAATGGACCCGGTTTTGACGGGTGAGCGGGTGAAGCAGGACTGACGTACCTCCGCAAATGTATTCGATTACCTCGGGCGCCTTTGGCGGGACTTGGCGTTCGGGCATGCCGTTTGGGTTTTGGGATTGATATTGCTGTGACATGGTGCGAGATGAGATATACGAGGTGATGAGGAAGCAATCCAACGTCAAAGTGGGACAAGCGGGCACAAACGTATCACGGAATCTGAGTCCACGTAAAGCGCCGATCTTTCTCCGTATATACCCCTTCTTACTTTCTATCTCACCTGTCACCTACCCTTGACCCGTGCATCATGGACATCTCTACCGCCCTCACCGCTCTCGAAACCCTCTCCTCATCCACTTCGACCTCTTCGTCTGGTCCTATAAACGTCCTGCTGGATGAGCAATTTCTCACCGCCCGACAACGTATCCTCACCGGCGAGGACGCCAAGGTGGTGATCACCGAGCTGCAGAAGAATGTATCTCGCGCGAAAAAGGACGTTGAGAAGGGTCTGAAGGCATGGTACGCGGCTCTTGGGAATGTCGGGAAGGCTGTCGAGAAGGTTTGTGACCCGGAACAGGACATAGGCTGACAGGCAGGCGTTCCCTGCGAATTTGGATGCGGTAAGTAAAGCGTATGATGACCCGCCGCTTTTCGCCGAGGGGAAGGCGAAGGTCGCGATGGACAGGGTCGTGATGGACTCGCTAGGGCGGAGAGGATTGTGGGAAGCTGTCGGGGCTATGGAGGAGGTGAGTCTGCCAGATGGGCGGGGCTGACCGGGTAGGAGACGGGTCTGAGCTATGATCCTACGAGGCGGGGGCTAAGCGAGGAAATGCATCGGATCATCGCGGATATTGAAGCGGGTGACGTCTCTTCCGCTCTCGAGTATGCCCTCCCCCATGCATACCAACCCAGACTGAAGCCGTGGCTACAGATGGTGTAGCGCCAACTCGACATTCCTCAAATCCCCACCTCACCCCTCACCCCTCCCCTACCACTTCCACCGCTCCGTCTTCCTCCGCATCCCGGATCCCACCCTCGCCGTAACCTACGCCCGAACCCACCTTATGTCCTACGTCCCCACCCAACCCGTACTACAACTCATCACTTCATGTCTCTACCCGTCCAAAGACAAAGTGATCGACTCCGACGACCCCATGTCCGACTCCCGGACGACAGAGCCATACCAGCATGATCCAGCACCACTGATGAGCATGTTCCGCGTGGAGTTTTGCCGGCGACACGGATGGGCAAAGGAGGAGCCGCTGGGAGTAGTGGTGGATCTGGGCTCGAGGGACGGGGCGCTCAACGTCATTGACAAGGCTAGGCGGGTCATGGGAGATCATCTCGGTCATGTCCGGACTTGGCAGGAATTACCAGTGCGCCTTCTCCATCCATCGTATCCGTTTTGAACTTGCTAAGTGGTGGGGTCACGTCAGATGGAAGTCCCGCTACCTGCGTCAAGGCGATACCACTCGATCTTCGTCTGCCCCGTATCGAAAGAACAAGCGACCGAGACGAACCCGCCAAAGATGCTCACGTGCGGACACACGATCGCGGCGGAGAGCTTCAATCGGATGCTCAAGGGAGGGCGAGTCCGCCTCAGCTTTAGTGGGTGACAATTGCTGATGTGAGAGCAGGAGAAGATCGGCAAAGTGCCCGTATTGCCCGATGGAGACGAGTCAACAGGCGGCGCAGAGATTGTATTTCTGAGAACGTGGCGTGCATCTGTATTGACTCTATATTTCTAGCATGGACTTGGACATGAAGCACTTTGTATCTTGGCCGGTGATGAAAGCGTCAAGAATCGAAGGTCTCTTAGCTACGACATAGCATGCTGGCGGACTCATCCTCCCAGACGCCAAGGCAGAGAAGGGAGTAGCACGCGCCGTCAGATACCTCACGTGGGAATGAGTGTGCATGGGAATATAGACATGTTGACTGCTTGCCTGAGAGAGAGAAAACTGAACTCCTATGATGGATATTCAAAAGCCTCCCGAGCCGATTCAATCGCCGAATCCATCTTTCGCAAGCTTCCGCAGCATCCCCTCCAATCTGATCCGTTCCGCCCTTCCCCACATTGGCCGTTCCTTCTCCTTCAGCATATGCTCTACCGCGTCCGAATTCTGATTTCATTTGTTATTGTGCATCATGGGTGGCAGCGCGGCGCCCATGATCTACCTCACAATCAGCAGTGTACTGTCACCAGGGCGATTGAACTCACAACGCACTGCTTCAACCATGACACATTGCACAGCTGATTCGAAGCTTTGTGCGCCGCCGGGATCCGCTGAGACTTGTCTCGGTCCTCTACGATCACTAAATCGTATGATTTCGGGTTGACACCATCGAGAGTCGCGACCTTGTCGAGAGAGGCCGCACCGAGAGCATGTACGCAAAGTGGCACGAGGGCCTGGCATTAGCGAAGAGCGAGCGGCTCTACTCACCTTCACGTCCTCGTATTTCTGTTCGTCGGATGGCTCGACGAACAGGATCTTCTTTCCGCTGAAAGGCCGACGCAGTCGCTCGGCCGTCTTGGGATCCCAATTTTCGCCTCCCCACTGTTGATCGACCCATTGAGAAGAGGCCTGTGCCATTTGATCTGATTGTCCAGCCGAGACGAGGAACTCGTGCCAATGAGCATTCTGTCGTCAGCTCAGTCAGCAATCCTGAACTCACCCGTTGGATGACAGCCTCGATATACTCCACTGCCAAACAGGGTATACCCTTCGCTAATGCCGCCATCATCTTCGGTTTCATGATAGCCTTGTTGCCGTGAACGAGGAGGAAGGGGGTCTGGTTCACCTGAAAGGTCGAGCCGAAGCCATCCTCAGGCATGTCGAAGAGCTTGATCCAGTCGTCTATCACAGTCCCGCCATGCGTCAGGATCTTGTCCCGAAGGTCGTCGTAGCTGGCCTGATGCGGGCCGGACATTGTGATCAGGAAGTCTTTTCCGGTTAAGAGACCGGCGTTTCGAGTGATCGTTACTGGCGAAGCTGAGATACGAGTAGGCAGTCTTGAAACTGAGCGACAAGGAGCTGCTGACGGGTTGCCTAGGAGGGCGGGAGTTACCAGGCGATCGGCGAAGCGCTTATTGACGACCTTTGCGCGGATGTGTATATCTTCCAGTCGAATCGCACCAATCGATACGCCTTCATGCGCGATCTTAATTGATGCCGGATTGCCGTCCCAATCTTCCTCCACCTCCACCTCGTCATAGTCATTACCGCTGATAAAGACGGTGGGCTGCACAAGATCGCCCTTACGAAGCTCACAACGTCGGAGGCCATCGACTCGCAAGGGCATCCTTGTGTCATCGAGGAAGTCGACACGAAACTTGTCGCCTTCCCTTCCGTTCACAATGCCCGGAAAGTAAGATTTTGTTGGAGCCCACCACCCGAAGACGCGGCAACCGGGCGGGAGCGATGCGCCAGGGTTTGGCATGGCAGGAGTGGAGTCCGGCACCCCCAGAGGCGCTACTCCAGTTGGAGTATGGGGTGGTCCGGAGCGGGAGGATGATGCTCGAGCAGGTTTGCCCATTTTGCGCTTAGGAGGTGGAGCCGAAGGTCGCTTCGCTCTACCTTTCGTTTGTCTTGTCGGCTTGATCGACGGTCGGTAGGTATTATCCTCCTGGTCCTCGGCCACAGGGCTGCTTTCCGCCTCGGAGGCTTCGACGGACACAGCTTTTGCTTTCCCTTTGCCTGGTACACCATTCTCGTTTCGGACGAGATCGCTGTCCTCTTCAGTGATCTCTGGCACTGGACTGCTGTGGCTTGCATGTTCAAGTTGCTCCGAGTCTTCCATCCTTTTCTCTGCGCGCTTCCGCACTTTCCCATACTGCTTAGGTGTCGTTGCAGCTGGGGGGGGCGGGGGCAAGCCCCGCTCATCGATGAAGGTTGCTTGCAGGGCGGCGGGGGTTTCGATCTCGGGGGCAGGGGACGATCTGTCATAGGGAGGGGTGCTTTGCTTTGACTTCTGACCATTCTTGCGTGAAGTGGCATGAGCAGCTTTCGGTTGGCGGGAGGGATTGGCCACTTGAATGGGAGCCGAAACGATGGGCGATGTTGGGTGAGCAGAGGATGTCTCATGCAGCCGATCGATGAAGGTGTCCTGTAAGCAGGCTTCATCTACGACCGACGAGCTGAAGGGCGCCTCCAGATGGAAGGAGGGCGCCTCTGCAGTCTCTATACCAGCGGCTTCGGCTAGAGCCGCACCACTGGGCGACATGCCCTTCTTGGAGGCGACACGCTCAGACGTCCGAGCGGGCTGCGATGTCTTGGGATCGCCAGTCGAACTCTGCGCTTTCTGAGCAGGGATAGTACGAGCAAGTCTGCGGTATATTGGCACGCTAGGGCCGGTGCTGTGGCGAGTTGAAGGCGCTTCGTACTCCGAAGATCTGGCAGGGGCCGAAGTAGTAATGGGTGAGCTGTGATGATGCTCGTGGCTGACCGCTTGAGTTGCAGTGAAGTGCTGTGATTTGAGAGAGCTCAGAGGAGCGCCTACATCATCGACTGGGTCGGAGAACAGGTGAGATCGGTGGCCGGGGGAAGATGTAGTGCCGGAGAGCGGGAGGCCTTGAAATCGATTCTGATGGGCGGTTGGTGTTTTCGGGACATGTTTGTCAGAAGAAGCGTGTGGAGCAGGGTGACCTTGAGATTCTCGTCTGGCGAGGAAGGTTTCCTGGTTCGGAGGCGGCGCAACGTCGCTAGGCACACCTGTATTCTCGGCTGGAGGTAGCTCTGCTGGGATCGATTTGCTCCTTGACGTCGTAGCCTCCTCAGCTTCCACCACCTTCCCACCGTCCTTGGGATCACTCCTCTCGTCACAATCACCAGCCTGACCAGATGACTCCTTTTCATCATAATCATCGTGGTGCGGTCCCTCCACCTCCTCCACCCTTTCCTCAAAGATCTGGTCTAAGCGCTGTAAGGGCGGTATCTTCGGCTGACAAGCCGGCTCGCCGAAGCTGTCCGGGCTCGAATGACGAGCTGCAGCCTTGCGACGCTTCCTCGGAGTCAACGCCTTGATGACGATGGGCCGTTTACCGAGCTGGGCGGAGCGGCTGGGAGACAGCTCGCTGGCAGCCCGTCCTCGACCGAAGACAGCTTTGTGGGGTGTGATTTCCGTCGGGCTGTAGTGGGATATAGGTTGCTGGCCATTCCGCTTCGATGGAGTAGTGAGGAGCGGGAAGGTAGCTTTTTTGAGCGACTCGGGACAGGAATCGGGAGGGGTTGGGAGTGATGGTTCCTCTTCCACTCCTTCCGCGATCACAGCAACTCCCGGACTGGGTGAAGAAACGAGCTCGTCCGATTCGTTTGGATGCCGAGGGGACGCTAAGCGTTTGACAGGCGAGGAGCTGATCCTGTAACCGGGATGTAGGGACTGGGAGGGGTTGTGCTGCGGTGCTTCATCGCGGACAAGGGCAATCCCTCCGTCGGCAACGATACTAGGTTGATGCGCCACCCCTAGAAGACTCTCCACCTCCTTCCTCGCATTCAGCTCCTTCTGCTTTAGCATCCATTCTCGATCGCTGTTCCTACTTTTCAACGGATCGCCCTCTTCGTCAGTCGACTTGTGGAACGGAGCGGGAAGGCCATTCTCAGCAGCTTTGACATGATAACTAGGCTGTTGGGTTTCGCCTTCGAGCGACATGGCGTTCGGCGGAACGGATTCTAGCGGAGCCCGAACAGCCCGTCTGGCCATCCATCAGCCCTACTTCAGTCGATTGCTAGAGCGAATCCACCCGGTCACTGACACCATCAGGGCGTCATGTCATTTCAAAAGAGTGAAGAGAAGAGGAACAAAGAACCCGGAGATTTACGTCATCTGCGCGAATGATTTTTCTCTCGGCTCTGCGAAATGGTCCCTGTACAAACGCAGATGCTCTTTAGAGGCGATACCTCGGAACAGCATATGCTGGAAAGCTCAAAAGACAGGTGCATCCCTTAAAAATACTTTGCCCTCTTCTCCAGCTACCCATCTCGCAATACTGTTCGCAGCTGCAACAATC
>JAABUW010008735.1_pt1 | contig 11748 bp, 16 predicted proteins | sample 5560081 | NCBI WGS metagenome assembly JAABUW01 (sample SAMN10711882, study PRJNA513363) | rock metagenome | isolation source: Antarctica rocks | place: Antarctica: Victoria Land, Knobhead sud | reverse complement strand
GCTAGCTTGAAGGCTGCTCTCCCACACCCTCAGCCACTTTATGGACCTGCCTGGCAACATCAAGTGCCAGTTTGTCTGCTGCCTCCTGAGTTGTGGCTTCAGTATACACCCTCACCACGTCCTCAGTCCCACTAGGCCGCACAAAGGCTCGCCCAGCTGGAATTCCTGCACACACACATGAACAGCTGTGCCCTCCTCTTCTGCACACAACAAGCTTTGGCCTATAGCAATTATGACACCTGTACATGCGCTCACAGCACAACGATAGCTTGCACACATGCTTGCAGAAAGGAAATTGCACACATTGTGAGACACTGCTCCTGAAAGTTCTGTACAAGCAGGCGCAAGCGTATGTTACTCTTCATTTGCTTCATGCACACAACCTCAGTTACACGCATATAGTGCAAATGCCTGTATCCAGCGTAAGATCAAACTCCTCAATGACGCTCCAAGAGACTGTCCAGTTCATGCAGCAATTTGGTCAGGAAATCCACTAAACCGCATTATTAGTCACATGCCCAGTCTGAGCCATGTCTGTGCTGATCAAAGCCGTTGACTGAACAGTGGGCTTTACCTGCAACTCACAACTGGCTCCACACACCAGACTGTAAGGTGTAAAATGGGGAAAACAACATTACCTGCAACTGCCTGGTCAATGAGGGCCTGCAGGCCAGCAGGAGCCGCCACCTGTGTCTCAGCATTGATGGTGCTTATCACACCACGGTCGGCCACTAGCACCTTGCTCTGCCTACTGGGCAGGTCTTGGTACAGCTGTCCCCATTGTTCAAGGCCCCACTGCCGCCGCCGAAGGGCAGCTTCCACCATCAACACCCCTGAAAGGGCGTCCCCCACTGCCTGTAGGCACCCCCAGTGACCTCCAGTGGTGGACAGACAAGACATGGGACAGTGGTTTTAGTCACGATGCGTGTCACCTGACTCATGACTTCCTTGGGTTGACTAGTGCGTCAGCATTGATACAGCTGTTACGTGCTTTACACAAGCAGAAACAGGCCCGTGACATGCCTCACGTTCACGGACAATAGTATGTAATGATATAGCATACAAAGCTATTACAAGGCATTGCGTAAGCCAATGGGCAAGATCAGCTACTGTCATTCAGCAAACATGGTAGTCTGCTGGTGATGTGCATTGTCGCATCATGCTTGTAGGCAAAACACCAGATTAGGCAGCAAAGGTAGGAGTGCATGACTGCAATTCTCTCCAAAAGCATTTGATTTGGAGCCCAGGGCAAGGTTTGGTACAAAAGAGGGTTGTGCAGCAGATCCACACCTGATTGATCAGCTGGCTCAGGGCTATAAGGTCTCTTGCTGCCTTACTCTGGCCTTGTATCTGCAGCAATAACATACTTCACTCACTCATCAGTGACCTGCTCACATCTGAATTCCACCTTGAAGTCCAGGCTTCATGTCCTTAAACTGATTCGTATCAACATGCAAGCAGCATGCATCAGCCAGGCAACATAGGTGTATAGCTATGATAGCAGCACCCACAAACAAAGATGCAAACACGACGTTGAGGCTGTGCGTACAAGCATTGCTGCTCTGGTGCACTCACCTTGCCTTTCATGCAGCAATCAGGCTTGCATCAAGTAGTATATCTCACCTCATGCAGCCTGTCAAGCAGGGAATCACTGAACAGCACAGTGCCATGCCCATTGGCCTCAAAGTAGATTCCAATGTCAAACTTGACAGCCTCCTCATGCAGGTACTTGACACCCGTGGGTGTGATAGCCACCTCAATGCCCAGATTGTTGCGCATGAAGGCTGTGGATGCCCCATTGGCATATGCTGTCTGCACTATGCCCACCTGCAAACACAAGTGTCAAGTACTTGTGGACCTGGAACATCTCCACAAAGTAGAAACACGTTTTTATTGTCTTCAGACGTTTCTGAGTTTAGATTGCCAGTGTAGGGACAACATTTCTGAACAAAAGTAGACGTTTTGGGATTGAAAAGAGCAATGACCTCTCGGACAAGCCAACTTCCAAAGTCACAAGGGACATCATGATCCCCAGCTCCAAAACTGTAAAGAAGATCATGGCCCAAAGCAGTGAAGCATGTGGACTGAGACATCAGCGGCACAGTTGCTGGCGCTTGTCACTGTTGGATGAGCAGTACAGTACATGAGGCTACTGCTACAAGCAGACATGAGATGACCAGCCAAGCAGGCCTGGAATTGTGTCTGCAATGGTGAATACATCTAAGCATGAGGTGAGACGTGGACAAGATACAAGAAGAATCTTGGCCACCTGAAATCATTGCAGGAGAGGAGAGGCATCCAGCATGATACTGTCAAAGTTGACAAAATCGCTTCTGGCTTGGCGAGAGGTTGTGAATTCGACAATGCCATGCACAAAGTCAGCCTGGACCACAAGGAAGACGGAAAGCTGAGACAAGACAAGCTTACCTTGATGGACTCTGCTGGAAGATGCAGGTCGTTCAGGATGTCCCGCACCAAGAGGGCAGCCAGCACAGCAATCTTGTCTCCATCAAACAGGTGGAAGGTGGCGTCCTGCTGCGTGAAGTACACCAGCCGGTCAGCATCCCCATCTAGGCTGGCACACCTGCACTCAGACAGACACTCAGACAGACAGTCAGCATCCCCATCTAGGCTAGCACACTGCACTCAGACAGACACTCAGACAGACAGTCTGCTGATAGTGTGACGACGCAACATTCTGAAATGACAGCAGTGCAGGAAATCTGCCATCGTCTGCAAGAGTTTGTAGTGACACCCCTGTGGGAAATGACACCCATGTGGGAAATCTGCCATCATCCATACCAAAATACAGAAACGTTTGCTTACATTGTGGGGCTGAACATGCCATATGAGCAGGCTCAGCCTCATCAGGCAGATTGCTTAGCAGATATACTTTGTCAGAGCTCGATGCAGCCTTGCAGATTCTCGTGGAGGAAATTCGTGATGTAAGTGGTCTGAAGGATTACAATGTGAGGGGGTTTTAGAATCCCAAAGCAAAGCAATGAGACAGGCACCATACCTGCTGCCTTGGGGCACTTGGTCAAAAGTGTGGGGCATTTGGCGCTCCTTCTGGATGAAATCTGCCCCACAACCGCCGTTTAGTATACCATCACCTGTGCACTTGGCAGTCATGACAAAGCCTGACTGCTGCAGGTGCTGATTCAGGGTTTGTAGATGTTTTGCTCCAATGCCATTTGCGCAGTCCACTATCAGACCCTACATCGAAGTTGGTTCGAAGTTGGTCCTCATTCCTTGCATGAGTGATTTTACTGAGCAGGACAGTAGCAAAATGCAAAGGCATAATGAATGAGAATGACAGTGATGTTTGTGAACAGAAGGTGTTCTTGTGCATGAGAGGCAATGTTCTACATGGGATTAGGGCATTGTTTTGAGCCCCAGGGCTATTGAACGATATCGATGGGCCTGAAGGAGGAAAGCCTAGCACCAGCAAATGTGCCTGAATGCTATCCTTGTCACACTGACATGCTGATGAATGGTTTCAGTATGTTGCTTGAAGCATGCCAATGCTGCAGCTCACACAGTCCAAGATATGATGTTCCTCTTGCTGACAAGCTACATGATTGTCCAGAACTAGCACATTCACATACTGTGCAGCACAACACCTCACACACAGGAATCAACATTGATGACTGAAGAGCGACAACATGGCCAATACAGGGTGAGGTGAGACTGACCTGACCCAAAGGCTGTGTGCCAGCCACCAACTGCTCATATGCCCCTGCCATTGTGGTGAAATAGTCCTCCAGGGCCCAGGGCAGGCCCTGATTCAGCCTCCGCAGCTGCCAATGCAGCTGCGGTGTAGTTAGTAAGCCACAGTCAACTGCCACTCCCCCCAGAGCCTGAACCCCTGCTGCTGCTGCTGCCAGCAATGCAGGGCTGCTAGGCCTGCTGTCACAGGCTAGCAACACTCTTGCAGGCGCACCTGCAATCGCTGCATACTATTGGACAAACTCTCGCATTGCTCCGCACCCGATTGCAGGCACACCTCGATTTGCGGACCGTGATATGACAAAGTGGCAGGTGGCCAGCAGCTGTCTGGATGTTAAGGACCACATATGATAGACTTATGCGACCATGCTTCACAGGATGATTTTGTGCAGGTAACATCACCTTTTTGAGTGCCAGGTCTGTTGCAAAAGGAGGAATCTTGCCGTGGGCAAGGGTGTATAATGATGCAGGAATGCATGGCAGCCCACTGACAGAAGCGCAAGGCAATGAAATGGCGAGGAATGTCAGCGCAGCGGTTAGCTTCTGATAGTCAGCACAGTACATCAAGGCACAGTATATAAAGGCAGAGTAGCATGCAGTGATTGTAGTAGGACATAACAATAGTAGGCATGTGGAGTATGTTCTGACTGCTTATACCCATCTGTCATGCAGACTTTTGAGCTGCATTGCTACCTGATCTGTCTAAAGATTATCTCAGGCTCAGGAATCATTACAAACAATGGCAGGCAGCGGTGCACTAACCTGCTGCAATAGCTTCAGAGGTGAACACGTCTTGAAGGCATGCCTGTAAGCTGGCATCATCATCACATTGAGCCAGCCTGTTTGCATGTGCCTGAAACAGGAACTTGCAGCGCGTCAACAGGGCAATCTCTGCACTGGTGTTGACCATGGCATGCATGTACGTATATCCCAGCATACCTCCCAGGTCTGCTGCAGCATGTACCCTGAAGGCTCAACAAGCTTTACACCATTGTCCTGAGCTGGATTGTGTGATGCCGTTACCACCAGACCAGTGGTGGCACCAACAGCCATTGACCGCGCTGCCATGAGCAAACCGCACCTAAGAGTAATATACGACTAGTCAAGCAGGATCACATCAGAGAACTCGGTATCCTTCGATACACCCAAGGGGATTCGCAATAGCTCCGCACAGGCAAGTTGCAAGTGCATCTGGTCAAACGTGCAAAATTGTTCAACGCTGTCCGCAGCGCGACGCGCAAGGACGGGCAAGATCTGTCATACCTATACACCGTGGAGGGTAAACGCTGAGCCAGCGACCTGAACCCAGCGGTACCATAAGATGGCTTGAACTCCGGGGCTTTGGGATACTGTGTATGAGCAAGGCGCAGCTTGTGAAGCTGTGTCGAGGTCAAGTTGTGCGCCATAGTAAGCAGCCAAGATCGTGTTTACCAGCTGGCAGCAGATTGAATGCCGTGTCTTGCACAACTACAGAAGCACACCCACTGAATGTATAATTGGATCGCGGGTCGGACTTCACGACATGTTGTTTTGACGCTGGTTACTGACATGACCAAGGGGAAGATGGGTTAGTATGTTCCACGTGAATACTTAGTGAACCCACGTGAGCGTCAGATTTGTGGCCAGCCCAAGAACAGACTGGCACAGCGACAGCAGTGCCTTGCTGCACAGGGCAAAAGCGCACTGCGTCGTTGCGACACACAATCGACAGGCTTGCGCAGCAGCATTTCGGAGTGGCAACCTCCCTCGGGCACATGACGGCCCTAGCACCTACAGCACCAAACCTCGTTGATCTGTGTCGGTCACGCGCCTTTCTGCGTATTCAGTATTTTCGAGCCTTCAAGACTTGCCACTTGCACAGCTCTGTTGGGTTGCTTGTCAAACCCGTCACCAAGCGACGCTCGGTAAGCAACCTAAAAGCTGGTGATCAAAGCGGACGCACTGCACAAGCTGCGGAAACGATGCAATGTTGCTTCAAACGCATGTGCAGATTCATATGTTTTAATTTTACAGGCTCACATGTCGGTTTCTGCAAGCTTACAACAAGCTCTCATCAGAGATAAGAAGTTCAGCACCTTCACTAACAAAGAAGGTATCTGCATTTCAACCTGGCAGAGCTGTCCTGTTTGTGTCTAAAAGGCATCGCATGTCACTTACATACTTGCATATGCTTGTCACAAGGCACCTGTATCTGAACACAAGATACAACTGATGCAGGTCGAGTCTTGACTCAGCACTCAGAACATGTTTGGGGAGCAGAAAGACCTTTTGCATGGCTTGGCATTGATGTCAATGGTCGCGGAGCTGTTGTGAAGCTATCAGACGGAAGCCTGTGGGTGCACAGCCCTGTCAAGCTAGATCCAGAGCTCAAAGCAGCAATGGATGCTCTTGGGCCTGTCAAGCACATCGTCACCCCAAATTTTGAGCACAACAAGTTTGCTCAGCAGGTGACTCCTCATTGTACTGACTGCTGCAGTAGCAGTAAGCTCGCAGCACAAGCTTCTGCACTTTCCTACATGTCAGCTTCAGAGTAATCTGAGTTGTCCACTGTTTATTGCAAGAAGTCGGAAAGAACAGACAACGCCTTTCAGCATTGGTAAAACAAAAGCCTGAGGCTAAGGACATTGGCTGCCAAATTGGGCTTCCATGTGAGAGAGATTTGATGGGAGATGCAAGCGCTGCTGTCATTTCAAGCCTGGCCTCCGTTTCCTGCTAGCTTTCCAGGTTTCCCACCTTGACCATGTAATCAGGCACAAGATCAATGAGTCAAAGGACGTTTACTCCACACCACAGCACAGCACACACAAGTACTGCAAGCAAGCCTTGGAGCAGCCCTAGCAACTTTCCTCTCTCATTAGCAGCTTGTGTGGTGTGCAGTGGATAGATGCATACCCAAGTGCCAAGTCTTATGTCTGCCCAGGTGGCCTGAAGAAGTATCCTGACATCAAGTACAGTCAGGTCAGCCCACACCAGTCCCATGCTTTATGCAGGGAAGACTGTTGGTGACACATAGTGCAGAATTGGATGCGTGAAAACAATCCAGCTTGTTGTGCTGTGTTTGCAGACCAAAAAGGCATTCCTGACAAGGTTCTGTGCAGATACTTGTTTTGCTGCCACGTAACACATATTGGGTTGATTTGATCATGTGTCAGCTGGTTCTTGTAGGGTCTTGATGCTTACTGTACCCAGCGTTGGCATTTGGCACTACCAGCAAGTGAAACTGCCAGTCATCATACATTGAATGCATCAGATTCACATGGTACACTGTGTGACAGCAGATATGGTGGAAGTACAGGAAGTTGGTGAGGGCGACAAGGCACCACCAGAGTGGCTAGGAGAAATTGAGCCCACCTTCCTGAGCTATGAAGCTGTTCCCCTGCTCAACTTTCCATTCTTCAACGAGGTAGTGAAGCAACACCCCCTCTAGAGCCGCGGGGCCTTCTCTTGCTGTCTTGTCCTGCGCCAACTTGTAGGCTTGCTTGAGTATGGCAAAGTATGGACCAGCTAAAAGCAGAAAGGTCCACCTCTGTTGAGTGTCAGCCCTGCCATTCATGCAATGCACTCAGTATCTGAAACCGAGTGGCCGTCATCACATGCTTCTGATGATGTGTGCTCATCTTGGAAGAAAGGCTTATAGCATCATTGGCAACGTCCCAACTGCTGCAGCTGACAATGCAAGTAGTTTGTACAAGCTGGGCTGTCATATGCAAGGTCACAGCTGCAGCATCTGACTTCAGTTTTCCAGGTCAGGTCAAAGGGTGTTTGGGAATGGTAACGGTTTTCTATCAGCCTGCAAGGGCATTCCACAATGGCATGCAGGTGGTGTTTGTGCACAAGCCAAGCGGCACTTTGATAGCTACAGACTTGATCTGGAACTACCCGGGCTCCGGCACTCCTAAAGGCACACAAGCCTGGAAGTTTGGCATGGACCGAGTGTATCTGCCATTCTACAAAACGTTCATGATCAAAGACAAAGGTAAGTATCATATCCCCCCACCCACTATGTGCGTGCAACAGCTGATCACACCAGCCAGCTCTCTATATTTGGAATTGGCTCTGCTTGCTTCTGTCAGCAGTAAAGCTGATGGCCATCTTGTTTGCTACGCAAGTGTGTGACCTCTTGTGCTGTGCAGGAGCTTATCAAGGGGCAACTAAACGACTTGTAAATCAGCTTCAATGGGATTCAATCCTTCCTTGCCATGGTAACTACATACCCTCAGGAGGAAAGCAGATACTGAAAAAACACCTTGGTCTGAAAATGTGAGACAGCAAGAGTTTTTGAAGACTTTCTTTCAGAAGAGCGCATGGTTAGCTGCATCAAAGGGCCGATCATCAGGAGGCTTGTGTGTGGTGTTGTTGGTGTGTACAAGCCTCAGCTGACAGCTGCTATGTCAGTGATGCTGTATGCACAGCCTGTTGGTGAACATTGACAACCCTTCCTTGTTCAGGTGCAAAGGCAGCACTCATACTCACAATGAACTCACTGTGTCAGATTCGAGCTCGATGGTAAGCAAACGCTCAAGCAAGTTGATGAAGGCATGTTGATGGATATCGGTTGCGGCCTGGTGATCAGACCAATGGGTGCAAGGAAAGCTTTAAGAACGATTTACTTGTCATCAATCAGTGGCCAGGTGCAGGCTAGTTGACGTTATGCAGAGGCATTTGGGTCTATCAGACAATCTAATGTACAGTGGCTACCTGCGGTGTCAAATCGCAAGATCAGCTCGCAATAACAGATCTCCTGTGTGTACGCCATCAGGTTGCATTGCAAATGTCAAGAGTCAACACATTGGTATTGACTTTCACACATGCATGTACACACATATGTCTTGTTCAACTGTGTTATGCACACATGTGTAAGCAGTGGTGATCATACATATGTCTGACATTTCAGTGAAAGCAACTTTTGAGGGCCAAATGGGGCTGCCTCCCAACGCTGAGGCGTCTTGTGTGCTTCTTCTTGCTTTACTCATCTCGTGCAGCTATCGACAGTCGACTCAAAGCAGCAAGCACTGCTGCTGCAGCAAGAGAACCCAAGTCAATCAGAACTGCCACATGATGTCTGTAAGCAAGAGCGCGTGCTTGCATACGCAGTTGCCCGCCTCTAATCATCGAGCTTTTACATCCTTGAGTCGCAGCAAGCATACGACCGCAGACTGTGGGCGCAAACTGTTCCGTACGAACGCCAATGCCTACGGGAACGGGTCCGCAGACTCGGGCTCGTCCCGTGTGATTATGCCTGGCAGCCAGGGAGCTGGCAACCAAAGACAGCAACCGCCCGGCAGATCAGGCTCCAGCAGCGGGCTCATTCTCCCTGGCAAAGGAGGCGCTGGAAAAATGCCTCAACTCGGCAACACCCCCGTCAACAATTTCAGGCCCCCTCCAGGCTTTATGGATAGCCTTGACGCAAAACAGCCCGTAGCAGAAGATCCCCAGAAGCTTTTAGCAAAACTGAAGACAGGTGCAGGATACTGGCATGAGTTAGCCAGAGCCTTGCCTGCGCTGCAGCGTGCTGGATTTGATTGGTTGAACATCGAGGCCGAGACAGGCCTCGAACGAGCCTTGCAGAGCATATGGACAATAGCTGGGCAGGTGTATGACTCTCTCAAAGAGCAGGCCAACTTCCCACAAGAAAAGTTGAAATACTTCAACCCTGAGGACAGCGAGTACAAGCTGTACCCCATGCGCATACTAGCGGTCACTGCCAGGGGGCCTGTAGCAGAGTACATAGCAGATCAAGATCTCAATACGACGGTAGGTTCTTCACAAGCTGTGCCTTGGACATGATAAGGTGCAACTCAGCTTGCTTTTGGTCATGATGTGTGCTTGTGTCTACATTCTGCCTACTGTCAGTCTTGGTCCTCTTGACGTACTTTCATGAGTATGACTGCAACATGCAGGATTCAGAAGTGGTGATCAAGGCATTCAAGGAGCATGAGCGGCGCAATGGTGTCAAGCAAGGCTTTGCTTACACCCCAGCAGACGCCTTGGCATTCAAATACTACCGAGATGTGAGTCCCTGCAGCAAGCTACAACAAGGCCAACTGACACAAACACACTGTTACATAAGTAGTCGAGCACGAGCTGTTTGTACATGTTGCAAGCCCCACCAAACAGGCCTTGCCTGTGGATGAAGCAAACTTTGGCAGCTGCTTATACTGCAAGCCTGAGTTGTGCATCGCAAGCCCTTTGCCCAAGCATGTGCCGTTCCACAGCGCACGCTTGCAGTTACATTGTCGTGCCTATCAGCTTGGGCAGAGTTGAGGTGGACCCTGCAGTGAGCCACAGTGTATGCTGTGATGCATACGCCTTGTTGCATCGTGCTGCTGCTTCAGCCTGAGGATTCACCATCACATCGTCGTGTGACGCCATTGAGCAGTGAGCATACTGTGCACCCGCTGACAAATATCCAGGGGTTCCATACCATTTCTTGTGCGTACAGGCAGGAGAGACACGCAGAAAGCATGAGATACGTGACTTCATTGATCGGGGTTTGGCAGTTGCTGAGACCGAGAGGGCAAAAGCCACCTTGGTAAGTCCTACCACGTCATGTCTGTCAACATGATGTATGCCAGTCGGTTTGCTGCTTCAAGGGGTGACAGTCTTGTGGCACTGCAGATCCAGGCAAATGCTGTCTGCATGTGTGCCAACCACATCCCGCCCAGTGATCATGGTACTGCACAATCACCTTGACCCCATGTTACTGCTCTGAGACACTGCCATTATGCTGCAGAGGGCCTTTATAGAAGAGGAGGCTGCCCCTTCAGCTGCTTCAGCTGACCCTGCACAGCTGGCCATCCTTCGTCTAACCCACGAGGAGATGGCCTTCCGTGCAGTTGCTGTGGTAGGCAACTGGGCGACTGCTTCTGCAGCTGCTATTCAGCAGGCACCCTCTGTCAGGCAGCAGGGCTCTTTCAGTATCTTTGAGACTCAGGGACAGCAGAAGTGGGTGATGATGCCGGCTTGGAGCGCTGTCATGGCGGCTGCGCAACCTGTTGCATTCAGCATTGATGACTGTTCCAAGCTGGACGTGCTGCTGCAACAAACAAAGGTAAGTGTGCCTGTCTGGCATCACCATGATGCATGCCCATCAGAGCGGGGAAATGCTGCATCGTAATTATGATGTCAGGTTGAAGTATGAACCTCTGTAATCACGTGCTCTTTCCCAAGTGAGCTTGCGCCACATTCACCTGCTTTGCATCGTGAGAACGCTGCAAAACTTTGTTGTCTGCAGTGCTCAGAAACGTGACATGCTTACATGCATAAGTCAGGATGAGCTGTTTGTTGGCTGCAGAAAAAGGAGGACAAGAAAAGGTTGCAAGGGGAGGGTCTACTGCTGCTGGACAGAGCAATCCCAGAGGTCAAGGAGTCAGAGTACTATGTACTTGACGAAGGTGGTAGCCTACAGTTGAAGACTGGATCAGAAGTGGCAGAAACAGGCAGCCCACTTGCACGGGTGCTATTCTGCAGTCGACCGCCTAGGGCTGAGATGGCTGAAACAGCATACCCCTGAGTAATGGATGTACCTAGCACTGAATTTACAAGAGCATTTCAATGTCTGCAGAATCTTTCTACAAATGTTGCAGGTCAGTAAAGCAAAATTTTGCAGCCATGAGGGTCCTGCAGCTGTTGGTTCGAGCTACACAGGTTGATGTGGTCTTAAGGAGGCGTCTTACATTGTCGTATATCAATCTGTGACTTAGCGAACTGTCTTGTTCCAACCTCTGACTTGACGAAAGCTGTTCTGATCGACATTGAGTTTAGTGCACACGCAAGCCTTGTGCATGCATAACTTGCTTTGCGTTAAAGGCTGCATAGACGGTGGCCATGAACAATTGTGACCACATTGTCCAAGAGGACGTATCACAGCACTGTTAGAAACCAACAGTGTCGTGCTCGACGCGCATCTGTCAGTACATTGCATGACACTTGATGCAGTGTTGCATGGATCATGTAGGGAGCAATTGGCTGTGACTAGCTTGGACCTAGCCTGCAGTTTATGCTGACAGGAATCTGCAT
>JAABUW010008734.1_pt1 | contig 11748 bp, 12 predicted proteins | sample 5560081 | NCBI WGS metagenome assembly JAABUW01 (sample SAMN10711882, study PRJNA513363) | rock metagenome | isolation source: Antarctica rocks | place: Antarctica: Victoria Land, Knobhead sud | reverse complement strand
CAGTCTTGCGCTAGTGTTCAACGTCTGTCTCGGCTGTCTGGATGACGATGGGCCCATGTGGTTAATTGGACTAGGATCGCATACCAATCCGCCCTGTACATGCTGTCGAAGACTTTGGCTTGGACACGGGGTAGATGTTGAGTGGAGTAATCCTTTATCGGGCTCCGGCTCCCTAGCTCCGGCTCCGTTTCCTCATGTTCCAAACTTGTCTCCTGGTCAGCAGTCTCTACGTACCTACTCGCTTTCATCGCCTTTTTAACAACACGGTTCGTAGAATACAATGTTGACTCCTCCCCAAGCGTCGAGTGACAGTGATGTTTTATCAATAATGGCACATAAGGTCGTCATTTATGCCTGTCAGGTCGACACAATATGTCAATTTCGGTGAACCGTTGGGATGCATGCCAATGCATTGGGATTTTTCTGTAGCTGTATCTAGTAGGCTATTTGATTGGACTCTATGGATAAATTAATCGAGTCAACCAAACAAAACCTGCAGCCTTCTCGCCTATGCATGGCCATCAGCTTCTGGTCCTGGGAGTGCATGTTCCACTTACCGTCAAAAACTGTTGTTACTGCAAGTTTAATATCTCCAATGGATGATGACGCTAATTAAGAAAAATCTCTCCGCCATGCCAACGAGCAGTATGCTCATCTTCGAAGTCCGGAAAGGTTCAAGGGAACCGTATACAAAAGGTGACATAAGCTCTCTCCTTCGCCAGACACATCCGGCGATGCCGGCTCTTCAGGCTTTGCGATCGATGTTTTCTCTATGATTCCGATCCAGGTGAGATAGTTGTTCAACCAATAGATCATCGCGATTGCGAAGTCTCCTTCCGCTTCTGGTCCAGTAACGCGGCTCATGCGGTCAGCTTCTTCTGCAAGCGGATGATCATCCATCTGGCGTATGCGCTCAGCGAGCTCCTTATCTTCGGCTCCAGTATTGTAAACTCTGGTTCAGGCATCACCTGATTCAGGGTGCTCAAAGCCAACTTTGGCGCCATGGAGAGCGTGGAATTGACATGGCGACATGACAGTCAGCTGCTACTTGCTGACAAACTTAGGCATCGCCAATCTCCAGAAACGGTTCGGACCGTAGACTGGGGGCATGACTGCCCTCAAGGACGTCATACAGTTCAAGATACTTCTTCATCCGCAAGATGTCCCTGTCAAACTCGAGTTGTCCACAAAGTAATGTCAGGAAGCGACTGTAGAAGTCACGAGGAGGCGGTGATCCTTGGAAGAAGGCGTTCTCCATTAAATTACAGAGCCGTCCAAGAAGAAAGGTTTCCTTTTCAAGCGCGCCCACTTGTGTGAGAATTGTAAGCGTTCCTTAGATGTCCTCATACCGTCTCTACTATTTTCCCGCATTGATATAGACAGGAACACCGCTCTTCCTAACAATGGCGACTTCAGCAGCCCATTTCAGAGACCCATCCATGCCCTGTCCTCTATCATGGACACCCGATGAACATTCCCAGCCAACTCCATTGTTGGCTGGTAACGCAGTGCCATCGATTCTATCGATCCTCACATTTGCTTCTTCACCAAGAGGATCTAGCCGTGAAAAGTCAAACTTCTCGTCATTCCCCGTAATGTACGCTTCAAAAGCAATCCTCATCAATCTCGGCGTCGACGATCCTTTCTGCTCCAGCAGACGTTCTAGAGCCTGCGTAAGCAGTCTTATTCTGCCATTAGTATGCGAAACGTAAAGCGTCTCGGCCGAAGCTGGCAGGATGTTTGCAAGGTTAATTATGTTGTTGCCGTCTCCAATGTCAACTTCGGTATTCTCCAATCCCGAGCTATAGACGTCTACCACGCCAAAGAATACATACATTCCCACCTTTATGTTCTTGAGACATTCGAAGCTGGATAGCGAAAACATAGGGGAGTGATCATCAAGGAAATCCCCAGTCCAGTAGCTTGGTCCAGGCAGATAATCCAGCCAAAGGTTCTCTAAGCTGGCTTCAGTCCATGCTAGTGCTCTCCGCAGTCCTGGCGTGCTATAGTCACAAGAACTGACATAGCTCCATCCTAATTCATAAACGAACGTTCGGAGGTTTTGCATAGCTCGAAGTAGATTTCTCAGATCCCTGGCATTAAATTTGCACTCTCTGACTTCAAGATGGGTAAGCGAGCTGCTAGCTGTTTTGAGTTGGGTAAGACCTTCATTGATCATCCGATTACCGCTGCCGATTCTCAGGCAATAGTACTCCTGGAGAGAGGGAAGTTTCAGGAAGCTAGATATGAGATCTGGTGGTTCACCGTACTTGTCGGCGCTACAATTGTTAACAATTACTCTCAACGAAGAGAACGCCGGCTCGAGATCGAACGGCTTTTCTCTGCTGAGTATCCTATCCATGATTATCTTAAAAATAGATACTTCAGGATTCTCAGGGACGAAGAGATCCATGCGCTCGAGGTTTGGTAAAGATGGAAGTAGTAAGCAGAGATAAGCATCCTCGTCACCGCCAGTTTTGAGGTCGTCAATCCAAACCTCCTCTTCTTCCGAGCACTGACTGATTTTACGGACCACTGCTCGAACTGCATCATCAACGCTATCGGAATCTTCGGCTTTTGAAGGGTCGCTACTAGTGCCCCAGCATTCACCGAGGGTGAAGCTGCGAACGTGGGAAGCTAGTCCCGGATGGTTGAGGACATGGATGGAGAAAGATCTGAGATATGGAAAACGCGTCTCGTGTCGGTGGTAAATCAACTTCACGTCAGAGTAAAGATACGGAACGGTCAGCTTGTAGAGGGAGCGGCAGGCCAGCGCAAGGTCGAGGAGCCAACCGCTCTTTTCGATGTTGCTGATAATCTGATTGATGATTTCGGGCGGTAGGGCACCCAGAGATGCCGGCATGATTGACAAGCTCATTTCCTGGATGAAGTCGCTAAGGTTGCGGATATCTTCGGTGCGGGCGTCTTGAATACTGACCCGGATTTAGTATATCGTATCTCCGCTTGGGTAGGCTCGAGTACTCATACCAACCACGCGGTTGCAACCCACGTCCGAGGGTCGGTTGAATGAAGTACCTGAGTCCTCGCCGATATGATGGTAGGGCCGAGGGTCGCAAGGTCGGTATCACTCGCAGAATTCCGGGGAGAGTCCATTGTCACTTTTGACACCGACGGGCCGAGGGGCAGCGGGAGTAAGTCCGCTCGCTCAGTAGCGTCGGGAGAAGCCACCAGTCCGCTGACCAGGATCCTAGCTGAAGATCCGCTCTACTCTTTAGCCTCGAAAAATATATATGGCAGAACTTCAGCCAGCGTCACCAGCTACTTCATTTATTCCACAGTGAATATGGTGAAGAGATCGATGGGATGCGAGTATCGCCCTGTGCGCTTAATGAATACCCATACGGCTGTCGAAGGTTCGAGACATCTTCCTCCTAAAGGCATAATCTCTCGATTCTTTTTCTCAATAGTGTTGATAGGATCTCGTTCACGACCTGTTACCTTCACCCACTTCGTCTGCAGTCCTAATGACGAGGGATCGACACCAAGCCACGAGCCACGTGGAGACCCAACGCGAGGAAGTGATATACTGCCTTCACACCCAACGGTACGCTCACCATGGCACAATCAACGTCTCTGGATCATGGACTGGTCACGATATATAGTGGACTATGCAAAATGTAATCGACGCTACCCCCCCTTAGCTCTCCTGCGTATGCCATGGGGATTCGAGGCTATCCACAGCGGAGTGCTCGGAAATCATCTCACGCATGCACCGTACTCTGGAATTAAGAAGTCTCCAGGAGAGGTGTAATCCTATAGACGACCGGCCTGCAGGGCCAAACACTTCAAACAACGTATCTTGCAAGGACGATGGTCCAAGAAAGAGGAAGTTTCTGTGGCATGGTTCAGAGACCTCCGAAGTGACAGGACGCTGCCAGTAATGCGAAGAGCCTCTTTTTCGCATCATTGTTGTGATTAATTCTGTTTGCGGTTAGCAGGGGTAGACACGGGGCATAGCGAAAGCTCTTCCAGCAGAATGTACAATGCTGGGGGGCTGCGAAAGGTGCGTCTCGGCACGAGCAGAACCACGACCCACGCGCAACAGGATTCTAGTGGCTCGACTGTACCCAGAAGCGAGCTGCGAACAATGTAATAAGTTCTAAATGAAGGTAAAGGCCCCGATCATTGTTTTCTTGTAAGAAGACTAGGCTTTCTTCGGCTCCACTTACTTAGCCATACTGTCTTAGCAGCAATCGAGGTCCTGCCCGTTGCGGTGTTCGTCCAATCAAATGTCATCTGCATTGGCTGCGCGAGGAGCATGACTGCTACTATTGAGAGGCCTCCAGCTAATTTCGCAAAGAAGCTTTGTTCGCCAAGGTGTATAATTTTGGTAGCGATGCTGGGCACTCCACAATCATGATAATCTTGTAGCGGACGATTGATGCGAGCAAGACCATAAAACGCTTTAAAAAAGACAGGTTGGACATAGTGACTGTACACTGTCGGACTTTGGTTAAATCCAAAATCGCCAGTGGAGGGTGATAGCATGATCGAAATCATCTGAAATTGTGGCCATAGAGCCGCAATGTTCTTATCGCAGGCGTCGGCAATTACAACGTTCTTTCCCAACGAGGACTTCTGTCCTGAAAAGCTGCCCTGACAATTGGAGAATGCTACACAGACTGGCTGACGAATTGAATGATTAACACTATCAGGACCACGTACGCATAACCAGATCAACTTCCAACGCTAGTTTCTTCAAGTGTAAAGTACTTTAGGTAAAGTACTTGGATTGGGAGTAAGGGAGCAAGCATTGGTGGCGGAGAATGATGCGCTTGATAGAGTTTCGTTCCTTGGCTAGCAAGCTAGCTCCAGGGTGGGTTAGTCAGCCGCGCCTGCCAAAAGGGAGGGTGACCGGAGTGCGCTCGTCGCTCGTCACTCGTCACTGCAGTTCAATTCTTCCATCGAAGTCTCGTCGGATTCCATACAGTCGCTTCTTGCATTTCTTTTCCATCCTCCATTCAATTTCACTTGCTTCTACCTTCCACTTGGCCACCAAAGCATCTATAAAACACATTGACTTCCAACACCTCTCCGCCAAATCGATACCTTGGATCGAGACCCCACTCCCGCTAGACCCAGCCTCAAGTTTAGCTGCTCAAATCGCCCCGGGGGCCCACTGTGGAGATTAGTGGGCCGTTGATAAGACCTTCACTCAGAGCCGCATTCTGCGGGACAGTGCAGCAATACTCTGCTGAAGCTCAATACCCTCAAGTTTGAGGCTACAAAGACTATCTACCGGTCGCACTCGTCACACATCACAACTGCAGTGTCCGCGAAGGTACCCTCGTTGTCGACCATTGGACTTTGATATATTTTTGGAAAACTGTATGACCTCAGTCCTTAACTCTATATCAAGCTTCAAACACTAACGCCAAACCCACAGACTCGCACAGGGGCGGCTTCTTCTTTTTGTTCTTGTGGAGGATACAGTGCAAAGGAAAGACCGGAGGCTCACACAGAAGACGCATGATTGCCACGTTCAGCCTTGACCGCGGTTGCAAATGAAGGAGGCTTTCAACTCAATTCACTTTATCCCGCACTCGCGCTCTTATGATGAGCCAACAGTACCCCAGTCACCAGGCACCTGCAGCATATGAGCACTCGAATCTACAATCCCCGGCCGCATTGTCAAGACCGCCTTCCAATGGCCTGCCACAACAGACGTTCTCGTCTGCACAGACATTGCCTCCAATCGTCTCCGGGAATTATGGACCCACGAATCAGATGCAAGTCTACACGCCTCGCCATCCGGCGATGATGACGATGGCCTCTCAAGCTGAAGCCGTCAACCAGGCCAGTCTCTCGAATAGCCACTTTGCCCCAATCTATGCACCGACATCCAACACGTACTTCAATATCAATTACAACAGTACTAATGGGAGCTACGAACACGCTTCGCAGAGTCAGCCAGAGGCCGAGCCGTTAAGACCGCCGCCAACGTACATGCAAGCTCATCCGCAAGCCCAACCCGCGTTTACTGCTACCACTCGAAGCCTCCCAGAAATCGCGCCAATGCCACCGCGAATGAACGGAGCTCGACTCCCGATCTATGCCGGTAACGATAATCCACATCTTGAAGAACAACCGCCACCCTCGCATGTGGTCGGCGCTCAGGGTCGGAGAGGTATACTGCCGTGTACTGGTGGACGTCCAGCTGCTCCCACAGGCGGAGACGTGCAATTGTCGAAGAATATACCTCTACCGCCCAGGGATGAGGACGGGAAATATCCCTGCCCTCACTGCGACAAGACCTACCTACATTCAAAGCACCTTAAACGTCATCTTCTACGCCGTATGTTCATATCCCTATCTCGTACCTTTCTAGCTAAGCAAGATGTAGATACTGGTGTGCGGCCTTACAGCTGCGGTCTCTGTACCGATACATTCTCTCGTAGCGACATCCTCAAACGCCATTTCCAGAAGTGCTCCAGTCGCAGAGGCAACCCAACCGGACAAAATCATTTAGCCCATTCCCGAGCGAACAGGAAAAACTTGAAAAAAGCCGACAACGATTCAATGGACAGTGGCACACCAACCATTCCAGACATCCCCAGTCATCCTCAATTGCCTAACTACATACCTACAAGCTCGGACACATCGTTTGACATGAACAACTTGAGTTTGAATCAACAGAATTATGGTGAGCACTCGAGGCAGGTCTCACGAGCCAACAGTGTTGCGGGGTCTGGGGAGAGCTCTGGGAGCCAATCAAACAGGGCAAGCCTTGGGATGCTAAATACGCCAGTATACGAACAAGCGCCATTTCCACACTCGGCAGGTCATGACACACCAGACTCTATTACAACGAGCGGTGCTGCGACTCCATACACGTTCCAACATGAGTCACGCACTATTCAACTCCCCTCAAATGAACAATTTCATCAGCCGGCAAATGGTGACCTCGGTTTTGGCGCCTCAAGCAGGCCTCCCATATCTTCCAACTACAGCCATGGGCCTCTGCCGCGTATAGTAGGCCAAGGTAATCCCCGCAGCTACAATACCGAGTGGCCGCCGTATCAATACAACTCTCATGATGAGTATGGATATGGGCAGCACCACTCAGGTACTAATACCCCTCTCGAGCGTGAGAAACAGAACGACGATTACCCCATGGCTTTTCCCAATTACACCCCATATCCGGGCCCGAAAGCTTAGCCAACGCTTTATTACAGACCAACATAGAGTTTAACTTCGTCTGGCTCTCCTCTTACAATGCATTAATAGACAGACCACTGGGAAGGTGGCATTATCGATTTTTCGGCAACGACCCTTACGATGACGATACATAGAGGTAGAATGGAAACGTGCTAATGATATGGCAATGATGGAAAGGGATAGGGCAGGATTCGCCTTTGGGAGGCTTGCATCGCGGCACGTTCGATAAAATTAGACATGGTCACAGGGGTTTTGCGAAATAGATTTTCAGTATCAGTGACGGGGAATCACGTCGTTTGAAAAGTTCTCTTCAACATAGAGAATGACAGAATTTTATTCCAACGTTCAACAATGCTGCCTACTGAAGCCGAAAATACGTGACTCCAGATTTGCTGTCAGAAAAGGTTGCAGCAATACCCAATTCTGTCCCTTGAATTGTCGCAATGAGGTCGGTTGGAGTGTAGCGGCAGGATTGGTAGTGTAAAGAGATGAGTCGAAGCTTTGCTAGTTCGGAGTAGATATTGGGAGCCTTGAAGTCCACCATCCAAGGGTAGATCAAGCTGCGTTATGAGACGCCTACAGCCCGCATGGTTTGGTCTTTGATAACTTGTTTTATCTTCCCCAGTTTTCCCATATAGATAGGGATGAAGTCTATTTTCGTGGAAATGAATGATTTACGATACCCCATCGAATGATTGATTGACAAGGCCTACCAGCAGACCTCACTGGTCTCGTACCGATCATGCGGAGATCGTCAGCTGTAGTGATGAAGTGCGTACGCCTTGACGGGTTCCATAGGCTACCTCAAGCTCGGTACCTCCACCGTCTTTCCCCACTTCGCCAACGAACATCACTGGCCTCGCGCAAGTCATTGCCTTGCAATCAATCGAGAACTCGCCATGCCTCCACTCTCAAAACTCCAGCAGCAGCAGTTGCTGCCAAAACCTCTCGCATCGCAGCAGCAGAGGCAGCTTCAACCTCTCAGGCCGCCGCCGCAGAGGCAGGTTCTGTCATGACCAGAATCAAGAATATCCTCCTGGGCACGAGCGTAGGCCTCTTCCTTTGGTTTGGATACCTCTACGTAACGGACGTAAGAGCAGGTATACATCAGTGGGCGGTAGTGCCCTCATTGAGATGGTTTTACGACGATGCTGAGGAGGCACATGAAGCAGGCACGGAATGGTTGAAGGGTCTCTACGCCTGGGGTTTGCATCCACGGGAACGGGGTGGTCTTGACAGCAAGGGAGACTTGAGCGTTGAGGTGAGTTCTAGCCTTGAATAACTAGCCGCCGGATTGGTTAAGGACGATGGCTGATGCAATACAGGTCTTTGGTCACACCCTCTCGAATCCCATTGGCACATCAGCGGGTATAGACAAGCATGCATCGATTCCCGATCCCCTCTTCGCCCTTGGTCCCAGCATTATAGAGATTGGCGGCTGCACCCCCTACCCTCAAGATGGCAACCCTAAGCCTCGTGTTTTCCGCCTTCCCTCTCAGAAGGCCCTGATCAATCGCTATGGCTTAAATTCAGAGGGCATAGACAATATTGTTATGCGATTACGGCAAAGAGTCAGGGAGTACGCATACTCGATGGGCTTTGGCATTGATGAGGTAGCCGAGCAGAGAGTGCTGGATGGAGAGGCTGGCGTGCCTGGTGGAAGTTTGATGGAGGGACGTCTGATGGCGGTGCAGATTGCTAAGAACAAGTTCACCCCTGACGATGACATCGAGGCCGTCAAAGCGGACTACGTCTACTGTGTCGATGCGGTGGCTCGATACGCGGACATTATTGTGGTGAATGTATCGAGCCCGAATACGCCAGGGCTTAGAAATCTGCAAAGGGTGGAACCATTGACCAATATACTCAAAGCGGTGGTCGAGGCGGCGAAGAAAACCAACAAGAAGACAAAGCCGGCTGTGATGGTAAAAGTCTCCCCAGACGAAGACTCGGAAGAGCAAGTGCAAGGTATCTGTGATGCAGTGTGGGAGAGCGGAGTTGAGGGCCTGATAGTTGGTAACACCACAAAGAGGAGAGACGATCTCCTACCATCTGGGTATAGCTTGCCTAGTAGGGAAGCTGCCATACTTCTCGAGGAGGGTGGCTACTCGGGTCCGCAATTATTTGAAAAAACTGTTGCTCTAACTAAAAGGTACCGAATGATTCTGGACGAGGGAATGGAGCAAAAGCCAGAAACGAAGCCTGATGCGACAGAGTCAGCAACATCCCAGAACCCACCAGCCGACGACCTACCATCACGCATTCAAGAAACCACCGCCCGCGATGCCGCAAACCTCAAACCCGACACCCCTGAAGCAGAAGCTTCTTCGAAAGCCCAACCTCTGATCCGTATCCCCACCCGCAACAATCCTTTCTCCACAGATACCCCATCAACAAGTCCCGATACTCCAGCCCTATCAGCATCCCACCACATCAATCAGATCTCTCCAACGACTCCGCCTACCCCTCCTGCACGGAAGGTGATCTTTGCCACAGGTGGCATATGCGACGGTAAACAAGCACTAGAAGTCCTTGAAGCAGGCGCCAGCGTGGCCCAGGTAATACCCACCCCCTACCTAGTAAATGGATCTCAAATTGAATGCTGATTGCCAACAGACATACACAGCATTAGTCTACGGTGGCGTTGGGAAGATCTATCAGATGAAGGCGGAGATACGCGACGAGATGAGAAAGGCTACGCAGCAAAACAAATCATGACAGAAAATATGCATTGCTGAAGTGTGTATCTATGTCTACGATACCAATGTATATATGGGCTTTCCATTATCGCATAAATCCCACGGGAACCGTGAGGGCTATCCCTTTTCCCAGCGTCACCCCCGTGACTTACAGCACCTAAACCAATCTTTCTCTGGGTAGGTATCTACTCTACTAAACCTACTAAGATCCTATTAATAAAAATCTAACTTAAGAAACTTACCTTTAAGATCCTTCTTACTTTCTTCCTTACTATACTAGTACTTACCTACTATCCCTATCCTATCCCCTTCCATCCTGCCACCACACCACATCCTATCTACTATCCTCCCTACTCCTAACGTCACATCAACCTCCATACTCTATACCTAAACCCACCTCAACCCTAAAATCCCGTCGATCGATCTCCTTGACGTCAATCCGTCGAGCGTAACCCATCAATGGCAGCTATTATTCTTCCCTAGCCCAAACTCCCCTTCATCTAGCTTGCACCTATATAACCCAACTTCCACAAAAGATTGAAAAACCAACGTCCGCGTCTCATTCCGCTAGCATCCTATCGGCGTAGGTCTTTCTTGTATAGCTCCACTTCCCAGCTGTGAGCGGCGTTAATTCGTATATGGGCGATTTGAACTGCGAGCGGAGCGTTCAAAGGGGTTGTTGCTGGTTGGGTAGCTCTGCGTGTGTGAAATGCTGGTTGGGGGGGAGTGGTGTGGATTGGTATATAAGGCGTCAGGGAGGGCTGTGTAGGGATTATGATTTTGTTCTGGCGTTAGGGTTATGGATCGTTGGGAGAGTTTGATTGATATCACGCTTTATATAACATGCAGAGGGACGACGCGGAAATGGCAGATTTTTCTGGTTATTCTGCGGGGGGGATACAGTTGTCTTTCGTGGTGTCGATTTGTGACTTGGGGGAGGGTATGTTTGGGAGAGTAAAGAGTAGGTCTAAGGGAATTCGGCTAGGGATATTAGTGGTTAAGGGATGAGGATGGTAGATTAGAGTTGGGTTTATAGTATATGGATATGGAATCTTTCTGGCGGAATCTGGAGCGGGATTGGTTTCGTTTGTTTATATAGGTGTTGGGTATAGGGCCGCTGGAGTGGGATGGTAGGCGTTAGATGCGTGGGTAGAGTTACTGGAAACCTATGAATTCCAATCGGTATGGTCGAAGCTAATCTGAGTCGAGTAAATGATGCTGGAGGATTCGAATGCAGGCTTGTAGGCTTCGCAGTGGATGTTCAATTCGATGACCGCATCCTTGAAACAGTGTCTTAAGTCCGTAATCTTTTTATGTGATGTTCTATTCGATGACTGCATCCTTAAAAAGGTACCCCACGTCGATGGTAATCGAAGGGCGGGTGATATGGAGGAGGTTTTGTAGATGTATACCATTAACTCCTGGCATTTGGAGGTTTTGAATCTTCTTCTGGGGCAAGAGTTTGTTGATTCCAATCGTCGCCGGTGTGCCTTGGTCCATGGGGTGGGTTGATAGGAGGGAAGTGACGATATCTGAGGGGTAGAGGACGATTTTTCCACGTTCGTCCATTCGGTATGATACTGGGGGGTTTTTATGTTAGTACTTTGCACTGTTTCCGAAAATCTTTTTGCGATGAAAAGACAACAATGCACTGCAAGATAGAGCCAATGCTGCCCACTGCACGACCAACGAGATGTGGCTGCTATAAATTGGCTGTAAGATTACTCCCAGTACCTAGGGCTATCATACTGGTGGTATTCACGCCTTCACACGAGGTCATGTTACTCCCTGAGGCCATCAACTTCGTGAGCGCCAACAACAGCGAACCTTGTCTAGTTTCTACACCAATCGATGGAGATCAGCCCTCATT
>JAABUW010008733.1_pt1 | contig 11749 bp, 2 predicted proteins | sample 5560081 | NCBI WGS metagenome assembly JAABUW01 (sample SAMN10711882, study PRJNA513363) | rock metagenome | isolation source: Antarctica rocks | place: Antarctica: Victoria Land, Knobhead sud | reverse complement strand
AATAGACAACAGTTTTAATTTATATATTTCTTGTTCTTTTTTTTTTTGTTTTTTTTGCAAATATATCAAAAATTATTATTTTTATATAATTCTCGATAAATACTTCTTTCTCTTTTATTGCTTTTTGGTCTTCTCTTCGAAAACAATTGCAATTAGATTTTTTTAATCTATTGTTCTTTCTAGCTGTTTAACAATTAATTAATAATTAATCTTCTTTTGTTAAAAATCTGTTTCAGTTTCTATCGAGAAACTGATTCAAATAGTGCTTTCGCGCTTGTTTAGAGAAATAAATTATTTTGTTCTAATATTCTCTCAATAAAAATTACTGAAATAAGTAATTTTTAGACGTATCTTAGCTGTAGAAACTAGTTACAATATTGATAAAATATTTTGATTTTTAAATTCGCGACTCTAACAACTAATTCTAGCGTTCTAATTCTGATTCTAATTATTTTTTTCTTGTTCTTTTGTCTAATAATACTCTGTTTCTAAAAAGCAAATTTCTGTATTTCTGTATTCTAAATTTTCTAAAATCTAATAACTTTTCGAGATTAATCTGATTTCTCTGTTTCTCTTCTAATAATTCCGAATTTCTGTTGTTCTGAGTTTTCTGTAATTCTGAAACTGTTTTCAGAAATATGTTGTTGATTTGTTGTTCTAATATCTGTTGTTTTAATTAAAGTTTCGTCTTCAATATTAATATAAGAAAGTAAAAATAAAATCTCCGATTAGTAGACAACTAGAACAATAGAGATTTATTGCAATATATAATTAAATAGTATTATACAATCTAATAGTATATTGAGTAGCTAAGATTCTAATATCTATACAGAAGATACAGTATATATACTGCAAATAGATTGCTAAACTAAGTAACAAATATCTCTAGATTAATAATCGAATATCTTCGGATTATTCGATTACAATATTAAATATTCTATATTCTATATAAGTTTTTGCAGACTCTGTATTTTTATATAGTTTAAGTTTTTTTATAAAAATAGTATTTCAAGCAATAATTCTGCGCGCAGTAGATATATCTCTGTTTATTCTTGTATCTGTAAATTTTATAATTGTATTTCTAATATTTTAAATATTGTTAAATTCTGCAGTTTGTATTATAAAACTAAGTAATCTTAATATCTAATTTATAATATATTTCTTTATCGATTAACTTGTTTGTTATTTCTATGTTAACAACACAAGCTATTAGTAATATATACTTTTTTGTTAAAGTATTTGTTGCAAACTATTTTATTTTATCTATTGTAATTTTCGAATATATATATACGTTAATTTTGATAAATATTTTAATACTGTTTTTTTTATATTCTTGAATATTCTATCTATTCTAATTCTATCTATTACTATATTAATAGCTAACTTTGCGCAGACTTGCATTTAATAAATTGTTTTTTGTTCAAAAATTATTTTTCTTTAATATTTTTTTGCTTTTCTTTGTTTTTATTTTAAATATAATTATTTCAGATTTTTTTCTAATTGCTATAATACTTTTGTATATTAAAAATATAGTCTTAATATCTGTCTTGCGTACTTAGTTTATTATATTATTTGTTATAATTATTATAATCTTTTTAACCTTTTTTTTCTCTTAAATATAAATTTTTATCTCGAACTTTTCGCGAGAGTTTTATATCAATAGTACTTTATCTACTTTTTTATTTTAAAAGTTCCGAATTAATAAAAACAAACTTTTGCTAACTATTTTAATTTAGCTATCTATCTATTGCTTTTTTGTTGTAGATTTTTTTTCAAATTTGTTAACTATTTTTTTTAATTTTGTTAATTGTTTTTTTATACAACGCTTGCTTGCTGTCGACACAACACTTAAACGCGTTAACTTTTTTATTGCTATTTCTACTATTCTAAACAACTCTTCTATCTTGTTTTAGAGTATCAATTTCTTGATTAGTTGTTTCTCTAATTTATAGAATACTTGCAATTTGTTTAGTTTTTTCTAAATATTCTTTTGTTTAATTGAATTCTTCTATAAGAGTACAAAATTTACTTCTTGTTTATTTGTTAATATTGCGTTAAGTATATTTATTCTCTAATCTCGCGAACTAGAATTAAACGCAGATATTATATTAATAATCTTTTCAGTCTCTTAATAAGTAATAATAATTGTTATTCTTCAATTTGTTAGAAGCGTGTCTAGAGAGAAATAGATTTATCTCTAGTTAATTCTAGTATTTAATTAAAAGACTAACTATATAAAGTCCCGGATTTTGCGTCTATTCTAGTATATAATATTGCGTCTAGGAACGATCTCGCGAGTGCATAGTTACAATACAATTGTTTAATTTTAAATATATTGTTGTTTGTCTATTCTAATCTCCAAAAAAATATTGTTAATAATAATTTGATAATATTCTAGATTTTAAAATATTAATAACAATTAAAAATATACGCACAATATTAAATTTAACAATAAAAACAAATATATTCCTGTAATTAATATTAAATATCTGGGAAAAAAACTTTTGCAATTAGTTTTGTTTTAAGTTTTTCAAAAGTTTTATCTATATATATTGTAGTTTTTTATATCTATTTGCTAATAGTAATATTTATATCTGCTAATAAAATAGCAATCTTTTAAGTCTTATTAACAATTAGAGTAATTAACTTAAATTATATAATATTTTTTAGAATATATTTCGAATTAAATTTTAAATAGTATTTTTATAATTTTCTAAAACAAATATAATATATTTGCTATTAATATTTCTATTATTTGCAACTGCTAAAAATTTGTATTTTTTTAATATAATTTTGTTAATAATATTCTATGCTATAAATACTATTATAGCGCAAACAATCTAATTGCAATATTTTCTTAAAATTTCTATATTATTATTTTGTTTTCTTTTTGAAATTGCAATATATAAAATTATCTAATTTGTTTTTATTTCAAAAATTGTATTATATAAAAATATCTAAATTTTGTATTCTAAAACAACAGAATTATTTTATATTTCAACAATTGTTTAAATTTTAATATCTGATTTAATTTAAACAAAATCTAATTCGAATTAAAACAAATATAAATAATCTAATTTAAATTAAAAGAAATTTGTCTAAAACAAATTTAACTTAGATTGAAGCAGATTTAAATAGAATTTCTAATTAATTGTATTTTTGCAAAATCTATCTATAAATTCTTTTTCTGACAAAATATTAACAGTCTTAACATATATTCTAAAATTAATATTTTTTTTCTTTTTAACAAATCTAACAATATTATATCTAATAATTCTGTCTAGATTTAAGATCTATATTTTTACAAATATATAAAAATTTTAATATTTTTTAGAAACACTTTTATTTGTTCTCTATTTATCAATTTGTTTTTTCTGCTATTAATATAAAAAAAACCGAAATCTAGATATAAAAAATAGTTAATAGTTTTTATACAAAAATAATCGATAGAGAATTTGATATTAATAAATATTTTAGTAAATATAATAAGTTTGATATTAACAAAAAAATTGATTATTATACAATTTTACAAATATATATTAGTCTAAGCAATTTCTAATTAGAACGCAATTGAAAATTCAATTCTCTTAATTATTGTTCTAATAGAGTTCTCAATAATATATATATTTTGTTTGACAATAATATTCCAAAAGAAATTGTAAAACAAAATATAGACTAGAATATATTAAGAAGAAAACTCTGTTAAATATATTTGAACAAAAACAAAAATATATTAAAGCGAATTATTATATTATTTATTATCTATCTATTAAGAAAAAAAGAGAACTATTAATATTATATTTGTGTTTTATTCTAATCGACAAGATTAGAGAGTAAATATAGTTAATACAATGTTAAAAGATAGACAAGATACGAATTTTGTACTCTTGCAGAGAAATTTAATCAAGAAAAAGAATATTCGGAAAAAACTAAAAAAACTGTAAATATATTATAAATCGGACAGACATTTAATAAAGAAATTAGTACTCTAAAGAAACTAGAAAAACTGTTTAAGATAATAAAAACAGCAATAAAAAAACTAATATATTAGAATATTATTTCGGCGACAAATAATTGTTGTATAAAAGAACAATTTACTAGACTAAAAAAAATAAGTAACAAATTCGAGAAGAAATTTATATATTAAAAAAGCAGTAAATAAATAGCTAAATCAAAAAAATTAGCAAAAATAGATTTTTATTACTTCGAAATTTTTTTAGCAGAGAAACAAACACAATATTGTTTATACAAAATTCTCGCGAAGAATTCGAGATAAAAATCTATATTCGAGAGAAAAAGAAAATTAAAAAGTTATAGCAGCTACAACAAACAAAATAATAAATAGAATATACGAAATAAATATTAAGATTATATTTTCGATATACAAAAATATTATTGCGATTAGAAAACAATTTAAAATATTTATATTCAGAATTAGAACAGAAAAAGCAAAAAAAAACTAAAAAAAAAAATATTGAAAAAAAAAATATTATCGAACGCAAATCTACGCGAAGTTAGCTACAGAATAATAGTATATAAAATTAGAATAGAGAATATGTTTAAAAATATAAAAAAAGATAGAACAACAATATTTGTTAAAACAAACAACTGTATATATTCGGAAGTTATAATAGATAAAATAGAGTAATTTATTAAAGATATTTAAACAAAAAGATATATATTGCTAGTAGTTTGCGTTGTTAGCGCGAAAATAGTAAATAGACTAATTAACACAAAAATATATTGCAAATTTAATATTAAAATTGTACAATTCTATAACACAAGTTGCAGAATATAACAATATTAGAAATATTAGAAATACAAATACAAGATATATAACTGCAAGAACAAACAGAATTATATCTACTATACGCAGAACTATTGTTTTGAATACTTTTCTTATAACAAGATTTAAGATATATAGAAATGCAGAATCTACAAAAGAATATATAAAATATATTTTAGTATAAGAAAAAACAATTTGGAAAGAAAAGAATTAAGTAGATTATAGAATTTAGACTTATTTATTATATAGCGCGCAGTAATAGAATCTTGAAAGCGACAATATCTAGAATATAGACAGAATTATCTACAAGTCTTAAATTACTAATAGACAGAAATATAAAAAAAAAATCGATTAAGTTATTTAATATTTGCAAGTTGTTTTTACAATATTAATAAAGTATTAGAAAACACAATTATAAATTATTTAATTAAAAAGATAAAATTGAGCTCGATATTGTTTTTATCAAAGTTAATATTAATATTAGTAGAAAACTTAATAAAGAGAACAGATATTTTGCAGATAACATACAATATATAAATAGAGTCTAAGAAAGAACTGTAATATTAATACAAAAAGAATTTCGAATATTATAGTATAAGATCTATAAATTCAGAAAAAAGATAATAGTTGCACTATTTTATAAAAGAAGTATAAAAAACTATAATATATTAATAATTTAAGAGTTATAGCACTATAGCGAGAATTTGAAGATATATTGCTTGATAAGCGCAAACTTTATATTGAAAGACAACAAAAGCAGAACTTGCTTCTATATAAATAAGAAAATTGATAATAATATCTTGTACTCGATATAATATTACAAAGACGTAGATATTGTTATTATAGAAATAAATATCGACAGTATATAGATATTTCGCACAACAATATAGATATACAAAATATACAATCTATTTTCTAGAAATTACAAAACAATTTACAATAAAAGAAGTTTTTTAACTATTAAAACAATATTGCGCATATTAAACAAAAATATATTAATAGAAAACTTCAATTTTTATTTTATAATATAAAAAAATCTATTTTATTTAAAACAATATCTGCTGTTTAATAAATTATTTAATATAGTTATAGAAATTTATTTCCTGCTGACATTGCTATAGAAAACAATTATATACAATTATTAAGAATTTTAGACAACTATAGATCTAATTTTTACAATAGATAATATTGTAAATCAATTAATAAAATACGAAATAAACAATAAAATAAAGAATTTATTAGATTATTTGTCAGTACAAACAATTATCAATCTAAAAATCTGCAAGAAGTCTGCGCGAAAATCGCATTAATACTAGAAAACAACAGACAACAAAAAATTTAGTTAAATATTTCGAAAATAACTGTTAGAATTTCTATCGAACTATATAGTAGACTGTTCGCGTATTAATAAATTTAAGAATAAATTATTTAAGATACTGAAGCAGATTATAAATATCTCAACTTTCTAAATTAGATTATATAAAATACTTAAAATAGAATAGATAAAAGAATATATAAAAACAGTTAAAAACATAAAATAAATATAGAGATACTGTTGTATTATTAACAATTAAACAATATATATAAAAGTATAGAATCAAAAAAACAAAATTATTAAAAAATAGAAGAGAGAAAAGTTTTATTTGTTATTTGAAAAATATATTCAGAAAAATATATAGTCGATTTAGTTCGAAAACACTGTTATTATAGTACTGAGAAAATTCGACAAAAAAAATTACTTAAACGCGAAAATCTACAGATTTATAGATTTTTTCGATATATTCGAAAAAATACTCGAGTTAATAGTTTAAAATATTTTTGCTATATTGTTAAAACAGCAAATATAGTATCAAATATATAGATAAGAATTCGACAATATAGATTTACAGATATTGCTTTTCAACTAATTAGAAAAAAATATATATAGTATAAAATAATATAAAAAAACGCGTAATATTTCTGCTCAGTCTAAATAACAAAAAAAACTTTCGACAATATAATATACAGTAGATTTTTGTATAATATAGAAAAAAAATCGAAAGATTTCTCGAATTTGTTAAGAATTTTCTGAAGAACAAATATATTATTATTACAATTAATAATTATAAAACAACAAAATATAGAATAAATATTAAGATATTGCAGAATCTCTTATTTTCGTCGATATTTTATTTCTTTTATAATATTGATTTGCTAAAACGTATAACAATATTTAGTTTCAAATTAGTTCTACAGAATTTGTAGATAGTATTAATATACTAAGATATAGTAAATTAATAAAACGCAATTGCAGAATTCTGAAAAAAATATATAGCAAATACAAACAGTAATTGCAAATATATAATACAAAATTCTTAGAAATAAAATACAAATTAATTTATATTTTGTTAACTTTTAGATAGTTTAATATAAATGCAAATATTAAACTTATAAATTATTAGATAGTTTTAAAAACAAATATTAGAGTACTAAAAATTTAATTTAACTTAAAACTATATTAAACTTTTTATATATATTATATAAAAGCAAAATTAGTAATTCGATAGAAAATATTATCGATAATTATTAATTTTATATAAAGACTCTTAATAACAACAAACAAACAAATATATTTTACAATAGTACAATTTGTACTTAGTTACAAAATTGCTATATAATATATTTCGAAAACAATTAAAAATTACAAAAAAGAATTAAATATAAAACTAAAATTTATATAAAAGAAAGCGCTAAAATAGATTACAAGAGTATACAAAACTATATTAATAAAAGTTTTATAAGTAAAAATTAATATTGTATTAATAAATCTTTATTTAAGTAAATTAATATAGAAATTAATAATAAATACAAAATCTTATATTGTAAATATTGTAGTCGCAAGAACAATACAATATATTTTGCAACAATTTTATTTTAAGAAGAAATCGAAAATCGAAACTATATAAGATATTTTTCCAACTAAAACAAAAATAGATAATAGTAATCTTAAACAAAAAATATATAAAATAAAACAAATTTTATATAGTATTATTGTAAATAAAATTCTTAATTATATAAATAGTTACTAGTAAGAAAATCTTAATAATATAATATAATACAAATAATTTAGTTTTATTGTAAAAAATATATTTCGACAACAACAATTACAATAACAATATTACAGTTGTTACAATTAAGATTGTCTAAAAAAAAAATTAAAAAGTTCAATATTAACAATTACTTATTATAAAAAGCTAAAGAGACTTGTAACAAAAACAAAATATTTTGTTATTATAATACAAACAAACGCAAAAAGTTATAACAAGATATACAAGATATATATTAATAGTTAGATTTTATTAAAAGTAATTAAAATAATAAAATTAATTACAAATTAGAAATAATTACAATAAATATAAATTGAATACAAGATTATTAGATATTAGAGAGCAAAACTTAAATTATATTAAATAGTAGATTACAAAAAAATATCGAGCAACAAAACAGTCGATAAAATAATTGACAAAGTATATAATATAATTTTATTGTTGTTAAATTGCAGAATAAACAAAATAACAATACAACTAATATTTATACAAAAATAGATTTGTTAAGACTAAAGAAAATTCTGAAAAGAAAATATAAATATTATTTACTACAGAAAACTAATTTCGAATATTATATATAAATATATTCGATTGCATAAAAGATAAACAAAATTATATAGTATACTATTAATATAATTATATACAAATAAAATCAATTTTAATTAGTTTCTATATATATAACAAATTCTTAATATTGCAACAGCAATATATAACTGCAATATAAATTGCATATTAGTAAAATATATATTGCTAATATACTTTAGATAGAAAAACAAGCAAAAAATAATACAAAAAAATAGTATAGATATAAAAATACTACTAGAAATTGCAGTTGCAACAATAGCAACAATATATATAATTCTTTCTAGAGATTTACTAAGTTAGTTTTAGATAATAGAGTTTTCGAAGAAAAAAAGAAAGAATAAATAGTAAATAATAAGATTTATAAAGTTTTTGTATTAAGAGTATTTATAGTAAAAAATATAAGATACAAAGCACAAATAGAGAATGCAGATATTGCGCAAGCGCAATATTAACTACAGTATATATATTCTTGTATAAATCGAATAAGATTTAAAAAAAAAGATCTTTTAAGAAACTAGAGAATAAAATACTGAATCTCTTTTTAATTATTAACAAAACAGATATTTTCTACAAGTTAAATATATATTTATTTATAAAAATATAAAAGAGTCCAATAATTTTGTTAAAAAATATTGGAGAAAGAAATCTAGCTACTAAGTAAGTTAATCAGGATTTCGTGGAATTTCTTAACGTAGTTTTACGAAATTATCTAGTATAGTAGATAGACAGTAATGCAGCAATCAGACAGTAATAGAGCAAGCAGACTATTTTGTAGCAGATAGATTGTTTTGCAGTATACAGACTGTTTTGCAGACAGTTAACAACGGGCAAAGATATAGAAGAGAACGACTTGTTTTCTGTCTTTAGAGATATTATCTAGATGCATTTTCTTCTTTCTATTCCCGTTAGCAGATATAGTAGATAAATAGACAATAATAATATATCTGATTAATGCAGCATACAGGCTGTTTTGGAGCAGACAGACTGTTTTGCAGACAGTTAACAACAAGCGGAAATATAGGAGATAATAGCTTGTTTTCTATCTGTAGAGATATTATCTAGATGCATTTTCTTCTTCCTATTCCCGTTAGCAGATGCAGTAGATAAATAGACAATAATAATATATCTAATTAATGCAGCATACAGGTTGTTTTGAAGCAGACAGACTGTTTTGCAGACAGTTAACAACGGGCGGAAATATAGAAGATAACAACTTGTTTTCTGTCTATAGAGATATTATCTAGATATGTTTTCTTCTCTATATTCCTATTAGCAGATATAGTAAGTAGATAGATAGTATATCTAATTAATGCAATAAGTAGACAGATAATAATCTATTTAGTAGTAGTAAACAAAGCAGACAAAACGCAACGTTAGATCTCTAATTTAATCTATCGAGCGCAATCCGATGCGAAAACAGTTAATCTAGTATAACTTTTGCAATACTATATAAATTATTGCAATCAAAACAATCTTATCTTTCTCTCGAATAGATTTCTTAATAGAGCTACTTAGTAGTATATTATATATATAGATATATGTGTTATATAAACTGCAAACAATAATAATTAAACTTGTCTATAATACTTTTAATAAATATTCTGGAACTACTATTTTCAATCTGCTATAATTTCTACAATACTATATTAAATTAAGTTATCGCAAACTTTATAGAAAGCGTAAAATAAGTTCTATCAATAGATTAAGTAATTATATATATAGTTTATAGATATATATATAGATACAACTGCAAGATATAATTCTTTTAGTATATTAAATCTCTATAGAACTTATTAGCTTATCTTATAATTTCTAATTAAGTAATATATCTTTAATTGATCCGGAAGCTTGTTCTATTAAAAAGTTTTTTAAGAATTTCTATACTTTGCGAATATATCTCTTTAAGAAATATTCTTTTAGAAGAAGTTAATATATAATATTTTCTATATCAATTTGCTGCAAAATAATTCCGATAATTTTCTTCCAGATTAAATTTAAAAATCTCTCGATTTTATTATTATTCTCTTAAGCAAGAAATATAAGTTAAATAATATTCTGAATTTCAAATAATATTATAGTCGATTACAATATTGTTGCAAATAAATAAACAAGAAGCAAAAAGATATAAACTAATACTATATTAATAGCAATAAGTTTAAGAGTATTACAAATATTGTTAAAAACTATTACAAGAATAATCTAATAATACTTAATTTTACTAATAATACAATATCTTTGTATATAAGAAAAAGAAAACAGTAAAAAAATATTATTAATACAACAATACAAATATTGTTAAATAAAAGAAAGAAATAATATTACAGTTATATATTTAGACGTTAGAAATTTGTTAAATCTTAGAATAGTTAAATCTCAGAAATTTTTATAGAACTCTAAACAGATTTTACAAAATTCTAATTAATCGACTAAACAAATTAATTTCAACTAACAAATAAACTCTAGTAACTGTTTAACAATTCTAATTAACTAAATTTATTGTTTTTATCTACTAGAATATATTGGAACTAGCGTTTTTAGATTGCGAATCTATATAATTCTTGCAGTCTTTGTATATTTACTTTTTATACTTTTAGTATTAGTTAATATATATCTATAAGACTTGCTCTATATAGATCTCTAATATAGTATAGTATTAAATATTAACAAAAGTTTGTACTACTATCTATCTAGAACAACAAAATATTTATTCGAAAAAATTTTCCAAAAATTATCTGAACAAAAATATTATTAATTTGTTAAAGCTTGCAAATAGAAAGAAAAATACTGTTACAAATTTTAATTAAAATAGATTTTGTTTTTTGAAATTAAATTTTTTAGTTTTAAATATATTATAAATAGTAGCTAGTATCTTAATATTTATAGTATCTGTATCTATTATATATATATAATTAGTTTAATATAGTTAGTATTCTTGTCAATTTACTATATACTAGTCTATTAGCTCTATTTTCTAATAGTAGAGTTTTATAACAATATTTTGTGCTAACGCGTTTTTCTGTAAAATACAAATTTATCTTTTAATATATTACTAGTAAAACAAGTAAAACACGCTAGTCGATATTACCGATAATATTACTAGATACTGAGATTATCTGTTTCTCCGGTTAAATTACTGTTCCTCCGGTTGGATTACTGTTTCTCCGATTGGATAACTGTTCCTCCGGTTGGATTACTGTTCCTTCGGTTGGATTACTGTTCCTCCGGTTGGATTACTGTTCCTCCGGTTGGATTACTGTTCCTTCGGTTGGATTACTGTTCCTCCGGTTGGATT
>JAABUW010008730.1_pt1 | contig 11752 bp, 3 predicted proteins | sample 5560081 | NCBI WGS metagenome assembly JAABUW01 (sample SAMN10711882, study PRJNA513363) | rock metagenome | isolation source: Antarctica rocks | place: Antarctica: Victoria Land, Knobhead sud | reverse complement strand
AGGGCAGAGTCTTGGAGTGGCGGTAGGACTTACAAGCCCCAGTCCTCTTACAGTCCTCCTGGTGTTCTAGACAGAAATCCTCGTTGATAGACGGCACGAAGAGGTCGCTACTACCGGTATCGATATTGAGGAAGAAATGCTGAGGTGGGGTTCCGATCTCGAGTTCCACCAAGTACAATGTCTTGAGGTTCTCCAGAGTCAAGGGGACGCTGCCATCACGGCGCATGATCGTCCGAGGAGCCTTGACTTTGTTGAACTCCATACTTATTGCCCTGGGACTGGCAGATGTAAACGAAGTCCATGGTAGACAAGTGGCCACGGCAACGGCGAGAGAGAGCGATGAGTATGGCATATTGGAGAGAAGAATAAAGAGATATGAGGAAAGGACTGATGAGCAGGAGAGAGCGGATATGAGACAGACAACACTGCAGGAGACGCGTACGCATAAAAAGCTAGAGCATTTGGTACTTCTTATACGTACCGTTAGGTGAGCGATCAGAAGGCATATATTAAGGCATGCAGGCTAGTCGACCAGGATCTCCATTCCGGGCGCAGCCTTACCGGGAAGGAATCCTGAGATCCTAAGGGAGCCAGCACCTCGAGCTCGGAGGTCGAAGCCACCGAAGTCGAGTAATCATGGTAAGGCCGTGGAACTCGATTGCGGCGTTTTGCCAGACAGTAGATCTTCCTAAGGCTCCGCCTACCCTGGTTGCTGGTGCTGGCGGTGGCGATTCGATTTCCTCAAGAACATGGTGCGACCTCGGCCAATAAGGGAGGATGAGTGAAGATGCTGAAACAGGTTCATGACAGCTGTGATGATCGGTCTTGCAGGTGATTCCTTTCTTGCCCTTCGCTGCGGTCAGGGTTCATTAGGATTCGGGAGGGCTGAAGTTTGAGACGAGGGACGGCAGAGGAGCGAGTCAGTGGTAGTGGTAGTGGTAGTGTGTTCATTTAAGCGTCCCACCTGAAAAGGCATGCGCGAGAGTCTACTGCTGGGTGTTAGGCCACCCATCTAGTACCTCGAGACTAACTACAATAGACCGAGCTATTTAATTGATGCAATTATCACTTGTTTACACATAAACAAGATCTCAAACAAATAACACGACATGAATGTCGAATACCCTGGCCATAAGTAACAGCTTATGGCGATCAAGAAATTCACTCAACAAAAGAAACATGTAGTCGTCTCGACGTTGATTCATAAGACAATGCTCTAGTGTAGCGATCGTAATAATTTGTGTTCAACCTCTGAATAACCAGATACAAAAGTGCATTAAGTAGTCAAATCACGCATTAGCAATTCTCCAATAAATTTAGCGAAATGGTACTCAACTCTGTTGACTCTTAATCAATGTCTCAATCGAACGTGATCGCGAACAATTGACAATAATTTATAATAAGTGCTTGTCTCTCTTGCCAAAGCGACGTAGATAGAAAGCAGATTTCGTATACAGCGTAACTTAGATCGTTTTCTTGCTTTAACGAAGCGCTAGAAGACATCTTTTGTGCGAAACTTACGCAGTAAACGCACAAAAGGGTGTCAAAGGTATGTTTCTTATCGAAATGCAAATTTTGCAAGAATATAGTGATACAGATGGGTTGATTTCAAGAAATGGGTTTGGAACGTGAGATGTTGTTTTTCCAGAGGAGCGAGTCAGCTAAGAGGGTCTCGCTTGAGCGACTAGCCCACTTTTGGGGGCCGTGCTGACTGCGCACCCAGGCTTCCCTTTCACAGTCTTGGTTGATAAACTCCCTTAGCGGGGGATGCGGGTTGGTCGCAATAGTAACGCAATAATTCCACCAGATTTTTCTAGTAAAAATCGTATTGAAAGTTCAAGACAATCAATTTCAACTTGCCAAGCTCTATTTACAATATAATTCTTATAAATAAAAGATAGTTGTAGTTGTAAGAGCTTTATTTTATAGCTATACAAACATCTAACTTGTAGAAAAACAAGATTTTATTCTTTTCAACTTGAACGAATGCTAAATTAAAGCTTAAAATTGTACGATTCAAGCAAAGTTTATCTAGTTGACAGATCTTGATTATTATAGATAGTAAGATATGTAAGATAGTATATATAGATCGAGAGTTCTACTTTTGTATTCTTGTTACAAGCCGCGTACTCAGTTCTACTGACTACGGCGCAAAACTCTTTACAGTATGCAGGGCACAGTCTGCCAAGAAAGTATTATATAACTGAATCAATAAATCAGTAAAATCAGCAATACTGATTTACTAAAACTATCGATTTAGAAAATTAATAGATTATTGAGATTAGAGTAACTGATTTAGTAATTTAACTAATCTATTATATATATAATTTCTAAAACACAACTTTCTTATAGATTGTATTTAACTTAAGATAAGTTTTTACTTATTGTTATTGCTACATCTAGCTGCAATTTTTGTTATCAAGTAATTGCTTGCATTGTCTGAAAATATCTACAAATTTCTTTAACAATACAACTCTCTCTAATACTTCTAAGATTCTATTAGAAAGTAGCAGCGTAATATTTTGAATACTCTTCAAAATATTTGTATCAGATTAACGCGTCTCTATCTCGAGCACTAGTTTATTAGTATTATATCAACTATCGATTATAGAAAACAACAAAATCAGAATCAATAAATTTAATATCTACTATAGAGATTGTACCGATCTAAAGAACTAATTTATATAGATAGATATCTATTTTATTTTCTATTCTGTTTCTGCGAACCAGAAGACGATTTTCGCATTAATATTTTTCAGAAAGAGAGTTCAATATTAACTCAAATCAAATTTACACAAGTATCTGAAAAACTATAACAAAAATCTCTATACAATATTTACGAACTTCGACAGCTTCAAAAGAGAGCTTCGAAGAATTTTTGAAATATTTAATAAAAAACAAATTGCAAAAAAAATAATTCAGTATCTAATTTAACAAATCTCTGCAGCAAATTATGCTGCTAAATTTCAGAAATATATTAATTTAATCAAATAGAACAATATTGTATTTATAACAATATTTCGACAAAATCTAAAAAACAATCTCAAAAACAAAATTATATATAATAGAAAATATATTAGCAATATATTCGATTTTATCGAAGTAGCTATCGATCTCGACAACAAACTATATAAAAAAACTATAAAAAAAAATACAATTAATTTCGAAAAAAGCAAAAATCTTCTTTAAATTAGCAATTAAATATTAACAAAAAAAAATTTGTTCTAATCAAAAATACAGTAATTTTGATTATTGTAAATTTGTATCTATAAAACTAGATTTTACTTAATAATATAAAGAAAAGAATTCTAGAAAAAAGCAAAATAACAAATTTCAAAAAACGTACTATTTATATAGCAAATCGAATTACTTTGCAAGAGATTGTCGATTGCAGAACTTAATAGATTGTCGACAAATTAATACTATATTAAAAGAGATATTTAATAGCTAGAACAATATCAGAAAACAAATCGATACAAAAATAAATATTTCCGAAACTAAATCGAACAACAACTATTATCTAATAGAAAATTCAAATTAGTTACAAAAAGTTCTAAATAAAATATTATCAGACAAAATATTTGTATCTATACAGAAAATTAATTAAATACTTAATAAAACTATAAAAATACAACAATCAAAAATATTATATCTTTATTTAGTAACAGATTCAAACAACAAGTATAGCTGAAAAAACTTTTACAAATATCTAGACAATATTACAAATTATTTTGATATTTTAATTAGTTTATTAAGAGACAGAAAGATAAGTTAAACTATAAATAAATACAAAAAAGTGCTAGAAAACAATACTACTATAGAAAAAGATATTTTCGATAAAATTGAACAATAACTAAGCAGTATAAGTCTATTTCGAGAGAAAATAGAGAAAACAAAGAAATATACAATACTTAGTTAAACAGAATACTATAATAACTTATACTAAATTTATCTAGAAAACAAAGAAAAATTTGAATAATTTTTTAGAAAACTATCTATTTTTAAACAGCAGCAGAAAAAAGTTTAGCGCAAACAGATACTTAAAATAGAGATTGCAGTACAAAAATAGAAAAAAGTATTACGCTACTATCTAGACAACTAGAGTATTAGAATAGATTAATACTATTGAAGAGATCTATAGATATCTTTAGACAATGCAAGCAATTACTTGATAATAAGAGTTTGCAACTTGTATCAATAATAGAGAATAACTTGATAGATAAATTGAACACAATCTATAAAAAAGTTGTGTCTAGAAAATCTATATATACTAAAAAAGATTCTTTTTGTTTGTTATATTTGCTATTAAATATATCGAGCTCTACTTGTTCTGTTTACTATCAAATTTGTCGAACTTTGTTTGCTTTGTTTGCTGTCGAGCTTGTTAAACTTGTTTACTAATATATCGAGCAATACTTGTTTGTTAAGCTGTCGAGTATACAAATAAATATACTATATGCTACAGACTGCTCTGTAGAGTATATATCAGCTGTAACAAACTAAAGTTGTAATATTTTTTTTTTTTTAAATTTTTTTGTTCCGAAAAACAAATATTTATATACTATATTTTTTTATCAAAATCGTATCTGTCTTGTCTCCGAAATAAATTGTTACAGAATATTTGTTAATTTTGTTTATAAATATTGTTGCTATATCAGCAAATCTTGTATTGCTATAAAAAATTTGTTATTTTGTCTAAAGTGTTCGGAATGTATTCGCGCAAACAAATTGTATATAAATATATTGTAAGTTTTTTTAGATTATATTAGAGAAGATCTATTCTCTAAAATAATAGAAAATAAGATTGTGTTAATAACTGTAATTACGCGATTGTTTTGCAATAAAAAGATACTGAAAAAAGTCGATACAAAAACAAAACAAAAAATACAGTATTTGCTGTCTAATATAGAGAAATCAAATATTATAAAGTTGTCAAACTGTTTTGTTGCAAATACTCTGATTAAAATATTTTCTGTTATTTGATTTTCTTTTGCTATACTGAATAATTTTTCGAGCATTAATAGAATTTCTGAATAAGAATATTGCAGTTGTCGAGATTGCTAGTTGATTTTTATATATTTTTTGTTGTAGAATATTTTTTCTATTTTACAAGATACTGCTAATTTTGCTGTTCTAGAATTCTTTTAATCTTAAATCGGTTTTTTTTCTATAGTTTATAATAAAATATTTTCTGTATAGATGTACTTGAGTCGGCTGATTTTAACAATAATATATAGAATACTGAAAATACTTTGATGTTTTTAAATAAATCGAGTTTGTAGTTGATTGATTTTTTAGTTTTTTTGACAAAAAATAATTCGATTTTGATATAGTTCAATTTTTTGCTTAACTTTTTTGTTCTAAGATTTTTTGTAAAAAAATATATTTTATCTCTCTCTTTTAACTGAGATACTGTTTTTTGTTTTTTATTTTGATATTTGATCGACTTTTCTTGCATTTTTAAGATATTGTTATTTTTTTTTTTTAATATTGCTACTTTTTCGATAGCTAATTGTGTAGACAGATACGTGCGCTCTTTTTTAAAAAAATTCGATTTTTTGCTATAGTTGACAAAAAATAAAGTTATTTTAGTAATATTCGAAATCTTTGTATTAAATATTAGTTGTACTATAGATAGAAGTAATATTCAATTGCTGTAAATATTGTTAATATAGTATTTTAAATACTATTTAAAACTCTGATTTGTTTTTTTTGTCTAATTATTTGTAATCGGATAATAGACAGTAGATATTCGAAGTTTTGTATTTAATATTAAAATTTTTTTTTTTAATAGTTAGATATAAAGAGCTTGTCTCTGTTATTGATTAGTCTTTTGAATATATTGTAATATTGTATAAATCGATTCAATATAATATATTTTAGTTGTTCTGCGATAAACTTCTCTTTGTATACAATAATATATAAGTACTTGATAAACTTATCTACTATTATTAGTATCGAATTATATCTGTTTTTAGTTGCTAAATCTGTCGATTTAGACAACTTGATAATAAAGTCTATTGTAATTTTATTCTATAACAATTCAAATAGTTTCTGATATTAAATTTTGCTATAGTTTGTGTGCATACTATATTTGTTCTGCTAATAGCTAAAATATTGTTTAATATATATCTCGACAGCTTGTCTTATTTGTAGAAACTAACAATATTAATATAAAAGCTAAAAAAAAATTGTTATTCTCGAGTGCTCTTGCAGTAATTTGTTATAATATTTTTTTATATATTTGTCGATTTTATCGATAGATATTTGAAGTTTTTCTTTTTCTATTAAAAACTTTTCTATATTATTTTGAAGTATTTGTAGTATAGTATTTAGCTCGTGCTTGTTTGCTAATAGTAATTTGTTTTTATTGATTTTGAATATACTGTAATTAAACAATTTTTTCGTTTTTATATAATTACTTTTTTTGCTAAATACGTCTGCTCTATTATTATCTTTATTTGAAATATACTATATTTTGAATTTGTATTGTTTAAGTTTTTCTAATTATTATATTTGTTTTCTGTTAAACTATTTAGTAGTAGTAAAATATACAAAATTCTTGTAGTCTGTAAAAATTGTAAGTTCTAATAATTTTTCGATATATACTTTTTATAATTTCAAGAAAACTACTATAGCAAGTAATTTCTTATTGTAAATATTATAGTTCTATTTAGCTAACAAAAGTTTTCTCGAAAAATATATTACTAAATATTATATATTTTTATATTTTTGACTAAAATATATATTGATAGCTAAATCTAATATGTCGATTTCAATTCTATTTAACAATTGCAAATTGTATATTTTTAGTATTAATTTTTTTAAATATTTTAGTTTAAGATTCTGAAATAATTTCTCTTCTCTGAATTTTTATATTTATAGCGTATTTTTCTTTGTAAAATTTGTTAGTAATATTGTGTTTACTAAATAGTTTTTAATAAACTTTTTGTTATAGTTTATAAAATCTAAAAAAAATTGTACTTTTTTAATATTTGTCGATAGTTTTTATTTCTTGACTGTTTGTAGTTTCTCGAAATCTATATATATTTTGTGTTGTTTAACAACAAATTCGAGAAAATCAATTTTCTCTCGATAAAATTTGCATTTCTCTAGTTTAAAATATAAGTTTTTTATGTTTAAATATTTCAATACTTTGAAAATATAATTAATATATTTTTTTAAGATTTTTGAGTAAATTATAATATTGTTCAAGTATACTATAACAAATCGATTCAGATATTGTTGTAGTATATTATTAATTATTTTCTGATATATTGTCGAAGCGTTTATAAGTTCGAACAATATTATTGTATATTTATATAATCTATATTGTATACAAAAAACTATTTTCTACTTTTTCTTTGTTTTTATTCTAATTTGATTGTACGTTTCTTGTAAGTTTAGTTTAATAAAATATTTTGCTTTAGATAGTTAATTCTAAAGCTTGTTAATATTAAATAGTAAATATCGATTCTTGATTGTAATATTATTTAGTTTTCGATAATCGATATATAGACAAAAAATTCTATTCTTTTTTGATACAAAAAGAATCGAATATTCTATCTATAATTAAAAAATTTTAATAAATTTTTTTTTTGTTTTTTGTCAGATATTCGCAAAGTATTTCGAGTTTTTTTTCGAATAGAATATATATAAATTCAAATATAGATTGCTTGTTTAATTTAAATCTAATTTTATAATTTTACAGTTAATATTTAGAAAGAATCTCTGTTGTTTTCTTTTTTTAAAATAGATACTTTCAACTGTTGTATATTTATAATATATACTTTAGCAGTTTCTTTGCTATATTAGATAGTTCAAGATTTTCAGAAAATTTGTAATTTTATTTATTTATTCTAATTTTGTAATTTAACTAATTTTTGTCAATATTTGTCGAATCAAACTCTGTTAGATTGTTTTTTTGCAAAAATACAAACTTGCTATTTGCAATCGATTTTCGATCCAATCTCTTATCTACTATTGAACGCTGTCGATATATAGATTAAATATAAATTACGTAATTATATTGCGCAAATCTAAATACTTGTATATTTTAGTCGACTTCTAAATTGTGTTGCTTCAATCAAGATATTTCTAGAACAATATTGTAAATAACTATTTTTACTATATTAAAAATTAGTTTCTTGTAGTATTGCTAAATAGCTATTGATAGTAATTTTGTTTTTCTATTTACTTTTTTATTTTTGTTGAATAATAGATTTCTATCTACAATTACTAGATTGTATACATCAGACTTCTTTTAAATAGAATATTCTTTTTTTTTAACAACAGTTCTGATTATAAAATTATCTATTGCATCAAAATCGATTATTGCAATAAGTCGACAATTATTGATCTTAACTAATGTAATAAAATATCGTGCATATATTGTTAAATTTAGTTGCTGCTATTAAACTAATATATTGTATTTCTCTGATATATTTTTTATCAAGAAATTTGAACTTTTTTCTGTTTTTGTACTGCAATTTCTGTTTCAAATATCTGTTTGCGCTAAACTTCTTTTTGTTATTGTTTAAAAATAGATAATTTTCTAGAGAATTATTTAGATTCTTTTTTGTTTTCTAGATAAATTCAGTATAAATTGTTATAGTATTCTGTTTAACTAAATATTGTATATTTTTTTGCTTTCTCTATCTTTTCTTGTAATAGACTTATACTGCTTAGTTGTTGTTCGATTTTATCGAAAATATCTTTTTCTATAGTAGCGTCGCTTTCTAGCACTTTTTTGTATTTATTTATAGTTTAACTTATCTTTCTGTCTCTTAATAAACTAATTAAAATATCAAAATAATTTGTAATATTGTCTAGATATTTGTAAAAGTTTTTTCAGTTATATTTGTTGTCTAAGTCTATTACTGAATAAAAATATAACATTCTTGATTGTTCTACTTTTATAGTTTTATTAAGTATTTGATTAATTTTCTATATAGATACAAATATCTTGTCTAATAATATTTTATCTAGAACTTTCTGCAACTAATCTGAATTTTCTATTAGATAGTAGTTGTTGTTCGATTTAGTCTCGAGAGTATTTATTTCTGTATCGATTTGTTTTTTAATATTGTTTTAACTATCGAATATCTTTTTTAATATAGTATTAATTTGCTAACAATCTATTAAATTCTATAATCGACAATCTTTTGCAAAGTAATTCGATTTGTTATATAAATAGTATATTTTCTGAAATTTGTTATCTTGTTTTTTTCTAGAATTTTTTTTTTTATATTGTTGAATAAAATTCAGTTCTATAGATATAGATTTACAATAATCGAAATTACTGTATTTCTAATTAGAACAATTTTTTTTTTGCTAATATTCAATTATTAATTTAAAAAAGATTTCTGTTTTTTTTCGAAATTAATTGTATCTTTTTTCTATAGCTTTTTTCTATAGCTTGTTGTCGAGATTGATAACTACTTCGATAAAATTAAATATATTGCTAAGAATTCTTCTATTATATATAATTTTGTTTTTTAGATTGTTTTTGAGATTTTGTCGAAACATTGTTATAAATACAATATTGTTTTACTCGATTAGATTGATATATTTCTAAAATCTAGCTATATAGTCTGCTGCAAAAATTTGTTGAATTAGATACTGAATTATTTTTTTTGCAATTTGTTTTTTGTTAAATGTTTCAAAAATTCTTTGAAGCTCTCTTTTGAAGTTGTCGAAGTTTGTAAATATTGTACAAGAATTTTTGTTATAGTTTTTCAGATACTTTTATAAATTTGACTTGAATTAATATTGAATTTTCTCTTTGAGAAATATTGATAAAAAAATTGTTTTTTGATTTGCTAAAACAGAATAGAAAATAAAATAGATATTTATCTGTATAAATTAGTTTTTCAGATCGATACAATTTCTATAGTAGATATCAAATTTGTTGATTCTGATCTTGTTGTCTTTTATAATCGATAGTTGATATAGTGCTAATAAGCTAGTACTCGGAATAGAAGCGCGTTAATCTAATATAGATATTTTTAGAATATTCAAAATATTATACTGCTATCTAGACAACTAGAGTATTAGAATAGATTAATACTATTGAAGAGATCTATAGATATCTTTAGATAATGCAAGCAATTATTTGATAACAAAAATTTGCAGCTTGTATCAATAATAGAGAATAATTTGATAAATAAGTTAAATACAATTTATAAAAAAGTTGTATCTAGAAAATCTATATATACTAAAAAAGATTTTTCTTACTTACTATATTTGCTGTCAAGTATATCAAACTCTATTTATTTTGTTTGCTATCGAGTTTGTCGAGTTCTGTTTGCTTTGTTTGCTGTCGAGCTTGTCGAGTTTGTTTATTAGTGTATCGAGCAATACTTGTTTGCCAAGCTGTCGAGCATACAGATAATTGTACTATATACTACAGACTGCTCTGTAGAGTATATATCAGCTGTAACAAGCTAGAATTGTAACAAAAAGTTCAAATTTCTTAATAAAAAATATATTAGAGAAATGCAATATATTAGTTTAATAGCAGCAACTAAACTTAACAGTATATGTACAATATTTTACTATATTAGTTAAAATTAATAATTGTTAATTTATCGCAATAATCGATTCTAATACAATAGATAATTTTATAGTTAGAACTTTTGTTAAAAGAGAAAAATATTCTACTCAAAAGAAATCTAATATATACAATCTAATAGTTGTAGATAGAAATCTATTATTCGATAGAAATAGAAAAATAAATAAAGAAACAAAATTACTATTAATAGCTATTTAGCAATATTACAAAAAACTAATCTTTAATATAGTAAAAATAGTTATTTACAATATTGTTCTAGAAATATCTTAATTGAAGCAATACAATTTAGAAATTAACTAAAATACAAAAGTATTTAGATTTGCGCAATATAATTATATAATTTATATTTAATTTATATATCGATAGCGTTTAATAGTAGATAAGAGATTAAGTCGAAAATTAATTGCAAATAGCAAGCTTGTATTTTTACAAAAAAACAATTAAATAGAGTTCGACTTAATAGATACTAACAGAAATTAGTCGAATTACAAAATTAGAATAAATAAATAAAATTACAAATTTTCTGAAAATTTTAAACTATCTAATATAGCGAAGAAACCGCTAAAACACGTATTACAAATATATAATAGTTAAAAATATCTATTTCAAAAAAAGAAAACAGCAAAGACTTTTTCTAAATATTAATTGTAAAATTACAAAATTAAATTTGAATTAAACAAACAGTTTATATTTGAATCTATATATATTTTATTCGAGAAAAAACTCGAAATACTTCGCGAATATCTGACAAAAAACAAAAAAAAAATTATTAGAAAATTTCAATTATAGACAGAATATTCGATTTTTTTTGTATTAAAAAAAAATAGAATTTTCTATCTATATATCGATTATTGAAAGCTAAATAATATTACAATCAAGAACTAATATCTACTATTTAATATTAGCAAGTTTTAGAATCGACTATTCGAAACAAAATACTTTATTAAACTGAATTTACAAAAAATATATAATTAGATTAAAATAAAAATAGAAAAAAAGTAAAAAATAACTTTCTATATATAATATAGATTATACAAATATATAATAATACTATTTAAACTTACAAACGCTTCGACAATATATTAGAAAATAATTAATAATATATTACAACAATATCTGAATCGATTTGTTATAGTATATTTGAACAATATTATAATTTACTCAAAAATCTTGAAAAAA
>JAABUW010008729.1_pt1 | contig 11752 bp, 14 predicted proteins | sample 5560081 | NCBI WGS metagenome assembly JAABUW01 (sample SAMN10711882, study PRJNA513363) | rock metagenome | isolation source: Antarctica rocks | place: Antarctica: Victoria Land, Knobhead sud | reverse complement strand
AGCCACTTCGATCTGCCGCAACAGGTTCACCACCTGCTCAGGCTGGTACTTCTTCCCTCGTCCCATACGCTCTCCTTGTCCAGTGTGTCTCTTCTACACTGGTACAAATCAAGCCAGGCACTCCACTCGCGCGGGCTGTAATTCAGGTCGGTGTACTGGATCGCTTGAGCCCGGCCCATCTCGTCGATGCGAATATATCGGTTCACGCCCGGTCTGTGGGAGAGTGAAAGGATCAATCCAAACGCTCCTAAAAGCAGAACGGCTTCGGTTCCGATGATGAATCTGCTAAGTCTTCTCTCCGCATAGTGTGAGGCATAGACCTCATTCCCGATGTGGTCAGTGAGGATCGCTTGTTTTGGGCTTAGCTGTGCTTCAATGGTTGCGATTTGTTTGGGCATGAGGGGTGTGGCTCCTTTCAGCGATCTTGGCGAACGTGCGGGCCGAGTGAATGGCCACGATGATTGCGAAACACGCTCCGAGAAACAGCATCGGTATACGAATGACGCGCGGCACTGGACGGTATAGCGAAACAACTCGCATCATGTCGAAAATCTTTTGTTTAGGTGCTTTTTGCCATCATCTCGCCCATCTTCCCCGTGAGTCCTGCTCCTCCTCCGAAGAGAGTTTGGGTGATCGCGGGGATGAAGAGCATGTTGAGGATGAAAGCGATGAAAACCATGACGCAGGGGATCAGGTTTAGCAACCACTTCTCCATCGAATAATCGTCATTGAACGTTTGTTGGATAAAGCCGTTCATGAACCCTGCCCATACGAAGATGAAGGCCGCCGCGACAGCGCGGATCATCGCGAAGCCAACCAGCACATCCACGAAGTGGAGAAACTTAGCTCGGAACGTCGACGTCATGTAAAGGGGAATAAAGAGGGGTCCGAATAGTGCGCAGACGCCGTAGAAGATGTAGGAACTCACGTTGATGAGGAAGAGGATCGCAGCAGCAAGCCCTAGAAGAATTTGGACGATGAAGTAGCAGAGCAGTTCTCGCGGGGCGGTGAGGGCGGGCTGTGCTGTGTTGTCCCCGGCTGTCTTGATTAGGTGTTGCAACGTATTGAGGGAGTTCTGATCCAGCGCGGACACTATTGCCTGAGCGATGTATGAGAAGAGGTGATTCAGTCCAAAGCTTGCGCCTGGGATTGGAGTTACCCAGTAGTTCTCCAGAAGCAGGCAGACGATGAGGCGCACCATAAATTGCGTTAGATCGCCAGCTCGAACGGGTTGCCGGTGGAAGTGTAGCGTCATGCTTGCCGTGCTCCAGCTAACGACCATGCTGACGAGTACCATGAGCGAGACGAAGCTGAGTTCCGTGAGCCCGATCTGCGTCAGTGCTCCACCGTTCTGAGTCGTGAGATTGCTCAGATTGGCTGCAAATTGGGACAGCCAATCAACGCCGGGACCTGCGTTCGGAAGACTCATTGCTAATGTCAGTACGTGGGCAACCATAAGGACGTTTCTCGCTGAACCGGTGGGTTCGGGGTGAAAGTTAGGGAATGTAGGTTTTCCAACCCTTAGAGCCGTTCGCTGCCGCAGAGTTGTGCTTCTTACGGTCCTTCGTTATCGCGTCGTTGACAGCCGCGTCATGCCTTTTCGCTTCGTCCGCGGCTTTCTGCTGCTGCTGCAAGATTGCAGCGGCTTTTGCTGCGTCCGCAGCTGCTTTCTCATTTACCCGGTTGTTGTGGACGAGCAACGCACCAATTGCTGTGAGCGCTGCGAGAACTGCGATTAGGAGTTTTGTGTTGATCGCTTTTAGCATTTGTTCGTTTTACTCCGTTTAGGGGAGGAATGTGGTCCAGTTGCTAGATCCGTTGTCGTTGCTGTTCGAACTGATTGCCCTTTGCTGCTGTATGTAGGCAGAGGTGTTGAGGTCATCTGCTGCTGCGTTCCTTTGCTGCATGTTGGCGACGGTCATCTGCGAGGCAAGGCAGGCATGGAGAACTCCCTGCGCCTGCACCTCGCTCATCCTCTGCGCCTCCGAAGCGTTGAGAAGGTTGAGCTGTTCAACTTCGCTGTTGGTGCTGTCGCTGGTGTCGAGCTGCTGTTGGGCGAGGTCTGCGTTGGCGGTTGCGCTGGCGGTTCGAGCCGCCCGATATTGCCCAACAGCCGTCAAACAGTCCGGCGAAACCGAATCCGATGCCTCGATCATGGCAAGCTGGGAGAGCTGGGGGCTGTTTCCTACCTGCTGACCCTGCAAGTAGGCGTTGGTGGTGCCGGTCACTTGGACGTTCGACATGCTCCATGCTGTTGATGAGGTTCCTGGCGAATCGGTGTTGAGGGCGGTTGTCATGCCGCTTGTTTCACCGAATAGGTTCCTGACGTTGGCTTGCATCATCTGCGTCTCGGTAGTGGCCCAAAGATTCTTAAATGAGAAGTGCTGGATGCTCGCTTCCATCGTTCTGAGCTGGTTGTAGGCCGTTGTTGCCTGGGTGATGAGTTCACCGTAGCTGGTTGGATCGAAGACGATGCCGCCAAACTGAGCGAAGCTGGTTGTCGCGGTCGCCAGCACCAACCCCCCCACGATGAGGTACTTCCGCTGCTTCTTGACATCAAGCTTCATAAAACCTCCAGGAACTGGACTACGGTTAGAGGGTGGGACTGACGCGGTGTTCTGTGTAGGACGGAATCAAAATGTCCCGTCCGATGTACACACGGGCGCGGGAGCCTTCCTTGAGGGTGATGACGGGCAAGCGATCAAGGAAGTGACTCAGTATCTTCTCGGCCTCCTGACCGCTCTGCGCCGTGACCCCATTGCGAATCTGAGAAGAGCTGTCGAGTACGCTGCCGCTATTGCCGACCTGGGTGAGTGCCCCCAGCCCCCCGACTGCCGCCGCCGCCCCGAAAGCCTGGAGATAGCCGTGGTCAACCTTGCTGGCGAGGCCGGTGGTTCCGATTGGGTCAAGACCGATGTACTTATCGAAGTCGAGTGAGAAGCCGTCTGGACACACCGCGCGATGAAAGGTGACGAAGACCTGCCGCTGCTGGGCGTTCCCTACGCTTCCCACGGTTCCTATCAGCCGTGTCCCTTGGGGCATGAGGAGCTGCTGGTGGTCGTGGGAGTAGTAGTCGGTGGTGAGCATAAGGAGGATCGGCCCGGCAAAGCCGCCGTCGATGTGGTTGGTGACGACTGCCTCAAGCACCGTTCCCTCGAAGACGCGATAGAGGCGACCGTCGTATTCATCGAAGTCATATGCGCCCATGGGGTCAGTCTTTGGCTTGGAACGCTGGTCAGAGACATTCTGCAAGTTGGCTGGGCGGTGGGAGTTCCCTTCTCCGGCTGCCTGGATCGACCCTCCGTCCGCGCTGGGGGAATCCTCGTCGCGTTCGCCCATGACTGCTGAAGCCGTCTCTGTGGGGCCGGGGATTGCTGTTGCTGGTCCTGCGGTTGGGTGAGCGAAGTCGATGGCAACGGTGTCGCTATTGAGGGCATCCTGATGCTGTTTTTCCCGCGCCAGGGCCCGTTGCTTGGCCTCCGCGTGCGCCTGGGATGCATTGGAGGTCTGCTTTGGAGCGTTGGGGCTGTTGGGGCCGTAGATTGCCTGCCGTTGGGCGGGGGTCATGGGGGTTGCGGCGTCTGCTTCCGGACCTGGGTTCTGCTCCGTCTGCATTTGCTGAAGCTGGGCGGCGGTGACTTGCTGCTGTCGGGCCCGCTGCTCCTGGTCCTTGGCGGTCTGCAAAGCTTGTTGGTTCTGGAAGCTCGATACCTGTTGGGGATTGGCCGCTGAAGGGCGCTGCGGCATCGCACTCCTCGGTGCTTCCTTCCCTTTGCCGCTGATGAGCCCGGAGAGGTTTGTGATTCCGATAAGCACAATCCCTCCCACCAGGATATAAAGCAGGGGTCGGCCCTTCTTCATGGGGGCGACGGCTTCCGGTTGTGCTGGCACTGTAGCTGGTTTGATAACCTCTGGTTCCTGCATGGCTAGCTCCCTCCCCCGACGCGCTTGAACTCGACTTTTTGTTTCCCGATCGCGAGATAACCCATCTCTACGGTCTTCGGTACGGTGTAGAGGCCATTCGAGAAATCGAAGTTGATGAGGGAGCCTTTACCGTCCTTCAGCTCGTACAGGGCGGGTGTCTCCTGGAAGTGGCCGCGCAGATAGGTGAACTTGTCGTCCCGCCATATCTGCTGGATTCCGAGCGTGTTTCCCTTCTTCTGATCCCACGAGTAATCGAAGTGGAGCTGGCCGGGGTAGGAGCTGCGGTACTGCGCGGCCTCGGTCGCTGCCGCCTTCTGTTCGGTCGCGGCTGCGGCTTTTGCGGCGGTGACTTCTTTCTGCAACCGGTCTTCCTTCTCCTTAGCCTCGGCTGCCGGCACGAATACCGGAAGCTCGGCCAGCTTCTCTTTACCCGCCTTGTCGCCTGGGGTGATGAAGACCTTCGAATCGAAATGGTCGTCACCGTCACTCGTGATTTCACGGAGCTGAAGGGTGTACTCGTTCCCGTGATCGGAGACGATGTGGATGTCCGTCGTGCTGTTTGCCAGTTTGGGCTTGATGCTGATGTACCGGCTGGCGACGTGTCCTCCGTCGAACACCCATGAAACCGTGTCTCCACCGAAGACGGTTGCAACCTTCTCCTCGGCTGGAAGCATGATGAGAGTGGACTGAAGAAGTCCGGCCCGGATCACGGGCGGGGTCTGGCTGTCGAGCACAACGATGGTGCGCGGAGCGTTGGGTTGAAGGTGTTTGGTCTGAGCACTGGCAATGCCGGTTGCGGTCGTTGCGGCAAACGCAAGGCCAGTGGTTGCAAGCAAAAGCAGGGATGGTTTCACGGCTGGTCCTCTTTCAGTGGGTATTGCGTTTGCTTTCCTGCTTTGTGTTTGGGGTAGGAACGATGGGGGTGTATCGTACGAAACACTGGCCGTGAAGGTCATAAGCCCTCCCCATTCGCAATTCGCTCGATCCCCATGGCCTTTTTTGACAACTTGAACACCAGCCATATCGCCGCTGCGAACGGTGCTAAAGCGATAGGAACAAATAGGGGGAGCATGAGCTGAGAAAAGTGCTCGGGTGACAGTAGCGGAATGGTCCAGATCCAGAAAGCGGCGACCACACACTGCATCATCCCTGGCAAAGCCGCTCTGGTGCCTTCGTACCTCGCCTTCAGCAAGGCTAGGATCAGTGCGTAGAGGCCCAGTGCTGCTGCACCATATTCCAAGAACGGCCTCATGGTCTCGGATCCTCCATAGAGGGTCCAATCGCAGTCGGTCACTCCTCCGCAGTTGACCGGAAGTTGGAATGGCCTGGCGAAACACGCTCTGATATTGCTGAGCTGATCGACAAACGGTGTCATGCGTTCTCCCCCTGAGCGAATCGCTCGATCCCTTCGGCCCGCCCGTACTTCTGGACCAACTTCTCCCGCCGCACCTTGTCCTTGGGCGTTGTCGAGAACTTCGCATAGCTCCGTTTGTCTAGATTCAAGATGACGACTTTGCTCACGCCGTCGCGCTGGACGTACAACGCTTCACGCTCCAGCAAGCCTTCGAAAAGGTTGATCTGCTGGCCATTGAGTTTGAAGAGTTCGCGGTAGGTATCTCGGTTGAATCTGCTGTCGGGCAGGAAAAGGAACGACGAACAGGCATTGACGATCAGCTCCGCGTTCGGTCCTAGATCCTTTGCCGATTGGCCGATGAGGGTGACACCTCCGAGGTTCTTCCGCACCGTCTTGATTGAGTCCAGCGCACTGTTGAGAAGATCGGCGTTCTTCATGTTGGTGAAGATCTCCTCGATCAGCACATGCTTTGGGACTCCAAGATTGGCGGGGTCGTAAATAACCTCGTCGATGCGCCGGAGCAGCCAGATCATCAACGGCTCGATTAAATCGGGATAGTTCTTCGGCACTCCCTGAAAGTCGAAGCATTGCAGCCGGGATAGGGAAAGGGAGTCCTCAACGTTGTCGAACACGGCGTTGTAGATGCCCTTGCCAACCCATTTCAAGAGATACCGGTCGAGATGCTTGGGAAGGAAGAGGTTTGCGAGACGGCGATTCTGGCGGTCGAGCATGTACACACCCTGCACCGCTTTGAAAATGACGTCGTCGTCTTCGGGTTGTAGCTCCGCGCCTCCGTTGGTGAGGAGTAACTTCACGAACGAATAAAGAAACTTGATGTTGGGTTCGGTCTGCTCCAGCGCGAACGGGTTGATGTGGGGGCCGTCCTTGCCTACCCTGTCCACCCGCCCGCCGTACAGCTCCACAACGCTTTCGTAGGAGCCGCCGATATCGAAAATGTAGGTGAACCCGCCGTACTTCTGCTCCAGGGCGATTTGTTGGTTGCCATGGACGGATTTCCCGGCATTGGGGGGGCCAATGATGAGCATGACCCGCTGCCCGCCGATGTAGACATCCTGAAAGAACGGTGTCCCGGCGCGCGTCTCCAGGATGTTGAGGTACTCGCTGCCGAGATCCTCGGATTCAGGGTTCCCGATATGCGGCGCGAACACAGAGGAAAGCCGGGCATGGTGATCCTCGCCCAACCAAAGCGGAAAGACGTTGAATTTCTGGTTCGCCGGGAACATGGCATAGAAGGCCGAGAGGTTGCCGTAGGTCTCTTCCATCACCTGGGCGCGGGCATCGACGAAGATGCGATGCACGGCGGGGATGGTGTCTCGGAGCTGGTCGGTGTTCTTCCCGGCCAGCAGCAGACGCAGGGAGTATTCACCCTGAGCCTTCTTGTCGAGTAATCGAATGACGTCGGTGAGGTCGTCTACGCTGCCAGTCGCAGCCTTGGCTCCGACTCCGGTGTCGAGCGATGCTAGGTTCTTCCCGGCCATGACGCGGGAGAGAACCCCAACCTTGAAAAACTCAATGAACTTCTCTTGCTGGTTGATCTCTTTGCGGGCGGATGCGGTGGACTTCGGCCTCCAGGTTGAACACAACACGCTGTCGCAATCGAGCGACATCAACCCTGAGAAGAGGCACGGCCGGGACGCCTCGGGGGTGTGAGTGAGGGTGAACATCTGGACATGACGCTTCCCTACTCGCAGGCGGTGCTCGGTGTCCCATGACACCGGGCTTTTGACAATCTGGCGGTCAACGCCCGTGTCTCCCTGGAGGTGGTCGTGCTGGGCCCACTGCTCAAGATTGAAGAGATAGGAGAAGAAGCGGAAGGTCTCGTTTTTGTCGAGCAACTTGAGCCCGAACGCTGTGCCGAGATGGGACTGAAGGATGGTCGCGGCCTTTTGTAGATCGGCCAGCAACCTTGAATTGTCACTGGCGTTTTCCTTCGGCTTCCGTTGAAATGTGCTCGGCCTCAATGGTTCGAAGAGGAGGCACCAGTGCAGGTCGATCCGGCGAAAGTTCGCTGTCTGGTCAAGGAAGCTGAGGCGGTCGTTCACGAAGGATTCTGTCACTTCGTTCTCGTATTTCTTCTGCCGGGGAAGCTCGTACCCGGACAGGACGCGGGTCCATTGGTAGAGGCTCGAACCTTCGGGAAGCCCGCGCAACCCGCCCTCGATGGCCGCGACTCGCGCCTCAAGTTCCTGGTCTGTGAGACCTTCTTCGTCCGTGCCTGCGACGGAGAATAGGACGCCGTAGCCACCCGTTTTAGTCGCGAAGATACAGTCTGTGACGAAGCGGGAGACGGGTACGATGCTGCAAGCGGCTCCCGCCTGAGTGAACCATGGGTTAGCGTTTGCGGGGGTCATAGTATGCCTTTTGGCTCCAGCTGTGACCCCAAAGCTCAATCATTTTGGGGTGGTTTCGGACGATGAGCCATGCCGCGACGGAGAGCATTGGAAAGCTGAGAATCGCCAGCATTCGAAAGCCAACGAGGAAAACCGTTACGCTCACAAAGACAATCCCCATCCAAGTCGTCAAGTCGAGTCCGAGCTTGGCTCGTGGTTTGTTGAGGGCCTGATTGATCGGTAACGGTTCTCCCCGCTTGGTCACCTGAAGCTCCTTTCCTACATCTGTTGGCCGGTCAGTGAGCCAATCCAGCCAGCTCCCCAACCGAGTACGCCTGCTCCGAAGAGTGCTCCGAACAGGCCGGGAATCGCTTCCGACATGCGTCCGCTCATCATGCGAATGCCAGCGAAGATGAGTCCACCAAAGCAAATGACGGCTCCGGCATAGACGGCGAAGGTCTTGAACGTTCCCATCAGGGTTGTCGCCTGCGAGAAGTCCATCGACCCTTGCGCGTGGGCGGCGGTGCTGGCCAGAGCCATCACCAGGAACGGGGCGACAACGCGACCGAACGAAGCGGCGTGCTGCTTCGTGATGCGTTGCGCCCATCGGTGAGTCAATCGTGTATCGAGCTCATTCTTCAAGGTTTCTCCTCTTTCAAGTGCCACAAGCTGAGGGTGCGTTGCGCGGCTCAGACCATACGGGACTATGCATGGGTACTGATCCCAAGGTGGAACGGGTAGAGGTGCGTTTCGGTAATAACGAAGTCCTACTGAGTGGATTGGTGCGCAAAACGAGTGGCTTTTTGACGCGACACCACGCGCGCTTCCGGAGTGCTGTTTATTGAGCTAGTTTGGTGTGTCAAAGACATTCGAAACACCTCCAGGACGTCCTCCTTTCTGCTCCTGCGAAGGGGGAATACACAATACAGAGCGGTGTAGCTTTGTGTACTCTCCACAGCCGTATTTATAGTGCACTTACTTGCGCTTGTAAACACGTTTTTGGAAGAGAGTCTTTTGTGCATGTGTACACAATTGGAGGGGAGCACAGGCTGTGAGCGCACGAAACGGTACCCGATTCGGGAATGTGGAGCGATCCATTGCTAAGATCTGGTGATAGATCAACAATCCAAGGCGTTCGGTTGAGCCTCTGATTGGCAATTGAAGAGGCCCGTCAACATCACATGCTGCGATACGACTACGAACAATTCCGGATTGCCCTGGGACAACGGATAAGGCAGCTCCGGAAAGAACGGAAGATGACGCATCGGGTTTTAGTGAGCGAGCACGGCTACCATTTGACTCAGGTTGCGCGAATCGAGCGAGGCGAGGCATTTTCAGTTCCAACGCTGCTGCGCTTGGCAGAGACGTTTCAGGTGCCGGTCGGTCAATTGATTGCGGGGATCGGCGAAGTAGACGAAGTGCGAATCGATGCATCACCGAAGCCCTCCAAGAAGAAAGCTCCATAGCGATGCTGAGCTGGCATCTCTCGCGCGGTGAGTAGACAGATGGATTGTGCATCTACCTACTACACGTGTTCACCGTGATGTTTCTGGACACCGTCTGAACGGGCTTTTGTTGAGAAGAGTGCTGTATATGGGCCGGACGCAATTACATCTCGTAGACGCTGAAGGCAGTGATGTATTGCCTTCCATCAAAGCAGGGGTTGAATCTGCGTTCGCATGGACGGTAAACACGTATCCGAATCTCGATCCCGCTGTGCTGGCTGAGTGGGCCGAAGAGATCGGATGTGCGATGCAAAGGAACAAAAACACGCACGCAACTCCGCGCCGTTATGCGTATGCCGCAATGCACGGCAGGGTGCGGGATTATCTCAAAACAGGTGCTTCGAGAGAGACACCGGAGGGTAGTTGTTCTGAACTGGAAAAGTGGGCTGGTGTGGATAATGAAGTACAGACTCGGATCGATCGCAGAATCTTTTTCCAGGAGCTGACGACGAAGCTGGATGGGCGCGACCAGGAGATCCTTATCTTGCTTTTGCAGGACATCACAAGCGCATCCGGTGTGGGTAAGGCTCTGCGAATTAGCGAGGCAGCAGCCGCTAAAGCCATCCAGCGACTCAAAATACGTATTGCATTTTTGCTGGATGGCAGCAAAACGACGATGGTGACGCAGGCCAAAGATTTCAAAAAGCTCTGCGAGACGAAGGGGTAGGGAGTCTACTTGGACCTGATAAAGGATTACTTCCTGCGGACGCACCCAAACCCCGAAAGAATTGGGTGCCCGGATGAAAGGACCTTGAAAGCTCTAGCAGAGGATCGCTTGCCCCTGGAGCATCCCGCGCGTCTTCATCTAGCGTCGTGTTCCGAGTGCGTTGCTGAATACCTTGGCTACCGGGGCGAGTGGAGGGAGTCGCAGCAATGGAAGCCTGTCGTCTTGGCCAAAGAATCAGCACCCCCCAGTTTGCCTTTTCCAACGTCCGCGAGACATCTCGAAGGTAAGAAGCTTGGAAAGTTCGCTTATCCGATTGCGGCGTCTCTGCTGGTGGTGATCGGCGGCATTGTCGCCTATCGGGTCAATTACGAGCATGCACGTCAATCCGTGGAGGTGGCCTCTAGCAGTCCTCGGGATGCGACCGTAAACCTCTTCGAAGCGACCACATCGCGCGGAGCAGGCCCAGAGGATGATGCTGCTCCGCTGCAACAGGTGATGTTGCCTGCCGCCGTGGTCCGTCTCTCCGTTACGCTGCCACGTTTCAGTCAGAGCGGCGAGTACAGGATCTTGGTTTCGACAGACCGTGCCGGAACTCAGGTCATCGCGAGGGGATGGGGCATCGCTCAAGAGAATGCAGGCAAGATCAATGTGAACGTAACCTTGGATCTTCGATCCGCGAAGCCCGGTGCGTATTTTTTGGCGACGGTACGGGGCTCGGATAACGGAACCTACTACTATCCCCTGCAAGTTCACTAGAAGAGTGCGCCGGTTCTTCTCGCCGGGGCATGGCTCGCGGGCCGTGGCCTTTTCGGACGGCTATAAGGAAGAGAGGTAGTGTCCCAATTTGGCTGCGCATGATTGTTGTGGTCGCGGTTGGCCTAGTTGCTGTCGACAGAACTGTAGCTCGCGCATCTCTTGCTTGGAATACTTCCTCCTTCGACATCCGTTCCGCCGCAAAATCTTGTCCAGTGCTCAAAACCAAAAACGTCCATGTATGTAACCTCACCCCATATGACTAGATACATGCTCTTGTTGCTTAGGCCGACTCCTTCAGGGAAGCTGAGCGGGCTGGACACAATTTTTCCATCCCCCGTCACCCGGACTCGATCGTAGTACCCCTCAAAAGAATCTCCGGCGTAAACGAGTGATGCTTGGAAGCCCTGGGCCGGTATCGCTGGAAATTTCGAGTTTGAGCTTTGTCCATCCAAAACGATAGTGAGCTTGTGCTTGGGAATGTAGGGCTTTTTCCCTTTGGCGACGAGCTGGATGGAGATGGCTCCACTAAGGTTCTGGGCCGCTGTTTTCCCTGTGTTGGTGAAGCGTACCTTCAAATTCCAAGGCTTATCGGGAAATATGTTGAGCGTTCCCGGTTGAGTGTCTTTTGGGCCCGCCCCCGGTGCAGGTTCTCCTCCTACGAGCTCAACCTTGATCCGTGGCCGTTGATCTACCCGCATTTGCCGCTGAATTGCACGAGCGCTGTTCTGGGCAGCCGCAACTTGCTGTCGGACTAGATCGAGCTGGCTGGCCGCGGTGAGAGAAGAAGATTGAGCTTCACTGCGGGCCTGTTTAGCGGATAGCCTCAAAAGTTCAGTTTGCGCCGACATCTCTTTGAATTGCTGGTGCACAAATGAGCTCCGGCGAAAGCGATGAACAAGGACAATAAACCGACTGTGAATCCGATTTTCCCGTACCTGACCGTCGTGCGTTCGAAGGAGCTAAGTTCATCGTCCTTAGTGACATGAACGAGCAGCGGTGGTTTGCTCTCCTTCTCTCTTGCGCAGCCTGTGTCTTTGGCCGCATCGGAGCTGACTTCTTCTTCAGGGGGTGGAGTGCCTGGCTTGATTTGTACCAGTGTAGAAGAGACACACTGGACAAGGAGAGCGTATGGGACGAGGGAAGAAGTACCAGCCTGAGCAGGTGGTGAACCTGTTGCGGCAGATCGAAGTGGCTG
>JAABUW010008728.1_pt1 | contig 11753 bp, 19 predicted proteins | sample 5560081 | NCBI WGS metagenome assembly JAABUW01 (sample SAMN10711882, study PRJNA513363) | rock metagenome | isolation source: Antarctica rocks | place: Antarctica: Victoria Land, Knobhead sud | reverse complement strand
TCTGGTCTGATGGAAAGGTGATTGGGCGAATGCCGAAAGGCACAGATATACTCCGTCCACGTGAGAACCCGAAAACTTCGCACCTCCGAAACGCCGCTGAGATCAGGATCGACTCGCCAGCCGATGTTCGGGTTCTCACGTGGACGGAGTATACATGAACCGTCTCTAAATTTGAATATGCGGTAGTAACGAATGAGATTTGGTGAACAGCGCCAGATCGTCCAGGCGGCCAGGTTGTTCATGAGAGTGGTTAGGCGATCAAGCTGGTGCCGGCGCCTGGGTAGCGCCCCGCCCCTGGACGGTCATCCAGCAAGGGGCGGGGGTAGTCCCAGCGCCACCTCCCAGAGGTCAGACACCAGGGGCAGGCCCGCTTATGGTGCAACTCCCACGCGACAGGCAGAGACATCGCATTGTCGCGCCGCGAGGTCCCGACAAGAAATGTCCTACTTGGGAATGGAGTGTTACCGCCCAAACCGACCCTATGAAACCGCGAAGGCCGGGGTAGTGGCCGTGTTGGCGGGATTGTTCCGATCCCGCACCGCGTATGCCGTGTTGGGGTTGGGATAGGTCGCAGCCACACCCCCGATTGTGAACGTACCGTTGCCGATGATGACGGACTGCGACGCCACCGAGCTCCAACCCATCGCACCAACCCGCTGGATGTCGAACGCGGCGGGGGTCAAACCGGAGTAAGTGCCCGACAGCGTAAAGGACGAGCCCGAGGTTTGCGGACCAGGACTTGCGAGGGTGAGCGTTTCGTTCACCGCGGCTGTCGCACTGACGAATGACAGGCACAGCCCCGCCGTTCCATACCCGTTGGCGTTCTGCGGGAGGATGGCGGCGCGCGGCGACGAATTGGCCGACAATCTAGCGAAGGTGTAGCTGTTGGTGGTGACGGTCGTGTTCGCCAGGATGCCATAGGGACCACCGCCGACGCCCGGCCTTGCCAGCACGAGATAACTCGGGGCGGTTGAGCTCCAATTCATCGTGACGCCCGTCGCGGTTGCTCCGGTGTCCGCCGCCTGCGTCGGCGTGGCTGGCAATGCTCCGGGTGCGGCAGTCACGTTGAACTGTGCGCTCTCGTAAACCAGGCTGCCACCCGTTGCCGCGCTGTAGGCCCGCACGGTGTAGGCCCCGGCATTCTGCGGGATAAGCAGGTTCAGTGCGCCAGACATCACGCCGCTGGGCCAGCGCAGGCCTTCCTCGACGGCGCCGGCCACATTGTAGAGCACGAAGTAGATGGAGGTCTGCGGCGGGGTGTACGTCACCGCTGACAGGGGCTGACCAGCGACGATAGTTGAGGGCAGGCCGGTGAGGGTGCCGTCTGAGGTCGGCGCAGGGGCAGGTGACGGCGTCGGAGTAGGCGCGGGCGTTGGGGACAGCGTGGGCGTCGAGGTGGCCGCTGCCGTCGCCTGGTATGCCAGTCCTGCCGGTGCTGTCATAGAGGGGTTGGCCGAGACGTTGATGGCCCCGGACCCGGCCGCGCTGGGCGTGAAGTCGAAGGTTGCCGCTGCAGTTCCGCTCGGGGTGCGCGTGGTCGGCGCGAAGGTGCCCGAAAGGCCGGCTGCCGCAGGGGTCAGGACGACGCTGGACGGCCAGGCCGCGCCCGTTGGCATAACCGTCAAGGTTACGGCGTTGCCCACCGTGCCCGAGCTGGACGACAGGGACGTTGTGAAGGCGGTTGCCGCGGCTAGCGTCGAGGTGCCGGCCAGGATGGCGCCGACCAGGGGAGCCAACAACTCAGCCACCTGCGCGGCGGTAGCCCGGTTCAGATAGCCAATGGGCTGCGCTGTGCCGTCAGACACAAGAATGAACGTCGCCGCGGGTAAAGGACCGGACGGCGCGACACCACCAGACGGAGTTTGGGACCAAGGCGCAGACGATGACATCATGTTCTCCTTATCGGGTGGCGGTCAGCGTGGCCTACCGCGTCAAAGTGTTGGATGGCGCAGCCGCGTAGGACGCCCCACCAGGCGTCACCACCGGCACGAGGTCGTTCTGCCGCACCGCAAACCTTCGGCCTGCGGTGCCCCGCTGATCGGGCTGGCCTTGATCCTGCCGGTTGCCGGCCGCCCCTGCCTTCGCCACCATCGGAGAGGGCACTACCGATGGAGTCTGATGATGACCGACGCCGAACGCCTCGTGAGCGCGGGCGAAATCCTCCTTATCAAAGTAGCATTGTATTTTCTGTATTCCCTCATCGCTGTCGCAATTATTGACTATGTGATGACAGCAAAGGAACGACGGTCGGAGAGCCGTCGCTTGACCGGCGCCATGGAGCGCATCGCCAAAGCCCTGGAACGCCTGCCCGGCCCTCACTAACGCGCGCCCAGCAGGTCGGCGCACCGTCGCCGAGCGTCCGTCGCCTCTACACCATGCTGGACGGCGTGCAAGGCGCAGTTCTGGCCCGCAGGTGAGCCGAGGTATGTTCCGACCGCGCTGACCATCCCTGCCACGCTGATCGTCAGCGCCGCCGCAAAAAGAAAGCTCCTTACTGAAACCATGGACCGCTCACGAAACACTTGCGGCGCAGAGCCACACGACGCGGCACCACCCTTTGTTCCAAGGCGCCATCGCTCGGAACGTAGCGCGTGTGATGTTGCGGGTGGCGCAGGCGGCCTCAGACAGCGCGGCGCCGGGATCACGGAAGGCGCGCATCAGGCTGCCTTCTCGTGCTGCTGCACCGTCAGCCGCTCCAGCTAGGCTTGCAGCGCGTCGGAGCGGACGAGTGCGCGGCGACCGATGTGCAGGACTTCCGGGCCATCACCGGCTTTGATGCGCTTGTCGAGGAAGCGGCGGGTGATGCGCACACGGGCGGCGGCTTCATCCTTCGTCAGAACCTCAAAATTCATGCGGCACCTGTCAGAACCGCGTGCAACGAAGGATAGTGTAATGACGGGTTTCGTTCAAGGCTGTTCTTGCCGGTTCTAGTCGATGCCGTTCCTAGTGTGGCGTTTTGCCTTACACGCTCACACTCACACTCTCTCTTTATTTATTGCTTGCTTGCGATTGCTTTGCCATATCGAGGGTCGGCCACCTCTAGGATTACCCGCAGGTCGGCGTCAGTCAGCGAACGCCACTCCCGGCCGCCCTCGGAGCATATGAACGCCTCCAGCGTCTGATCCGGCCACTGTGCGAGCGGGATGCCGACCCATGCTGCAAAGGAACCACCACGGTGCTGCTCCAGCCGGGACAGCCGACCTTCCATGCGGGTATTCATCACGCGTCCCGCATCTCACCGGACCGCAGAAAACGCACCACCATGACCATGGGGCTCAATGCCTCCGCTTGCGGCACGTGTTCCGCGCGCCACTCCGCCTCCTCTATCTCAGAAAGACCACACGGGATGAACAGTATTTTCGCAGAACGGCCCTCGTCAGAAACTTGCTTTTCCTCCAGGGCTACAACTCTGCGGTTCAATGTGCTGGCCATGGCGACTTTCCTTTGAACTGTTGGCGGCGCTCAGGCGGGACCGACGGCGGTATCCACATTGGCGAGCAGGGCTTGAACATCGGGCCGGGCTAGGATCGCAGCCCGGCGCTCCATAATCTGCGGCTTATCCAGATCGTGGTATTCAAGCGATCCTGGGTTGCCCATCAGGTCGCGGCAGATGCACGGAACGTAATCAGGGAAGCGAGTGCCCGCCACCTGTGCCATGCGTTCGGCGTAGCCCGGTTCACGGCGGGCGAGGGCCTGGCGCCGGATGCCGTCCTCAATGTCGGCGGCCTGCTGTGCGGTCCGTTCGCGGTCCTCGGCTGGCATAGCAGGATCGGCAGCGATGGCGCGCGAGAGATCAAGCAGCTCCATCTCAAGTTCATCGTCTGTCAGCCACGACAGGTCCATGCTTTCGACGTCCAAAATAGCCTCCAGCTTGGACAGTCGGACTTCCGGCCTCATCGCAAGCCCCTCCCTGCGGTCGCCTTCTCCAATGCCGACAGCCGGACCTCCATCTCCACCGTCTCGATGGCCTTCCGCTTTGCTTCCAACACACCTGCAATCGTCACAGCTTCGTCCGGCGTCAGATCGCCAGCCGCCGTTGCCTTCAGGATGCTGCCCAACGCCGCGCTCACGTCGCCAGCGTGCTCAATAAGTGGGAAGTCGAACCGGACCGGCTTGCCGCGGCGCAGGGGCGCAACGCGCTCCATGATGAGGCGCAGCGCGATCGTGTCGCCCTGCTTCGCCATCTCGACGGCCTTCCGGGTGATGGCTACCGCCTCGCCTTCCAGCAGCTCCTCGATCGCCATCGTCGTGCGATTTCGCGTACCCTTGGGCTTGCCAGCCGGGTTGCCGCTTTGCCCCTTGGTGAACGGACGCCCATCGCCGCGGCGGCGCTGCTCTTCATCTGCATTTTCAGCCACGTCGCGACCTCCATTGCCTGCATTGAGGCGGTATCAACACCATTGTAGCGGTAACTGGGGCAAATCCCCGGGCAAAGACGAACCGCCTTCCAATCTATATCACTAAAAGAACGAAGAAAGCCGCATAGATTCAGGGTGGTAGAGTTACCGACCCACTCCGACCTTTGTTCTGCTGCAACTGCGTGCCCGGGGTTTTGCCCCAGTTACTTGTAGCACACTTAACCCTTTGATTTCCGGCATTTAGAGCGCCGGCCCGTGCGGGCACACACGAGAAGCGAGTCTCTGCGGCACTCATGCGCTCACTACCCAGGCCAGCGCCGCCATCAGAATGGCGAGCCGCTGAATCAACTCCCGCAACTTAGTCATCGCCGAACCCTCCATAGGTCGCTTCGAAGCCAGGAGCGCCAGATCCAGCAGCAGGCCAAGCTGCATCGTCCCATTCAGCAGGTTCCCAGCCGTCCACATCCTCGACCGGCGGACGATCCCATGCGGGGTGCCCAGGCGGCGGTTCATGGTCAGCGTCCGCAGGGGCGTGCTGGCGAGGCGCTGGGCGAGGTGGAGGCGAAGGTGGCGGGTCTGGGTTGGGATCAAGCCGCAGAACCTCAACCTGGACGAGCGCCCCCAAGCGTTCCGTCAGCCAATCCGCCAGGGTCGGCAGCCGGCTTTCCAGCACCAGGGCGCGGCGAGTCTGCTGCCCCCGCCCAGCCGGGCGGTAGGACACCCTCACCAGCCTATTTAGGGGACATTCCCCTATGAATATATCTCCTAGGGGAATGTCCCCTAAATCCCTTCCCGCTGACTCCCGCTGCAATGCCTTCTTGGCCGCCTCGGGAGTCGGAAATAGGTCAGGGTAGATGCGAGCCGCATCCGTCGCGCCGAACAGCACCAGGCCCCGCCCAGCCATCCGCTGGAGCACTCCTGGCCGAATGTCCGCCCAGCGGGCCATGCGCGTGACCGGCAGCGCCGTGGCCACGTCTGCGAACAGCCAGACCGTCAAAGGATTGTCCGCAGTCCGGTTGACACCCCTGCCCCGACCGATGGACTGGATGATCTCTGCCTCAGTGACGGCGACCCGCAGCGCCTCTAGGTCCGGATCGACATAGGCCCGCACGTTCATGGCAGCGCCGTTGCCGTCTTCCATCAGGGCGCCGCGCGTCTCGACCTGGCCGGCTTCCGCCGCCACAGCACGTCCCGTAAGTGCCAGTGCCATGTCCCGCAGATCCCGCGCATCCGGCAGCGGGCGTCCAACCACGGACAGGCTCCGCACGTCCCCGAAGGTGTCCAACCCGGCGATGGCGTTGAAGTGCCCGGTGCGGATGCCGGGCCGGCTGGCGAACTCCGCCTCGATGGCCTCATAGGTGACGACGAGGGCGTTGCCGCCGCTGTTCAGCGCCGCGAAGTCCGCCAGCTCGCTGACCAACCCAGCCCGGCGCTTTGCTTCGTCTGGTGCCACCCGCGGATGGCTGACCAAGCTGGTCTTTCCCCAACCGCCGATGACCTGGTGGACCTGCATGTGCGGCGCCACCGGGTTCACTTCCGCCAGCAGCGTGATGCGCGGCAGGTAATAGCGCACGACGTGCAGCGGCATGGTGGCATCGAGGTGCAGCATGGGCAGCCCCGCCACCTCGTCCTTTATGTCCAGCCGGGAATGCAGGACGATGGTGCGGAAGCTGCCCGCAGCCGTGGTGCGGCTGCCTGCCTGCAGGCGTCCTGTGTGTGTGGCGTCGCCTTCAAGCAGGCCTTGCAGCACGCGCCAGACCGCCGCTCGCCGTGGAATGCCGGCGTTCCCGGCCGCCTTGGGCAGCATGGCCTGCCGGTCCTTGGTCGGCTGCCCAGGGTAGATCGCCCCTTCGTACATGCGCCGCCATTCCAGGGCATAGGCCTGGATGCAGTCCTGTGCCGTCAACCCTGCCGCTTCAACTGCCGCCTTGCTGACCAGCTCGCCTTCTGGCGTGGCCTCAAAAGCCTGCTGTGCCAGCGCCGACCATGTGTGCAAATCGTTGGTGGCGGACTCGTGCCGAACCGCGCGCCACACCTTGCTGGTGGGCAAATTGCCTACCCGCTCCTTTTCCAGCACTGGATAAGCAAGCGGCTCGTCCGCAAAGGATTCCATGTTGATGTCCCGGAACGGGATCAGGCCGGCTTGCCACCAAGATTCGTCTACAATCGCGACGCCTAGGCCGCTGCCGACCTCCTTTGCCAGTTCGTAGAACATGGACTGGTGCGCCACGATCACGACATCAGCGCGTGACACCGGCCCTTTCTGGCGCTGGAAAGCACACTGAAAATCCCCGCGGCGCCATGGGCAGCACGGGGTATCCTCCTTGCCGTTTCCGCAGACGTCCCGCTCAACCCGCGCGTGAATGCCTATGGCGTCCTGGACTGCATCCAAGTTCAAACACATCGATTCTGCCTTGCGGTCATTCTCGGGATCGGCGCTGCCGGGGACGTCCGCCTCACGCCCCCGCATAACGGCGGCGTTGATGCCGAGCCGCTGCATGGCGATCAGGGTTTCGTTGCCCAGCTTGTGCGTCGGCACCAGCCATAGGACCCGGTGTGGCTGTCCCGCGGCCTTGGCAGCTTCAATGAAGGCTGGCAGGGCATTGCGGGCTGCAGTTGACTTGCCCGTGCCCACGCCGACCACGAGGGCTGCGTGTTCGGGCAGGTTCTTTTCCCGCTCGCTTTCATCCAACGCACCCCAACGCAGTGCACGGTCGAAGAAACCGCCGATGTGCTCGAACAGGGCCGCCCGCGCCCCTTCCAGGGTATCCGTCGCGGCCTGATGATGCGGGCGCATCCCCTGGATCTCCGCATCGCCCGCCTGCAACGCGAATGCGCCGGAGATCATGCTGTCAAGGTAATAGTCCTGGCAGTATGGCACCTCGACGCTGCCGCCTGGCCGACAAGGAGCGGTGCGGATGGCGGCGCGCAGATCAGCTTTCAGCGCCTCGTCGTCCCGGTCATTGTAGCGCCCACAGCGCCGGGCATACTGCCATGTCGCCGCCCGCAGTGGGGCGTGGAAGCCGTCCCGGCCTTCCCCGTGCCCTAGGAACGCCAGAGCGCCGGCCACCCCGCCAGCGCGCCCCGCAGCGCCGGTTCCAGGCGGGCGAGGCCGGGCGGCTTGGGACATCAGCGCCGGCAGCACCACAGCAGCCTCTAACCCCCGCCGCCAGCCCGTGCGGCGCGGCAGCGGGTCATAACCGCCTTCAATGACCGGATCGGCGATGTAATGGGGCTGCGCCGCGTTGAACGGCGCCCGGTCCACCCCCGGCGCGTGCTGCGCCAGCACCGCCTTGATGTGCCCGTTCGCCGCCGGCTCAGCCAACCAGTAGAACAGATGTGCCTTGAGATAGCCCGGCACGAACCCGGCAGAGGACGAGAGCTGCCACCAGCATTCGGCGTCATGGAACGCATCGGGCAGCAGCTCGTGGATGGCCGTGTCGATCGCGCTTTCAGGGTCGCTGGCGAGATCATCCGAGGCGCGCAGCGGCCAGTTGTCTATGTCGATCATTACCCAGCGCCGCGGTGCTTCCGCCAGGGTGGGGTCAACGCCGTTTTTCTGGTGCTTGCGCCGGCGAATGCGCCCGTCCGGCTTGACGGCCATCGCCTCAATGGCGGCTGGCGTCAGCGCGCCCCGCACGACGAAGGCGCACGGGTCGCGCCGCGCCTGGTCCAACACGCTGACCAGCGCCGCCAGGTCCACCACTTGGTGCTCAGCCGGCACGAACCATGCCCCGGCCTGGTAGGACACCTTGAGCCATTCGCCCAACGTCGCGTTCCACGACCACCGCTTTGTTGCGCGTGCGCTGTCCACGGTGCGCAGGACCGTGATACCGCAGCCGGTCAGGGTTTCGGCAGCGCTCAAGAGAGGCCCCGCGCCCGCAGCGCGTCGGCGATCTGCGCGAGCTTCGCCGCCTGTGCCGGTGTCAGCGGCCGGCGCTTCCGCCGCAGGTCAGTGACGAAGCCGACCTCCCACGACGACAATTCGCCCAGCCAGCGCAGGCACAGCACCAGGTTATCCTGCCCCGGCGGCCAGGCGTTATGCCCGCCCTGCGCTCCGCCGAGTGCTTGTCGCACCCCGCCGCCGGTCAGGATCAGGTCGTCCCAGCAGAGTCCCCGATCCCGCAGCAGCCGCGAGGCCAGCAGCCCGGCAGCAGCGCGTTCACCGTCAAAATCGGACCCCAGCCGGCCCAGGATCGCAACCAAACGGTTTCGCTCGGCAGGAGACAAAGAAGGTGTGTTCATAGAGGGGGGTCCCCTATGACGTTTTTCGCACTGCGCCCCTCAGCCCGGTCTGCTTCCTGCCGCAGTAGACGCGCATCGTCGCGGAGCTGCGCCGCCCATGCTGACCGATTGTTGTGCAGGCATCCCAGCGCCGCCATTTCGCAGAGCCAGGCCATGCTGCGTCGGTCGTCGGGGTTGAGGGGCATCATCACCCCTCCCCCGCCACCAGCAAGGCCAGGGCCTCCGCAACCGGCAGGAACCCGACGAACACGGGATACCTGCCGTTGACGCGGGAATAGACTGGACACTCGCAACCCGGTGCCGGCGTTCTGAGCCGGTCATCCACTGCGCGCAGATGCGGTTGAACCGGTAGGCGAGGCCGAGCGCGATCGCCGCGGACTAGATTGGCGGCGTTCACGCCCGTCCGCCCCCGCCCGGATGCGTGATTGTGACCCGGCGCAGGTTCGGCCAAATGCGAGCCAGTGCGACTGCAGCCTTCGCCTGGATGGCGTCGAAGTCCGGCCCGCATTTGCGGCAGATCGCCAAGGACAGCCCCTGTGTGGGATCGTCGCAGGCCGGCCGGGCGATGATGATGGCGTATCGGCCGCCACGCAGCGCCCGAGGGCAGCAGCCGCACAACATCGGCTTCCGGCGGGGTGCGCCTTGGATGTTCGCCAAGACCTGGTTCGTGAGGCGCATGAGCTGCGCCGCTTCTGCGCTGCCGCAGATGGCATCAGCGATGATCGCCGGCATGTCCTGGCGCTGGATGACCTGCAGTGTCAGCAGGCCGCCGGCTTCGTCATTGACGCGCTGGACGCCTTCCTGCAGCGCGGTCACTGTATCCCGCTCCGGTCCAGCGACGGATGGGGACAGTCTGACGGTGGCTGCATGGTCAGTCCCCGCGCGCCGACCGCCCACCGTTCCGCCGCGGCCTGCCACGCTGAGATGGTGGCCGAGCTGCACTCGACCATCACGACCCGCTGGTGAACAGCTGTCAGGGCGAGGACGTGTTCATAATGCTCCGGCCTGCCTGCCCCGCCGTGGACGACGACGAACCGCGCCCAGCGAAGGACCCGTGGCGCGAGGGGCCAGGTGTCCGGGCCGTCCAGCGGCGAGTGATCGTCATCACCGAGCAGCGCCAAGGCGGGCAGGCGCGACATCGCTGCCCACTGCTTGAACAGCCGGGCTGACGAGTGCCGGTGCATTTCCAGGTTGGCGATCTCTCCGTGGTAAACGGCTTGCAGCAGCGGCATCCGATGCCCGGCACCGGCTGCCTGCAGCTTGGCGATGGCCCCCGGAATATCGTCCCGGCAGCTGATCTTGAGGAAGGCCGCGCTCACCGGCCTGCTTCCCTCAAAGCTTGCGCCCGCAACGCCAGCCGTTCCGCCGCGACGTGGCAGCCCAGGAACAGCAAGGCGTCGGCGTTGCGATCCAACCGGCAGGCCAGCGTGATGTGCTGATCGCCAGCGAGGGGGGTAGCTGAAACTTGTTTACGACGCTTGCCGGCACGGCTGGTGCGCGGCGGCTGTAAAGGCGAAGTCAAAACGGCCATCAGGCGCGCTCCTAATCGGGCGCGACACGAACAGCGGCTATGGAACCAGACGGAACTTGATGCTATAAAGCGATTGCACCCGCTACTGACGCAACTGTCCTGTCGTCTCCATCGGCGCGTGCGTGCCTGCGCAGTGCTGGTGGGGACGATTAGGCGGCGTGAGCCGGGACGAGGCCGAGATCGGCCGCGATCGCCGGCAGGTTCGCCTCCAGCACATAGTGCCGACCGTTGACTATCTCCGTGCGGAGATGGCCATCCATGGCCATGTTGTAGAGCTTGCGATAGCCCGGCGTCGTGCCGTAGCGGTCGTTCAGCTCAGGCGACAGGCGCGAAAGCGGGATGCGAGTCTGAGTGCCCATATGGGTTGGTCCTCATAAAATGAGTGGGAGGACCAGGATCAGAACTCGATTGGGCTTGAGAGTTCTCACTCTCTCGCTTAGGTTCCGGGGTGTCACCGCCCGGGATCGAGGTGTGGTCCTGGATACGAGTACGCGGCGCCCCTGCAAGGGCGCCGTTCTCGTTTGTGTGGCTGGCGTCGGCGTCTGCCGCATCGTCCAGCGTAAGGGAGGGCACAGAATGCCCCTGATTTTTAAGAAGCATCGCCAGCAGCGTGAGGTGTTGGCCTGAAATCACCGCAATACGCCCAATCGGGGACGTAGCTTCGCTTGGAAGTTTAGCGGTAGACTCCAAGGAAGTAACGGGCGCATAAGTGCGATGTATCCAATTCTCTTTATTTCTTTCTATCTCATGCAAGAACGAAACCTCGGCACGAGGATTATTGCTGAGATGCAATTCTGCCCTGAAACTTCTGTGCATGCGAATATGGATATCGTCATTCCAGTGGTTTGAAATATAAAGCATCTCGTCAAGAAGTGCTTCAAAGAATGTCTCGCCTATGCCATCTTCCCCATCCTCAAATGGGACATTGTGAACCGTGATACGCGTAAGCCCATGCTCCTTTTCCCGGGTTTCAATACGGGAGCTAGACACTCGCGAATCCCCGTAAAACGGAACCTTGACGGCTGCATTCTTCGGATCGTTTATGACGCCAGCCAGAAACGTGCTGGCCAACCACTCGGCCTTCATCTCCAACTGTCGGACGCCGCGTCCCAGTGCGGTGCTGTACTTACCAGGTGCGAGGTGCATCATACGCGCAGTATGCTCCCAGGTCACAAGGCTCTCGTCTGTGGTAGTGGCAAACTGCTGTAAGGCTGGAACCCGCATAGCCATGGATGGCGCAACTCCCTCTCTCCCATATCTTAGGCCTATGCCGGACGGAGTCAAGTGAAGACTGTACCCCATCATGTCTTTCCGCTGACCGCGAGGCTGCCTGGTGTCACAAGAACCATCATCGGCAGCATGTTGCCGCCGCGGACGTCGGTTCCGCTCGCCTTGCCGTCATGGCTAAAAGCCCGTTTTGAAAGTCATGGTGCGGGCAGTCGCTTGCGGTTTGGGTGGACGGCGCGGTGGAGCATGAGGCGGATCATGGCGAGAGTGACCATGGCCTCGGACACCTCTGGCAGGTGCTCGTAGTCCCTGGACAGTCGGCGCCAGCGGCCGAGCCAGCCGAGTGTCCGCTCGACCACCCAGCGGCGCGGCAGAAGGACAAAGCCCTTTGT
>JAABUW010008686.1_pt1 | contig 11762 bp, 11 predicted proteins | sample 5560081 | NCBI WGS metagenome assembly JAABUW01 (sample SAMN10711882, study PRJNA513363) | rock metagenome | isolation source: Antarctica rocks | place: Antarctica: Victoria Land, Knobhead sud | reverse complement strand
GACTGCGTATGGCGGGACGGCATATGGGGGTGGGATGAGTGCGTATGGTGGTGGTGGAGGGCAGTCTGCGTATGGTGGGTTTGCTACGCCGTACGGTGCGAGACCAGGGTACTGAGCAAGCGTACGCACGGAGATTCTGCGCTTTGGGCGTTTTCAGATTTGCGATGCCTAGCGAGCTAGGACTACACTAAAGGCACAGCGACGGCGTTTGCTATAAAATCACAAGGTGCTGGCGAGCGTGCTGGCAAGGTTGAGGCGAAGCGTGGGGTAATCGCTGCCTGATATCACACCCCGAATATCAGCCATCTGACTTCAGATGAATGCTCTCTCATACATCTTCCTGCTGCTGATCGCATGTCTACTGACCATTACCCTCACAAACGCCAGCTTCGAGTTCGCTAACGAGCTACCCGGGCGACGGAATATCTCCGACGCACAAAACCATCTTTAGCGGCAAGAGCGACCATGTCGACCATCGAGACGATATACACACCACCCCGTCCAGAAGCAACCCTCCTTGGCCTGTCACCAAAACTGCGCGCGACATCTCCTAAACAGAAAATGGACACGAGCGACGTTGTCGACCATCGCCACATGCCCGCAGCCATATCGACATCGGAGATCGTAACCACATCTTCACGACCAGAAGCCACCCTCCTCGGCCTCTCATCCGAAATCCGCATCCAGATCTTCACCCATCTCTTCCACAAATACTACTCCCGGGATTTCATGACCATCTTCCACATCTACACCCGTGCCTACAACCTCCGCCCCTTCAGCCACCACACCGTCTCCGGCGACAATTATCTCGGGATCCTCCGCGTCTGTAGACTAATCCACGAGGAGGCGATGGAAGTTCTTTACTCCGACCTCTCCGTTACCGCGTGCGTGTTCGGGGTAGTCCCTGGCATGACCAGCGCATCGGAGCCGCTGGAGACACGTTGGGATCTGATCTGTGGTCGCCCGGAGACGATGGGGCTGTGGCAGTTCGTCCGGCGATTGGATCTTTGCGCTTTTATGTCACCTGGAAAGCGGAATGGGGTGCTGGTGGTTGAGCGGTTGCGGACATTTGTAAATGTGGCGTTGCAGGGCGGGATCAGGTTGAAGAAGTTGAGGGTTATGCTTGTTTCGGAGGAGGATAGGGGGATGCCGAAATATCTGGGGGAGGTGTTGGAGGTGTTGAGGGAGTTGAGGGTGGAGGGGAAAGTGAGGGTCGTGATTGATTATGATGTTTGTATGTGGGACGAGGAGTTTGAGGATTATGGGAGGGAGTGCGAGGAGTTGGAGAGGGTTATCAAGGGTGGATGAGATGCGGGACCTTTCTTTGAACAGACCGGCGATCTCCCACCAAGCGACGAAGGATGAACATCGGGTTGAGGATGTGAGTATCATTTGCAACTACTTGAAGTATAGGAGACAAGTCGCACCAGACCATGGCAAGCAATTGGAAGCAACACAGGAAAAGACATTAACTACGCCGGTGCCAACGTGTATAGCCTTACGAAGCGCTTAGCAACCTCAAACCTTTCCGAAGCATGCGAGATACTCACTTGCGTGATCCCTGCTTATCGACATCGCTGCGCCGTGGTATACCTCCCGGATCCGTAGGAGGGTTGACTAGCTCTGGACAATCAGTACGCCATACTGCGCAATACACCTCCCTCGCCATCGCGTCCGAGAAGCCTTGCGCTACACACAGCCTAACATAAGCTCCAACAGACTCAGTCCTCGGATCAGGCCGCCGGAGAGCATCTTGTGGCTCGAACCTAGCCGGGCGAGGGGTTGGTTGGAGCTGAGACGCAGTTTCGCCGACTTGTGGCGACTGCTCACGGCGACGAGCTGGCGGATTTCTGCGAGCTTGCTCTGCCAGCTGTTCAGCCCTTCGACAATCGTCGCACGTCCATTGGGATTCCTGCTTAAACCACTCGCAGTCGCCGTCGGGGCAACGACGTAATTGACCATTGGAGCGGTCTGCCTTTGGGCAAGCACGGCCCATGACCGTCAAGTCGTAGGCTTGCCATGATGCACATTGGCATGATTTATAGAATACCCGGCACATCGTGATGCTCGGTGGGAATGGTTTTGCTTCTCGGGAAAATGAGAGGTTTGTGAGCGAGTATGAGTTCTTGGCAAGGAGTTTCGGGTATGGTTGTTCGTAAAGAATTGGCCGGGAATGCCTGATATATTTATGGGTATTGGAGCAAACAACTTCCTGGTAAGCGATTGGCTGGTGACGGTACTGTGACTGGATGCAGTGTGCACGCATAGCAGAACGTCCCTGGCCGAATCATCCTCCGGCCTGGTCATACAGGCAAACCTGTTGTCACCAAACATCCAAAAGATAAGTCTCTGGCAGTGTGAAGTCACACAGAACTATGTACTTGAGAAAAGTCAGGAGCGCGGACCACGGCAAGCAATCAAGGGAAAGATAATCAGGGATCTAGCACGCTACCGAAAGCAACAACAGGAAAGAAACCAAAGCACGCCCCTGCCTTCACACTTACAGAAATTGGAAGATGCTTGATGATCGAGGTCAGTGGGCCATCTGCAGTCCCTTATTGCCAGCCTCGCTGCCGCCGCCCCGGGTCGTTCGCTACAGCCACTGGCAGGCAGATCAGCTCGGAAGATCTGGTGGACGGCCCGATCGTCTTCAACAGCCCCGTGAGCGCCGGACGCCGTTGTACATCTCTCGAGCATCCGATTCGCTGATGCCTCGCGGTTTTACATATGAGATATATGCATTCATGGACTCCCTCGCCGGATGTGGGTGACGACAGCTTCGTGGTAGCTCAACTGGGGAAGGCTGTGGTGGTGTCTGACTTCGATTGGCGGTTGGTAGAGGCTGATAGCTCTGCCCTCACGCGCTCGATGTCCTGGCAATCAAGACACTTCCACAAGGTTTGACGCTTGAACCAGTGGCAGCAGTTATCGGCGCAGGGACGATTCTCATGGTCACAGATGCGGCCTGCTACTTTGAAATCGATGCGGAGTCGGGCTCCGCAGCTGCAGGCGTAGTAGTATCGTCGGCACATTGCTGATGATGGAGTGGAGGTGCTGCTTCGTAAGGGGTCGCCTGTGGCTTAATGCAACGGTGATATCGGGTTATGGCGGGATGGCACATTGTCAGAGTAGGTAATATGGATTGGACTAAGGCGGTGAGACGAACGAAAGTCACATGTGAATAAGTAGAAGACCATTCAATTGGTATGTACACCGATGATCTAGAGCCAGCAGGGGCAGCGTATTTACTCTTGGTAAATCCGACGTACCCTGCAGACCAGAAGTAAACGATGAATTAACCGATGATCTTTGAGAGCAGCGGTTCATGCATGGTTCAAATCACTCCCCCAGCAGACGCACAAGTAGGGAACAGACTGATCCGTAGATCAGCGGTTCACTCCTCGGTCTCCTTCTTCTTCTCCTTCCCCTTGCCCTTGCCCTTGCCCAACAAGATACTGACTTTGTCCAGGAGAGGGGGCAAGGTGTCATCCGTTGACCACTCTCCGACAGGCTCACGCTCAGTCACCGGCTCAGCTGCGCAAGGCTTCTCAGCTGCGCAAGGCTTCTCAGCTTCGCTAGGCTTCTCAGCTTCGCTAGGCTTCTCAACTTCGCTAGGCTTCTCAGCTTCGCTGGTCGTCGCAGACTCAGCTGGCTTCTTGGCCTCGCCTGAATTAACACCCCCGGCAGCGCGCTTGTCGTTGAATTGCTGAATTGTGAGCAACGTGGCGTACATCTCTGGTTGGAGGAGACGCAGCTTCACTGGTCTATCCTGCTCTTCGAACGCGTGGAGGGTCTCGAATTTCACATCACCCATTGGAATTGATGACGGGCGCAATTCGAATACCTCCGGTTCTGGTGTCGCCAATTGAGCACGCTTCCTGTTCCTGACAGGCTGGTAAGCATCGTGCGACGGCGCGATGTTCCTCGAATCGGGCTAGGGCTGCTGAGGAGGTGGTGGCGGCGGCGGCCGGGAGACTTGAGATTGCGGCGGCCTCGAGGTGGCAGACGAGGAAGCCTGGGATTGTGTCTGCGCGTTGAGCGCAGCGGATCGCTGACGACCGGGGTAATTTACCGCGGTCCATTTCATTACCGTTTTGAAGGTATCGTCATCAGACTCCTTCCACGGCTGAATTGGGTTCGTCTTCTCCCTTCCTGTGAGGAATTTGGGCATGATGGTCTTCCACCAGCTGAGATAACGCTCCAGGGCTGGCTTGTCGTTGATCTCCCAGTACCTCTTCAAGAACAAATTGAATTGCCATCTGTCGTAAGGACCAACAGATGCAGGCTGGTAGCCATTGAGATTGCGAGCCACATCGTAAGGATTCGCGATGCCTTTGTCAGGAAGCTCGTTCTTGAAATGGGAGCGATTGTTGCGCCTGTCCCAACCTGACCTGCCAAGAGATCTCGGATCCTCAGGAAATTCCCATTTACTAATCTGTTCCCCTGGGAAAAGAGTAGCAAATAGCTTCACAATTCTCGGATGCACCTCAATGCAGTGGGTGCCGTGTTCCTGGCAGGGATCCGACCACTTGCGGGCGAAGGCATACCTGCATTGCAAACCCTTGTCTACACAGGAGCGGCAATTAATTGTGTGGTCGCAGTCTCCACAGAACACCATGCATTCTACGCAGACGATCCAACAGTCACGCTCTTCCATCCGGAGTTTCTGCTGCTCTGGTGTACCGTCGCGCGGGAAGGTCTCCTCGTCAAATATAATAATTGTATTGCCTTTACGATCTGTGTAGAACGTCTTGCCCGCGTGTCGGGGGTCATTCTTATCCACCACAGTCTTAGGCAATTTGCGATGTGGAGTGGAATTGGCTGGACGGGAAGATGGTCCAGAATTGGTTGGACGGGAAGATGGTCCAGAATTGGTCGGCTTCGGCTTGGCCGGATGGGGTGCGAATTTACAGTCCGCCCCACCTCCCGCTACGGGTGGCCGAGGCTCGCCCAGAGCCGCTACGTCCCCGTATGCCTTCGTGGCCGGATTCTTCGGATCCACAATGGTGGACGGGCCAGACGAAGTCGCCGCACCAGAGCGTGTCGTAGCAGACTGTGGAATTGATGCGGAATTTGTAGAAGCTGCAGCTGTTTGTGCAGCTTTTGCTTTCGCTGCCTCTTCTTCCGCGTGTCTCCGCCTCATCGCTGCCATCATCGGAGGAAGAGGGGGCTCTAAGGCCACCGCTGCCGCCGGTGATGACAGAGAGGAGAGGAAATTGCGGCCAAGATGTGCCGAGGAATTTGTAGAGGAAAGAATTGTGCCAGTAGCATCAGGAGGCGGACGTTGAGGAAGCGTCACTGAAGATTGGGAATTGACCGGGCCAGAAGATGGAGCAGTTGGTCTGCCCGTTATCCTGGCGACATTGGCCGCTTGCTTCGCCGCTGCTTCTGCTGTGACTGCCGGAATATCCGGCGAAGCTAGGAAAGAATTGGAAGCCGTCTGCTGCTGTGGATGCAGCGTAGGCTGAGATGAAGGAATTAGGTCGGGACCGTAGTCGACCGGAGTTGGTGCTGCGCCTGGTATATCAAACGAGGCTGCGAATTTGGGGGTACAATATGGATGTCCCGGTGGATAATCATAGAAGACCTTTCCGGTCATCGAATTCCTGTTTAGCCTGGAGGTCACCGCAGTCAGTATGAGACACGTCAATGATGCATCGTGGTGCACGTTGGAGGCAAGCAAGCACAACACAACCGCCGTAAAAGTCAGGGGTGAGACGCGCGGTATACGTACACTTGGCCATCTTCCAGTTTCTCTCGCCGCTTGCCATCGGCTCGAAAGAGCCGCCGATCTGACATGTTGATGTCGTTGCCGCAGAATATGAGTTGCGGTATGCAGAGGTAAAGATTCAGAGTCGCCAGCGTGAAGTATCAAACAATTCCGAAAACACGCTAACGGCAGTGGCCGTTGTGCGCGGCAACGTCACTACATTCGCCTACACAACCTAGCTCTTCTCCGGCGAACGGAAACTTCTGCAACACCGCACACAAGGCAACATGGCCTACAATATGCGGTCCAACGGCAACATGCCACCTCCCAGGAAACCCCCGATCTCTCGGTACTGCTATCCCTGCTCAGTAGAGGGGAACTACAATGTATGTTCATCGCCGCTGTGGTCTTGACTCTTCCAAAGGAGATGCATGAAAGCTGACTTACCGGACAGTGCGACAAATTATACACCGGCGACGGGCTCTGCAACCGGTGCTATGAGAAGAGGTCACTTGGGTTAAACCCCAATATCAATTGCTGCACCACCAGGTTGGATATCGAACAATTGCAAGCCGCCAATGACATGGCTTACGTGGCCTGTCCGCCGGATCGGCAGCGATCGAATTCACGGTACCGCCAGGAGGCACCAGATCCTTACCAGCGCAATTTCCAGCAGGCACCGAATTTTGGACCGCCATCGGCTGCAGACCTGCAATTCACCCCACATGCCGGCGCGACGCCTTTTGTGGCGAACGAAGGACGGCATAATTTGTCAACGCATTACCAGCCTAGCAACAGGAGCGCTGCCGGCAAAGCGAGGGTCAAGCCAGAGACCTCGCGGGATAACACGCCACAATTTCCGCCACGCAATTTCCAGCCCAATTCACAAGCTCCCCGAGACAGTGTGTCGCCAGAGCTAAACAGCCGAGCGGACAGGCAGCGTGAATTTGAGGCTGCCACAACCTCACGTCGTCCACGCGTGCGTGACACCGCCGCCAGTCTGGACAGCAGGCTCGTCGATATGGCACAGCAAATTGCTGATATGAGAGAGGTGGTTGCAAAATTCTCAGCCGCGGCAGAGGCTGCAGAGCACAATGATGAGATGGCAGCTCGTGTTTCGCATCTGGAGGAGGAGCTCCAAGCGATGCGGGAGTCCGCTCTGGGACGGAAGCGGCCAACTCAGCAGTCAGCTCAGCAGCCCAGGTCCACCAATTCGAGGAAAATCCCACTGGCGCACGATGGCTACCAGGGCATGGGGTCTGGCGCCACTCGGTCGGAGTCCCGGCCTTACGCCTCCAGCCGCAATCTACGCCAAATTTTCGGCCCTACAGCTGATGCGATGGACACCGACCATCTCCAGAACGGCGAGTATATGAGTTCAGCCCACACCCAGAATGCCAATGGCCGGGACGAAATGGACGAGCATGGGAATTCAGCCCACAACCAGAACGCCAATGGCCGGGCCGAGCTGGATGAGAATTCGCCTATTTATGAATAACGTGCTCTGCTTTGCTTCTTTGACCTTCGAGTCAGATAATCAAAGCAGACCGTGATGTCTGTGGTAGAAGGTGGATGGAAGTCGTTGCTTTGCCGATTTGGCCTTCGTGTCCAATCGTCAAATCACCGCCTGCCACGGTCTGTAACTAGACCACGTATCTTGCCCACGGGGTATTGTTCGTGCTCTGTCACTGCTTTCTTTCTGTCTCCGCGTCGTCTTCACCACTTCCGACTCTTCTGTTGCGCAATCACCAATCTCCTTCATCCTCACTTCATCACTGCGCTATAGATAACGACTTGCTGTAGCCTGTATGTCCGTGACAGCGACAGTGCTGTGAGATGGAATGAGAGCAGGAAGCGGGTGGTCGTCGTAACAAGCTACATGCTAACTCACACGCCAAGGTGCGACTATTCCCGATCCTTCGACTGCGAGCTCCGATACCCACCCACCAGAGTCTTCTCGCTCCTCACTTCCGCTGCTCAGATACGGGCGTCGCTCGCAAGACACTAAACACCACCCTACGTTCCTTCCGTTCCTTCTTGAGAACACAGCTACCGGCTTGGTAATACTTATGCTCGTTGTCTGAATACTGTAACTAGAGTTGTTTTCTGTAGTGCTGCTTCCATCGTGCTTGCTGTGTCGCCACATCCTTCATGATGAAACCCTGGTCAGCACTTCGTTCCTCCGCGGGGAAAACATGAGCCAACTTCACGCTCCGTGATTTGATGTATGAAGGACAGTCGGTTGTGGACGGATAGAGACAGCTGGACTTCGGTCGTGGTGGTGGCGGTGAGTCATGGGCGACCCAGAAAAGAAGGTGAAGATTATGGGCAGGGTAATATCACGTGGAAGGAACATGGATTATCACGTGACCACTTCATCGTCTGTCTACTATATCTACGTGTGTACAGTTCCGACCCACGACACAAAAGTGAAGTGAAGTTGGCAGGTTCGTTCGGCTTGGCTCGGCCGGAAAAGCCCGGACAGTCCTTCCAACACCTCCACGTCTGTACTCCGTAGTACTTCCACTTCAACATACTGCACAGTACATGGTACGTAATTACGCCGGTCCAGTAGTCCAAATTCAGTACGCCCGTAGGTGTGGCGATGAGCGGATTGCCAAGCAGTCCATCGGCCAGAGCAAATTTACAGGTGGTTTCCAGCCGCCTCGTTTCCATACTGTCAAGCACATTGAATAACGTGTCGGCGTAATTGCGGTCGTCAATGGCGGACCGTAGCCATTGCAGGAGAGACTGCACAAGTGGATCCTCGCCTCTGGAAGCCAGAGCACCTGCTGCAGTGTCGTAGACTTCTCTGGTCATTCTCGCGTCCACAAACTCGGCATACCGCAAGTATGCCTCCGGCATTCGCAAGGCACAGAAGGCCGTGGACGTTCGCTCGTCGTCCTCGTACTCCAAGCTTTCATGTGCGCGATTGTATGCGGCGTGAAGCACGTGAAACGCCAGCGCGGAATTTTGATCTGCTTGACCCAATTTGACTGCATGCAAGAAGATCTCCAATTTGACAAAGGCTTCCTCGTCACACCGCGAACGACATGAATCCAACCAGATCTGCTTGGGCAGTGGTGTGTCCAAGGCCAAGAAATTGGACGTGGTAAGGTCTGGTTTGACGAAACGCTGGTCGATGAGGATCCAACCGAGCCCAGATGGACGGACTGTAGCAAGGTCCCATGCAAGACACTGTTCGTCCACGGTCAATTGTGAGCCTGGACGGTCAAGCTCCGTCCAGTGGCCTGAGAGAGCAGCTTCGGATGTGATCTGAGTGGCCTCGAGCTCGACGCGTCGGTTGGTAATTTGTCGGTCGCGCGTCGCGATGTCGATCGAGGTGTCGGTAATTGGTCGATTGCGCTCCTGGGACAATGCGTTCATCAGTTCGGAGCGTAGCGTGTTAATTTGTTGATTGTGCTCATTAAGCGATTGCTGTAGCTCGCGTATGCGAGCGTTGTCCATGTTGTCTAGTGCTGCGCGGGTGTATGTGTCAGTATACATGCAACAAAGACAGTGGCATTGGTGTAGGTGAGACTCACACTTACAAGTTCTGCTAGACGAGGAGTTGTTGTCGTCGGTGAGTGTTTCAGAACGCGCTCGAACGCGAAGTGAGAACGCCGGCACTCCATCCTCAGCCGAACATTCCCCGAACGCCAACATCAACCTCATCCCTTCTCGGATTCGGCGTAACCTACATATTCTGCCAAAAATACATGTACCGTAGGGTTAGTGATCTTTGGACCATTCTCTTCCCTACCCCACAGGTCTCACTCCATGGGTTGCAATATAACTGTTACGCCGGAGACAATCAGGCTCCTCTTATGTTAAGATACCGCTAATTATTCCACAGGCTCAAGTGCTGTCCATCTGGCTTCATACGAAGGGCTAGTGCTCTTGAATGAGTCTTCTTGCATACTGAAAGAAATTGTGTTGTTTGGGCTACTGTTGCGGCCGCAATCGACTCCTCCGCCTAGTCTTCCGGAGCTTCAGTCGTAGAGAACTGCGTTGAAGCGTTCTCCCCCGACTAGCATCGTTAATTTGAGCTCTACAGTACTCCTTGTACTCTGGATGAGCTTGCCGTTCGAACCAGACTGCTAGCGAGCGAGGATTCTCGACCTGCGTGCCGACAGCTGCTATCGACCTGCTGCTCAAGCCGAAACCTGGCTGTACATGGCTCAAACTCCTAGCTAAGTGTGTAGGGACATGTACGATCCTCAGCTCGAAGTTTTATGCTTACGCGGCTACTACAGCGGTTACGCAACAGCCTCAGGACTAGCACGCCTTACCCCCAAATACCCGGCGTTATCTACCAGGCCCTCCCATCAGTGTCATACTCACGTTGGAGACTCTTCCGCCCTCTCTCATCTCTAGCCCCGCCGATTCTGCCCTATGCAACCAATATTCAAAATAGGTGTCGCCGTCGGTTCCAGAACATCGACTCCAGGCGAAGGTCTTCCTGCCCCTCCACGACTTCTTGTCATGACGCAATGGTTCCTAAGCATTCACCATTACGACACGTAGGTCCATAGACTGCCATTCGACGTATCTCGTTTTTCCACCAGTTTGGTCCCCGCGCCGGTCAGGCCACCGTTTGCTCATATGATGGCGCATTGACTCAAGAACGTGTGCTGACGGTCTCCAGTACCCTCTGTACTACTGTGTCTAAACGGCTACTCGATCGGAGGAAGCGTCTTATTACGCCATCGCCAGAGGCCTACACTGCTTGGCACCACCAAAACTACGATTTGCTTCCCCAAGCGCTACACCTTGCGCGTAAGGTCAAGAATGCGAGCTGACGGTCTTCTGATGTTGTAGAAGACTACCCCCGAACGGCTACTCGATGAGGTGAAGCGTTCTCTTACGCCGTCGCTGGAGGCCAAGGCTGTCACCAAAACTACGATCTGCTTGCCCAAGGGCTATACTGGGCGCGTAAGCCTAATCTATTGGGCTAGATCTCTCATGACGGCTACAATCACTAGGTTTCCACGGCTCATCGATAGGCCTGCTCAATCTGTTACGCCATCGCCTTGGGCCAAACCACCGCCAACTTTCCCTGTCTGCGTAAGCGCAAATCGTCTCATACCAGAACAAGCATGCAACACAGAGCTCCTACCATCCCTTAGAGCACTACGCAAGCTGGTGTGATCGGTTAGACTGCTTGTCCCCCTGTCTTACTGCACTGACCGGCGCGGCTAGCTAAACCCTGCTCACACAACCGCTACGCTCAACATGCACGACATCCTAACAGACCTGTTCACAAGCAAGACACTTGGTAAGGCCTTGCTTGCTTGCTTACTCAAGACAAGCAAGGTAAGGCAGTAACCTTATGACTAATACACTAATTAAGACAAGGTAGTAAGGCTGTCTTGCTTACGTCTTAAGTAAGGCCTTGTCAAGACAGTAGTGTTGTAGTAGTGTTTTATATTAAAGTGAATTAAGTAGAAGTGCTCCTCTAACCCTTACCCTAGCTACGCGTATCTGTTATACTAGCTACGTAGCTTATAGACTACGAGCTAATAAGAACACCTTATAGAGAACAGAAGCACTAGAATTTAACGATAACCTTCCTAATCGAGCTAGCGCGCGGGTTGCGGCTATATCCGCGCTATCTAGGCTAATCGGCACAAAGTAATTCCGCGCCGCGCTTAATCCTTACTTTCTAGCGTCTCGTCGCGTATTACTCTATCTTAACAATATTAACTTTACTACTATAGCGTACTACTACTATAAATATAGATACCTTAAGCGACCTTACATCCGTACTAGCAACCTCTTAGCTTAAGGTTCCAACCCTCTTTTAGCGTACTAGCGAGTTTAAAAGCCTACGTAACTAGCCTCTAAAACCTCTACCTATTTAAGTCGTAGGCTATAAGCTAGTAGACTAGTTACGGCTTAAGGGCTACGAGGTACTATACGACGAGTTTAAGGAGGCTAGTAAGATATATAAGTAGTATAAGGGGCCCGTAGAAGGCTAGCGACTACGCTATACCGAGACTAGTAAGCACTTCTAGCTATATCGCCGGTACTACCTTCTTAAACGTACTAG
>JAABUW010008722.1_pt1 | contig 11763 bp, 6 predicted proteins | sample 5560081 | NCBI WGS metagenome assembly JAABUW01 (sample SAMN10711882, study PRJNA513363) | rock metagenome | isolation source: Antarctica rocks | place: Antarctica: Victoria Land, Knobhead sud | reverse complement strand
TGGCAGTCTTCGCAAGCAAGTCGGACCTCAACAAGATGACGACTGCAAACTTGTCGGCAATCTTCCAGCCCGGGATACTCAGTCATCCACAGCACGACATGGCCCCACCAGAGTACCGACTCAGCCAGGATGTTCTCATCTTTCTGATCGAAAACCAGGACAGCTTCCTCATAGGAATGCAGGGCACAGCTGCGGATTCTGAAACGGTTAGAGATGTGCAAAGTGGGAGCCCGGGGAAGTCACCGGCAACACCAACAACGCCTGGGAGATCCAAGACCATCATTGGCCGGTCAGGCTCGAACGCGAGTGTTGGTGCTGAGAGCGTTGGCAAGTTTGGTAGCATCCGACGGAACATGTCGCTTTCTAGCAGCAAGCGAAGCAAAAGATCTGATGGTGGACCAACTATGGTGGCTGGAGTCATTGTTGATCCTGCAACACCGTCGAGTGGAGTGCACCGCAGCAACACCGTGCCATCGCGGAGAGGCGGCAGCAATGCTGCATCTCCTCGTTTCCCACAGAAGAGCTCAGATCCATCAACACCCAGTCCTGGCAACTCGTCCATCGTCGCCGTTGATGCCAACAGACAACGACAGGAATCTCTGCAGAGCACACCAATTGTTTCTTCGGCGCCTCCATTCCCAGCTGCGCCAGACGTCACTTCAGCGTCCTCCAGCGAAGCAACCACGCCATTGGCACGAGTCGGAAGCGATGCACCGTCGTCACTCAGTCGCGAGTACCAGACGCCTAAGAAGGACACAACGCCACTCCTGTCACCACCACCAGGAAGTGGCGATCGCAAGACAGAACGATCAGCTTCTGGCACACCATCGACTACTTCTGGCCGTGCACTGTTGGATATCTTCAAGCAATCACCGGGCAGTGATAGCGATGGTCGGAAGCCGAACAAGCTGCAGAAGAAGCGGATTCCGGGGTCCGCATTGTCGAGTGCACAATCGTCGAATCAATCTCTGCCGCATGACGGCGGATATGATGCTCCTCAACGATCGCCAATCACCTCTACCTTTCCTACCACAGCTACGGTCATCGCTGGAAGCAGACCCTTCGAGAAGGCAGAATACTCGCCCGCCCAAAGCGCGCCGACCGGGACTGCAGTTCAAGCACCGCAGAAAGCGCCGCGGAGGATTTCTGGTGACAACACGCTTCGCCCTACGATTTCACCAGCTCAGTCCTTCAACTCAACAGCCGAGTCAGACGCTGATATGGTTGGCGACGATCTTCCCAAAGACCAGTTGCAACAGCCAGAAAAGGAGAAAAAGCGACACCGATGGCGCTTCTCGCGCCCCCAGAACACACCGAGCTCACCAGGCTCAAGCTCCACGAACCCGCTTGGCACAATGTCCGCCCAAGATCAGACAACATCACGATCTACCATCGGCAGCGGCAGCGCCCAACCACGTCGGAGTTTTCAAGAACCGCAGCCACTTTCGCCACAAGTACAACCCTCTGATCCCGGCCCTGGTACACCGTTCGGTAGCCCTCCAATGCCGCCAACGCAGCCGATCGACCCGGTCTTCTCCGACTCTGAGCGTGAGAAGAAAGGGGGCCCGATGTCGTGGCTTCGTGGCAAATTCAAGGATGGCAAAGAAAGAGAGTCTGAGAAACGGGCGCGGAGTCCGGAGAGAAATCGTGGGAGCAGGCAGGATCTTGGTGTGCACAATGAGCCTTTGCCGACGAGGGGCAAGAGTTTCGAGCAGCAGCGGGTAGGGCCTGGATCAGGAGCGGCGGGCGCGGCTGGCCAAGCTATGTCATCGCAAGCACAAGGAGGTGTGGGCTCTACTGGGGTGAATCCACATGCTGTTACGGCGGCTCAGGCGGCATTGGGATATTCTGATTTACCCGCGACAAACACGAGCCCGAAACTGGGGACGGGGAGTCCGACTTCTGGTGCACCGACGACGAAAACGAGCGCCACTCCTATGGCGAATACTCCTACGTTCACTGGGGCTACCTCCACTCCGATGGCAGGGCCGACAATACCTTCTACCATTCCCGAGAAGACCTCGAGTCCGGACGTCGCAGCACCACCGCCTGTCGTACCAATGGCTGGAGGCCACAGACCTGAGATTGGCAGTGACGCGGACGACGCGGGCATGGAGAGTCAGCGGGCAGAGAGCCAGCGGACGGAGGGCTCGGGGGTCCCTGAGCGATCGGACAGGCTGCCAGGGAGGTTTGAAGAGTCGACTTGAGCGAGGCACAATAGCGTGCAGTTTCACCTGTGGCATAGTATGTACGTACGCATTCGCATTGGAGGGCTATGGGATAAGGGCATGGATGGGGAGGAGAAGGGAAGATTACTATAGTGTGAACGTTGTAATATTTGTTTCCTCTACTCCTTCTCGTTCTGCTAGTTAATGAATAGCGATTCTGTCCATGTTTGAGGTGCTTGGCAGGGTATGAGTCTAGGCTTTATATTCACATGATATCGACCGGGATCTTGGTTCCCAACGTCGCTTGGGTGGATCGGGAGCTGCAACCAGGAATAGAAGCTTAGGCCCACCTATAAGTCCCCCGCGGACGTGGATGCGGGATGTGTATTTATCCATTAGCATGCATCTGCTTCGAAGAGTCTTGTATATGATTACTCCGTAGACACGCGCAGTTTGGGGTATGGCTGGACTCCCTTGGTTTGGTAGACGTTGTTCAAGACGCTGTTCAAGGTCGACTCCTTCAAAATCTGAACGATCGGGTCGTCCTCCGCGGGATCCAGCATGACGGAAAGCGTTGGAGCACAGAACGTCCGGAGGGCCGAGGGTCGTCGTCACTGGCGGAGACCTGCACGGTCTTTCGATACTTTGCCAACCGGTATTTTGGTGGCCGTGTATAGGGCATCGAAATTACTATAGTCTTCGCTGGCGAGGCTGGCCGACAGACTGAATAGCATTGGAAAAAGCTCTTGTAGCATATCGTCCTGTCATACCAATCCAGCCATTGGCCCCCGAAGTGCGAAAACAGACGCCTGAAACGGCTAGAAGGTCGATCTGCGGCGGCGGCGAGGGTCGTGCTCACACAAGCTTCGTCTCTCCACTACTACCTACGCGGCTTGACATCCCAGCCCGACCCTATAGCGTTTTATAGCCTTGCCGTTTCTTCCACACGCATTTCTCACGCCTCGACTTCAGCTGTTTCTTCTCTCTCATCGTCCCCCCTGTGTATATCTCTGTGCAGCGTTTCACATTCGTTTTGTCATCTTGGATCTGCATCTTGAAGGAGCCGCGATCGCTGCCGGGAACATCGTCGTATAGGGCCAGCCACACAACGGTAGGTGGCTTACCGCGCGAGAAGGTGCGATCGGGATACCGTGACGGTATGTCGGTGAACTGGCTGCTGGCCTGATACAGCTTCTATACGTTTTACTTCAATACTGATAGATTGTTCCATTAGACGTACACTGCAATTCCCATTACCCTCAACATCTCTACCGACTATACCAATGGGCCACTCCAGAATGCCGTCCCTCCGCTCCCTCCTCCTCCTCGGCCTACCATGCGCCTCAATATGCGCCGCACACCCACATCAACACTCTCAACCCGAATCAGAAGACTCAGACCTGATGAGCCTTAATGATATCGTCAATCTACTTCCCGAAGAATCTGTCAAGTCCGCCCTGCACAACAACCTGGCACCCAAGTATCGGGAAGGTGTTTTCGAGCACGGCAAGGAGGCCATCGAGGCTATCCACCATGACGACCCGCAGTTGGCGACGAAGTTGGTGGATGCGGCGTTGCATGAGCAGATTGAGAGGGGAGATTTGAGGAAGAGGCAGAACAATGGCACGCAGTCGGATTCCACTACGGCTCCCACGGAGGGCTCGACGACGACCGTGATTACGACGACGAGTAGTAAGGTTGTGGTCAGCGATTCGACGACAAGTACGATTGTCATCACGGACACGACTACGCAGGTCACCTCCAACAATGGCGGCGGCGCGACAACTACTACCGCGGACGGAGGCAGCGGAACTACGACGGCAAACGGTGGCAGTGGAACTACGACCGATGGCAGCGGGAGTGGCAGTGGCACCACATCAGACAGCGGCAACGGCAATGGTGGAAGCTCAGCAACGCAGACCGGCGTTATCGTACCGGTCACACAGACAACCACCAACGGCAACGGCGACACCGTCACGCAAACTACCTCGGCGTTCCAGGCCACCGCAGCAACAAGCACCGTCGTCGCCGTCACGACCACCAACCACAACGGCCACGAGGTCACCACCTCCCAGACCGTGCCCGCGGCTCTCGTAACCACCACGAATGCCCGCGGCGACACCATTACGTCCGCCTCCCCGCTGTCCACGGTCCAAGTACACGGAGGCACTATTGTCGGCGGATCGCCTGGCAACGGCAACGGCAACGGATATTCAGGTATTTACACCACAACTGACAAACAAGGCCACGAGGTCGTGCTGTCTGGAACCAGAGCTGGCCAAGTCATCACCACTACCGACGCGAAAGGACAAACTGTCGTCATGACTTTCCATCCCAACGGCGGCGAGGTCAGCCAGATCGTCGTCAGGACTACGAATTTACCTGGCGGTGGGCAGTCGACCATTACCTCCTACGCCGTGGCGGGTGGAGCGACTGGTGCTGCGGGCAAGACGACTGGTAAGCCTGGTTTGCAGTCGGGTTTCGCGGCGCCAACAGGCAGACTTGTCGGTGAGATGGCAGCTTTGGTCGGTGGTGCTGTGGGTGTTGCTGCTGTGTTGTTATAGCGCAACGTGTAACTGGGACGGATCCGGGATGGGCTGTATATATGTATATGCGTTGACGATGTTATGGCTGTCCTCTTTGACGAACACGAAGGCACTGGGGAGTGGCTAGGGAAAAGGGAAGGGGTGTTCATAGTCATCACTATCATAATCGTATTCAAAGTGGCCGTATGCACGACACTGCATCGAACTTCCAACTCGCGCTGCTGTCCCATCAGTCCGGACAGAAAATCTGTAGTAGGTATCTGCGCACCCAGTTACGACCAGTGATACCTGCCATGCACTCCATCCACATCGGCGTATATTTGTCGATCGTGATTGCATACAGCAATGCCAAGGTGTAGATATTGGCACATCGTCAGCCAAGCAAGCCGCAGGTGAAACCTGCTTCACGAAACGGCGAGCTTGCGTCAACAGGGAATAAGTTTGTAGGACTTGCCACTTCACTGCCTCGAAGATCATCAGACTCATCAATTCAAAAGCGCGAAACGTCTTTGAGACTCGAACACAGCATTCGTCAACACTCGACAATTCATTCAACCTTCGATTCATTCAGGCGCGACAGCACCTACCACAACAACAAAGAAACCACATCATCAAACCAGATCATCAGCATGCCTTTCCTCTACCACAAGCGCATTGGCGGCAAGCATGCCAGTACGGCTCTCATTCATCTTCCTCGCGCTTCTCTCTCTTCCACTTCCCGCTAACATATCTTTCTAGGCACGGGCGTCACAGTTGACCGCCATGGCGCCCACAAGTCACCGTGGAGATTCAGCCTGGGCAGGTTCAGTTGCTTCAGATAGGGACGAGTAAGTCCTGCCTTCACTAGATAACATGCACTATGCATTGTAGGAGCCCGAAGCTAATGGCTAAAGTAGTGGCGACGACCGAGAGCACCGAAGGTGGTGGTGATTAGGTGATTAGGTGATGAGGATGTTGAGCCCGGGAGCTGTGAAGGGAGAGGGATAGATGCGGTTTGAGCGAGCGTGATGGGAGCGATGGCGTTGGATTCCTCCTACCTACCCACTTGAAGGGTGGTACTGTTTTGGGGCGGTTACTATGATACCTAAGTTTCATTTGACGGACCTGCGATGCACCTTTTTCCACTGCTACAAGAACCGTGTATGAGTGATTTGACGAGTACAGTATGTCGTGGACACGGAGTACTATCACATGGAGCTATCCTCCTAAGGAGGTAGTAACCGAGACCTAACGACTATACCCGTATAGCGAAAGAACGAGTAGTATATCGGAGCTATAGCGATCTACGATTACCTCCGCGTAGCTATAAGGGCACGGGATACGGCTATATAGAATACTACTAACGTAGCCTCTTAGCGTACCGCTAGCGTATATCCTACGCTACGCTCCCTCTTTACGAAAGGGTAGAGATTAGTCTTACTACGTTCTAACCTTTTAGAACTATAGTATCTATACGTTACTATATATTTTCTATAGCTTATTAGCTAATAGTAGCCTACGCTCCTTACCTAGAGCTATATCGCCTACCTTAGACGGTATACAAGCGAATAATTACTATAGCTATAGGAGGACCTATACTACTAATAGTCTATTAAGAATTTACGGACGTATTCTCTAGCGCTAAGGCTAGAAAGCTAGTAGAGTACTCTAGTAACGACTACGCTATCGACCTCGAGGAAGGTAAATCGCCTCCTTAAATACCTATTTATAACCTATTATAAAGGGAGCTTAGGATCCTCTAAGAATACCTCGATATCGCGTTAGTAAAGGGCTAGATCTAGCTAAGTAAGTTCCTAAGCAGAGTACCTATCCTCTTCGTTCTAAAGAAGGATAGCGAGATAAGGCTCTATATTAATTATAGAGGGCTAAATAAGATTACTATTAAGAATTACTATCTGCTACTATTAATAGGAGAGCTCCTAAAGCGGCTTAGTACCTCCGTAGTATTTAGTAAGCTTAACCTCTACTACGCGTATTACTATATACGTATTTAGGAGGGTAATAAATAGAAAACGGCGTTTAAGACTAGATATAGCTTATTTAAATACCTCGTTATATCCTTTAGACTTACTAATACCCTTACGACGTTCTAAGCCTATATTTATAAGGCTTTAGGTAACCTAGTAGATACTATCTACGTTATATACCTAATAGTATAGAGCTATAGTAAGTAAATTCTCTCGTTAGTTTAGTACTTTAAGAATCGATTATATAGACTCTAGTTCGGCGGTATATTAAGCAAGTAGGGGTAGCGTTCGAAAGAACGTATTCTAAGAACGTTCTCTTATAGTAAGAGAATACTAAATAATAAGACCTACTATAGTAATATAAGGAACGTAAGAGAGGGAAGCGGGTAGTAATTAAGGGTAAGTTTGTCTTTAATACGTAAGAAATCCTCGAAGTTGTTGAGAAAGCCGAAGTAGAAGCGTCGACGTCGAAGGTAGAACGTATACGCGCTAAGAGACGTATAACTCCTTAAATTAAGGACAATATAGAGGAAGGTTAAAAGGATTAGGATACTAAATCTAAGTCGGACTTTATTGTTATTACGTTGCGTAGATAGATTAGTATTTGATTACTCGAAATTCGTGTCTCGCTTCCCTATTATTGACGTTATCTAATTCCCTAAAAACAAGTCGACTCGGATCATCCGCTTTCTCACTGCTACGCCGCAAAAATCAGCCCAAATAGTACCGACCCGCCCTTCTCATCCCCAATCTCCCCCCAAAATCCCTCCAAATCTGCCTACCGCTTCCATGACCTGTTCCTCTACTAGGGTATTACTGCCTTCTCTTCTCCTCTACCCTCACATGTCGTATCTTCTATCGCCCTTGTGTAGCTGTACGTGTCCTTAGTGTCCCTGTCCCTACGGTTGGGCCCACGTAGCGCTGTCCGCGCTCCTACTGCCCCTAGGCTCTCTCCCTAATCTTTGAGACGAACCAAAGCGATTGGCGCCCTAGTATCGCTATACTTCATCTTCAGCTCCACAATTCTAGAAGCTACTATGAAATCCCGAAGACGTGGGAAACCATAATTACGTGCGTTTAAATCTGGAGAGATCTTGACAAGATAGTCACCAACTTCGGCTAGGTTTACGAAGTCGTCGTCGTAAGTGCTGCTGCTAATGATAGCAAGCTTCAAACCGTTGAGTGCGGTTTGGTCGAGCGGTCTTCGCGTAGGCTCTATACGAGTGGCGTTCTGGTTGTGAAAAGGCAACGTTCCTGGCTGCGGACTGCTTGGAATCCTAGGCCCGGTTGGAGGTGATTTCAGCATGCTCTGTAGTTTGCCAGGCTCTATAGCTGCAGTGCTAAGTAACGGTCCTGAGGTTGTCTGGGATGTTGGTATTGCAAACTCGTCTTTCTCGTCTGCTTGCATAGGCATCGCATCGAGGTAAACGAACTCGTTGCATGCAGCGATGAATGCTCTGTGCGTGTTGTTTCTGTTTCCAAAGCCGTATACAGAAATGCCTTGTTCGCGGATTCTTGCTGCAAGACGCGTAAAATCGCTATCGCTCGAAACGAGACAGAAGCTGGAGAAGCGGCCAGTGTATAGAAGGTCCATGGCATCGATGATCATCGCCCCGTCAGTAGCGTTCTTGCCGGTCGTGTACGCAAATTGCTGGATTGGCACAATGGAATGCTCTAATAGACATTCCCTCCAGCTCTTCATTTGAGGGCTTGTCCAGTCTCCATATATGCGCCTTACACTAGCAGTTCCGTAGTTCGCCACTTCAGTCATCAGTCCTGCAATGATCCTAGAAGGAACATTGTCGGCGTCGATTAAAACGGCGAGGTGATCACCAGCGACAAGATCCTTCATCATATAGGACTGCGAAATGAGGCTGTCAGAAGCTTTATTGGACTATCCGGGCATCCGGGAGTTAAGTAAACCGGTGTTCTTATTCAAGCCAGGTCCCTTAACTTTGCCTCGAACAGCCTGTGTGTCCACGAATTTACGCCTCGCCCCTACGAGACGGGTTGGGAAGTCTGAGCTCGACGTCACGCCATTCGAAGAACTCTTGGCGCGATCTTAGCTGGTGTGGGGTTCTGAACATCCTTGCTGCTAGGCTCTAGTGAGGCGCAACTGCACTTTCTTAACTTCAATGTGATCCATGGCTTAGTTGCGCACCTCACTACTACCTTGCCGCCTTTGACGATATCACCTGTCCGCCACAACAGTACATTTGCCAGCTTCCCCATGATAACGTGTTTGGCTTTGTGCTTCAATATTCTCATAGTGACCCCGCTGTACCTCGTTGCATAGGCTGCACCTGAGCTGCAGCCACAAGCGACTTTTCACATCCGCCGGAGCTCCAACTCCCAATCACGGCAATGTATGAAATGCGACCGGTGAGCTCGGACAGAATCCAGATCCCGACAGTCGCACCTATAGCCGCTACCGTCACCATCCTCACCTAATGGAAATTGTTGTAAGGACTTCCTCATATGCCGTAGTGCACCTTGCAGCCTGTAGGGATAGGCAGACACTAGCTAATGCCTACTGCTGCCTAGAGGGAATCAGTCTATATAGAGGACAGTTATTACTAGTAGATAGAAGAATAAGTAAGTAGTGTCTAACTAAATCACCTAATCGCACAATAGAAATATATAGAGAGGGTAGTCCGTAATTGTCGTTTACTAATATTTAACTTATCTTTAATATATATATTATAGTAGTCGGGTACCTAAGGCTATATCTAGCCGTATAAACTAAGCGTAAGACTAACTCTCGCTAGGCTATATAATTACGTAAAAGCTCTATATACTTAGGTTAGGTAGCGAGCTAATATCGATAATTGGACTAGTAGGAATATATCTATATAATAAACGATTCGAGGCATTTATTACGGGTTCGATTTTAGGCCTTTACGCTAGACTCGACTATATACTAGCTATCTAATAAAGTAGTAACTTCGCCTTCTAGAAATAGTAGCGTTTGATCGTTAGGTAAAGCGCTTTAGGGTAGGTAGGATATATAGCCGAAACGTACTTAACCTTAAATTTAGGCTCGCTAAGTATCGAGATTAGGTAGGATCGATATTAGATAGTCTAAAAGAGGAGTATAAAAATATTATATTACGCGCTAAGTAGGGAACGTAGGAAGGCTATATATAAGCTACGATTTTCGACCTATATAGTCTAATATATAACGGCGGTAGACTAGTTAAGCTAACTAATACTATAAGGCTAGCTCTAGGGGAATAGTATCTAGTAGGGTACGCGTTTCGGCTATAGGAAGCTACTTAAGGTTTAACCTAACCTAACTAAACTATTATATTAGCTAGGTTTAGATTAGTCTAACCTACCCTATACTAGACCTATTACTTAGTACGTAATACGACGTAACCTTATCTTAGCTAGGCTTTAGGTAAGGTCTAGTCGCGCTATAATAGTAAGAGAAGTAAGCGACGAGTATTAGTATTTATATACTATAATAGGCGTCTAAGAAAAAGTAAGTCGTACTATTATAATCTAATCGAGGTTCTACCCTATACTAAGATATATCGTACGGTCTATATTATTCCTCTACTAGGCCTCTATTTACTAAGGGCTTAGTATAGTAGTTAGTACTTTATTTGCCTTATCTCTAAGTACGATAGTATATCCTCGGAAGTTTTACTACTATCTATTATCCTTATATATAGTATTACGTAGCTAATCGTTACTTACCGCTATTAGTTAATATTACGTACTTAAAAGGTACTACGATATTCTACTATTAACGTAGTCTATATAGAAGCGAGCTACTTTAGGTAAAGAGCTAGTCTTACGTATTTCTATATTATATTTATAGTACTTTATATACTTACTACCTATTACTAATTATACCTACCTACTAGCTCGTTACCTATAAGTTACGTTAGGTAAGTACGAAGTAGACGACTACTATAGTTTAAGCCGCTTAACTAGTCTTTTATTCGTCGATAAGATATCGTTAATAGTATTTACTATTCGTACGATCTTTCTATTACGATCCTATAAGGTAGTAGTATTACGTAAGTACTTTTTTAAAGAGTAGCTAGTAGTAGGTATTTAGGTAAGATAACTCGAATATACTATAAATAGTTATAGACCTTTTAGTAAGATTATAATATAAGTTAAATATAAGTATATTAAAGATATCCTTAGTTCCTATATACCTAAGTAATTATAGGTTACTTTATAGTACTCTCCTACTCTATCCTATAGAGCAAGTATAGAGTATAGAGTAAGTTAGCTACTCTATCGTCTTAGCTAAAGCCGTAATTATAGAGTAGTCCTTATTCTACCCTAGACCTACGTATCTTGTATTATACTCGTAATACTATCCCCCTTCTAGTCTAGCTTGTCCCGAGCTATATAGCTAGGTTTCCCTTATCTTATTATCCGTTATTCGTACATCTTCTTACAATACTAAAAGAGTCGAACCCTTCTAGTACTATCCGTCGAAAACGCCTAGCCAAATTTATTACCTCTAAGGGAGAAGTAATAGTTCTAAAATATAGTACCTACGTATATTATTACTAGGTATATCGGGTTCATTTACGCTCTAGTAAATATAGTAAGTATCTAGGTCGTAATTAGAGGTACGACGTCTAGATTACTTAGTTAGAGTTTTTACGTCTTCGTTCTAAGAAAGAGAAGCTTAATTAAGGAATAAAAGACGCTCGATTAACGTAAGATTCCCTATTCGTAGAGCTTAAGAAGTTATAGACGGCACTACGTACTACTTAAGCTTATAAGGAACGTTTACGATAATAGCGCGATCTATTAGACTATCGTACTATAGAGGTAATTACTATCGAAGACTATAGTATTCGGGAATAGGAAGCTAAGGAGGTAGCTACTAATTCCTTATTATTCGAGGGTCCTTTAGAAGGCCTTACCCTAAATCTAGATCCTTACGCGTAGAGCGTACTAAAAGGATATCTAGATTCCTTCTAAGATTTTCCCCTAATTCTAGAGACTACTAAATCTCTACCTAAAATTGTAGCTAGTAGCTCTAGAGGGGCCTAGCGTTCCTTAGGTCGTCCTTATAGTAGTCGTAGTAGGTAGTCCTATTAATACTTA
>JAABUW010008718.1_pt1 | contig 11764 bp, 6 predicted proteins | sample 5560081 | NCBI WGS metagenome assembly JAABUW01 (sample SAMN10711882, study PRJNA513363) | rock metagenome | isolation source: Antarctica rocks | place: Antarctica: Victoria Land, Knobhead sud | reverse complement strand
CAAAACGATTCCCGAACGATTTCGTTCTGGGGCGATTGCCGCGCTGCGCGCGCAAGGACAAGCGATTATTTTAGCACCGGCAGCGTCAGACAAGAGGAATGGCCGGCCTCGTGGTAAATTCTAATGGTAGCTTTCTGAAAATCAGAAGCGTTGGCCGTCGAGATGTTGACGAACTGCTGCGGGTTTCTATCCACCAGCGGAAACCAGCTGCTTTGCACCTGCACTTGCAGGCGGTGGCCTTTTTTGAAGGTGTGCAGCACGTCGTTCAGCTCGTATTTTACCTCGGTGGGCACGTTGGGCTGGAAGGCCTCGGGCTTTTCGAAGCCGTGGCGGAAGCGGCCGCGCAGCACGTCGGCCCGCACCAGGCGCTGGGTGCCAGGTAGGGTGGTGTTGGGGGCGCCGGGCGCGGGGTCGGCCGCGTCGTCGGGCAGCACGTCGATGAGCTTCACCACGAAGTCGGCGTCGGTGCCCGAGGTGCTCACCCACAGGTCCACGCCGAGCGGGCCGGCCACGGTCAGGTCCGCCGGTAGGGGTAGGGTTTGGAAGGTGAGCACGTCGGGCCGCTGGGCCGCAAAGCGCTGGTCCTGCACCATATACTCGTTGTTGCGGCTGCTCAGGATGCCCTCGGCGTAGGGCACCGGGTGGGCCGGGTCGCTGAGGTATTCGGAGAAGGTGGGGGGCGCGGGAATGACTGGTGCTCTGGTAACGTGGTCGGCTATCGTTTGGTAAGGAGCAAGCTGTCCTTGGCTTACTCCGTAAAGAACACCTTCCGGCATAAAATAAAACGGCCGCGCCTGCGCTTCCTTCGGCGGCCAGGTCGGGTAGGTTTTCCACTCGTTCGTGCCCGTGTCGAATACCGTGGCTTCGGCCGGGTTAAAGGGGCCTTTGTCTTTCAGGTAAAAATTAAAAAAAGGCGTTTCCAGCGTGCGGCGGTAGTATTCAGCGGTGTTCTGGCCAAACGTCAGGGGGCCGAAGCTGCTCCAGTCGGGGCGGCTCCAGGCGCCGTGGGTCCAGGGGCCCATCACGAGGCGGTTGGTGGCGCCGGGGTTCTGCTTTTCAATGGCCTGGTAGGTGTGCAAGGCCCCAAACAGGTCCTCGGCATCATACCAGCCGCCCACTACCAGCACGGCCGGCCGCACGCCCGTGAGGTGCGGCCGGATGTTGCGTGCCTGCCAGTAGGCATCGTAGCTGTCGTGCCGCAAATACTCGTTCCAGATGCGCGCCCGGCCGTTGAAATACCTGGCCTGGTTGGCGTTTTTGATGGGCCCCAGGTCCAGGAAAAACTGGTAGGCGTCCGCGATTTTCAGCGGGAATAATTGCTCATACTCGGCCAGCGGCTTGGGCCGGGGCACGTCGAAATAATTGGTAAAATCGAAGTTATCGAGCAGAAAAAACGCCCCGCCGTGCCGCGCGTCATCGCCGATAAACTCATCCGTGACCGGCGCCTGCGGCGATACGGCCTTGAGCGCGGGGTGGGCGTGCGGCAGGCTGGCCGTGGCGTAAAACCCGGGGTACGAGATGCCCATGATGCCCACGCGGCCGTTGTTATTCGGCACGTTTTTGAGCAGCCACTCGATGGTGTCGTAGGTATCGGTGCTTTCATCGTGAGCCGGGCCTTTGGCCGGCTTGCCGCTGCCGGCGGGGGGTAGGGCGGGCGTCATTTCCTCAAACTGGCCCTCGCTCATGTAGCGCCCGCGCACGTCCTGGTACACGAAAATGTACTTCTCCTGGCTCAGCTCGCGGCTGGGGCCGGGGCCGCGCGTGGAATATTTATCAGCCCCGCGCGGGCCGGCCGAGTAGGGCGTGCGCTCCAGCAGGAAGGGGTAGGGGCGGGCCTGGCTGGCATCGAGCGGCACGTAGAGAATAGTGGCCAGCCGGGTGCCGTCGCGCATCGGGATGAACTGCTCCAGCTTGCGGTAGTTCTGGCGCACGAAAAGCGAGTCCTGGGCGCGGGTGGCCGGGGTGGTTTGGGCGGCGGCCAGGGCGAGGGTGGCGGCCAGCAGGGTGCTAAACAGGCAAGAGCGAAACATAGACGCGCAAAGTAGGTATGATGGGTTGAATACGGGGGCACAGCGGCGGGCTGCCGGCTTTTCAGTCGGCTGTCCGCTCGCCGTTCGCGCCGCTCGTTCTACCAGAGAGCGGACAGCCGGCCAAAAGCCGGCAGCCCGCCCCACCTGGGCAGCCGGCTTTACTTTTGACCAAACGCGAACAACCCATTACCCACCCCGCACACGCTGAAGCGTATGCTACTCTTATGGCTTACCAACCCAACCCCGCCCGCTACGAGGCGATGGAATACCGCCACTGCGGCCGCTGCGGCCTGCAATTGCCCGCCGTATCGCTGGGCCTGTGGCAGAACTTTGGCGAGAAAGACGCCCAGGCCAATTGCCGCGCCATCCTGCGCACGGCCTTCGACGCGGGCATCACGCACTTCGACCTGGCCAACAACTACGGCCCGCCCCCCGGCGCGGCCGAGGAAATGTTTGGCCGCCTGCTGCACGACGATTTTCGCCCCTACCGCGACGAGCTCATCATCTCCAGCAAGGCCGGCTACGGCATGTGGCCCGGCCCCTACGGCGACGGTGGCTCGCGCAAATACCTGATGTCCAGCCTCGACCAGAGCCTGCGCCGCCTGAAGCTCGACTACGTCGATATCTTCTACCACCACCGCCCCGACCCCGACACGCCCGTGGAGGAAAGCATGGGCGCCCTCGACAGTATCGTGCGCCAGGGCAAGGCCCTGTACGTGGGCCTGTCGAACTACCCGCCCGAGCAGGCGCGCCGCGCCATTGAGGTGCTGCGCGCGCTGGGCACGCCCTGCCTCATCCACCAGCCCAAGTACTCGATGCTGGTGCGCGAGCCCGAAAACGGCCTGCTCGACGTGCTGGCCGAGGAGGGGGTAGGGTGCATCCCGTTCTCGCCCCTGGCCCAGGGGCTGCTGACCGACAAGTACTTAACCGGCATCCCCGACGACTCGCGGGTGGCCCGCAACCTCGGCAACGGCGCCTTGGAAGAGGACCAGCTCACGCCCGCCAACGTGGCCAAGGCCCGGCAGCTCAACGAGCTGGCCCAGGCCCGCCACCAGAGCATGGCCCAGCTGGCCCTGGCCTGGGTGCTGAAAGACCCGCGCATCACGTCCGTCATCATCGGCGCCAGCAAGCCCCGGCAAGTGACCGACGCCGTGGGTAGCCTGAAAAATTACCGGTTCAGCCCGGACGAGCTGGCGCGGATTGACGAGATTTTGAAGGGGTAGGGCCCGCCTGTCATTGCCGCGCTCCACTTCGTTGCGCTCGCAATGACAAACGATTTCCTCACGGCGAAGTCGCCACCCTGGGCAGCGGGGCCGTGAGGGGCGCGCCGGGCAGCAGGCGCAGCGTGGTGTCGAGGCGCTGGGTGATGATGAGCTGGCGGAATTGCTTGCGCAGCTCGGCCTGGGCCTGGCGCTGCTCCTGCTTCTGGAAGAGCTTGACTCGGTACTTGGTGTGGGGCACGTCGCGGCTCAGGTTCACGTAGGTGAGCGGGGCGCGGCGGCGGCGCACGGGGTCGCCGGCCTGGATGCGGGCAATGCGCTTGTCGTTGTTGCCGGTGAGGGCGTGCAGCACGTTCAGGCCCACGTAGAGGTTGGCGCGGCCATCGAGGTCGTAGCGGCCGCTCACTTGCAACTCGGTCAGGTTGCTGTTCAGGCGCAGGTTGGGGATGAGCAGCTGGCCCCGGCTCAGCGCAAACTCGGTGCTGACGGGCTCAAAAAACAAGTGCCCGGTGCGCTTCTTAAACAGTTTAAATGTCTCCTCCAGCATTTCTACGTCTACCAGTTCCAGCTCGCGCAGGTCGGCCTTGAGGTAGCCGTTGGTGTTGTCGAGGTTGGGCAGAAACTTCTCGTCGAGGTCGGTGCGCACGGCGGCGGCGCAGCGCAGGCTGCCCTGGATATTGCTGCGCTCCAGCACGTTGAGCTTCATGGCCGTGGCCGTGCCAAAGAGCTCGGGCAGCTTAATGTCTTCGAGCAGCGCCTGCACCTGCAAGGGGTGGTGCTGGCGGCCAGCGTTGGTGATGAGGCGCCCGCGCAGCGTCACGCGGCCGCCCAGCGTGTTCACGGTGCAGTCGTCGAGCAGGGCCTCGCCCTCCTGCAAGTGCGTCACCAGCTGAAACCGCGAGCCCTGCACGGCGGCGTAGCGCACCTGGTCGGCCTCCACGCGCAGCAGCGCCGTGAAGCGGCCACTCGTGAGCAGCGAGCCCGGCGCGGGGGGCACCGCGCCATCGCCTTGGCGGGCGGCGCGCCGGGCCGCCCGCAGCGCGCGCCGGGCGGCCGCGGCCGCCGAGTCGGTGCGGGGCGGGGCCACGCTGGCCAGCATCCGCAGCAGCTGGGGCACGTCGAGGGTGGGGTAGCGCAGGTAGAGGCTGGCATCGGCCTTCACCAGGCGCAGGCCCTGCACCTGCACCGTGGCCGAGCCGCTGCCTACCCCCCCCTGCGGCGCCATAAAGTAGAGGTAGGGCAAGTTCAGCCGCGGGCCTTGCTTGTCGAAACGCATACGCAGGTCGCGCACCTTGTCCTTATTTGGTAGGATTAGGGTATTGATTTCGTAGTTAATCTTGCCATTGGCGGCCAGCAGCAGCTCGCGGATGGCCGGGCTGCCCGGCGACTTGGCCGAGTGCCGCGGCGGCCGCGACAGCCGCTCAAGCAAGGACTTGTAGTTGAGGGTATCGAACCGAAAATCAAGGTTATACACCACGGGCACCACCCGGTTGGCCGAGTCGGTGGGCCACTGCGCCTCGCCGCGCACGCTCCCGTCCCAGAGCTGGCCCCGGATGCCGGTTAGCCGCACGCGCTCGCCATCGTGGCGGATGCGTACGGCCAACTCGCGCAAGGTGTCGGTGGCCAGCGCCAGCCGGCCGCAGCGCAGGGCCACGTCGAGATGCATCCCGCTGGGAATGAGATGGGTACCCAGGGTAGTGGCAATGCGCTGCCGGGCCGCCAGCGAGCGCGGCGGCCGGCGGCCGGCCGGGCGAGGGGGGGTAGGGCCGCTAGCCTGAGCCAGCGGCCGCACGGGCTGCAGCAGCTGCCGCAGGCTGCCCAGGTCCAGCTCATCCACCGCGAAGCTGCCCTTGATATCCGTAGTCGGGTGCTGGCCCGTGAAGTAGTCGAGCAGGTAAGTGGTGGTGGCCGAGGCGTTAAACTTCATGCCCGCCAGCACCCCCGAGGCATTGGAGAGGCGCCACAGGCTGTCGTTCAGGTCGATGCGCACGTTGAGATTGCGCAAGTCATCGTGGTGGCCCACCCGCTCAAACACCGCGTCGCGCAGCGTAGCCACGCCGCGCACCGACATATTGCGGCGAAAATCGCCCCGGTGGCGCGGCCCCATCGCGGGCAGCCGGCCCCGCAGGCGCACGTCGAGGTCGGCGGTGCCCTGCTGGGCGTGCCAGCGGCCGTGGGTACCCAGCAGCGCGGCCAGGGCGGGCAGCTCGGTGCGCCCGTGCAGCCGGCCCCGCACCACCGGCCGCCGAAAATCGCGCAGCAGAAAGGCCATGTCGAGCAAGCCCGCCGGCGAGTAAATGCGGCACTGGCTCAGGTTCAAGGACATGGTTTGGGGCAGGTGGGCCGGGCCGTTGTCGTAGGTGCCCCGCAAGTCCCAGCGGTCGATGCGCCGCGCCGAGTCGGGCCACTGAATACGCGCGCCCCGCAGGCCAAAGTGCAATACGATGCGCGGCCGCACCTTCGGCCCGCTCAGCCCCGACATCAGGTACTCAATCTGGGCCTTGCTGGGGCTGACTGCGTCGGTGAGCAGCGGGCGCAGCGAGGGGGGTAGGGTGGCGTGCAGCACGGCCAGCAGCGGCTGGCTGCCGGCAAAGCGCAGGTTGAGCACCGTGCCGGGGGGCGGGGCGCTGCCCACAGCCACCGCCGCCGTGTGCGTACCGCTGACGTGAATAGTATCGCCATTGAGCGTGGCGCGGGTGTTGAAAAACGTGCCCTGGCGCTGCCCAAAGTCGTAGCGGTAGTTGAGCCAGGCCCGCACCGGCTCATTGGTCAGCAAGTCGCCGCTGCGGTTGCGCAGCTGCACCAGTCGCCCCCGAAAGCGCCCCCGCACCGCCAGCACGCCCTGGTGCAGCGAGGCCGCCAGGCGGGCCTGGTACACGCGGCCTTGTAGCACGCTGTGGGTAAAGTCGTTGCGGGTAAAAATCCCGAAGTTGTGAATGATAATGGAATCCAGCGCCAGGTCAATAGTAGGTGGCGCGCTGGTGGCCGCGCGCTTTTTGCCGCGCAGGCCCCAGGTGCGGCCCAGCGAATCGACACGCTGGCCGATGGCCACGTCGCGCAGGGTCAGGCGCGTTACCTGCACCCGGTGGTGCAGCAGCGCGCGCAGGTTCAGGCGCAGGTCGGCGCGGCCCAGGCGCAGCACCGGTAGCGTGCGGTGGTTCGAGCTGTCGCGCAGGGTGAGGTGGCTGAGCGAGGCCGTGAGGTGCGGAAAGTCGTGCCACACCGAAAATTCTACCTCAAACGGGTCAAGCACCAGCTCCGAGTTGCGGGTCAGCTGCTCGCGCACGAGCTGCTTCACGTAGGGCTGGGCATAGCGGCTATAGCCGAACCAGCCCGCCAGCCCCAGCGCCAGCAGCAGAAGCAAAAAACTAACACCCAGCACGCGCCAGAGGGGAAACGACTTCATACGGCAAGCTACGGTAGCCGAACTGATACAGTCCGCGACACCTGCCGCGGACCGGGCGTTCGGCTGCATACGTAGTTAAGTGCAATTTAGCTGTCGGCTCACCTATCGTCAGCGCGCCCACCAGTTACTAGGCACCCTAAACCCCATCTTTGCGGTTGTTATTGCCCGTTACGCTTCCGCTTCTTCCCACTGCCTCATGAATCGTCGTGCCTCTATTACCGACCTGGCCAAAGCGTTGGGCTTGTCGCCCTCCACTATCTCGCGTGCCCTGGCCGACCACCACGACGTGAGTGAGGCCACCAAAGCCCGCGTGCGCCAGCTGGCCAAGGAGCTGCACTACCAGCCCAACCCGCTGGCCGCCGGCCTGCGCCGGGGCCGCAGCAACACGCTCGGCGTGATAGTGCCGCACATCACGGGCTACTTTTTTCCCGAAGTCATTCACGGCATTGCCAGCGAGGCCAGCGCGGCGGGCTTCAACGTCATGATTTGCCAGTCGAACGAGGACGCGCAGCAGGAACAGCAGATTATCGAGCTGCTGATGGGCGCGCAGGTAGCCGGTATCCTGCTCTCTTTATCCGATACAACTACTGATTTTGAGCACTTTGAGGCCGTGCGCCAGCAGGGCGTGCCGCTGGTGTTTTTCGACCGGGTAGTACAAGGCTTCAAGGGCCAGCACGTGACGTCGGTCACGCTCAACGACTACCTCGGCGCCTACCAGGTGGTCGAGCACCTCATCGAGCAGGGCTGCCGCCGCATCGCGCACTTCACCGGCCCGCTGCACGTCAACATCCACCAAAATCGCCACCAGGGCTACCTCGACGCGCTGGCCGCCAGCGGCCTCGCGCCCGACCCGCGCCTCGTGGCGTTCTGCGAGCTGAGCCAGCAGGGCGGGGCCGCCGCCATGCGTGGCCTGCTGCGCCTCTCACCCACCCGCCGCCCCGACGGCGTGTTCAGCTCCAACGACTTGGCCGCCGTGGGCGCCATGCAGGTGGCCAAGAAGCTGGGTTTCCGGGTGCCCGAAGACGTGGCCATCGCCGGCTTCAGCAACGAGGTCTTCACCCAGCTCACCGAGCCGGCCCTTACTACCGTGGACCAGCGCTGCGAGCAAATGGGCCGCACCGCCGTGCAGCAGCTCCAAAAGATGCTTCCTACCCCCGGCCACAAGGCCAGCACCCCGCGCGGCATCGTGCTCAAACCCAAGGTGATAGTAAGGGATTCGTCGCAGCGAGGGGGGTAGGGGCTTGGCGCGAAAAGGCCCGAAAGAACGGTCATGCTGAGCTTGCCGAAGCATCGCTACCGCATCGTTGCAATGGCATTGATTACTTACGCGGTAGCGATGCTTCGACAAGCTCCGCATGACACGCGATTAAAAAGGCGATTCAAACCAACAATTAACTCAGCAGCTTGGCAAAGTTCACCTTAATTTTCAGTTGAAAATCGGCGATGACTTTGAAAATCTCCTTTAGCGTCACGCGCTCTACCTTGGTCAATTTCTTGGGGTCCAGGTAGTTGTCGGGCGGCAGCTTGTCGTGCATCATCTGGGTCGCCTGCTTTTTGAGGCGCATTCCCATGAGGTAGTAGTACGATTGCAGCAGCTCCTGGTATTCTTTTTCGGTGAAGACGCCGAGTTGGTGCAGGGCGGTGAGGCGCTGGCCGGTGTTGGTGGCGAATACGCGGTTTTTGAGGGCAAACACCCGCACCGCGTCCACGATGGGCGACATGATTTTCTTCAAATTCACCACCTGCTGCTGGCCCACGGCGAAGGTGCGAATGTTGTTGAAAAACGTGAGCGGCGGCTCGTACTGCAAGGCATTGGTGGCCATGTAGTGCAGGAAGCGGTCGAGCGGCTTTTGCAGCTCGGTATCCAGAAAATCGCGCAATTCCTCCAGAATATCGGCCTCGCCGTAGAGGAAACGGATATCAAAAAACGCCGCGAAGCGCATCACGCTTTCGGGGTTCGACTCGTGCAGCCACTCGGTGTAGTTGCGCTTCCAGTGCGAGAGTGAGTGCGTCCACTTCGGGTTTTTGGCCATGAAACCGCCCTCGCAAAAGCTGAAGCCAATCTCGTTGAGCCGGTCCGACACCTCGGTGGCGAAGCGCAGAAAATAGTCGCGCACCAGCTCGCGCTGCTCGTTGGCCTTGTCCTCGTAGATGATGGCGTTGTCCTGGTCCGTCAGCAGCGTCTGCTCCTGCCTACCCTCCGAGCCGAGCACGATGAACACGAACCGCGCCGGCGGCGGCCCCAGCTCCTTAATCACATCCTCGATGACTTTCAGCGCGATAGTATCGGCCACGGTCGTGATAACCTGGTTCACGATTTCGGGTTTCACGCCGCGCTCCAGGAGCTGAAACACGATGTCGGGCACCTTCTGCCAGTTGCGCCGCAGCTCACGCAACGACACGGCCTGCTTCACGCCCTGAATAAACAGAAACGGCGACTGCGCCTGCTCGGCCAGCAGCTTGTTGCGCGAGATAAAGCCCAGGTACTCGCCCGGCGCGCCCTCCACCAGCAGGTAGCGCGTCTTGGTCCGAAACATCAGCAAAAGCGCCTCATACACAAAGGCTTCGCTGCTCACCGAGCGGGTAGGGGCGTCGAGGTAGGTGCTGATGGGCAGGCGCGCGTCGCCGAGGCCTGCTACTACCTTGTCGCGCAGGGTGATGTCGGTGACGTAGCCCACGATTTTTTCCTCCTGCTCATCGAGCACGAAGTAGCAGCTGCTGCGGGCCCTGGCCATGCGGCGGGCCACCTCGTGGGTGGGCGTGGTGCCGGGGCAGGCCAGCACGTCGCGCAGCTCCACGGCGGCCATGCGGCGCGAGTACAGCTCGTCGGCGGCGATGAAGTTCTGGGCGGTCTGGGGGCCGGGGTGCACCAGCTGGGCATACTCGTCGTCGAGCATCAGCCGGCCGTAGCGGCTGGTGAAGTAGTGAAAAAACGCCTCGTAGCCCAGGCACAGCCCCCGAAAGTCGTTGCGGTGAAGGAAGTACACCCGCGTGCCGGCCCGCGCCTGCACCGTGCGCAGCGAGCGCTTCTTGTTGAGCAGCACCGACACGCCGCCGTAGCACTCGCCGGGTCCGTACAATTCGGGCAGGCGGCGCGCCTGCTGGCCATCGTAAAAAAACGTGTCGTAGGCGCCTTCAATAATCAAATCGACGCCCCGCAGCTTGGTTTCGCCCTGGTGGTAGATGACGGCCTCGCGCGGGTGCGTCACCTCTTGCAGCAGCGCGGCCACTTCCTCCAGCACCTCGGGGGGTAGGAGGTCGAAGGGCCGAACGGTGCGGAGGAAAGCAAGGCGGGTATCCATAATCAATTATCAATTATCAGTGAGCAATTATCAAGGTGCAATTAACCCTTGTGTGAGCGCATAACAGCTACTCTCCGCAAACTGATAACTGATAATTGCTCCTTGATAATTGATTAAATCATGCCCAGCCAGTACTTCCAGAACGGGCGGTGGGCGGCGGCCAGCGCGGCGTGGGTAGGCGGCGGCTGAAGCGGCGGCTGGCTAGCCAGGACCTCGGCGTCGATGTCGCCGGTGCGGCGCAACTCGAAGAAGCACTGCGCGGTGGCCTCGGCGTCGGCCAGGGCATCGTGCTGCTTGAGCATGGGCCGCCCAAACTGCCGCTGGTACAAGTCGGCCAGGCGCAGATACTGCTGGCGCATCGGTTGCCAGAAGCGCCCGGTGAGGCGCATGGTGCAGAAAGTCCGCAGCCCCAGCAGCGCGTTATCGAGCCCCGAACGGTGAAAGCTGACGCCCACCATGTGGTAGTCCAGCTCAATGAAGTGGCCCACAACCAAGGGCTTATAGCGCCGCAGGTCGTCGTGCAGGCGCTGCATCACGGGCAGGCGGGTCTCGCCGTGCTCGTGCAGGTAGGCCAGCGTGAGGCCGTGCACCTGCATGGAGGCGGGCGTAAGGTCGTAGTCGCTGGGCCGGATGTAGTGGTTTTCGGTCTTTACCAGTTCGCCGGCGGCCGTGTAGATGAGCCAGGCCACCTGGGCCACGTGCGGCCACGCGCCCGGCTCGGCGTAGGGCCGGCGCCAGTCGGCGGGCAAGCCCGACGTCTCGGTATCAACGAAAAGCAGGTAGTCGGGCACGGGGCAAAAGTAGCGCGTAAGGAACAGTCCGCGGTGAGCCATTACTCATGCCGGTAATGCGGGCTGTTTATTATTCAATTTATCAAGAAGTCAGGAGCACCTCACGCAACAAAAAACGAGTGCCAGCCGTGTCCGGCCGGCTGGCTAAGTAAATTTCGCCGCGGAGCACCTGGCCAGGGGCGAAGCACGTACCGAATACTGGCTTTCTCCCAAAAGAGAGGGGTAGGGCCAGTAGCGGCGTTATTTTGCGGGCATGTCCGACTTCCGTCTGCGTGTATTTGCCGCCTTGGCCCGGCACCTGAGCTTCACTAAGGCCGGGCAGGAGCTGTTTATCTCGCAGCCGGCCGTGACCAGGCACATTCGGGAGCTGGAGGCCCAATATGCCCAGCGGCTGCTGGCGCGGCGCGGCAACCGCGTGGCCCTCACCGAGGCCGGCCGCCTGCTGCTGCTGCACGCCGAAGCCGTGGAGGCCTCGGCCCGCCAGCTCGACGAGCAGCTGCTGGGCCTGCGCGACCCTGACGAGGCCGCCGGCCGCCTGCGCCTGGGGGCCAGCACTACCTTGTGCCAGTATGTGCTACCGGCCTGGTTGCCAGCCTTTCAGGTGCGCTACCCGCAGGTGCGGCTCACGCTGCTCAACGTCAATTCCGAGCGCATTGCCGAGGCGCTGCTGCGCGGCGACCTGGACCTGGGCTTCGTGGAGGGCCGCACCAAGAGCCGCGACCTGCGCTACGAGCCGCTGCTGCCCGACGAGCTGGTAGCCGTGCGCCGCGCCACGCCGGCCGGTCCGCCGCCTACCCCCCTGCCGCTGGCCGAAGCCCTGGCCCACCCGCTGGTGCTGCGCGAGCGCGGCTCGGGCACCCTGGAGGTACTGGAAATGGCCCTGCGCGAACTCAAAATCAAGCTCGGCGAGTTGCGCGTGGCCATCTACCTGGATAGCACCGAGGCCATTAAGGGCTACCTGGCGGCGGCCCCGGCGGCGCTGGGCTTCGTGTCGCGGCGGGCGCTGGCCCGCGAG
>JAABUW010008717.1_pt1 | contig 11764 bp, 14 predicted proteins | sample 5560081 | NCBI WGS metagenome assembly JAABUW01 (sample SAMN10711882, study PRJNA513363) | rock metagenome | isolation source: Antarctica rocks | place: Antarctica: Victoria Land, Knobhead sud | reverse complement strand
GGTCTTACCCTGCGAGGTCACCAGATCCCCGCTGGAGGACCGTGAGGCCGCCGCCGGACCAGTCGCCGGGCTAGAACCACTCGAGGTCATCGCAGTCATCAACATCCTCTTCCACGAAGTTTGGCCGAACGCCAACGCGCCCAACCGTGACAGATACCTAGACGGTATGGCGGTGCCCGGGCCTTGGGCCGGGACCCCGCTGGCAAGTTGTCGTGGGTTGCCGGTCCGGGGTTGAGTCCGGGTCGGTAGAGCCAACAATTGCGGGAGGTCCCGGTGGTGATCGAGCGTACGTTCGTGGGTCTGGATGTGCATGCGCGGTCGGTGGTCGCGTGCGCTCTGGACGACGAGACAGGCGAGCTGAGCAAGGCCCGGCTGGTGCCGGAGCACGACAGCGTGCTGGCGTGGCTTGAGGCAGCTGCCGGGTCCGGTCGCGGTGGTCTACGAGGCCGGGCCGACCGGCTACGGCCTGGCCCGGTTTCTCGCCGGGCAAGGGGTGCGGTGCGTGGTCGCGGCGCCGAGCAAGCTGCACCGGCCCTCGGGTGACCGGGTCAAGACCGACGCGAGGGACGCTCTGCTGCTGGCCCGGCTGCTGCGGCTGGGCGAGGTGACCGCGGTGACCGTGCCGTCGCTGGCGCAGGAGGCCGCCCGCGACCTGGTCTGAGTGCGTGAGGACGTCCGCGCGGACCTGATGCGCTCGCGGCACCGGACCTCCAAACTGCTTCTGCGGCAGGGGATTTTGTGGTCGGGCGGCACCGCCTGGACCGGCGCGCACCACGCCTGGCTGGCCACGCAGCACTTCGAGTTGCTCGGACTACAGGTCGCATACGACAGCACCCTGGACAGCGTGCTGCTCGCCCAAGGCCGCCGCGACCGGCTGGACAAGACCATCGTGGAGATGGCCCGCGAGCCGCAGTGGTGGCCGACCGTGACCCGGCTGCAGTGCCTGCGCGGGGTCTCCACGCTGACCGCGTTCGGGCTCGCCGTCGAGGTCGGGGACTGGACCCGGTTCACCGGCTCGACGATCGGGGCGTTCCTGGGCCTGGTCCCGACCGAGTCCTCCAGCGGTGAGGGCCGTCAGCAAGGCTCGATCACCAAGACCGGCAACACCCACGCCCGACGGTTGCTGGTCGAGGCCGCCTGGCCTCACCGGCGGCCATACCGGCCGACCAAGACCATGCGCGACCGGTGGGACCTGGCCCCCGCAGCCGCCCGAGCCCCAGGACACGCCGGCAACCAGCGTCTGCACGACCGCTGGACCCGCTTCGATGCCCGCCACAAGCGCACCGTGATCGCCAACGTCGCTGTGGCCCGCGAGCTCGCCGGCTGGTGCTGGTCATTGGCCACGCTGCCCGAGGCAGCCGCAACCGCCGGACGCCGCCCGTAGCGGCGCGCGCCCCCCGAACCGGCCGGTCGGTGTCACGATGACGGCAGCGCGTGAAGCGACCCGCGATCTAGCTATGAGCAGCCCAACGGATCTTGGTCCGGACCGGCGATGCTCGCTCTCTAGACCAGCGGACGTTCCAGCCGAACAGCCCGTCCAGCGGTAGCCAACCCGCGCATATCAGTCTGACCGCGCGTCGTCCTGACACGCACGTCACCGCTGACACCGACCGGCCCCCCACAGTCCACGAGAACCCGGCAGGTAACCGCGACACGCCAGTCGATCACTGCTGCTACTTGACAAACACGACCGCCATATCAGCTAAATTAGATGCAGCAACCGCCCGACCGTCACGCGCCGACGCGAAAAAGTTCAGGCCGACCCGCGCCGGCGCCGGACCACCACCCGCACAACGAGGCCGGGGCAGGTGCCTGAGCCCTGCCTCTACCGATCGATGCGCAAGTCAGCCGGCCGTGCGCACGCGGGGCGGGTCAGTGCTGCAGGCCAGAGCCACCCTCACCCCGGAACGCCCGTCGCCGGCCGCCGGCCGCCGGCCGCCGGACTATCGCACCGATCACCTGGGCCGCGACCCGCGTCGACCCGCGGTCCGGCGGCAGCACGGCGTACCAAACCTCCCGGGCCAACTCCCGCACCCGGGCCATCACCCCCTCCACCATGCCCGGTGGGGCAGTGACCCTTTCCGCAGTCAGCGCGCGGATCGGCGCCCACAGCGTCCTCACCTCGGCCAGGGTGGGCCGCCATTGCGCGCAGCCGGCTTCATGCGTCGTCAGGTCCGCCTGCTGGCCCTCGGCGACCTGCTCGAAGAGCCACCGCAATACGGGGTCTGAGGTGCAGCCGTACAGGATCTTCGGCTAAGGCGAGGCAGGTGGGCCGGCGTTGGCGTCGGGCCTCCGGCCGACGGTGCTCTTGTCGAGGTGGCCGTAGACGGTGGAGCGGGGGACGCGGAGCAGGTCGGCGATCTGCTGGACGGTGTGCTGACGGCCGTCGTAGAGCTCCTGAGCGTGCCGGGCTTGGGACGGGGTGAGTTTAGGGGCGGCGGCCGCCGGTGCGGCCGCGGGCTCGGGCGGCGGCCAGTCCGTCGCGGGTGTTGGCGACGATGAGCTCGCGCTGCAGCTCGGCGAGCACGGACAGCATGCCGGACATGGCGCGGCCTTCGGCGGTGGCGGTGTCGATGCCCTGCTCGAGGACGCGCAGCTGCACGCCGCGCTCGCGCAGCGCGGTCCCGAGGGTGACCAGGTGCAGCACGGAGCGGCCGAGCCGGTCCAGCCGGGTGACGACGAGGGTGTCGCCGGCGCGTAGGTGCCGGACCAACAGGTCCAGCTGCGACCGGCTGGCCTTCGCGCCACTCGCCCGGTCGAGGTAAACGTCGTCCGGGGCGACCCCGGCGCGGCCTAGGGCGTCGAGCTGGTGGGCGGGGTTCTGCTCGGCAGACGGTGGTTTGCCGACGGGTGACGGTGTTCGCAAAGAGTTCGACGCCCTCGCCGGCTTGGCCGCTCCACGCCCGCAGGCCATGTCGTACGGCCAGGACTAGGTTTGCCGACGTTGATTCCCGACGTCAGTTTTCGTCGGTGGAGACCCGCGCGTATCCGAGCAGCATGCTGTCGACAGTTCGTCGTCCCGGGCGGGTCGCCAAGCGACCGGCCGCATGGAGTGCTGGCGGCCGCCCTGTCGAGCAGGCAGGTTGCCAACCGCCGCACCGCGACAGGCTTACCCCGTAAGGGAACGGGTAGCAGACCGGCTCAGAGCGCTCCGGCGCTGCTACCGACCGCCCGAGCGCATGTGCGCTTGCTTTCTTGCTCTGCCCCGCCCGAGGTCGCGCCGGCAGCGGCCGTCCTTTTCTCTGACCCTGGAGGTAGCCGCGGTCGCCAGAAGCACACCCCCGCACGTGGCAGGACCAGCCGCGGAAGCGGACCGGATCAGCAGCACTACCGGCAGCGCGATGCCGCTGGCCAGCCCCACGGCGCTGTCCTCGCGCTGGTCGCGGTCGCCGCCGTCAGCCTGTTCGGCGCCCTGCTGGGCGGCCTGGCGGGGATGCGGTTCCACCGCAACGTCGACAAGGCCGCGTTCCGGCCGACCGACGCAGAGCCCTACCTGCGCTGACCCGCTCAGATTCTTCCGCTGCGGGCGCCGCCCGCGGCGGCCACCGCCCGGCCAGCCGGCCGGGTGGACCACCACCGGGCCGCAGGCCCAGCAAGGAGTACGACATGAGCTTCATCGACAAGGCCAAGGCTAAGGCGCAGGAGCTGTCCGGGCAGGCCAAGGAGAAGACCGGCGAGGCTACCGGGAACGAGGACCTGCAGACCCAAGGCGAGAAGGACCAAGCTGCCGGCAACGTCAAGCAGGCCGGCGAGAAGGTCAAGGACGTCTTCAACTAGCCGCCGCCCGGCTGGTCGGCCGTCACGTCGCACCCGGCGCGCGGCCGACCGCCGGCAGCACGGCACCAGCAGCCTGGCCGCGCCAACCCCAGCCCCCCGACCATCGCAGGAGAGACATGTCAAGCCCATCAGTGACCGCTCCCGCCGGCCCATCCGGCCAGCGGACCAGCGTTGCTCCACCGTCCCGCTGGGAGCTGCGGGCGTGCGGCCGGCACGGCCACGCCACCTACGCGCCGCACGAGGAGGAGCTGGCGGCCCGGCTGTCCGGGCAGACCGGCGCCGGGCAGGTCTGGCGCTGCCTGCGCTGCGGCGACTTCGTGCTCGGCGAACCAGCCGGCACCGGGCCGGCCGACCAGGCGCCGCTGGTGCTGCGCGGCAAGGCGCTTCGCTCAGCGGTCATGCGGCAGCGGCGGACGCCGTGACCACCGACCGTAAGTCGCCGGCGGTGGGCCTGCACGGCTCCCGGCCGCATCCGGCGAACATGGTGCGGGCCGGGATCGCCGAAATGGTCGGCACGTTCTTTCTCGTGTTCACCGGCACCGCGACGGCCGGTGAAGCCGCGCTCGGCAAGTCCACCGCCGGCACCCCGCCGGACAGCCTGGCTGTCGCACTGGCGTTCGGGTTCGTGCTCATCGCGCTGGTCGGCGCGCTCGGGCAGGTCTCCGGCGCGCACCTCAACGCCGCCGTCACCCTCGGGCTGGCCGTCACCCGCAAGTTCCCGTGGCGCTACGTCCCGAGCTACCTGGGCTTCCAGGCGCTCGGCGCGGTGCTGGGCGCCGGCGCGACCTGGGTCGCGTTCGGCTCGGCGGTGCGCAGCAAAGCGCATCTGGGTGCCACTGTCCCGGCGGCCGGGGTCAGCGACGGCCGGGCGTTCGCAGTAGAGGCGTTCATCACGTTCCTGCTGGTGTTCGTCATTGTCGCAGTCGCCACCGACCCGCGGGTACCCGCCGCGGTCGCCGCCCCGGCGATCGGCTTCGCGCTGATCGCCGCGGTCCTGATCGGCGGCGGCGTCACCGGCGGCGCCGTCAACCCCGATCGGGCCCTCGGCCCGGCGATCATGTCCGGCACCTACAGTTCGCTGTGGCTGTACCTGGTCGCCCCGATCCTAGGCGGGATCGCCGCGGCTGTCCTGTACGACAGGGTCGTCGGCCGTGCGACCGCCCCGACCATGACCGACGGCGACCCCCAGCAGCACACCAGCGCCGGCGACCGCAGCATCGCCGCCGCCACCCCGCACGGCACCACCGCCACCTGACCTCGCCGACCAGAAGGGCCGCGACACTTCTACTGCTGCGCCTGGCATCTGAAGACCGGTATCGGCGCGATCTGGTGAACTTCGCCCTCCTCGGCGTCGGCATCGGACTGTGCGGCACCCCGATGAGCACCCTGGCCATGTCCGCCGTCGACGTCGACCGCGCCGGGATGGCCTCAGCCGTACTCAACGCCCTACGCCAGGTAGGCCAGGTCTTCGGCGTCGCCGTGCTCGGCGCGCTGGTCTACGCCCACCTGTCCGCCGGTCGTGGCGGCGTTCTTCGGCCTGGACGACATGTCGGCGCTGCTTCGCGGACGCCCCACCGAAGCGACCGGAGCAGCTGCCGACGCCGCTGAGCACTGACCCTGCTCACCGGAGAAGTCAGGTCGACGGAAAGCCAGCGGCACGGGTCGTTTGGTCGACGGAAAGCCAGCGGCACGGGTCGTTTGGTCGACGAAAAGCGGGTAGGTAAGTATGCGCGGGCGCTTGCCCGCCTCTCCTGGAGGTTGCCTTGCCAAAAGATCGCCCGTCCGAGCCGTTTATCCCGGGAACCCCGAGCAGCCAGCCGCCGCCCTTGAACGAACCGACCGAGCCGGCCGGTCCGTTGCCGCCGAAGCCGGACCAGCAGGGCCCGGAGACACGTTCCCCGACAGGTGCCGAAACCGGCACGCCGGCGCGGACGGTCGCTCAGCAGGGCGAGTTCCTGACCACAGCGCACGGTGCACGGCTGCGCGACAGCGATCACTCGCTCAAGGCGGGTGCCCGCGGACCGACGCTGCTGCAGGATCACCACTTGCGCGAGAAGATCAGCCACTTCGATCACGAGCGCATCCCTGAGCGGGTCGTGCACGCCCGCGGCGCGGCAGCACACGGCGTGTTCGTGGCCAACGGTGCCGGCGAAGGCATCTGCCGGGCCGCATTCTTGAAAAGGGGTGTCGAGACGCCCGTCTTCGTCCGGTTCTCCACGGTGCTCGGATCGCGGGGATCGCCCGATCTCGCCCGCGACACCCGAGGATTCGCGACCCGGTTCTACACCAGCGAAGGCAATTACGACCTGATCGGCAACAATATCCCGGTCTTCTTCATCCAGGACGGCATCAAGTTCCCCGACATCGTGCATGCGGCCAAGCCGCAGCCGGACCGCGAGATCCCCCAGGCCCAGAGCGCCCACGACACGTTCTGGGACTTTGTGTCGCTGCACACCGAGGCGCAGGCGCACACGATGTGGAACATGTCCGACCGGGGTATGCCGCGCGCATTCCGAACGATGGAGGGCTTCGGCATCCACACCTTCCGGTTGATGAACGCGGCGGGTGAGACGTCTTTGGTCAAGTTCCACTGGAAGCCCCGCCTGGGCGTCCACTCGGTGACGTGGGAGGAAGCGCAGCTGACCAACGGTGCCGATCCCGACTTCCACCGGCGCGACCTGGCCGATTCGATCGAGTCGGGCGCATATCCGGAATGGGACTTCGGGGTGCAGGTCATCCCCGACAACGACGAACACATGTTCCAGGGCATCGACTTGCTCGACCCGACGAAGTTCATCCCCGAAGAGTTGGCCCCGGTGCAGCTGCTCGGCACCATGACCCTCAACGCCAACCCGACGAACTACTTCGCCGAGACCGAACAGGTCGCCTACAACCCCGCGAACCTGGTCCCGGGAATCGACGTCACCAACGATCCGCTGCTGCAGGCCCGATTGTTCTCCTACCTCGACACCCAGCTGACTCGCCTGGCCGGGCCGAACTGGACGCAGATCCCGATCAACCGCGCGCACGCCCCGATCAACGACATGCTGCGCGACGGCTTTCATCAGGACGCCGTGCACGGCGGGGCGGCTCCGTACCGACCCAATTCCCTCGACGCCGGGAACCCGTTCCAAGCCGGTGACAGCGATCATGCGTTCATCGATATACCGGTCGACGTTCCCGCAAGCCAGAAGATCCGGGAACACTCGGCCAGCTTCGATGACCACTTCAGCCAGGTCACCCTGTTCTACCGCTCGCTCACGGCAGTCGAGCAGGACCATGTCGTCGCGGCGTACACCTTCGAGCTGTCCAAGTGTTACGAGCAGACGATCCGGGAGCGGCAGCTCATCGCACTGGCCAACATCGACGCCACCCTGTGCGAGCGGGTAGCCCGAGGTCTCGGATTGCCCGCGCCGAAGCCCACCGAGGAGATGACCGACCCGGAGCCGAGCGCTGCGCTGAGCCAGCTCGGGAAGATCTGGCCGGTCACCGGGCGCGTCGTCGGCCTCGTCATCGGAGCCGACAGTAGCCAAGCGCACGTCGCTGCCATGGTCGAAGCAATGCAGGCGGCCGACGTCGTGGCGTTGGTCGTCGCGCCGACCGGCGGCAAATACGGGTCGCTGACGGCGCAGCGCACCTACGCCAACGCGTCCTCGACGGAGTTCGACGCACTGGTCGTCATCGGCGCCACGCCACCGGCGGCCGACGCGGTACCGGCGCTCGACGCCAAGAGCGGTGCCGGCGACGGACCGGCGGGCGGCTCAGACCCGCGGGTCGTCAAGATGCTGCAAGAGGCATGGCGACACGCCAAGGCGATCGGGTCGATGGACGACGGCGCAGCGCCGGCCGCGGCAGGCATCCCGTCCGGCGGCGTCGGTATCGCGACCGGCAGCGGCACGGACGTCGCCCAGCAGCTGCTCGACCTGCTGCGCGCACACCGAAGCTGGGATCGCTTCGAACCCGCACCACGCCCATGACACGCGGTAGCAGACCGCGTCTCCGAGATCCTCCAGGCGGTCGGCGCGGCGGGCGCCGATAGCCACCGCAGCAACCGGCCTGGGCCAGCGCCAACGCGGCGGCCTCGCCGATGCCGGACGAGGCGCCCGTGATCAGGGCAACCTTGCCGGCCAAGGCATCGGATCTGATCTCGGTCCCGCCGCGGTCGAACACCGCCAGCTTCTACCAGCACACGACTGCCCGTGCGACGGCTTGTGCCGATCACCTCTACCGCGTCGGTGATGAACCCGCCATTCTGCATCACCTGCCAGAACTGCTGCAGAACGTCCGAACGAATGAAGATCGAATAGCCAGTCACCGCGACACCCATCTGCTTAGTGTTGCGATCACCGCAAGAACCCAAGGATCCGGGCACGGCCAGTCCTGGCGTTGCTACGCCTGGCCGGGACCGCCGCGGCCAGCGCGAACGTCGTCGACAACCTTCCCCGCCTACCTGGCCCTGGAGCCGGTGGCTGCCGACTCCCCCGAGCGGCTCGTCGCCCTGCTCATCGGGGTCGACCTCGGCCCGCTGATCACCGACTGGGCGTCCCTGGCGACCCTGCTCTGGCGGGAACGCTGCACCAGCGCCGACGTGACCGAATCTGCGTGGCGGTTCGCAGCGCGCGGGCTGCTCCTGGTCCCCCTGCTCCTCGCTTGCACGGCCACACCACCGCCGCGCTTGCCGCCGCCACGCGCATCAGCTGACTGTCCCGCACGCCAACGACGATCGTCATCGGAAGCAAGCCAGCCCCTCACCGACGGAGTGGGCTCTCTCCTAGGACGGGCTCGTCTTGTCGATTCGCTACAAGCTGTCGGAACCTTGGAACTGAGACGGCGTCGCTGAGACGTCGGGCGGTGTGACCGCCCTCGGCACGGGCCCGGTTCGGAGTGAACCGCCCTCTACCGCACCTACCCCCACCTCAAGGCCGAGTTCGACCGGCGCCGCCCCGCCGCTCAGGACAACGGGCGGCAACCCGACCCTCGCCTCGCCCGAATCGACCGGCTCAAGACCGAGATCATCAACCTCCGCGCGCGGCTCGCCGACCGAGAACACGAGCTCAGCGAACTGAGCAAGTTCCGCGGCACGGCCCTATCCCGGCTCGCCGCCCAGCACCAGGAGATCACCGCTTTCAGAACAGCGCTGCAAGCGTCCGATCACGCCAAGATCCATTCCCTGCCGAACCGATAGCGGCCCACACCCTGCGGGCCGACGGCCGGTCGCTCGAGGTCGTACCGTCCACACCATGGCCCACGCCAGATATGACGCCGTCGCAGACTTCTACGAGGCCGGCTGGACAGACTCCTACGCCGACTCGGTATCGACCGCACTGTTCGACCTGCTCGGGCCGGTGAGCGGGCAACATCTGCTCGACGTGGCCTGCGGCCATGGCCGGATCACTCGCGAGCTCGCCCGCCGCGGCGCCGCAGTCGAGGGTCTCGATCTGTCCGAAGCGCTGATCGAGAAGGCTGTCGCCGCCGAACACGAGCAGCGGCTCGGCATCCGCTACCACCACGGTGACATCGCAACCGCACCACCGCTCGGCTCGGGGAACTTCGACGCCGTCGTCTGCAGCTTCGGACTGTCCGACATCGACAACCTCGACCCCGCCCTCGACGCGATCAGCAACACGATGCGCGCGGATGGCCGCTTCGTCTTCTCGATCCTGCACCCATGCTTTCCCGGCGGGGCCAACGTCTCGGGCTCCTGGCCGACGAGCGGCAGCTACTACGACGAACAATGGTGGACAGCCGACGGCACCGCATCATCACTGCGACGTCAGGTCGGCGCGAACCACCGGATGCTGTCCAGCTACCTCAACACCCTGCGCCGCCACAACCTCTGGCTCGACGCCATGATCGAACCCGACCCACCGTCCGAGTGGTCGACCGACAGGCGCGACGCAGCACGCCATCCGGTCTTCCTCGTCGCGCGATGCATCAAGCCCTAGCTCGCTACCAGCATCACCGGATGGCGGTGCGAGATGCTGAGCGGGTGGAACGGATCCTGCACCTGGCGGCCGCCGACGTCAGCAACGAACGACTGGACGCCAGCGACGAAGATGTGCACTTCCCGCAAGCGCTCGCCCATGCCGTCATCGACCACTACTCATCACCGGGCGAGATAGTCCTGGACCCATTTGCTGGCTGGGGCACCACGCTGGTCGTCGCCGAAAGTCTCGGCCGCTCAGCGATCGGTGTCGAGCTGGTCCCCGAACGCGTCGCCGCCATCAAGCGACGGGTGAGTCCATCCGCAGTCGTACTCGAGGCCAACGCCCGGAACCTGGACAACCTCCACCTCGGCGAGGCTTCACCTCGCCGCCCTACATGAGCGCGATTGAGCACCCGCAGAACCCTCTCATCGGGTACTCGACGCTCGACGGCAACTACCACACCTACCTGACCGAACTGACCGGGGTGTTTGTCGCGGTCTCGCGCCACCTGAGGACGGGCGGGCACCTGGTGATCAACGCCGCCAACATCAGAACAGGCGAGATCGTCACCCCACTCGCGTGGGATATCACCCACGCGCTGACCCCGCATCTAGCCTTTCGAGGCGAGACCTATCTGGCATGGGACCAACCGCCAACGATGTTCACCGGCGACTACTGCCTGGCCTTCCAAAAGACCTGATCAACATCCAGCGGAATCGTGCGATGACCGCAGACGGCGCGGGCCGGATAATTTTCGAGACGTCATCGCCACCGATTGAGTGAGACACGCGGGCGCTTCGACCAGGACACCGAGCCCGCCCACCCATCCCTCCCCGCGAGACACACACTCAGCGGACGTGTCTCATGCCGGGCTAACGGGCGTATCCAATCTTCAGTTCGGTCACCCGGCCAGTGTCCCGCTCAGCCCCCCAGCATCGGGACGACACACCGAACCGGTCTTACGGGACGCCCAGACGCGCTCCCGCCGCCGCGTCAGACCCCGGCCCTGGCAGTGCCGCTGGGGGGGTTCGGCTACTGGTACGCGGATGCATCCACATGTGGCTACGGAATCGCAGCGCAGACCCCCACGAGGCCGTACAGCCGTTCGCCACCTGGCATGCCCCACCCTGGGGTCATGAAATTGCCTCCTTCTTCCCGCGAGCTGACCGATGACGACTGGCAGCTCGTGGAGCTGGCACGGTCGACGATCGACGCCAACACGGACGCTGAACCTGACCAGGACGGGGTGCACACCATGGGCGCGGCGGTCCTCGCTGCGGACGGCCGCATGTTCTCCGGCGTGAACCTGTATCACTTCACTGGTGGCCCGTGCGCCGAGCTCGTGGCTCTTGGAGCTGCGCGCGCCGGCGGTGCGCGCGACATCAAGACGATCGTGGCCGTCGGCAACTACGGCCGCGGCCCGGTGAGTCCGTGCGGACGCGACCGGCAGGTCCTCTTCGACTACTACCAGGGCATCCGCGTCATCCTGCCGACCGAACACGGCGTGCGCAGCGTCCTGATCACCGACCTGATGCCGCTCGCGGCCCTATGGACCGTCGACAGTGGTACCCAGTCCTTCGATTCGGCGTTGTTCACCCGCGAGTGAACGGACCGGTCCTCGATCCCGAGGGCTCGCCTTTGAACCGAGGGCGGCGCTTCACCGTCAGCCGTTGCCACCCGACGTCCCCGTGCTCCTGGCTGCCGAGGCCGACCGCAGCACGCTTGGCCGACTCTTGCAGCTCTACGTCGATGGCCGCTCGCAGTTCCCCGAGGATCGGCTTGCGGGACACGGCGCCGAACCGGCCGCGGTGCGCGAGCGCTGTTCCGGTCGACGTTCGGCTTCTCCGTGGACGACGTGTAACCGGCTACTTGTTGAATGACAGCAGCCCGAGGCCCGGCCAGGCTGACGGTCAGGTGTCGGCGGGGATGCTCGGTAACTGGCTGCCCATCGATGGTTGGTGTGGCTCACTAATGCAGTGCTGACCCGCCGGCACCGCCCTTGGGTGGAGTGGCTCAAGAGGGGTTTGCTTCGCCTGAAGTAGCGCTGCCCTCCTCCCGTC
>JAABUW010008716.1_pt1 | contig 11765 bp, 10 predicted proteins | sample 5560081 | NCBI WGS metagenome assembly JAABUW01 (sample SAMN10711882, study PRJNA513363) | rock metagenome | isolation source: Antarctica rocks | place: Antarctica: Victoria Land, Knobhead sud | reverse complement strand
GCGACAGCGAAAGGGACTGCGGCGCATTGGGTAAGGAGGGCGCGGTAAAGGGCGATGGCAGCGATGCGGTGGGCGCCGGATCGGATTGGGATGCGCAGATCTGGCATGTAGCCAGCTTTCTATCGGTCCATTGGGAAGTAGTGGAGAGGGTATGAGAGAAGAGACGAAGTGATGAAGTGTTGATGGGCCTTAGTCAGCCAATATCAACCGGGACTTTCACATGCAATGGAACAGCTGTAAGAGTGTAAAACCCGGCCAGTATTCTCAGGCCTCAAGCATGCATACGAAAGAAAACCGAACGCTATCAATGAAAGCAACCACGCCTTCCAGTGCCATCAACCAAAACGCCGGGTATCTCCTTCCCTTAATCAGCCCCCATCACCCACCCTAACCGCCGTGCCCCCACCACTCCCATTGACCATAACATCATGACTACGATTTCTCCTCCTTCCAGTCTTCTTCCGCTGCGTCGTGACTTCTCGCAATTGCGCGTAGTCTCCTTCCTGCGCCTCACCATCTACCTCCTCTCCATTCGGTTCAACAGCCATGTCTTCGTCCTCCACCTCCCCGTCGTCAATTTCCTCGTTCTCCTCCACCATCTCTGAGTCGCCTAGCTGCGCGGGGGTGAGCGCGGCTTCCTGGCTTTCGGCCCACATCCGACATTCGTCTAACTCGTTGATGTCCGCAGGTCGACTTCGAAGCCACTTCATTCTCGGTCCGGTTTTGGAGACCTCGCTGACGCGGAAGCCGTAGATGCGTGGTTCGTAGATATTGCCCGGTCCTAAGCCGGGTGCAAGGTTCTTGGGTGTAACACCATTGATCATATCGGGTTGCGGGTACGCCTGTTGTGTCGGGTGCGGATGTGATGAAGGTCCAGGTTGCGGCGGCATCGGCGGCTGTGAAGTAGGTGTTGAAGCAGACGCCTCGATCGGTGGAGGGGGTTTGGTGCCGCCGACGTCCATATCCGGGAAGGTCATGAAGAAGAGGCAGCCAAATGTCGTCCCGAAGAATGCTCCATCGACGGTCTGAAATCTGCTGTTAGGTGGAGTGTAGACGTCCAGGCAGCTCGGACAGAACAATTTGACCGTTTCTTGTCCCGGTATATCCGAGCAGCCCACGGGAAGCACTTTCGCTCCATGGCAGTACACCCTCGGACAATGCCCAAAGTGCCCCATCTCGTACTTCTCCGCCATCTGCTGTATCCCCGCCCGACTGGTGATGAAGCGCTGGTGTATAAGCCCATACAACATCTCCGCCGAACTCTCAATCACGCTCAGATCGCTCGCCAGCCGCAAATGCCTCCTCGCAGCCGCTCTCGACTCCGCATCCGGGTACCCTCGATCCATAACCTGCATCTCCTCATCATCCTCATCGTCCTCCTCCTCATCATCTTCCTCATCCGTAGCATCCTCCGGCTCCACATCCAGAATCATCTCCAAAGCCTCCTTATACATCGGCACCTGACTCTGCAATCCGGTCAAATTGAAATCATCCTCAATGAAATCCTCCCCCACCTCCGCGAAATACTCGTGCCCGGTGAGCGAGCAGAAAGCGTTGATCCACGTCTCCGCCGCCTGGCTAGACGACGACATCTCCAGCTCCTCGTCCAACGCGACCTCGTCGATCCGACAGGCCTTTTCGAAAGCTGCTGAGAGGCCGCGGGTGATGCCGGGACGGATGACTAGGCCACTCTCCTCCGCTTGGTTGTCTTTGTCTGCGTCTGAGGGGATGATGGCCTGCTCTTCGTCTTCCTCCTCGGATAACTCGTCTATCTCTTGATCGAATTCGCCGCGGGTGAAGTCGTCCTCTGCGGGCGCGAAGTTCTTGTTCATGCGCTGAGCCAGCTTCGCGGTGTTCTTGATGTCCTGAGTATGTTGTGCGCGCAGCTTTCCTTCACTTTATCGCTAGCTCGTGGTTCTATCGGCGGTCTGGCGAATCTTCTTCACGGCTCACGATGTGGGGTCGGTCGCAGGTGTAGTCGATCACGATCTCGAGAGTAGGCACATCCGCATTGGCCATGTAATCCGAGAGTCTGCGACAGCCGATTGTTGCTTGTTGAATCGAAAGCGTGCGTGAAGTTGCGCAGGTGGAAACAGGCGTGTCATCAATCAGCCACGAAGATGGAGCGGTATGAGTCCAGTTCCAAAAGCGCGGTCCTGGAAGGTATAGCGATCTTTATGCCAGTCGTGTGGCCGTACCCGATCGCTTCCGTGTGATGTCAATGTTGCTGTGTGTTTTCGATTATATGTCGAGCTTGTTTCACTGCATGCCGAAACAGTGAAGTGGGATGTATGGCCGCAGGCTGGCTGCCGTCCGCCGACGTAGCCTCCCGGGATCCACTACCGATTGATATATTTAAGACGCACCACATGAGCACAACCAAGATTTACATCTAGGAGGATTGATGTGCTAAGGTATTCCTCAAATCGATCAGATAGGAAAGGTCCTATTCGCGGAGAGGGAGTGTGCTCCTCCTAAAACCTCAATGTGAATGAGCACACACGGTCACGTGAATACAGATCGAACAGTGGCATATCATGACAGCTAGGCACGAAGCCCTCAAAACCCCTGTAAATCGTGACTTCATCTTGCCAAGTTCCAAATCAGTCATATCCAGATCGCTAACCGCTGCACGATGAACTTCAAATGCCGACGCTAAAGTAAGCTCTCATACTTATCCAGTCCACTTCTCTGTCCCTGCTGCTGAGATTGCTGCGGTTGCTGTACACCACCCATCGCCCCTGAGATGTTGTTCTGGACCTGCCGTGAAGGCGGCGCACCAAACGACCCCACAGCCTGCGGACTCGTCGGCGGTGGCGACAGCGTGAAAGAGCTGAACGCTCCGCTGCCGCCGTTGGCAGTCGGTCTACTTGCAGCGCCGAAGCTCGACTGAGGCTGTAGCGGAGGCGGGAAGGCTCGTTGTTGTGTCGCCGCGGACCAGTCGATCCCCGCCCCGCCACCGCTAGCCACCGGAGGCGAGCTTAACGAGCTCTGTTGCTGCTGCGTAGGTCGCATAGGCATCGCCATCGTATGAGAAGCCGGTTGTAGCGGTCGAGAGTACTGCGTTGTACTAGGCGCCAGCGCAGTGAACGAGCTTAGCGTCTGATCCGGCGTGATCGCTCTACTTGACGGTTGTCCCGCGGCATGGAGCGTGCTCATCGAATTATATTGGGGTTGTGGTTGCGGTGTGCTGGCAGACTGCCACGAAAACATTGGTTGTTCCTGGGAGCTCTGACTTCGTGTGGTGCTTGCTGCTGGTCGTGCTTGGGCGCTCCAGTCGTTCATTAGATCGCCGTTCTGGCCTGCAGAGGCGGTGCGGCCGGATACTAGAGTTTCGAAATCTGCTTCTCCTTCCATGCCGTTGAGGCCGGAGGATAGGCTGCCGTTTTGTCTTGAGCTCGTTGCTGAAGCGCCGATGGTGGAAGATGTGCTGCCGCTGCCCATTTCGTGTAGCTTCTTTACTTGTTCTCGCTCAATGCGACTGCCTATGCTCTTGATCAGGGCCATGAATTCCTGGAATTGAGCCAGGTTCAGTAGCGGGCCGAGCGACATGCTCCACAATGTAGGCAGAACATCCATCGCCAGGAAGTCCGAGTCCACAATCTCGCCCATTTGTCGGAAGACTCTCAAAGATGCCATCATGACGCCTGGTTCTTTCGTCTTGATCCCCTTGAGCAGCGGGACTATCTTTTCTTGGATGGTATACTTGTCCAAGATCGCAGCTGATGCCGAAGTCGATGATGACTTCTTTGACGTCGTGCTGAAGCCATTGATATCGTCGCCGTCGTTCACTGAGTCTCCAGTGGAAGCACTGCCGCCGATCAAAGTGTAGAAGGCTTCGAGACCACGGATTTTGATGTTGAGACTGCTCGTCTTGGCGAAGACGTTTGCGATAACGGGGAACAGGTCGTTCTTGATTGTGCTAAAGTCCAATACCAGAAGCACAGCCGGCAGCGTGCATAGCGCAGCGTCCACGAGCGCGTGGGTAGGTGACTCGAGAGCGAGGTGTATGATGGGAAGGATGCCTTCTCGGAACTCCTTCCCTGAGCAGTTCTCGGCGGCCACTTTCATGTTCTCCAGCAGGATCATAAGACCTGCTTCGCGAGAAGTGTCCCTATCGCCGCTCGGCTTAGACGTGATGAAGACCTCCTTCAGCTTTGGCACCACCTGGTCGGTGAAAGCACGTTTGCCGGTAGGCATCCCTTTGATCATGGCGAAGACGTTGCTCATGATCGGCGCTAGTAGCTCGCGGTCTTTGGTCTCCTCGAGTAGTGCCGGAAGCACTTTCTTCTCCAGAACAGTCTTCGGGAACTGTGGCATTATACGCGGTAAACCACGTAGGAACTGCGCTTTCTCGTTCGGAGTCTTTGCCGGGAGGGCGTCCAGAAAGCGAATCGTCGAAACAAGAATATTATCAAAATAGCTCGCCTCCTGGAACTCTTTTGCGGACATTCGTTGGGCAGGTCGTCGTGTAATGAGACGTGGTAGCAGTTCGGCGGCGAGCTTAGGTGGTAGCGGATGTGACGACGGCACGAGAAAGTTGTTTCCTTGTGTCGGGACGCTGGATGAGCTAGCGAAGAGACGCTTGTAGGCTGACAATGAGCCATTGGTGCTGAGAGGTGAGGCGTGTGGCGAGTTGTAGAGCGCGATGATGATGAGACCCAAGCTAAAGATGTCTGCGGCCGCGGTGAGGCTATTGTCCAGCACAAAGTCTGGCGATGTGTAGTCCAGATTCAGTTGTACGCTTTTGGGTAGTCTTGGATCCAGGTTCAACACTTCGTTCAGGCTGATCGCCGTCAAGCTCGTGGCCGCCGTGCTGGTTTCGTGTGGTCCTGCGAAGGCCAGTCCAGAGATCTTCCAGTCGCCTTTCGCATTCACCAGTACAGCTTCCGGTGTCAAGTTCGCATGCACTAGCCCAGCACTCTCGTGTAGAAACTCGAGTCCTTTTCCCAGCTGCAACAGCCCCTTTTGAATCTCCAACTCGTCGATCTCTAGCTCGCGCCTCCTTCTCGTGCCATCTGCCTCCTCCACCACGAACCTACTGCTCCGGCCTCCTACCCCTCCGCTCCGCTCCTGGTCATCCTTCTCATGAAGCAGACTTGCCAGACTCGCAGTCACAGCTTCCGTAGCAAAAATAAGGCCGCCCTGCCTTGTTTCTTCAACCGGCTCCTGGAGCTCAAGAACACTCGGATGTCGCAACCTAGCAAGCGCACTCGCTTCCTTCTTCAACCGCTCCAGCACCTCCTCGTGCACTCGCTTCAAGGAGGCAGCACTACTTCTTCCGCCGAGGCTGGCGCCAGATGGTTCGAGGGACTTCTTGTCGAAGACGAAGACCGAGGCGGCCTTGCCCGTTGTCTTGCGCTTTGCGTCGAAGATCTTCCATGGTCCGGAGGTGGATACTGGTTGTGCGGCAATAGTATAGTTGCTAGTGATATTGGAAGTGAAGGACTTGAGGGCGCTGGAGAACATCGTGATATCGGTGTCTCATTTCCCAAATTGCTGGAGTCGTGTCTTCCTGCTGTATTCCTCCTCGAGTCGCCGAAGTTGAGGATATCTTGTCGTGCACGAGACTCGAGATCTATCCTATTGAGGGGCCATGGTGGTGTAGTCGCATAGTTGTCTGTGTGTTGTCGAAGGTATACAAGAATGTTGCTCTTCAGATCCTCACGTGCAGATGTCCAGCCGTCACCTCATATCGCACTTTTAAGTGGTATGCCTAGATGCACGCGAATGCGTTAGGTGACATTTATATTGATGGACAGCGCAATCAATATCCACCTCAGCGATCGATTAGACTTTGAAGGGTTCAGCCCTACAACCAATCCTCGGGTCCTCCGATTGCGGAGAGCTACGATTCTCCAGGTGCACGAGGTCATGAAGTGCTTCCAAACGACCCAATATCATCACGGCGACCAGATCGCAGCGCGCGAGAAGGTGGGTATCGGGCCTGGTGCGATACGGTCAAGCCACAACTTCCTCCTACCAGCTACCGGCCATTGTGCTGCTGTACCGCCCTCTGTTCTGCTCGGTAGCCTGACATCAACTGCGAGAAAGTATCGATCGCACTTCAAACACAGTTGTCGATCTACAGCTCTCTCGCTGTAATTTAGTGCAGCTATATATGTACAAAGGCTACAACACCAGCACAACTATCTCTCGTAGGCCGGAGAGCCCTCACATCGCCGCCAGCTTGATGTCCGGATCCTCGCCCACCCGCACGCTCCACGGATGTTCTTCGTCACCGTATTGTATCCCCTCGATCCAGTCCTTCATTTGCCTAGCAATGGGCCCAGCTTCCTCGTTTTCAGGTAATCCACAGGGAATCATCTCGTCCCGCCAGCTGATCGCACGGATTGGACTGACGACAGCCGCTGTGCCAGCGCCAAAAACCTCCATTAATCGACCCTCTGCTGCAGCAGCCGCAACTTCCTGCATCGTGCATCTCCGCTCATTCACCTGCCAGCCCTGCGGTACCAACCGTTCCCTCGCAAGTGTGAGGACGGAGTCCCGAGTCACGCCCTCCAATATCGTGCCGTCCAACGGCGCAGTGAGGAGCTCCTTCGTCCCATCCTTGCCTTTTATCGCAACGAATAGATTCATGGTCCCAACCTCCGTCAAATAATCCAACTTCTCCCCCGTCACCGGATCCAAATCCTCAAACAACCACAAATTTTGATGTAGTCCCCGCGCCGCAGCCTGCATCTGCGGCACAATACAAGGGGCGTAGTTGGCCCCGAGCTTCGCATTCCCCACCCCTCCAGGCCACGCTCTCACAGCATACGTCGTCGCCTCCAAACTTATCGCCTTGAACCCGGTCGGATAGTACGGCCCCACCGGCGACGCAATCACATAGAACAACGCGCTCCCCGGAGGTCCCACCCCAAGCGTCCTCTGCGTCCCTATCATCGTCGGCCGGATATATAACGAATACCCCCGCTGACTCGGAATATGCCGCTCCTCCATCTTGACGAATTGCGCGATCAGTCTGATCATCGCCTCACTATCAAACGTCGGCAGCGCTATCCGCGCAGAACTTCGGTTCATCCGCGCCATATTCTTGTCCGGACGGAATAACCGTACCGCGCCAGTTTTGTCCTTATAGGCTTTCATTCCTTCGAAGCACTCAAAGGCGTAGTGGAAGACGCAGGTGGCGGGGTCGAGGGAGAGGTTCTGGTAGGGGGTTATGCGGGGCGGGTGCCAGCCGGCTTGGGTGGTCCATTCGATGGAGAGCATGTGGTCGGTGAAGGTGCGGCCGAAGACGAGTTCTTGGTTGGGGGTGAGGGTTTTGGGTGTGGTTGTGGGGGTTACCGAGAGGGCGGAGAGGTCGAGGGAGGTGAGTTTGGGGTCGAGGGCGTCGGGGGCGGCGAGGGTGGTTGCTGACTTCCATCGTCGTGGTTGTCCGAGGGTAGCTCTTGAGATGGATCGCAATGGCAATTGTCGCGTGCTCTGAGCAAGGAGAGGTCGTAATGAGGATGCCATTGTATCTTTGAGAAGGTGGACAACTCTCGAGAGTGGTTGAAGGGGTGGAAGAGCGCAATGGCTCGCTGATGGTTTGGCTTATATGGAGATGGAGTCCAGTCCGGAGAAGGGCGTGCCAAATACCCCAATCCGGCCATTCCCCTGCTCTCCGCCATCGGAGGACTCACTCCGATTCTTCGGCATCTCCGTCTGCTCGCCAAGACCCAGCTTCACCTCACCTCCCAAACCGACTACGCCATCACCAGAGCTCACACGACCCCAAACCTCAACCGACCACAACTCAAGCAAACATGGTGAAGCCCATCACTGGCGTACGTATCATCTCACACAGCCTCCACGGCTCCGGCGGCGCTGACCGTCGACACAGATGCTCCGAAGGAGCTTGGTGCTTGATCTTGCTACTGCTTTCGGTATGTCTTCTTATACTCTCGTGTGGCGTGCAATGGCGCACATAGCTATGGAGAAGTGCTACAACAAGAGAACGAAGGCTGATATGTGGGATGTAGGTCTCGGCACAGCATCAGGATACCTCTGGTGGTATGGTACGTAATCTCAAATTCCCCCTCGGACGACCTCCCGAACCATGCAGCTTGAGACCGGCACATCATCAGCGGGTTTCTTGGGCGACATGGTGGTTTTATGGGGTGTCAGGCTGATCGATCTTGGAAGGCTTCCACATCCCATCCATCCGCGTACGCGACTCCTTCTACGGCAAACTCGAAGACGAACGGGCGAAGGCGCTGGGGCAGGTATAGCGTGCCGGCCACAAGCAGCATTCGGAGGCGAAGAAGGGTGCAAACGAAAAGGGAAAGGTTGTTGTGAAGGCGGGTGCGAAGAAGCATGCGATGTGAGAGGGTGGAGTGAGCCGCGCAGGAGCTTAAACAGTGGTTTGAAGCCCTTAAGGTGTGGCGATGGGAGAAGCAGTGTACATATGAGCACAACAAAAGGAGGACGATGGCGTTCCAATTGTTTGAAGCTATCGTTGCGTTCTAACACCGCACCTCCACCCCCTTCCGACTAACAGTCAGATACTTGACACCCTTGTACGGCTTCAGCTCCGCCCCGAGTCCACGGCTCTTCTTCGTATCGACAAGCAGACTCTCCACCTTCAGCCCACTAGCCAACGAGCCCTTGACGCTGAACGACAGCGTAGCAGACGTAGGCATTAGCTCGCGCTTCCGCTCTGCCTTATCAACACTTCGTGCGGCTGAGCCTGTGCCATTCGCCGTGGCTTGCTCCTCGCCACCGTCCTGTGTCTGGTACGTAGACGATCCATTATCTTCATCATAGTCGTAAGTCGTCGCAGTCATCCCGTTCAGCACACCACTCGTGTCCTCGTCGTCATCGGAAAGCGGGCCTTGAACTGTACATCTCAACACTGCACCTCCGGGTCCGAAGTCTTTGCCCGATATTCTCCACTCCACGCTGCCCTCTGCTGGGTTAAAGCTGGCTTCGCCTCTGCTGGGCCGTAGATCGGGAACGTTTCGTACGCCAGCTGGAATCGGGACGTGGACGGTGAGGTTCTCGAGGGCGGGCGCTTTCGGGTCACCGCTCGAAGTAGATTTGAAAGGTCCGGCAGATCGGCTTAGGTTAGATTGTAGGCTTGCGGCTGCAGTCGAGGTCGAGTTGTTAGACGGAGCAAGGCGGACTTCGAACTCGGCGCCGCTTGTTCCTAGCCCAGTGTTGACCTCAATCGTCGCAGGCAGGCCCAGACTTGCTGCAGAGTTCTTGCCGCTGCTTGCTGATGTGAGAGGACTCTCACTGCCCAATAGATCCACCTCGTAACCACAAAGTGCGAACCGTCCATCCGGCGGTACGAACGACAGAATCCCCTCACTATTCCACCTACTCAGCCGTACGCAAGGATGAAATACCACCCTCTCCATCATCCTCCTCAACTGATCCCCTTGACTCCCCATCCCCGCCCCCTTCCCACCCGTAGACATATTAAGCAGCAAATCCGGTACCCCACTAACCTTACACGTAAACGCAATACTCCCATTCGCGAAAGCCGCCAACGGTCGTCCGGAAGGCGCGATCGTCACGCTTAAGCTCTCCACCAGATCCACGTACATCTCGTTGCTCGTATGTCTCACATTGCTCCGCCGCCACGGAATCGCGGAGCCCTGCGCACTCTGTACTTGCGGGATCTGTGGTCGTAGAGAAGCAGATCCTATGCCCGTCGTGCTTCCGCCGGACTGGAGGACGGGACCTGCCCCAGAAGCGCCGATACTACCGAGTAGATTCTTGAGCACGCCTGGTCCAGTCTCGACGACATCTCGGAGGGCATTCGCTTCGGTCTGGCAGATCACACCGGCGTCGGCCATCTCCCCCACGATCTGTGCGACGACATCGTAGGAAGCGGTGATTTTGCTCGCGAGGAGCGGGCTGCCGAGGAATTCTTCTAGGGCGTCTGCGACGCGGTGGAGGAACTCTTGCACGACTAGCGGGTCGGTTGTTGCGGAGGAGGTGGGGGTGATGAAGAGGAGGTTGTCTTGGATTATGGAGTAGAGTAGGGTTGGTGGGTCGAGGGAGGGGAGGTAGAGGACGCTGGGCTGTGGGGAGGGTTGTTGGAGGTAGAGGGGCAGGATGACGGAGGGAGGTGGGGGGCGGTTGGTGTAGACATGGTCGAGGATGAGGTTACTGCTTGATGGTCAGGTCACGATTTTGTGCATGACGCTCGTCAGAGAGCTACTTACGTACTTGTGCTCGTCGAAGATGTAGAGGGCGTCGATGGCACTCATGGTGGGCTGTTGGATGTGGAGCAGCGCTTGCAACCATCGCGCTTCTCAGGAAATGTGAGTGGCAATGGAGGCAGGTGATGTGATAAGGTATTCACATGCCACCTCCGGGATTTCGCCGAAGCTTCCTTCCTTCCTCTTTGAGCACAATGCGACCAGACTTCACCAACCGCACGCGACACATTATTCCTCACCACATCCCAACGCAGGCGGAGGGATTCATGACGATCTCAAAGTCAGCTTCGCGGTGAGGTACAGAACCATTTCTGGAAACGACGCAACCGGGGCGATCATGGCGGACACGACACACCACACAGGCATGAAGCGGCCTCACTCCGACGCAACCAGCCAGCAAAGGCGAAAGGTGCGACGGAAGCTCCAGCATGTGCAGACACGACCTCAGCATGTCGAGCCCGCGCCTCAAGACCCAGTCTTCGTGCAAGGACAACTCTTACGGAGCATCGGCGCGGCACTTGCCATAGTTGGCTTCGACAGTGTGAAGCCTGCAGCGCTGGAGATGTTCAGGTCGCACGTGGAAGAGTGTATGACTTTGATCTAGTATCAGCAAGGTGGCCTAGGTGCTGACTGGATAGCAGACATGCTAGACTTCGTTCACGACATCCGCACCTCCATGGCCACTCATCGCCGCACCACAGCTACAGCGCAGGACTTCGCCTCCGCTCTCGCTGCAAAACCGAACACCTCATACGCGTCTCAGCTCACTCCTCAACTACGTCTCAGAATACCGGAGAGCATCTCATACCCTTCCATTCCCGAGCCTGCGCCTGCATCACCGTCTCCAAACGATTTCAGCTCTCTCCTGGCACCGCTCGTAAAGGCAGAAGTCCCTGAATACATACCGAAGCATTTCCCGAATCTGCCTCCACAACACGCATGGCAACATACTGCCGTATACCCAGAGCGGGAAAGAGATGCTCGAACACTGCGAGAAAAGGCAACAGAGGAAGGCATCTTAGCAGAGCAGGCGCTTAGGAAGCTAGCTGCTGCTGCGAAGTCTGGCGCTGCCAAAGCGGAAAGGCGGAGGCTGAACGCGCTCAGTGGTACGGGTCGGAGGGTGCAGGATAGCGGCAAAGGTGGGCGAGACAAGCGGACAGCAAGGCGTGAAGCTCCTGCAGATGAAGATATGTACGGCGAGATGATGATAGAAGTGGGAGGTGGCATCGATCAAGATCAGGCTGAAGCTATTGGCCTTGGACTGGATGGCACGAATGACCTGAAAGAGCAGGGTGTGGATGTAGGGATGCCTGAGGGTCTCGTGGTCAACTCTGACATGGCTGCGTGGAGACGCGGCGGGAGAAGAGGAACGAGGGTATGAGACGGACATGCTCGTGTGTCCCATATTGCTCGGTGCCTTAGGACCTAATTGTTGCTCACTTAGCGTGGCGTTGGTGGTCTCATGTCGTTCACGAAGGCAGCCGTAGAGTTCGGAAGACCGCTGAAGACGTTTAGTCCTTCACACTCCCCCTTGGGGGGGGGGGGGGGGGGCCGGCCCGCCCCCCGCCCCCCCCGCCCGGACGCGGCAAC